>Ga0129308_1000067_pt1 | contig 187607 bp, 165 predicted proteins | sample L827metagenome_FD_94440 | JGI IMG/M metagenome (GOLD analysis project Ga0129308, IMG submission 94440) | Ring-tailed lemur group fecal microbial communities from Wisconsin, USA - L827 metagenome | ecosystem: Host-associated > Mammals > Digestive system > Large intestine > Fecal | place: USA...
CCTCCTCCCGTGCTTTGTAGTGTAGCTTCTTGAAAGTTATTATCGCATGAAGTAGAGGTTTTGAAAATCTTTCATTACTATTTGTGCCGCCCTGAAGGCGCGCGGAATGGAGATTAAGATGAATATACTAAATGCGCTGCAGGGCATGGGCCCCGCGCTGTTGGATGCAGTGGGGCAGGGTGTGCTCTGGGGGATCATGGTATTGGGCGTGTACATAACATATAAGCTGCTTGATATCGCGGATTTGACCGTAGACGGCAGCTTTGCCCTGGGCGGCTGCGTGTGCGCCATGCTGATCGTAAACAGGGGCATGGACCCGGTGGCGGCCTTGGCTCTTGCCACCCTTGCGGGCATGGCGGCAGGCTTTGTCACAGGTATCCTGCACACCGTGTTTGAAATCCCATCCATTCTGGCAGGGATCCTGACCCAGATTTCTTTGTGGTCCATCAATCTGTGGATCATGGGCAATAAGAGCAACCTTCCTCTTCTGAAGGTGGATTCCATGGTGACCCAGCTTTCAGGGGCCACGGGGCTGAACCAGGCCCAGTCCTCCCAGGTGATCGGCATTATCGCGGCGGTGATCGTTGTGGCGGTCCTGTACTGGTTCTTTGGCACGGAAATAGGAAGCGCCCTCAGGGCAACGGGCAATAATGAGGATATGATACGGGCATTGGGGGTCAATACCAGTGTTACCAAACTCCTGGCCCTGATGATCAGCAATGGTCTGGTGGGCATGTCGGGAGCACTGGTGTGCCAGAGCCAGAAATACGCAGACATACAGATGGGCACCGGAGCCATTGTGATTGGACTGGCGGCCATCGTGATCGGAGAAGTGATCTTTGGATGGTTCCGCAACTTTGCCTGCAAACTGGCGGCAGCGGTCATTGGTTCCGTTATCTATTTTGTGATCCGTGCCGTTGTGCTGCAGCTGGGGCTGAATCCAAACTATATGAAGCTGCTTTCCGCCATCATTGTGGCCCTGGCCCTGTGTATCCCGGTGGCGGCCGCAAAATGGAAAGCCTATAGGGCATATTCAGAAGGAGGGGAAAGCTGATGCTGGTACTGACTAATGTGAGAAAGACATTCAACAAGGGAACCATCAACGAAAAGAGGGCTTTAAACGGTATCGACCTTTCCCTGAAGGACGGTGATTTCGTCACTGTCATAGGAGGCAACGGCGCCGGTAAATCCACCATGCTCAACATGATAGCAGGGGTGTATCCCATTGATTCGGGAAAGATAGAGATAGACGGGATCAATATTTCCAGACAGCCGGAGCACAAGCGGGCCAAATACATCGGACGCGTGTTCCAGGATCCCATGAAGGGCACGGCCGCGGGTATGGAGATCCAGGAAAACATGGCGCTGGCTTTTAGAAGAGGGCAGAGGCGCGGTCTGGGCTGGGGGATCCGCGCCAATGAAAAAGACTATTACAGGGATATGCTCACCCGCCTGGGCCTTGGGCTTCAGACCAGGATGACCAGCAAGGTGGGACTTTTGTCCGGCGGACAGCGTCAGGCCCTGACACTTCTGATGGCAACCCTTCAGAAGCCCAGGCTCCTGCTTCTGGATGAACACACGGCCGCCCTGGATCCCCAGACTGCAAAAAAGGTTCTGGACCTGACCAATGAAATGGTAACGGAACAAAAGCTTACAGCACTTATGGTAACCCATAACATGAAGGACGCCATCCAGATCGGCAACCGTCTCATTATGATGAATGACGGCCGTATCATTTACGATATTTCCGGCGAGGCCAAGAAAAATCTTACCGTGGATGATCTTCTTAAAAAGTTCTCCGAAGCCAGCGGAGGCGAGTTTGCCAATGACAGAATGATGCTCTCCAAATAATTCCTTACGAAATTTAAGAAATATTTCACTTTTTCCCATACAATTTTGTGATATACTTTACGCTGTATGAGTTTACATGCCGAAAAACTAATTTGGAGACGAACGGAATCATGCTTGAACATAAGGATTATTTATCAAGCCTTAACAAGGCCAGAAGAAAACGTAATCAGAACATAGACCCCAGATATCTCCTGCTTTTGCTGGCAGCAGTGATCCTGGTGGGCTTAATTGTTGTGGGAATCAAGACCGTAAAGAAGCCGGCCTCCGGGCGGGTGGCGGGAAGTACGCCTTCACAGGAAGGCCAGATCGCTACCCCGGCTCAGGCACAGGCGGAAGGTTCACTGTCACCGGAGGAGGAGGCCGCCAGGAAGGAAGAGGAGGAGATTGATAAAACCATCAGCTCCTACACCAACCTGGGTATTGTGCAGGTGTCCGGATATCTGAATATCAGGGAGACACCCAGCACGGACGGTAAGATCATCGGTAAGCTGTCCGGAGACGGCGCCTGCGAGATACTGGGCACAGAGGGAGACTGGTCCCACATCACCTCAGGCGGTGTGGACGGATATATCAGCAACCAGTACCTGCTCACCGGGGAGGAAGCAAGGGCCAAGGCAAAAGAACTGGTTAAGCTGAGGGCCACGGTTACAGCGGACAACCTTAACATCCGCCAGGCACCGGAACTGGATCCCAGCAATGTGGTGGGACAGGCCTTAAAGGGCGAGCGGTATGTGGTCCTGGGGCAGCAGGACGGATGGATCCAGATCGAAGAAGGTTATATATCAGCGGATTATGCGGATGTTTCCTATTCCCTGAATGAAGGACGCAAACTGGATATGAAGGCCATGGCCATCAACCAGTACGACAATCTGGTGATATCCAAGGTGAATAATTACCTGAACGTGCGGGCCGAACCCAAGCAGGACGGAAAGATCATTGGCAAGATGACAAGTAAGGCGGCAGGTGAGATCCTGGAGACCCTGGATGGATGGTACAAGATCAAATCAGGCCCCATTATCGGTTATGTATCCGCGGACCCGCAGTTTACGGCCACCGGCCAGGAAGCCAAGGATATTGCCATGCAGACAGCTGCGTTGAAGGCTGTTATCAACACGGATGTGCTCAACGTGCGCACGGAGCCCAGCACGGATTCCAAGATCTGGACCCAGATCGTAAAGGATGAGAGATATCCGGTAGTGGCCCAGCTGGACGGATGGGTAGAGATCGAGCTGGATTCTGTGGATGAGGAAGATGGAAGCACCAAGGATAAGGCGTACATTTCCACAAGGGATAACAATGTGGAGGTGCGTTATGCCCTGAATGAAGCCATCAAATTCTCGCCTCAGGAGGTTGCGGCTAATAACGCGGCATCCCGCCGTTCCCAGATTGTCAACTACGCACTGCAGTTTGTGGGAAATCCCTATGTTTGGGGCGGTACCAGCCTTACAAAGGGAGCGGACTGCTCCGGATTTACCATGAAGGTAATGGAACACTTTGGTGTTTCCCTTCCCCACTATTCCGGCTCCCAGGCCAAGATGGGCAAGGCGGTTACCTCCGGCAACATGAGGCCGGGTGATCTGATCTTCTATGCGGGCAGCGGCGGAAAGATCAACCATGTATCCATGTATATCGGCAACGGACAGGTGGTCCATGCAGCCAGCCGAAAGAGCGGCATCAAGATCTCCACCTGGAACTACAGGTCTCCGGTGGCGATCAGGAACGTACTGGGCGATTGATGAGCCGCCCTGAACTGTTGCAAAATTTCATAGATAAGTAAATGCAGCAGCCGGTCAGCGTATATTTTTGCTGGCCGGCTGTTTTTGTAACCTGGAAGCATTGTGATCCTCATATGCATATTTTGTCCCTGTTGGTGCAGACTATCCATAGACTGCGGATAGTAACGTAATACTTCATGAAAGGGAGGTCCGGTCATGGGACAGGGAAAAAATAACAAGAAAAACAGGAATGAAAACCAGGAACCTGAAAAAAAGGATGACGAAGCCAAAAAGCTGGAAAAAGAAATAGAGGAAAAAGAGGATAACCGCCTGGAGGAGTATGGCCAGGTCATTCTGGAGGACAACCGTAAACAGAGGAAGATCCACCTGATCACCATTATCGGCGAGGTGGAGGGACATGAGAATTCTTCAGGGAGCAGCAAGACCACCAAGTATGACCATATTCTTCCAAAACTGGCTGAGATCGAGGATGACGACAGCGTGGACGGACTTCTGGTCCTTCTCAACACCTCAGGAGGGGATGTGGATGCGGGGCTGGCGATCGCTGAGATGATCGCTTCGCTCAGCCTGCCTACCGTATCCCTGGTACTGGGAGGCAGCCACTCCATCGGCGTGCCCCTGGCAGTGTCCACCAACTATTCCTTTATCGTGCCCTCAGGAACAATGATGATCCATCCGGTACGCATGACAGGCATGGTGATCGGAACAGCCCAGACCTACGAGTATTTTGAAATGATACAGGACAGGATCCTCACCTTTGTGGCAAACCATGCGGATATCGCCTACGACCAGCTCAGGGATCTGATGCACAACACAAAGATGCTGACCCGGGACCTGGGCACCGTGCTGGTGGGAGAACAGGCTGTGGACGCAGGACTGATCAACCGGGTGGGCGGAATCAAGGAAGCCCTCGGAAAGCTGTATGAAATGATAGATGAGAGGGAGCGCCGCAGATGATCGCCAGGTGATGGATCCAAAAATCCGGATCCGGTTGCGCCGGAGCAAAAGCACGGGGGAGAGACTGGCTCCATGATAAGATGTATGCAGGGAAGCATCATAAAAAGTCTCCCCCTCCCGGCTTCAATTCACTTGAATTTTCATGATAAATAAGGCATAATAGGTACTATACAAAAGAATTGCCATAAAATACCATGGAATAAAGTGGAGGAACTCCAAGTATGGAAAAGACAGGCAGGGAGATTACCCAGGAACTGTTAAGCGGGTTTTGTATCCATTTAGAGGAATCAGGATATGCGAAAGCGACTGTGAACAAATATAAAGCGGACCTGATGCAGTACATATTATTTTTGGAAGGCGCGCCGGTGTGTGAAGAGGGACTGAGCCGTTACAGGGAATACCTGGAGCAGCAGTACCGGACAAGCAGCGCCAATTCCAAGATCGCGGCGGTCAATGCCTTTTTTAAGTCCGTTGGCTGGGAGTACCTGATTCCGGCCCTGGAGCCGGGAGAGAGCCTTCCGGTGATGGGGGAGGAGCTGACCCTGTCCGAGTACAGGCAGCTGTTAAAGGAGGCAAAGCAGCAGGGGAACCTGCGCCTCTATTATCTGATCCAGATCCTGTCTTCCACAAAGATCAATATAAGCGAGCACCGGTATGTGACCGTGGAGGCTGTATCCCGAGGATATATGGTGATCCCCCGTGGAAAGAGATCACGGGTGATATTTATACCGGACCGTTTAAGGCGTCAGATCCTGACGTATTGCAAGAAGCAGGAGATCCAGAGCGGACCTGTGTTTGTGAACTGGAAAGGGACGCCCCTGGACCGGAGCAATGTCCATAAGTACCTAAAGCGCCTGAGCCAGAATGCAGGAGTGGATCCTGAAAAGGTCAATCCCAGAAGCCTGACCCGTGTTGTGGAATTCAGTTCGGCCGTATACATGCTGGATGAAAAGATGGCAGGTGAGGTACAGGACCCGTAAACAGACGGGAAATCATAGCGAAAAGCCAAAAAACTTCGGACCTCTGCCAGGGGGTCCGTTTTTTAAGCGTTGCATTTCTCCGGATTTTTTTGTATACTAGCTATAACTGGGCCTAAATGGAAGAACACAGTGTTTGGATACCCAGGAAATAACATCAGACTTGTAAGTGAATGACAGGGGGCTATATTTGTGGCTGATTCAAGCAAACGACAGCAGAGTGGAAACAGAAAACCGGGCAGGCCAAAGGGCAGCACATCAGGAAAGGGCAGCTCGTCCTCAAAAGGCCGCAAAACCTCAGGAAAAAAGGGCTATACGGAAGAAAATACAGAGTTTATGAGAGCAGAAGTGGTCATCATCTGCTCTTTTGCTGTTGCCATCCTTTTGTTTTTAAGTAATTTCAGGCTGTGCGGCGTGGTGGGTGATGTACTCAGAGGCGTACAGCTGGGGATCTTTGGTATGGTGGGATATCTGGTGCCTGTACTTATTTTTGTGGGCACCTGTTTTCATCTGTCCAATCAGGGAAACCTTCATGCGGCCATGAAACTGGCGGCAGTGGTGGCGGCAGTGGTCACGATCTGCGGGCTGCTCCAGCTCTTTTTCGGGACCGCTCCCGCAGGGGCGCCATGGGGGGACTATTATAAGCAGTCCTACCTGACCGGCGTTGGAGGCGGATGGATCGGCGGTGTTTTGACCTCTTTTCTTATTATCGGACTGGGAAAACCGGGAACCTTTCTGATCCTGGCCGTGCTGTTTATCATCTGCATGGTGTGCATCACGGAACGCTCCTTTGTAAACGTTGTAAAAAAGGGCGGGGACAAGGCTTACCAGTACGCCAGGGAAGATATGGACAGGCGCAGGGAAGTGCATGCCCAGAGGGCGGAGGAGAGAAAGCGCCTCAGGGAGGAACAGAAGGTCCGGGGCGTCAACCTGGATGCCACGCGGCTTACTGCTTATGACGATTATGATGAGGAAGAGTATGATGAGGAAGAGTTTGACAGGGAGTTCGGCGCTGATCTGGATGAGATCCCGGATGAGTACCAGGACAGCCCTGCCATGGACAGCGTGGCGGCATCCGGCGCTCCGGTCATGGTGAATGAGTTCAGGGGCAAATTTGATCCGCCCTTAAATCACGGGCAGGAGGATACGGATGGGCTTGACCTGGATGATGTGGGAGCATTGGCCAGGTCTATTGAAGGGCACAGCAGACGGGAGTCCGATGCCCCTGTGGTGACGGGGATTTCGGTGGAGGAAGACGGATTTGGGTATGATGACCAGGATACCATCCGTGTACATAAGGATAACCGGACCCTGGAGGAGATGGATATGGCGGACTCCCTGAAGGGGGAGCCGTCAGGATACAGTGAAGTGCCCTGGGACAGCCGGGAGGAAGGGATACCAGGGGAGAGCGGGGACTTTTCCGGTATGGATACATACAGCCGGGACACCTCGGAGCAGGGCCTTAATTATGACAGTGTATTTGTTCCCGAGGAGCCCAAGCGTGTGGTGACCGCATCGGGAAAAGTTATTGAGACCGAGACCGAACTGCTTCAGAAAAAAATAGAAAAGAAACATGAGGAGACAGCGGCCAAGGATGAAACTGATCTGACCGTTGCCGAGGAGATCAAAAAAAAGGAAGAGGTGGTAAAAAAGGAATATATATTCCCTCCCACCAGGCTTCTGAAAAAGGGCAATAAAAATCCAGGAGCTTTTTCCGGCGATGAGTATAAGGCCACGGCCATCAAGCTGCAGCAGACCCTGCACAATTTTGGCGTGGGCGTGACCGTGACCAATATAAGCTGCGGGCCGGCCGTTACACGGTATGAACTTTTGCCTGAACAGGGGGTGAAGGTGAGCAAGATCGTGGGCCTTACCGATGACATCAAACTGAGTCTGGCAGCTGCGGACATCAGGATCGAGGCGCCCATTCCGGGTAAGTCTGCGGTGGGGATCGAGGTGCCCAATAAAGAGAACAACATGGTATATCTCAGGGACTTGCTGGAGGCGGACGGGTTCACAGGCCATAAATCCCGGCTGGCCTTTGCAGTGGGAAAGGATATCGGCGGCCAGGTGGTGGTGACCGACATTGCCAAGATGCCCCATCTGCTCATTGCAGGCGCCACTGGTTCGGGCAAATCCGTGTGTATCAACACCCTGATCATGAGTATTATATTTAAGTCCAGTCCGGATGATGTAAAGCTGATCATGGTGGATCCCAAGGTGGTGGAGCTTAGTGTGTATAACGGGATCCCCCATCTTCTGATCCCTGTGGTGACAGACCCTAAAAAGGCATCCGGCGCTCTGAACTGGGCGGTGGCTGAGATGACGGACCGGTACAAGAAGTTTGCAGACTGCAATGTCAGGGATCTGAAGGGATATAATGAGAGGGTCGAGAAGATAAAGGATATAGAGGATGAGAATAAGCCTGAGAAACTGCCTCAGATTGTGATCATCATCGATGAGCTGGCAGATCTTATGATGGTGGCCCCGGGAGAGGTGGAGGATTCCATCTGCCGCCTGGCCCAGCTGGCCAGGGCAGCTGGCATCCATCTGGTGATCGCAACCCAGAGGCCCTCTGTGAATGTCATCACAGGCCTGATCAAGGCCAATGTGCCGTCCAGGATCGCATTTGCCGTATCCTCGGGTGTGGACTCCAGGACCATCATTGACATGAACGGGGCTGAGAAGCTGCTGGGCAAGGGCGATATGCTCTTTTATCCGGCCGGTTTCCCCAAACCCCAGCGCGTCCAGGGAGCCTTTGTATCGGATGAGGAAGTGGGCCGTGTGGTGGACTTCCTTACGGAGCAGGGCATGGTGGCGGAGTACAATCCGGAAGTTGAGAGCCGGGTGTCCTCGCCCAGCGCCGATACAGGGGGAGCACAGAGCGACAGGGATGAATATTTTGTCCAGGCAGGCAAATTCATTATAGAAAAAGAAAAGGCATCCATCGGTATGCTTCAGAGGATGTTTAAAATAGGTTTTAACCGTGCGGCCCGCATTATGGACCAGCTGGCAGATGCCGGTGTGGTGGGCGAGGAAGAGGGGACAAAACCCAGGAAAGTGCTCATGACCATAGAGGAATTTGAGGAAATACTGAAATAAGGAAAATAAATTATTTTAAGGAGGATGTATCCATGAAATCAGACATTGAGATTGCTCAGGAAGCGGTAATGCAGCCCATTAAGGAGATTGCTGCCTCTTACGGGATTTCGGAGGATGACCTGGAGCTTTACGGCAAATATAAAGCCAAGCTCACAGATGAACTGTGGGAAAAGGTAAAAGACAAACAGGACGGAAAGCTGGTGCTGGTGACAGCCATCAACCCCACGCCTGCCGGTGAGGGCAAAACCACCACCACCGTGGGGCTGGGGGAGGCCTTTGGCAGGATGGGGAAAAACGCCATCATAGCCCTGAGAGAGCCGTCCCTGGGCCCCTGCTTCGGTATCAAGGGCGGGGCTGCCGGAGGCGGATATGCCCAGGTGGTTCCCATGGAAGACCTGAACCTGCATTTTACCGGAGACTTTCATGCCATTACCTCAGCCAATAATCTGCTGGCCGCTCTCCTGGACAACCACATCCAGCAGGGAAATGCCCTGGGCATCGACCCGAGGCAGGTGTTGTGGAAACGGTGTGAGGACATGAACGACAGGGCCCTGCGCAATATTGTCATTGGACTGGGGGCAAAGGCTGACGGCATGGTGAGGGAAGACCATTTTGTGATCACGGTTGCCTCAGAGATCATGGCCATTCTCTGCCTGGCAGACAATATGGAAGATTTGAAGGAGCGTCTGGGACGCATTATTGTGGGCTACAGCTTTGCAGGACAGCCTGTGACGGCATCGGATCTGCATGCGGTGGGAGCCATGGCGGCTCTTTTAAAGGATGCCTTAAAGCCCAACATGATCCAGACCCTGGAGCATACAGGCGTGCTGGTGCACGGGGGACCGTTTGCAAATATCGCCCATGGCTGCAACAGCGTAAGGGCAACCAAGACAGCCCTTAAGCTGGCGGATATCGTGGTCACGGAGGCGGGCTTTGGCGCTGATCTGGGAGCCGAGAAGTTTCTTGACATCAAGTGCCGGAAAGCGGGGTTAAAGCCGGATGCAGTTGTGCTGGTTGCAACGGTGCGGGCGCTTAAATACAACGGCGGGGTTCCCAAGGACCAGCTTGGACCGGAGAACCTGGAGGCATTAAAGCGGGGGATCGTAAACCTGGAAAAACACATAGAGAACATCCAGAAGTATGATGTCCCTGTGGTTGTGACCCTGAATTCCTTCACAACAGATACAGAGGCGGAATATGCTTATATTAAGAAATTCTGTGAGGATATGGGATGTCAGTTTGCATTGTCCGAAGTTTGGGCAAAGGGGGGCGAGGGCGGGATTGCCCTGGCTGAAAAGGTGCTGGAAACCCTGGAGCACAGGCCCGGAAACTTCCATGTGCTGTATCCGGATGAGATGGGGTTAAAGGATAAGATCCATACCATTGCCACTGAGATTTACGGCGCGGACGGTGTTTCCTATACTCCGGCCGCATCTAAGGCCCTGAAGAACATTGAGGACATGGGATTTGGAAATCTTCCTGTCTGTATGGCAAAGACCCAGTACTCCCTGTCTGATGACCAGACAAAGCTGGGACGTCCCACTGCATTTACCATCAATGTAAGGGATGCATACGTATCCGCGGGGGCCGGTTTTGTGGTTGCCCTTACAGGTTCCATCATGACCATGCCGGGTCTTCCAAAGAAACCGGCTGCGGAGAATATTGATGTGGATAAGAACGGAAAGATCACAGGACTTTTCTAATATAACGGACTGCCGTGACAGAATGGATAGAGAGGACAACATATGGTATTAAGAGATTGGCTAGAGGGGCTTGGGTATGAACTGGTACAGGGAAGCCTGGACCGGGAAGTGACAGAGGTGGTGTATGATTCCAGGAAAGTGGTTTCCGGGGCTGTGTTTGTCTGCATGGCGGGAACCAGGGTGGATTCCCACGGGTTTGTGCCCCAGGTATTAAAAGCCGGTGCCAGGGTGCTTGTGACAGAGCGGGGGATTGAAGGGGAGATGGCCCGGTCGGGACTGTCCCCGGAGGAACTGGCGGATGTGACCGTACTCAGGACAGAGGACGGCCGCCGTGCCCTGGCTCTTTTATCCGCGGCCCGGTTTGGTTATCCTGCTAAAAAGATGATCACCATCGGGGTCACCGGAACAAAGGGAAAGACCACCACGACCCATATGATCAAAGCCATATTGGAAGCGGCAGGCAAAAAGGTGGGAATGATCGGAACCACGGGAATCGTCATAGGCGACACCGTTACCCCCACCATGAACACCACGCCGGAGTCCTGGCAGCTGCACCAGGCATTTTCCCAGATGGCAAAGAGCGGATGCCAGTATATGATTATGGAGGTATCCTCTCAGGGGATCAAGATGCACAGGGTGGATGGGATCACCTTTGATTACGGTATCTTTACCAACATTTCCCCTGACCACATCGGTCCGGATGAGCACGCGGATTTTGAGGAGTATCTGTATTACAAGTCCAGGATCCTGAACATGTGTAAGGTGGGCCTTGTGAATGCCAATGACAGCCATTTTAAGGCCGTTGTGAGGAACGCGTCCTGCGCCATCCACACCTACAGTGTTCTGGAGGAGGGGGAGGGTGTGCCGGATGCTGATTTTACCGCATCCAACATCCGCTATGTGTCCCGTCCGGATTTTGTGGGCACTGAGTTTGATGTAAAGGGCAGATATGAGATGGATGTGCGCCTTGGGATCCCGGGGCTGTTTAATGTGGACAATGCGCTGGCGGCAGTGAGCATTTGCAGCTTCCTGGATCTTTCAAAGGAGAGGATCAGCCATGCCCTGGAGCATGTCCGGGTCAATGGACGGATGGAGATCGTACACACCTCCGCCCGTTGCACCGTGCTTGTGGATTATGCCCACAATGCAGTGAGCATGGAAAGCCTGCTGTCCACACTGCGCCAGTATCATCCAAAGCGCCTGGTGGTGGTGTTTGGATGCGGCGGAAACCGCTCTAAGGAGCGCAGGTATTCCATGGGTGAGATCAGCGGAAGGCTGGCTGATTTAAGTATTGTGACCGCGGACAATTCCCGCTTTGAAAAGGTGGAGGATATTATTGCGGACATAAGGGGAAGCATTGAGAAGACCGGAGGCGTGTTTATAGAGATACCCGACCGGCGGGAGGCCATCGAATACAGCATTACCCATGCCCGGCCCGGGGATATGGTTGCGGTGATTGGAAAGGGCCATGAGGACTACCAGGAAATTAACGGTGTGCGCTATCATTTCCTGGACAGGGAAGTCATTGAAGAAGTAGTAAACAGGCTGGGAGATGAGGCATAAAGATGAAAGAGATAACAGCAGCGGAACTGACACAGGCCGTGGGAGGCAGACTTTTATGGGGAGAGGGTGAGATACTCATCGGGCATATCAGCCTTGATTCCAGGAAAATGGAGGGCGGCGACCTTTTTGTGCCCATCATAGGGGAAAATGTGGACGCCCATGATTTCATATGCCAGGCCCTTGGAAATGGGGCATCAGCCGTATTTACCAGCCGCCATCACTCCCCGGAGGATGTGCAGGAGACTGTTAAGGCTCAGTCGGGGGATGACTCTGCCAGACGGGAACGCGCCCTGGCGGCCGCCTGGATCCAGGTGGAGGATACCAGAAAAGCCCTTCAGGATTTTGGGGCGTACTGCAGGGCAGGCAGGACCCTTCCCCTGGTGGGGATCACAGGAAGCGTGGGGAAGACCACGACCAGGGAGATGATCGCTGCTGCCCTCAGTGCTGGATTTTGCGTGTATAAGACACCGGGCAACAGTAACAGCCAGGTGGGTGTACCCATTACCATTGCCGAGATTCCGCAGGAGGCCCAGATCGGAGTCATTGAACTGGGCATGAGTGAGCCGGGAGAGATGACAAGGATTGCCAGAGTGGCTCAGGTGAACTGCGCTGTGATGACCAACATAGGTGTGACCCACATTGAACAGCTGGGATCCCAGCAGAATATCCTGGAAGAAAAACTCCACATCCAGGACAATATGGCAGCTGACGGCCTGCTTGTGCTTAACGGGGATGACGGGCTGCTTAGGGATGTGGTTCCTGAGAACGGCAGAAGGAAGATCCTTTACGGATTGTCTGAGGGCTGCCATTACAGGGGGGAGGACCTTCACCTGGAACAGGGGTATCCTGTGTTTACGGCAGTCCATGGCAATGAGCGCGTTGCAGTCCGCCTGCGCGTCATGGGCAGCCATATGGTCAGCAACGCCCTGGCAGCCCTGGCCGTTGCCGGAACATACGGTGTTCCCATGAAAGCGGCGGCTGAAAAGCTGGAGGAGTTTGAAGGATATAAGGGAAGACAGCAGATCTTCACGCTGGACCGTGTGACGGTGATCGATGACAGCTATAATGCAAGCCCTGTATCCATGAAGGCGGGCCTGGAAGTGCTCTGCTCCGTGGCGGGAGAGGGAAGGAAGATCGCTGTACTGGCGGATATGAAGGAACTGGGAGCGGATGCCCCCAGGTTCCACCGAGAGATCGGCGCATATATCGCCGTTCATCCCGTGGATCAGGTGGTTCTGCTGGGGGAACTGGCTGCTGAGATAGGAGATGAGCTGGCTGCTCTGGCGCCCGGAATTCCCCAAGTATCTTTAAGGGAGCTGGGAGAAGTGGAGCATTGGCTGGATGAACACCTGAAGCCGGAGGACTGTGTGCTGTTCAAGGGGTCCAACAGCATGAAGCTGTCCCTGGCAGTGAAACACTTAAAGGAACAGGCCGCCCTAAATAAAATATAAGGTAACAGTTTCGGGACGGAACAGTTACAATATAAGAAAGACAGTACAGAAAACCATGCAGGAATGGATGACAGGATCCTTATGCCATGGTTTTCGTACTGCTTTTTTTATATCTGTTGTTTATCGGAACGGTTGGTCTGCCCAGAACTGCCGTCCTGCCCAGAACTGCCGGCCTGCCCAGAACTGCCGGCCTGCCCAGAACTGCCGGCCTGCCCTGAGCTGCCGGATTTCCCCGAATCCTCCTTTTTTTCTGAGTCACAGGGCTGGCATAACGCCTGGTGGGCGGCGATCGTATTGAGCGTATCACCCAGCTGCGAGTAAATGGAACTGATAAGGGCAATTTCCTCAGGCGATCTTCCTTCGGCGATACAGCAGGCAAGGGCTGATATGGACATTACTAATTCACATGATTGCATCTGATTCACCTCATATCATCATATGAGGTGGGGAGAGTATTTAGAATATTGGATAATAACAGCGCTAATTGCGGGGAGAGAGAATAAAAAGTGCATGTCTTTTTGCTGTTCGGGGAAGAATATTTCTCCATGAAGATAAATTCCTGGAAAAACAGGTACAGATAAGGAGAAAGACAAAAATGAAGCAGCATAAGGATGACAGAAAGATACTATGGCATACCCTTGCTTTTATGGCATTTTCCACAGTGTGGGGATTTGGGAATGTGATCAACGGATTTTCAGAGTATGGCGGGCTGAAGGCGATCGTGTCCTGGATCCTGATATTTGCGATCTACTTTGTGCCCTATGCCCTGATGGTGGGAGAGCTGGGATCCACCTTCAAACATGCGGGAGGCGGTGTCAGCTCCTGGATCCATGAGACCATCGGTCCCAGGATGGCCTATTATGCGGGATGGACCTATTGGGTAGTGCATATGCCCTATATCTCACAAAAGCCCAATTCCACGGTGATCGCGGCCAGCTGGGCCTTGTTCCAGGACAAGAGGGCCAGCGGCATGAATACCACGGTGATGCAGCTGATCTGTCTGGTGATCTTCCTGTTTGCAATGTATCTGTCCAGCAAGGGAATGAGCGTGCTCAAGCGTTTGTCCACTCTGGCCGGATCAGCCATGTTCATTATGTCCATGCTGTTTATTGTAATGATGGTGGCGGCGCCGGCCCTGACCACCGGCGCCTTTGTGCCCATTGAATGGTCGGTGCGGACCTTTATGCCTACCTTTGATATGAGTTTCTTTATGGGGCTCTCGATTTTGGTATTTGCAGTGGGCGGCTGTGAGAAGATATCTCCCTATGTAAATAAGATGAAGGACCCTGCCAGGGACTTTTCCAAGGGAATGGTTGCCCTGGCTCTTATGGTGGCTGTGACCGCCATCCTGGGAACCATTGCCCTGGGCATGATGTTTGACTCCAACCATATTCCTGGTGATCTGATGACCAACGGAGCTTATTATGCGTTCCAGAAATTGGGAGAATACTATCATATGGGCAATTTCTTTGTGGTAGTATATGCCCTGACCAATCTCATCGGTCAGTTCTCCGTCATGGTATTGTCCGTGGACGCGCCGCTGCGCATGCTTTTGGACAGCGCTGACTCCCGGTTCATACCAAGCAGGATGTTTGAGAAAAATGAACACGGCACCTATGTAAACGGCCACAGGCTGGTTCTGCTCATTGTGTGTGTACTGATCGTTGTGCCTGCCTTTGGGATCAAGAATGTGGACGTGCTGGTGCGCTGGCTGGTGAAGGTCAATTCCGTCTGCATGCCCCTTCGCTATCTCTGGGTGTTTGTGGCATATATCGCGTTAAAAAAGGCAGGGGACAAGTTTCAGGCCGAGTATCGCTTCCTGAAGGGGAGGATTCCGGGAATCCTGGTGGGAACCTGGTGTTTTGTTTTTACCGCATTTGCATGTATCACAGGTATTTATTCCGAAGATCCCTTCCAGCTGGTACTCAACATCATCACGCCCTTTGTGCTGGTGGGATTGGGCTTTATCCTGCCGTGGATGGCTGAGAGGGAGAAAAAAGCCTGATCGCCCGTTATCTGGCCTATTGCCTGAGCGCGGGCTTTGTGGTACAGTATTTAGGTATGAAACCAAAAGGAATCAAAGGAGAATAAGACATGACATTAGATAGAAACGACTGCAGGAAGACAGCGGAGGGACTGATCCGTTTCCTGGAAGACAGCCCCACCAGTTTTCATGCAGTGGAGAATATAGGCAGACTGCTCTGTGAAGCCGGGTTTACCCAGCTCCATGAAGGGGAGGCATGGGAACTTCGCCGGGGCGGTTCCTATTTTGTAACAAGGAACCAGTCCTCCATTCTGTCATTTAAGATACCTTTGGGAGCATTTAACGGATTTCATCTGATCGCAAGCCACAGTGACTCACCTTCCTTTAAGATCAAGGAGAATCCCGAGATGGAGGCAGGAGGGCACTATATCAAACTGAACGTGGAAAAATACGGCGGAATGCTGTGCGCGCCCTGGATGGACAGGCCCCTTTCCGTGGCGGGCCGCCTGGTTGTCAGGGAGGGAAAACGCCTGGTGACAAAGCTGGTGAAGGTGGACCGGGACCTGCTGATGATCCCCAATCTGGCCATCCATTTTAACAGGGAGGTCAATGACGGCTATAAATACAACCCCCAGGTGGATATGCTGCCTCTGTACGGAGATGCCTCTGCCAAGGGGACTTTTATGAAAACCGTGGCTGAGAGCGCCGGGGTCAGGGAGGAGGATGTCCTGGGCCATGACCTGTTCCTTTACAGCAGAACACCGGGGACGATTTGGGGAGCTGACGGCGAGTTTATCTCCTGCGGCCGCCTGGACGACCTGCAGTGTGCGTTTGCATCCCTAAAGGGCTTTTTGGAAGGGGGAAATTCTGAAAATGTGTCTGTCCACGCCGTGTTTGACAATGAGGAAGTGGGAAGCGGCACAAAACAGGGAGCGGATTCCACTTTCCTGGAGGATACGTTAAAGCGGATCAACAGAAATCTTGGGAGAAGTGAGGAGGAATACCTCATGTCCCTGGCATCCAGCTTCATGATATCGGCGGACAATGCCCACGCGGTCCATCCCAACCTTGACCTTAAGGCGGACCCCACCAACCGGCCCTATATGAATGAGGGAATCGTCATCAAGTACAATGCCAACCAGAAATACACCACGGATGCTGTTTCGGCAGCCATGTTTAAGGTACTCTGCCAGGAGGCGGACGTGCCCTTCCAGACCTTTGCCAACCGTTCCGACATGCCCGGGGGCTCCACTTTGGGCAACATCAGCAATGCCCATGTAGCGCTTAACACCGTGGATATCGGTCTTCCCCAGCTGGCCATGCACTCACCCTATGAGACGGCGGGGATAAAGGATACCTGCTATCTGGTCCAGGTGGCTAAGCATTTTTATTCCGCCGGTATCAGGGCGGGTGAGTCGGGAAGTTATGAGATAATATAAGGATGGTATGATATGTTTTCCAGAAAACAACTGATAAAGCTGCTGGCGCCGCTGATCGTGGAACAGATCATGGCAGTGCTGGTGGGAATGGTGGATGTGGTCATGGTGGCTGCCGTTGGCGAGGCCGCCGTATCCGGGGTTTCACTGGTGGACTCCATCAGCGTGCTGATCATACAGATCATGGGAGCCCTGGCAACCGGGGGCGCGGTGATCTCGGCGCAGTATTTGGGCAAGGTGCAGCCAAGGGATGCCCGCAAGGCGGCCGGGCAGCTGGTCACCGTGACCCTGGCCCTTTCCATGGTGGTGACAGGGATCGCGATCCTTGGGAACAGGCATCTCTTGGGCGCTATTTTTGGAAGGGTGGAGACTTCGGTCATGGACAATGCCCAGACATATTTCTGGATCACGGCCCTTTCCTACCCCTTCATCGGGCTGTATAACGCCTGTGCAGCCCTGTTCCGCTCCATGGGTAATTCCAAGGTATCCATGATGACCTCCCTTGTGATGAATGTGATCAACATTGCGGGCAATGCCGTCTGCGTGTTCGGCCTTGGGATGGGGGTGGCCGGAGTGGCTTATCCCACCCTGTTAAGCCGTATCATAGCAGCGGCCATGATGCTGGTGCTGATCCAGAACCGTCATAATTCCATCCGCCTTAACAGCCTGAAGCTCCTTGTGCCGGATGTGAGGATGATAAAGAACATACTCTCCATCGGCATACCGGGCGGGTTGGAAAGCGGTATGTTCCAATTTGGGAAAATCTTCCTCCAAAGTCTTGTGTCCTCCCTGGGCACGGCTGCCATTGCCAGCTATGCGGTTGCCAGCAATCTGGTGACCATCCTGTACCTGCCCGGAACTGCCATCGGGCTGGGGCTGATCACCATTGTGGGCCAGTGCGTGGGTGCCGGAAGGCTGGCGGAGGCAAAGCATTATGCAAAGACCCTGATGGGGGTGAATTACGGGATTCTGGCAGTGCTCAGTACCGCCATGGTGGTGTTCTCAGGCCAGCTGGTGGGGATCTACCATCTCTCGGAACAGGCGTCCCGGCTGTCCAGGGAACTGATTACAGCCCACAGCATAGCCATGATCTTGTGGCCCCTGGCCTTTATCATTCCCCATACCCTGAGAGCGTCCCTGGATGTGAAATTCACCATGGCGGTAGCCGTGTTTTCCATGTGGGCGTTCCGCATCGGGTTTGCATACTTGTTTGTGAATATATGTAAGCTTGGGGTGATGGGAGTGTGGTACGGTATGTTCATTGACTGGATCTTCCGCGCCTTTGTATTCTCGTGGCGTTTCAAAGGGTTTGAAAAACGGGCCGTGGCTGTGAAGTGATGTGTGCCATTGTCCACTGAGGGAAAATACTGTAGGATAAGTGATACTGGAGCGCTGTGAACGGCAAGATCAACACGCCGGCCGGCAAAAGGGGGATGTACATATGCAGGACCATTTTATGGATATAAAAAATACGCAGGAGCTTCTGAGCATGGCCCGCACAGGCCTGTGGGTGATCGAGATGGACCAGGACAGAGCGCCTCGGATGTACAGCGACAAGGCCATGCTGGAACTGCTGGGATTAAAAGAGATGCCGTCCCCGGAGGAATGTTATGAACTGTGGTATGGACGGATCGATCCGGCATACTGCCCCATGATACAGTCCGGTGTGGAAAAGATGATCAGGAATGAGCGGGCTGAGGTGCAGTATCCCTGGGAGCATCCCGTTCTGGGCCGTATCTATGTGCGATGCGGAGGAGTCCGGGACCTGAGTTACCAGGGGGGAGTGTGCCTTCGCGGGTATCATCAGAACATCACGGACACGGTCATGTTAAAGGACAAGGCCCGGCTTCGTGACAATGTGCTGTCCAATCTGTGCCAGTGCTATTATTCCATCTATCTTTTTGACCTGGACCACGATACGGAGGAAGCAATCTGGCAGGAGACATGGATAGAAAAATCCAGGGAGTTTCCCAAGGGGAGTCTGAAGCTATATTATGAAAAGTTTATACAGGGCCATGTTTGCCATGAGGACCAGGAGAAGATGCGCAGGGCCGGAAGCCCTGAGTTCCTGCGAATGACCTTATCCAGAGATCATCCCGTATATGACATTGACTTCAGAAGGCAGTATCCGGAGGGGGTCCAGTGGGTCAGATCACGTTTTAGCGTTGCTGAGATGGAGGGAAGCCGGGTCGCCAAGGTGATTTTTGCAAACATGAACATCCACGACCAAAAGATGATGGAGATGAAACAGGAGGAGGAGAAACGGAATGCCCTGATGGCCGCATATGAGGCGGCCCAGTATGCAAATGAGGCAAAAAGCAATTTCCTGGCCCAGATGTCCCACGATATCCGCACCCCCATGAATGCCATTGTGGGTATGACCTCCATCGCCCTGGCCCAGGTGAATGATCCGGGGCGTGTAAAGGACTGCCTGAAGAAGATATCCATGTCCAGCAGCCATCTTTTAAACCTGATCGATGAGGTGTTGGATATGTCTAAGATCGAGAAAGGAAAGATGGAACTGTCCAGGACCCCTTTCTGTCTGCGCCGCCTTCTGTGTGAGGTGGAAACCATTATTTGTCCAGAGGCGGAAAAGAAAAAGCAAAGCCTGACAGTGGACGGGGGACAGCTCATGCACGACCGGCTCATAGGGGACAGCGGACGGCTGCGCCAGGTACTGTTAAACCTGCTGTCCAATGCAGTCAAATATACCCCGGAAGGCGGAAGGGTGGAGCTTACGGCAAAGGAGGTGACGGAACGCTCGCCGGGATCCGGGACCTTTGTGTTTATAGTGGAGGATAACGGGATCGGAATGTCCGAGGATTTCCGGGATTACGTGTTTGTCCCTTTTATGCGGGAAAATGACGATAGTGCCGCCGCTGTCCAGGGAACGGGTCTGGGCATGTCCATTGCCCAGGGGATCGTAAATGCAATGAACGGCAGTATCCAGGTGGAGACCCAGAAAAACAGAGGGAGCCGTTTTACGGTCACCCTTTCCATGGAACTGGATGGGGAGGAACACATGGCGGGAGATCCGGGGCATGGTGCAGTCTCAGGGCTTCTGCGCAAGGTATCCCAAAAGACCGTCCGCCTGCTGGTGGCCGAGGACAATGAACTGAACATGGAGATCGTGCATACCATTTTGTCCGAAGCCGGATTCCTTGTGGAGGAGGCCTGCAACGGGCAGGAGGCGCTGGACCTGTTTGAGTCGTCTGCCGAGGGCTATTACCAGGCTGTCCTGATGGACCTGCAGATGCCTGTGATGGACGGCTATACGGCGGCCAGACGGATACGAAACAGTTCCCATCCCCAGTCGGAGGAGATTCCCATCATTGCCCTGACCGCCAATGCGTTTGCCGAGGACATGGCGAAGGCCCTGTCCGCAGGCATGAATGACCATGTTTCAAAGCCCATTGATTATGACCGTCTGTTTGCTGCCCTGAACCAATATATTCCCTGATTTGCATTTTTCCCTATTCTCATGTATAATAGGCTGGAGTACGGGAACGTACATATCAGATTTAAAGATTGACAGGTGAAGTGTGTGGGGCAGAAGTATGCCAATATTATCATAGATATTTCCCACGAAAGTGTGGACAGGACCTTCCAGTACAGGATTCCGCAGGAACTGGAGGACCGCATTCAGGTGGGGCATCAGGTATATATTCCCTTTGGGCAGGGCAACCGGCAGCGCAAGGGGTATGTGGTGGGCCTGACGGACCAGGCGGAGTTTGATGAGAATAAGCTGAAGGATGTGGCTGGGATTGTGCAGGGAAGCGTGACTGCGGAATCCCAGCTTATTTGGCTGGCATGGTGGATGAAGGAACGGTATGGTTCCACCATGAACCAGGCATTAAGGACCGTGCTTCCGGTGAAGCAGAAGGTAAAGGAGGCGCCCCGGCGCAGGATACGCTGCCTTTTGGATCCCCAGGGGCTGGAACAGGCAGCTGCACAGGCCAGGCAGAAGAACCATAAGGCCAGGCTCAGGCTTTTAGAAGCCCTTAAGGATTCAAGCATCATACCATATGAGGAGGCCGCAGGGCGCTTAAACCTTACTGCGGCTGTCATAAAACCCCTGGAGGAGGCCGGTGTCATTGCGGTGGAGGTGGTGGAGCGTTACAGGAACCCGCTGCTGGAAATGCAGAGACTGGCCGGAGCGGATTCTCCTGTATTTGCAGACCAGGCCCCGCCCTTAAACCAGGTCCAGCGTCAGATTGCGGATTCCATTATCCAGGATTACCGGGAGGGGATAAGAAAGACCTATCTGATCCACGGTATTACGGGAAGCGGCAAGACCGAGGTCTATATGGAACTGATCAGCCATGTGCTTTCGGCAGGGCGTCAGGTCATTGTGCTCATACCTGAGATATCCCTTACATGGCAGACCGTAATGCGGTTTTACAATCGGTTCGGCAACCGCGTGTCGGTGATGAACTCACGCATGTCGGCCGGGGAGCGGTATGATCAGTATGAAAGGGCCAGAACAGGGGATATTGATATTATGATCGGTCCCCGTTCCGCCCTGTTTGCCCCTTTTTCCGATCTGGGTCTGATCATCATTGACGAGGAACATGAGAATGCGTACAGAAGTGAATTGTCCCCCCGCTATGATGCCAGAGAGGCAGCCTCCGTGCGTGCGGAAGCCAACGGAGCATCCCTTGTGCTGGGATCGGCCACACCGTCCCTGGAATCCTACACAAAGGCTTTGAGAGGGGAATACACCCTGTTTACCATGAAGGAGCGGGCCAAGACAAAGGCAAGGCTTTCCCAGGTGGAGATCGTGGACCTGAGAGAGGAGCTGAGGGCCGGGAACCGTTCCATATTCAGCCGCCGCCTTCAGGAACTGATCCAGGAGCGGCTGTCAAACAGGGAGCAGATCATGCTGTTTATCAACCGCAGGGGGTATGCCAACTTTGTGTCCTGCCGCGCCTGCGGTGAAGCGCTTAAGTGCCCTCACTGTGATGTGACCCTGACCCTGCACAGGGACGGACGCATGATGTGCCATTACTGCGGCTACACCATACAGCAGCCTGGGGAGTGCCCTGCCTGCGGTTCCCGGTATATTGCGCCCTTTGGTACCGGAACCCAGAAGATCGAGACCATGGCCGGGGAACTGTTTCCCGGCGCCAGGATCCTGCGCATGGACACGGACACCACATCCAAAAAGGGAGGTCATCAGGAGATCCTCTCCGCCTTTGCCAGGGGAGATGCAGACATCCTCATCGGTACACAGATGATCGTAAAGGGCCATGACTTTCCCAAGGTGACCCTGGTGGGAGCGCTGGCAGCGGATCTGTCCCTGTATGCATCGGATTACAGGTGCGGGGAACAGACCTTTGAACTCCTGACCCAGGCAGCCGGGAGGGCCGGGAGGGGAAACCTTCCGGGCAATGTTATCATACAGACCTATCAGCCGGACCATTATTGTATCGTGACCGCTGCCAGCCAGGATTACGAGGCATTTTACGGTCAGGAGATGGCATACAGAAGGCTTCTTGGGTATCCGCCGGCCGTGGCCCTGCTCACCATCCAGATGGCCTGTCCCAGGGAGGATGTGCTGGAGCGGACCGCCTCAGAGACCGCCCGCTGGGTGGAGGAGAGGGCAGGGAGCGCCATGGAGGGCTTTAAGCTCATCGGCCCGGTGAATGCGCCTGTATACAAAGTTAATGATATTTATAGAAAAATTTTATATATAAAGCACGAAAATTATGATATACTGATACAGATTAGGAAAATGGCGGAACTGCGCCTTAAGGAGGCGGAGGGCCGTTTTGGACTGACAGTACAATATGATTTAACGTGACAGAACATAATAAAGGAGATTGAGACCACGATGGCAGTTCGACAGATAAGGGTTATGGGAGACGAGATTTTAACAAAGAAGTGCAAACCTGTGAAGGAGATGACCGGGCGTACCATGGATTTGATTGAGGATATGTTCGAGACCATGTATGAGGCCAATGGCTGCGGCCTGGCCGCACCTCAGGTGGGCGTGCTGAAGCGGATCTTTGTGGTGGACGTGGATGACGGCAACCAGTATGTGATGATCAACCCTGAGATCATTGCCCAGGAGGGGGAACAGACCGGTTATGAGGGCTGCCTGAGCCTGCCGGGCAAGTCAGGTATCGTGACACGCCCAAACTATGTAAAGATGCGGGCGCTGAATGAGAATATGGAGCCGGTGGAAGTGGAGGGAGAAGGTCTTCTGGCCAGAGCCCTCTGCCATGAGTATGCCCATCTGGAAGGCCAGATGTATGTGGAGCTGGTGGAAGGGGAACTGGTGGACACCAACCCGGAGACCGGCGAGGAGATCATTGAGGAATAGGAGTGGGAAGATGCGCATTGTTTTTATGGGAACACCTGACTTTTCCGTGCCCGCCTTAAAGGCACTGGTAGAGGCAGGCCATGATGTGGCTGCAGTGGTGACCCAGCCTGACAAACCAAAGGGCAGGGGAAAAGAGATGCAGATGACGCCGGTGAAGATCCAGGCGCTGGAATATAAGATACCGGTGTACCAGCCGGTGAAGGTAAGGGATGAGTCCTTTGTAAAGGTTTTGCGGGAGATGGAGGCGGATGTCTTTGTGGTCATAGCCTTTGGCCAGATTCTTCCCAAATCCGTCCTGGACCTGCCGAGGCTTGGATGTGTGAATATCCATGCCTCCCTGCTTCCCAAATACCGGGGAGCGGCGCCGATCCAGTGGTGTGTGATCGATGGGGAGAAGGAAACCGGCATAACCACCATGATGATGGATGTGGGGCTGGATACCGGCGATATGCTGGAGAAGGTGGTGATCCCCATTGACAGGGATGAGACAGGGGGAAGCCTCCATGATAAGCTGAGCCTGGCTGGCGGGGAACTGATCCTGTCCACCCTTAAGAAGATGGAGGAGGGAACCATAGTCCGCACCCCCCAGACGGAGGAGGGAACCTGTTACGCCAAAATGCTTACCAAATCCCTGGGAGATATTGACTGGGAGAAGAGCGCGGTGTCCATAGAGCGTCTGATCCGCGGACTGAATCCATGGCCCAGCGCATATACCATGTGGAATGGAAAAACCATTAAGATATGGTCCGCAGATGTACTTGGGAAAGACGAGGAAGAGGGGATTGCCCACAGCGTTCCATCCCTTGACAGTGCTCCCCGCGGTACGGTGGTATGTTCCGGCAAGCGGTCCCTGGTGGTTAAGACCGGCGAAGGCCTGCTGTCCATAAAGGAACTTCAGATGGAGGGAAAGAAGCGCATGGATGTGGATGCGTTCCTGCGGGGGTATCCTGTCCCTGAAGGGGATATACTGACAAGGAAAACTGAGTAGCATGGAAGCATACTTGAATGCACAACTGAATGCACAATTGAAAGAGAGTGATGAATAACTATGTATTATCCATTTTTTTATGATTCAACCTATATTCTGGTTCTGATCGGCGTAGTCATATCCATGATAGCCTCCGCCAAGCTGAACTCCACCTATCAGAGGTATTCCTCCGTGCGCAGCATGTGCGGTCTTACAGGCGCCGAGGTGGCCCAGAAGCTTTTGAACAACCAGGGTATCTATGATGTGACCGTGCGCCGTGTGGCGGGCAATCTTACGGACCACTACGACCCCAGGACAAAGACTGTGAACCTGTCGGATTCCGTATACGGTTCCACCTCCATTGCAGCAATCGGCGTGGCGGCCCATGAGTGCGGCCATGCCATGCAGGATGCCAGCGACTATTCGCCCTTAAGGATCAGGGCAGCCCTGGTGCCTGCCGCCAATCTGGGCTCCAGCCTGGCCTGGCCCCTGATTCTCATCGGCCTGCTGCTTGGGGGAGGCGGTTCCACCCTTGCCGGCATCGGTATCCTGTTGTTTTCACTGGCAGTGCTGTTCCAGCTGGTCACTCTGCCGGTGGAATATAATGCTTCACACAGGGCAGTGACCCTGCTGGATTCCACCGGGATCCTGTCCGGACAGGAAGTGGGGCAGACCAGGAGCGTGCTGAGCGCGGCGGCCCTTACCTATGTGGCGGCAGCTGCGGCATCCATTCTTCAGCTCCTGAGGCTTCTTATGATTTTTGGCAATCGAAGAAATGACTAATACCTGGAGAGGACATAAGAGGAATGGCTAAGATATCGGACCGCGGACTTGAAAACAGGGAGATCGTACTGGATATACTGACAGAGGTACTGGAAAGGGGGAGTTTTGTCCACCTTGTACTGAACCAGGCTTTGCAGAAGTACCAGTACCTGGACAAGCCGGACCGTGCCTTTATCACACGGGTCACCGAGGGCACGCTGGAATATCTTCTGCAGATCGACCATATCATTAACAGGTATTCAAAGACCAAGACAGAAAAGATGAAACCGCTGATCCGCAATCTTTTAAGGATGAGCGTGTACCAGATCCTGTATATGGACAGGGTGCCGGATTCCGCCGCTTGCAATGAGGCGGTGAAGCTGGCGGTAAAGCGGCATTTTTCAGGCCTGAAAGGCTTTGTCAACGGCGTGCTCCGGACTGTTTCCAGGGAAAAGGATTCCCTGGTGTTTGATACGCCGTCCCTGGCCTACAGCATCCCTCAGTGGATGTATGACATGTGGGAAAAGGAATATGGAAGGGAAAAGGCGGGGGCAATTGCCGCCTCTTTTCTTAGGGACGGACCCACCTGGGTGCGCTGCAATCTCAGCAGGGCGTCCAGGAAGGAGATCCTGGAATCCCTGGCATCCCAGGGGGTGGCTGTGACAGGACTTTCCTGGCTGGAATCCATGATATCCATATCAGGTTATGATTATCTGGAAAGCCTGGAAAGCTTTCGGAACGGATGGATCCAGGTTCAGGATGTGACCTCTGCCCTGGTAAGCGAACTTGCTGATCCGAAGGAGGGGGATTACATCATTGATGTGTGTGCTGCTCCGGGAGGAAAAAGCCTTCACCTGGCTGACAAGCTAAAGGGTACGGGCATGGTGGAGGCCAGGGATCTGAGCGAGCAGAAGGTGGCCATGATAGAGGAAAATATGGCCCGCTTTGGCGCCTCCAACATAAAGGCGGTGGTTTGGGATGCCCTGGTGACGGATGAAGATGCCAGGGAAAAGGCGGATATCGTTATCGCGGACCTTCCCTGCTCAGGCCTTGGGATCATTGGGAAAAAGCCTGACATCAAATACAACATGACCATGGAAAAGATGGCTGAACTGGCCTCCCTTCAGAGGGAGATCCTTGCCGCTTCATGGGAGTATGTGAAGCCGGGCGGAACCCTTGTGTACAGCACCTGCACCATTGACACAAAGGAGAACGAGGAGAATGCCAGATGGCTTTTAAGCCGCTTCCCGCTGGAGCCGGTGGATCTGACAAACCGGGTGGGGAATGCCTTTGACGAGCCATCGCTGAAGGAAGGAATGATCCAGTTTCTTCCGGGGATCCATCCCTTTGATGGATTTTTCATCAGCGTGTTCAGGCGAAAATAGAGAATCAGGAGTATGTTATGCTGGATTTAACGGATTTTAAAGGCCGGAAAGATATAAAGTCCATGACACTGGAAGAGGTGTCAGAGGAGATGGCAGCCCTGGGAGAGAAATCTTTCAGGGCAAAACAGATTTATGACTGGATCCATGTGAAGCTGGTGGAATCCTTTGAGGATATGAGCAGCTTATCCAAGGAACTGCGGCAGAAGCTGAAGGAGCATTACAGTCTGACAAACCTGCGTATTGTGGAAGAACGGGTATCACAGATCGATGGAACCAGGAAATATTTATTCGGTCTGGAGGACGGCAATATCATAGAGAGCGTCTGGATGCAGTACCATCACGGCAATTCCGTTTGCATTTCCTCCCAGGTGGGGTGCAGGATGGGATGCCGTTTCTGCGCCTCCACCCTGGATGGCCTGGAACGGAACCTGCGGGCATCGGAGATGCTTGACCAGATCTACAGGATACAGTCGGTCACGGGGCAGAGGGTTTCCAACGTGGTGGTGATGGGTTCCGGAGAACCCTTTGACAACTATGACAATGTGATCCGTTTTCTGTACCTGATCTCCCATGAAAAGGGCCTGAATATCAGCCAGAGGAACCTGACGTTGTCCACCTGCGGCATTGTACCGGGAATCAGGCGGTTTGCCGAGGAAGGACTGGGGGTCACACTGGCCCTGTCCCTTCACGCGCCCAATGATGAGGTCCGCCGGACGCTGATGCCCATTGCCAACAGCTACCAATTGAAGGATGTGCTGGAAGCATGCCGTTATTACCATGAGAAGACAGGACGAAGGCTTACCTTTGAGTACAGCCTGGTCCGGGGGGTCAATGACAACCTGGATGAAGCCAGGGCATTGGCAAGGCTGATCAGGGATCAGCACGGCCATGTGAACCTGATCCCCGTAAACCCCATCAAGGAGAGGGACTATGTCCAGTCAGGGCAGAAGGCCATTGCCGAGTTTAAAAATCTCCTTGAAAAAAGCGGGATAAATGTTACTATTAGAAGAGAAATGGGCCGGGATATAGGCGGAGCCTGCGGCCAGCTGCGAAAGAGCTATATGGAAGGAGAGGAGTAACCATGGAAGCATATGCATTAACGGACATAGGCCAGGTTAGATCCATGAATCAGGATTATATCTATTCCTCACCGGAGATGGTGGGCTCACTGCCTAATCTGTTTTTGGTGGCGGACGGAATGGGCGGTCATAAGGCCGGAGATTACGCTTCACGGTTTGCGGTGGAGAATCTGGTCATCTATATCAACAGGGCAGGGAAAGGCTCTCCCGTCATGCAGTTAAAGATGGGAATTGAGGAAGTGAACGAAAGGCTGTACGAGGAATCCCTGAAACGGGAAGAATTAAAGGGCATGGGCTGTACCCTGGTGGCCGGCGTGGTGGAGGACGGAACTCTTTACGTGGCCAATGTGGGGGACAGCCGCCTGTACCTGATCCAGGCAGGCGCCATACGGCAGGTGACCAGGGACCATTCTTATGTGGAAGAGATGGTGGCCATGGGCCAGATGCGCAGGGGCAGTGTGGATTACAACAGCCGCAAGAATATCATAACAAGAGCCATGGGAATCGGCAGGAGTGTGGAACCTGATTTCTTTGAGGTGGATCTGGAGGAAGGGGATTATATCCTTCTCTGTTCCGATGGTCTGAGCAATATGGTGGATGACGATACCATCTGCAGTATTGTTACCGGTCCGGGAAGCCTGAAGGAAAAGGCTTCACGCCTGATCAGGGAAGCAAACCGGCAGGGAGGAATTGACAATATCGCAGTGGTGCTTGTGAATCCCCTGGGAAGGGAGGCGGGCACATGTTAAATCCTGGTACATATCTTCAGAACCGTTATGAGATCCTGGAACGGATTGGTTCCGGCGGAATGTCTGTGGTGTATAAAGCCCAGTGCCATACCCTGAACCGTCCGGTGGCCATCAAGGTATTAAAAGAAGAATTTGCCTTTGACGATAATTTTGTCAGCAAGTTCAAGATGGAAGCACAGGCGGCCGCCCGACTGTCACACCCCAACATTGTCAGTGTCTATGATGTAGTGGATGAGGATGTGCTTCACTATATTGTTATGGAGCTGATCGAGGGGATCACCCTTAAGAATTATATAGAGAAAAAGGGGCACCTGGAGAGCAAGGAAGCGATTGGGATCGCCATCCAGGTAGGACAGGGGATCGCGGCAGCCCATGAACAGCATATCATCCACCGGGATATCAAACCCCAGAACATGATCATATCCAGGGACGGCAAGGTAAAAGTGGCTGATTTTGGAATTGCCAGGGCTGTTTCTACACAAACTATGAATGCCACGGCCGTGGGGTCTGTCCACTATATTTCACCGGAACAGGCCAGGGGAGGTTACTGCGATGAGCGCAGCGATATCTATTCCTTTGGCATTACCATGTATGAGATGGTTACAGGCAAGGTTCCCTTTGAGGGGGATAATACGGTTACAGTTGCACTGGCCCACCTGGAGGAGCCTGTAAGACGTCCCAGTGAGCTGGTACCTGATCTGTCCCATGCCCTGGAGCAGATCATTCTCAAGTGTACCCAGAAGCGCCCGGACCGCCGCTACTCTAATGTGCTGGATGTGATCGGGGACCTGAGAAAGGCGCTGATGAACCCGGACTGCGATATCTATGACCTGGAAGAGGGAGATGAGCTTGGAAAAACCAGATCCATTTCCAGGGAAGAACTGATCAACATGCAGGAGAGCCGGAAGGCGGGGCGGGAGAATGAACGGTCCGAGGAGGAGTTAAAGAATGATGTACCCAAACCTGTTTCCCGCGAAAAGGGCAAGCGCCGCAGGAACGGCCATCTGTCATCCAGAAAGAATCCTGAGAAGGATGTGAGCACTCAGTTTGAGCGCATTATCACGGGGATCGGCATAGTGGCCGCCATTTTGATCGTAGCAGTGGTGCTGTTTGTGTTCTCCCGGCTGACAGGCTTGTTCCGGGCAGGCACCAGTGAAAAGCCCACGGTGACCGTGAGCACGGAGGCGGCCACCGAAAGCGTGGAAGTGAATATAACCAACAATCAGACCTACGTCCCCTCTGTTCTGAAAATGACAGAGGAAAAGGCAAGGGAGGAACTGGAAAAAGCCGGTCTGAAGATGGAAGTGACGGGAACGGACTTTTCCGACAATGTTGCAGAGGGCCTTGTGATGTCCCAGGTGTTCGATAAAGACGTTGTCCTGGAAAAGGGAAGCGTGGTGGGCGTAACCCTGAGCAAGGGCAGTGACAAAGTGGATCTGGGCGAACTGAACCTTACGGTGCTGACCGCTGATAATGCCGCAAAGCTTCTGGAGGAAAAGGGGCTTACGGTGGAGATCAAGGAAGAGTTCAGCAACACGGCTGCAGCGGGTGCTGTTTTACGGTTCAGCCCGGAAACCGCGAAGGTGGGGGAGAGCGTGACCCTGTTTGTCAGCAAGGGAATACAGGTTGTACAGGGAATGGTTCCTGAATTAAGGGGACAGAACCAGACAGCCGCGGATGCCATGCTGGCAGCGGCAGGACTCCTTCCGGGGGATGTGACCCAGGAACACAGCGATACGGTGGCCGAGGGACTGATCATCAGCCAGGCAGTGGATGCCGGAACCATGCTGGAGCCGGGGGCTGCTGTGGACTATGTGGTAAGCGGTGAGCCGGATCTGTCACAGGCGGAATCGGACCAGTACTATGTGGCGTCCATTGACCAGACCTGCTCCCTGAGTAATTATATCGGTCCGGCGTCCCAGACCAGCAGTGTCAGGGTCATGGTCCGGTTAAAACAGACCATGCCCAACGGGGAGGAGATCTATACACCCCTGATCAAAGAACGGCTGGTGGTAGGCGCCCAGACCATACCTGTGGTGATCCCAAGGATCAGAGGTGCTTACGGCGTGGACAGCGGTATTGTGGAAGTGGTAGATGCAGGAAGTGCGAATTTAACAGTAATAGCGTCCTATCCGGTTACATTTTTCCCGGTGGGATAAGAGGAGTGTATGACAGGTAAGATCATTAAGGGAATTGCAGGTTTTTACTATGTACACAATGGTAAGGACCGGATTTATGAGTGTAAGGCCAAGGGCGTGTTCCGCAATAGGAAGATCAAGCCCCTGGTAGGAGATAATGTGGAATTTTCCGTGCTGGACCAGGAGGCGGGGGAGGGCAATATTGACGTGATCCTTCCCCGGTCCAATGCGCTGGTGCGCCCGGCTGCGGCCAATGTGGACCAGGCGCTGGTGGTATTTGCCCTGACCCATCCCGCCCCCAACCTGAACCTGCTGGACCGGTTTTTGGTGATGATGGGGATCCAGGAAGTACCTGTGATCATATGTTTTAACAAGGTGGATCTGGGGGATGAGGACCTGGTGGAGACTTACAGGAAGATCTATGAAACGGCCGGATACCGGGTGGCTTTTATCAGCACCTATGAGGAGACCGGCCTGGAACAGGTGAGAAAAATCCTCAGAGGAAAAACCACGGTGCTGGCCGGACCTTCTGGCGTGGGAAAATCCTCACTGACCAATTGTATCCAGCCGTGTGCGGCTATGGAGACAGGTGATATCAGCCAGAAGATCGAGAGGGGAAAGCATACCACCCGCCACTGCGAATTGTTCTATGTGGAGGAGGATACGTACATGATGGATACCCCTGGATTCAGCTCCATGTTCACGCCTGATCTGGAGGCCGGGGATCTGAAGGATTATTTCCCTGAGTTTTCAGGCTATGAGGATGGCTGTAAGTTTCTTGGCTGTGTCCATGTGGGCGAAAGGGTGTGCGGCGTAAAGGAAGCGCTGAAAGCAGGCGGCCTCAGCCAAAGCAGGTATGACAATTATCTCTTGATGTATGAAGAACTGAAGAATAAGAGGAGGTACTGATCATGTACTATAAATTAGCGCCATCGATTCTGGCGGCGGATTTTTGCAATCTTGGCCTGGAGGTGTCCACAGTGGCTCAGGCAGGAGCGGAATACATCCATCTGGATGTGATGGACGGGGCCTTTGTGCCCAGCATATCCTTTGGAATGCCTGTGCTCAAAAGCCTGCGCCCCTGTACAGAGGCGGTGTTTGACGTGCATATGATGGTGGAAGACCCGGGCAGATACGTGGCGGACATGAAGGCCTGCGGCGCGGATATTATCACGGTCCATGCAGAAGCCTGCACCCATCTTGACCGGGTTGTGAACCAGATCAGGGAGCAGGGGTGCAGGGCGGGAGTTGCCCTGAACCCGGCAACGCCCATCCATGTGCTGGACTGTGTCCTGGATCAGCTGGATATGGTGCTGATCATGACCGTGAACCCGGGATTCGGGGGGCAGAAATTCATTCCCTACACGCTGGACAAGGTGCGTTCCCTTCGGGAAAGAATTAACCGTTTGGGGCTGAAGACCGACATCCAGGTGGACGGAGGAGTCAGTGCAGCCAATGTGCGGGGGATCATGGAAGCGGGAGCCAACGTATTCGTGGCAGGTTCCGCTGTGTTTGGCGGGGACGCTGCTGCAAAGACAAAAGAATTTATAGAGATATTTAAAGGATATGAGTCATGAAGCGATGTCTGATTGTCACCGGCGGCAAGCTGGATCTGTCTTTTGCCGGTTGTTTTTTAGAACAGGAAGTTTTTGATAAGGTCATAGCTGTGGATGCCGGGCTGGAGGCGGTGAAGGCGCTGGGCCTGGAACCGGATATGATCGTGGGGGATTTTGACACGGTAAAGCCTGAGATCCTGGAATACTACAGAAGCCGGGAGCATATCATCTGGGATACCCACCAGCCTGAGAAGGATGAGACCGATACGGAACTGGCCCTTCTCAAAGCCCAGGCCATTGGCTGTACCCAGATCGTGATCCTGGGAGCCACAGGCGGGCGTATGGATCACATGCTGGGGAACCTCCACCTTTTATACCCCTGCCTGCAAAAGGGAATCGAGGCATATATCCTGGACCGGCAGAACAGGATGTACCTCATTGACGGGGAACATACCTTCCGGAGCAGTGAACTGTGGGGGAAGTATATTTCCTTCCTGCCTTTGACGGAACAAGTAAACGGGATTACCCTTACCGGATTTAAGTATCCGCTTTATTTAAAGGATATTGAGATCGGGACCAGCCTGTGTATCAGCAATGAGCTGGAGGGGGAGGAAGGCGGCATCACATTTACAGACGGCGTTCTGATTGTGGTGGAATCCCACGACTGACCGGCTGGCGGCCTTCTGCGGTTCCGTCTGGCGACTGGCCTGGTTAAATTCAATAAAACTGGATATTTTAAACACTCCACTTCGGTGATAAGATAGGGCAGGATCATGAAATAACCCCTTTGGGGTACAAGGAGTGAGAGAGTATGAAGACAAATCAGGTTACAACTGCCGGCTATGCGGGAGAGGAATCAAATCATTTATACAAAGTGGCCCTTACCGGGTTGTTTGCCGCATTATCCTATGTGGTGTTTACCTTTTTGCAGATCAAGATCACCCTTCCGGGAGGAGATGCCACATCCATCCACCTGGGAAACGCGGTCTGCGTATTGGGCGCCTTGATTATGGGCGGACTGTACGGCGGCCTGGGAGGCGCGATCGGGATGACCATTGGGGATCTGTTTGATCCGGTGTATGTGGTGTATGCGCCTAAGACATTTATCCTGAAGCTGTGTATCGGCCTGATCACCGGCCTGGTGGCGCACCGGATCGGAAAGATCAACGAGACCGGTGATAAGAAGCGGATCTTCCGTTTTGTTGTGGCAGCCTCTGTGTGCGGACTGCTGTTTAATGTGATATTTGACCCGCTGGTGGGGTATTATTATAAGCTGCTGATCTTGGGTAAGCCTGCGGCACAGCTCACACTGGCCTGGAACGTCACCGCATCCTCCATCAATGCGGTGACCTCCACCATTGCGGCGGCAGCCATATACATGCCACTGCGCAGCGCCCTCAAGCGGGCAGGCCTGTTTGAACGGCTCCGGTAGGACCTTTGTGCCTGCCAACGGACAGGAATGAAGCAGCTTCCATAAGACAGGAGAATAACATGAGCGAATACCGTCAAAAAAAAATAGCTATGATCAATGATTTATCGGGATATGGCCGCTGTTCACTGACAGTGGCTATTCCCATTATATCTGCTATGAAAGTGCAGTGCTGTCCCGTTCCCACCTCCATCCTTTCCAATCACACAGGGTTTCCTGTGTATTTTTTCGATGATTACACGGAGAAAATGCCATCCTATATAGAAAAATGGAAAGAACTGGATCTGTCCTTTGACGGGATCGTCAGCGGATTTCTGGGATCCGAAGCCCAGATCGCCATTGTAATGGATATGATCCGGAAGTTTGGAGGGGAGGAGACCAGGGTGATCATAGACCCCATCATGGGGGATCACGGTCAGACCTATGCCACCTTTACCCCATCCATGTGCAGACGGATGAAGGACCTTGTTTCCATGGGCGATATTGTAACCCCCAACCTGACCGAGGCATGTATCCTCACCGGAAGACCCTTTAGAAAAAAGGGATGGACCAGGGAGGAACTTAAGACCATGGCGGCGGACATCCAGGCCATGGGGCCGGAGTCCGTGGTCATAACCGGCGTGAACCAGGGCGGGTATCTTGTGAACGTGGTGGCGGAGGGAAGGCGTGAAGTCACATTTCCTAAAACCATCCGCGTAGGGCAGGAGCGCCCCGGCACAGGGGATGTGTTCTCCTCTGTGGTGGCCGCTGCCGCTGTCAGGGGATGGGATCTGGAAGAGGGGGTCCGCCTGGCCGCATCCTTTGTAAAAAAATGTATCAGGCGTTCCGAGGAACTGGACATCCCTGCGGCAAACGGCGTGTGTTTTGAGGAACTGCTGGATGTGCTGGTCCGGGCGGTCCACCAGGGATAAAGAAATAGAAGAGAGGCGCCGCGTGAAAACAGTATGCCCAAGGCAGTAAACCGTGGTACCGGCCGGAAAAACAGAAAAATAGGGCTTTTATTTCCTGGTAAAATGTTATATACTCTTTAACAGTACAGGAATACCTGTCCGATGCGCATCCAAGTACCCTGTGGGACAGGTGATTACATCAAGGAAATCCAGGAGGAATACCATGTTAGATTTAAGGTTTGTAAGAGAAAACCCGGACATTGTCAGACAGAACATTAAGAATAAATTCCAGGACAGCAAGCTGCCTCTGGTGGACGAAGTGATCGCTCTGGATGCAGAGTTCCGCAGTGCCCAGAAGGAGGCGGATGACCTTCGCGCCAGCCGCAACAAGCTTTCCAAGGAGATCGGTAAACTTATGGGCCAGGGAAAGAAGGAGGAGGCCGAGGCTGTCAAGGCACAGGTAAGCGCCAACTCTGAGCGGCTGGCCGAATTGGAGACAAAAGAGGGGGAACTGTCTGAGCAGATTTTAAAGATCATGATGACGATCCCCAATATCATAGATCCCAGCGTTCCCATTGGCAGGGATGACAGTGAGAACGTGGAGGTGGAGCGTTTTGGCGAGCCTGTGGTTCCGGATTTTGAGATCCCTTACCATACGGAGATCATGGAGCGCTTTAACGGAATCGATCTGGACGCTGCAAGAAGGGTGGCCGGTAATGGGTTCTATTATCTCATGGGTGACATTGCAAGGCTGCACTCCTCTGTGATCTCCTATGCCAGGGATTTCATGATCAACCGCGGCTTTACCTACTGTGTGCCTCCTTTCATGATCCGCAGCAATGTTGTCACAGGCGTGATGAGTTTTGCGGAGATGGATGCCATGATGTACAAGATAGAGGGAGAGGACCTGTATCTGATCGGCACCAGTGAACATTCCATGATCGGTAAATTTATTGACACCATCACCCCCGAGGAGCAGCTGCCTCAGACACTGACCAGCTATTCCCCGTGTTTCCGTAAGGAGAAGGGCGCCCACGGCATTGAGGAGAGGGGTGTTTACAGGATCCACCAGTTTGAGAAGCAGGAGATGATCGTTGTGTGCAAGCCTGAGGAAAGCCCCATGTGGTATGACAGGCTGTGGCAGAATACTGTGGATCTGTTCCGCTCCCTGGATATTCCGGTGCGTACATTGGAATGCTGCTCCGGTGACCTGGCCGACCTGAAGGTCAAGTCCGTGGATGTGGAGGCATGGTCCCCAAGACAGAAGAAGTACTTTGAGGTGGGAAGCTGTTCTAATCTGGGAGATGCTCAGGCCCGCCGCTTAAAGATCCGTGTCCAGGGCGAGGATGGAAGCAAATATCTGGCCCACACCCTGAATAATACCGTGGTTGCCCCTCCGCGTATGCTCATTGCTTTTTTGGAGAACAACCTGCAGGCTGACGGCAGCGTGAAGATTCCGGAAGTACTTCGTCCATATATGGGCGGAATGGAAGTCATGGTTCCTGTGAAGTAAGGTCTTGAAACCTGCATCAATTTTAAAAAGACTGGTTTGCATGTTGTTATGCAGGCCAGTTCCTTTTATAATAGATCTATAATAAAAGAGAAGGAGAGTGCGGTATGATTACATTTAACCATTTTAACTTTAATGTTCTGGATCTGGAAAAAAGCCTTGCATTTTACAAAGAGGCCCTGGGACTTGAGCCGGTGAGGGAAAAGAATGCGGATGATGGTTCCTTTAAACTGGTGTATCTGGGGGATGGGGTAACGGGATTTAACCTGGAGCTGACCTGGTTAAGGGATAGGAAAGAGCCTTATAACCTGGGAGAATGCGAGTTCCATCTGGCGTTTCACGTAGACGAATTTGATGAGATCCACAAGCATCATGAAGAGATGGGCTGTATCTGCTATGAGAACCCGGGCATGGGCATTTATTTTATCGCGGATCCGGATGGCTACTGGGTGGAGATCGTCCCTGCAAAGAGATAATATGGTACATGAAGACGTGTTGGATCCCGTGTCCCAAACACGCTCCCGGAGGAAATTCAAATGGAAGAATTGGCAATGCTGCTTTTGAGCCTGAAGATGGTTAAGTATGCCGTGGCCACGGTCGTGGTTTTACTCTGTATCCTTGCGTACTGGATGATATTTAAAAAGGCAGGGGAAGCCGGCTGGAAGGCATTGATCCCTGTTTACAGCACCTATATAGAATATAAGCTGACATGGAGCGGGAAGATGTTCGGCCTGCTGGCGGTATTTGCCGTCATAGCAGTGGCTTTTCAGCATGTAGGAGGACTGGGGATCATAGTCTTTTTGGCTGCAAGCGTAGGCATGGTCGTCATGCGGGTCATTGCCTGTATCAAACTGTCGGTTTCCTTTGGGCACGGCGCCTGGTTTGGTGTGGGGCTGGTATTCCTTAACTTCATCTTTCTCCTTGTGCTTGCCTTTGACGGTTCAGAGTATATCGGACCAGAGGGAAGAAGAACGGTGATTTAGCTGCTTCAGACAATAGAAGAGGGAGGCTTTTGCCCCCCTCTTTTTTGCCCGGTATGTCAGGGCAAAAATTAATTCCCGCTGTATTTCTCCTCGCAGTACTGGCACCGGTATGTCTCTGTCTTTTCATCGGCCAGATAGAAGATATGGGGAAGTTCCTGCTCAATGGATGTGATGCATCTTGGATTCTTGCACTGGACCACATTGGTGATCTTGTGGGGAAGCCTTAATGCTCTTTTCTCCACGATCTTATCATTCTTGATAATGTTCACTGTGATCGTGTGGTCGATATAGCCCAGCACCTTTAAGTCCACGGTGTCCAGTCCGCCTTCGATCTTGATGATGTCCTTGCGGCCCATCTTGTTGCTGCGGGCATTCTTGATGATCGCCACCTGACACTCCAGCTTGTCCAGCCCCAGGTGATAGTAGATGTCCAGGCTCTTTCCGGCCTCAATGTGGTCCAGGACAATGCCTTCTTTTAATCCGCTGATATTTAACATGGCTTTTCCACCTCCAGTAATCTCATGATCAGGGCCATACGCACATATACGCCGTACCGGGCCTGCTTAAAGTAAGCAGCTCTTGGGTCGTCATCCACTTCCACGGAAATTTCATTTACCCTGGGAAGGGGATGGAGTACATACATGTCTTCCTTGGCCAGCTTCATTTTCTTCTTGTCCAGGATATAGCAGTCCTTTAATCTTATATAATCCTCCTCGTTGAAGAAACGCTCCTTCTGAACACGCGTCATGTAAAGGATGTCCAGGCAGCCGATGGCCTCGTCCAGATTGCCCACTTCCTCAAACTCCACATTGTTTGCAATCAGAACATCTTCGCGGATGTTGTCAGGAACCCGGAGTTCAGGAGGGGATATCAATATGAATTTGATGTTGGGGTAACGGACCATGGCATGGATGAGAGAGTGTACCGTACGGCCGAACTTTAAATCGCCGCAAAGGCCAATGGTCAGGTTGTCAAGGCGTCCCTTCATGGAACGGATGGTCATAAGATCTGTTAAGGTCTGTGTGGGATGCTGATGCCCGCCGTCACCCGCATTGATGACCGGAATCTCGGCCTTCTGGGCTGCAACGAATGCGGAACCTTCTTTGGGATGGCGCATCGCACAGATATCAGCGTAACATGAAATCATGCGGATGGTATCGGCAACACTTTCACCCTTGGCAGCAGAACTGGAATCAGCAGATGAAAAACCTAATACATTACCGCCAAGTGAAAGCATAGCGGCTTCAAAACTTAAACGCGTTCTTGTACTTGGCTCATAGAAAAGAGTTGCCAGCTTTTTTCCATCGCATACGTGGGCGTACTGGGGAAGATTCTGCTCAATGTCCCTTGCAAGAGCCAGAAGGTCATCGATTTCTTCCACAGAGAAGTCTAAGGGATTCAATAAATGTCTCATGGGATTCTCCTTTGCCTTTATGAATTTATTAATAAAATTGGTTTTGGGAAATACTTCGCACTCTACCAGTGCGATAGCCGGAACCTGCCAGATATGGCACTGATTTGTGCCTCGTCATATTCTTACATAGAATACGATATAAGTCAAGCGAAAATTTATGGCTTTTTAAAAATTTTATAGTATAGTCCCTATTCCGTGATTTATCTGTTTGCCCTGCCGCAGACCCGGTCAATGTAGGAGCTGGGCGTCATTCCTGTCTTTTTCTTAAACAGCTGGGAGAAATACTGGGGATTGTTGCCCAGCCCCACCTCCTCTGCGACTGTCTGGATCTTATCCAGACCCCTGGATGCCAGAAGCTGTTTGGCTTTTTTGATTCGGATGTCGGCCAGATAGTTGGAGAATCTGACTCCTGTTTCCTTCAGGAATTTTTTGCTCACATAGTCCACATTCATAAAGAGATAATTTTCTGAAATATATTTTAACGTCAGGTTGTCATCCTGAAGATTTTGGCTGACATAGTCAAAGATCTGCCGGGTCATGGCGCTGACCGTCTGACCGGTGTCGGGTTCGCACAGGATCTCCCTCACCTTATCAATGACCAGATTTTTAAGATCTGTAAGGCTTTGACTGTTTTCAATCAGCATCAGCCATTCCGTGAGCTCAATGGAGGAGCGCTTAGGGTTGTTCAGGGTCAGCTTCATAAACAGGTTGCTGGCGATCTGCTTTAAAAAGGTGATATCGTTTATATCCTTGATCAGTTCGGTCAGCTTTCCAAGGGCCCCCTCCTGTCGGCCGAGGATGGACTGGCATAATAGCTCCAGCTCATTGATATGGGTATTGTAGTTGCAGGTGTAGAGCAGGTGGAAGTCGTTGATGTAATAGATCATTCCAAAGCGGCGGATCTTTTTTAAGACAACCACCAGAAGCTGTTTCAGGCTGGAGTAGAGGACGGATTCTGTTTCCAGGGTCACTGCCTGGTCCGGATAGTGCCTCTGGCGGATGAAACGCTCCAAATCCTGATAATTAGCGGCAAAATCCCGGAAAAACAGCAGCAGGGTATTGTTGACATAGATGCCGTGGATGATGACAGAGGAAATGTTCTCACAACAAAACAGCCTCAGGTCGTCCAGGAACTCCTCCAGGTGTTTAAAGGGCAGGAAATATACGTAGTACAGCCGGTATACCGTAAACCGGAAGTCGATGTAGGATTCATAGGCTCTTATGATCTCGGGAAAACTGCGGTTCTGGCAGATGCTGTCATTGATGATGCTGAATATCACATTGTGGTTCATGCGGTTGACTGCGGTGAACCGCTCAGACACGATCCGCTCCATGATCTTTTGCTGGTAACAGTCCTGCTTGCACTGCTCGATGCATTCTATGATCTGGGCTTCGTTACATGGCTTTAAGAGGTAATACTTTACCCCGTTTTTCATGGCCTCCTTGGCATATTCAAATTCACCGTAGCCTGAGAGGATGATGAACTGTACATTCAGGTCTGTGCGTGAAACCCTGTTGATCAGTTCCAATCCGTCCATGCCCGGCATTTTGATGTCAGTGAGCACAATGTCCGGGCTTTCGTCCATGATCATGTCATAGGTTTCCATACCGTTTTTGCACAGCCCCACAACTTCGATATCATAGTTTTCCCAGTGGATGATGGTGGAAATAGTCTCCCGGATAATGCGCTCATCATCCGCAATAATTAATTTCAGCATAGTCTTTTTCCTCTGTTCTGTATGGTATGGTGATGACTGCAACCGCTGTTTCATCCCGGTTCTTAAAGGACAGGCCGTATCCCTCCCCAAACAGCATCTGGATACGCTGATGGATGTTTACCAGGCCGATGCCAAAGCCGTGGGCATTCCTGGTACCGTCCAGGAGTTTTTCAAGCAGGCCCTCTTCAAATACAGACCCCTCGTTGGATACCTCCACGATCAGCACATATTCCCCGCTTTCAGGAATCTCTTTCCTGCGGGCGCTGATTGAGATCTCACAGGTTTCCATCATTTCCTCCATGCCGTAGCGGATCGCATTCTCAAGAAGGGGCTGGATGGTAAGGGGAAGGATGAGGGCGCCGCCCAGTTCCCGGCCGCAGTCGGTCTGGAACACAAGGCGTTCCTCAAAACGTATTTTCTGGATGGTCATGTAACTGCGGGCCAGGCTGATCTCATAGTCTAAGGTGACCAGGGGATTTTTGCTGCTTAAGGTGGCGCGCAGCAGTGTCCCGAGGGATTCCACCATGGAAGATATCTGCTGATCCTTAAGAGCCTTGGCGCGCCAGTTGATGGTCTCCAGCGTATTGTAAAGAAAATGTGGGTTTATCTGGGCCTCCAGCGCTTTCAGCTTTGCATCCCTGCTGAGAATCTGGTTGACATAATTGTTGTGGACCAGGTATTGGATCCGCCCGGCCATGGTGTCAAAATGCTGGTGGAGCCGGCTGATCTCATCGGTCCGCTGACTGTAATCCACCTGTACTTTGGGCATTTCCAACTCTGTGCTGCTGAAGAATTCCATTTTCTGGATCAACAGGTCAAAATCTTTTAGTATATAGCGGGTCAGCCGCCTGGAATACGCGATGGCGATCAAAAGCCCGATGATAAGCATTCCAAGGATCAGGCGGTAGGCCATGGTGGTGGAGCTGGCGATCTGGTCATAGGGGACAAGGTTTATATAGGTCCAGCCATAATAGGGAATGGTATTCTTTACCGCAAAGTAGCTGTGTCCGTGGCTGCGCACAATGCTGTAGGGCTGACCGGTCTGTTCCTTCAGCAGACAGGCGGTTTCCCGGTCAATTCCTGAGGAGGCATAGATCAGCTGATCCCGGTCAAACAGGATGTAGCTGGTATCGTCATAGGTGGTGACCGCCCGGTTGGCTTCACTGACGATCCGGTCCATGTCAACAAATACCAGCAGGTCGCCCAGATGGTTCAGCTCCAGGTTGTTGGCCTTTCGCACGCTCCGGCCAAGTATGTACAGGTTATGTTCATGATCAATGGTCCAGGTAATGGCGCCTTCCCGCTCCCTTGCCTTTTTTAGGGCTCCATTCACAAGGTCCTGGTCCGCATTGTTGGCCACCACAAAATTAGTGGCATTTTTAAACCGCCTGTTGTACAGTGCGATGGCCAAAACCCCGTCTTTTTTATAAGCCTGCTGGTAATTGTTGATGACCTGGCTGATTTCCCGGTTGGCGTTGGACCACACAATGGTATCGTCAATGCTGTCGATCCGGTTCAGGGCATCCTGGATAACGGAGGCCGAGATGGTGACGGAGGAGAGTGTCTCGATGCTGTTCAGATTGCTGGCTATGGTCTGGGAAGAAAAGGATAGGTTTCCGGAAATGGCCTTGTACAGCTGCTCGTTGTAGGCATGGGAGGAAATCTTAAGTCCTATCAGGGCAATGAGGAGGATCAGCAGCACATTGGAGCAGATCATTGCCAGAAGTTTATTCTTCAGGGAAAGGTCTTCAAATTTTCCTTTGATCCGTTTCAGATAGTTCATGTGCGCCTCCTGTGGTGCAGATTCTTGTCATAAATAAATATATACCATATTTTGGCACGGGACAAGGGGAACTTGTATTCGTCTAAAGTGCACAAAAAGTCGGAATTTTAACCATGGATATCGGTTTTTTTGATTGGTTTGCCTGAGAAAAAAAGTTATAATCAGTTCATCAAAGCAACAGAGAAAGAGGGAGGTATTACATCATGAAAAAGAAAATCGCAATCCTGCTCACGTTGACCCTGGCAGCAGCCGGCCTGTCTGCATGCAGCGGTTCCTCAGGAACTTCCGGCACCCAGGCCGCAGGCAGCAAGGCGGAAGGAGCTTCCACAGAAGCCCAGGCGCCGTCTTCGGAGGGCGGTGAGCTGGTTATGGCCTGGTGGGGAAATCAGGTAAGGAATGAGCGCACCCAGGCGATCCTGGATCTGTATTCCGAGCAGAATCCTGGGGTGACCTTTGACGGACAGTTTTCCGAGTGGGCGGATTACTGGAATAAGTTAGCCACCGCGGCTGCCGGACATTCCATGCCGGATATTGTACAGATGGATTACAAATACATTTCCCAGTATGTGAACAATGACCTGTTGGTGGATCTGGCCCCCTATATTGAAAACGGCACCATTGACGTGTCAAACTGCAATGAGGATGTACTGAATTCAGGCAAGGTGGGAGATGGGCTGTATGCGATCTGCAATGGCATCAATGCCCCGGCCCTGCTCTATAACAAGACAGTCCTGGATGAAGCGGGGATCACGGTAAAGGATAATATGACCATGGATGAATTCATCACCCTGTGCAGGGAGATCCGGGAAAAGACTGGTTATAAGACAAATATCGCCTACAACAACGGTGAGAACTTTATCGAATACTTCCTTCGGGCCAATGATGTGGTGATGTTCGGGGAAGGAAAGCTGGGCGGAACAGCGGAGGATTACATATCCTACTTCAAACTTTACGAGGAAGGGATCAGGGACGGCTGGGTAGTGGATCCCTCCATCTTTGCTGAAAGGACCATCGGTTCCGTGGAACAGGACCCCATGGTTTACGGCTCAAGCCCGGAGACCATGTCCTGGTGTGCCTTCAATTATACCAACCAGCTTACCGCGGTCAGAAGCGCTGCACCTGAAGGCGTTGAAATCGGTATGACCACATGGCCTTCGCCGGATCCGGTAAGATCCGATTACTTAAAGCCAAGCCAGTTCTTTGCCATTACAAAGGACAGTGCAAACCCGGATGAGGCGGCTAAGGTCCTTGATTTTATCACCAATTCCGTTGAGTGCAACAACATCCTGCTGGGAGAGAGGGGAATCCCGCTGTCAGCTTCCGTGGCCGATGCCATTTCCCCCAATATGGATGAGACCAGCCAGGAAGTGATCAAGTTCATCAACGAAGTGGTGTCTGAGAATTCCTCACAGATCAATCCGCCTTCCGCTGACGGTTCCAGCGAGGTAAATGATCTTCTCAACAAACTGGAGGAATCAGTGTGCTACGGCCAGATGACCGCTGAGGACGCCGGACAGCAGCTGTTTACAGAGGGTTCAAAGATCATGGAGTCCAAGAAAAATTAAGGATCTGCAAATAAGGATCTGCAAATAAGTATATGCAAATAAGTATCTGCAATTGAAAAGAGCGGCTGTAACCGGTCGCTCTTTTTATACCCGGCAAGCGCCCAAGGTACGGACGCTAAGTGCCCATAACGAGAGGAGTAGCTATGAAAGCTTTAAAACAGCAGCTCAGCAGGGAAAGCGTGGCCGGTGTACTGTTTACACTGCCTTTTACCATCGGATTCCTGCTGTTTATGATCGTTCCCATGGGAATCTCATTGTACTATTCGTTCTGTGACTACAATATCCTGTCACCGCCTGTTTTTACAGGCATGAAGAATTTTATCTCCATGTTCCGGGACGAAACGTTTTTTAAAACGCTGAAAGTGACGTTTTTCTTTGCCTTTGTCTCCGTGCCGCTCAAGCTTTTGTTTGCTTTGATCGTTGCAATGCTTTTGCTGGAGAACTCAAAAATGTCCGGATTCTACAGGGCGGCCTATTACCTTCCCTCCATTATCGGCGGCTCTGTGGCTGTTTCCATTCTTTGGAAGAGGATGTTTGCCATGGATGGGGTTGTGAACAAGCTGTTGGGACTGGTGGGAATAGAGACTAATTTTTCCTGGCTGGGCGATACAAGGACGGCCATATGGGTCCTGATCCTGCTGGTGGTATGGCAGTTTGGCTCCTCCATGCTGATCTTCCTGTCCTCCCTGAAACAGGTTCCCCAGTCACTGTATGAGGCGGCTGACGTGGACGGGGCCAGCGGTCCGGCGAAATTCTTCAAGATCACCCTCCCCCTGCTGACACCCACCATATTCTTTAATCTGGTGATGCAGATGATCAACGGATTTCTGGCATTTACCCAGTGCTACATCATCACCCAGGGAAAACCCATGAACTCCACCCTGCTATACACGGTGTATATGTATAAGCAGTCCTTTGAATTCTACAATACGGGATACGGTGCAGCGCTTGCATGGGTGATGCTGGCGGTGATCGGGCTGATCACCCTGTTCCTGTTTGCCACCAAACGTTTCTGGGTATATGAAGGAGGGCTCTGATTGTGAAAGAGAAGAGAGTTGCCAGGAAAATAGTATACCATGTCATCGTATTCCTGATCGGCATTATCATGATCTACCCTTTGATTTGGATGATCATGAGCTCCTTCAAGGAAAACAGCACGATTTTCTCCACGGCCGGAAGCCTGATCCCGGAAAACTTCATACTAAAGAATTATTCCACGGGCTGGAAAGGGTTTGGAAAGATTTCCTTTGCTGTATTTTTTAAGAACTCCCTTTTTATCTCCATTGTGGCAACAGCGGGTACGGTGGCAAGCTCCGCCCTGGTTGCCTATGGGTTTGCAAGGTTTAAGTTCCGGGGCAGGGGTATCCTGTTTGCAGCCATGCTGCTGTCCATGATGCTCCCGGCCCAGGTGCTCATGATTCCCCAGTACCTGTGGTATCAGAAGCTTGGATGGGTCGGTTCCTATCTGCCTCTGACCATTCCCTACTTTTTTGCGATCCAGGGCTTTTTTGTATACCTGATCTCCAACTTTATCAGCGGGATCCCCACAGAACTGGATGAGGCGGCCAAAATCGACGGATGTTCCTATGCAGGCATCTTTGGGCGCATCATGCTGCCGCTGATCAAGCCGGCCCTGGTCACAGCCTGTATTTTCTCCTTTATGTGGAGGTGGGACGATTTCCTTTCCGCCCTTTTATATGTAAGCAAGTCCGGCATGTATCCGGTCAGTCTGGCGCTGAAGCTTTTCTGTGATCCGGGTTCCTCATCGGATTATGGAGCAATGTTTGCGATGGCGACCCTGTCCATCCTGCCGTCCATCCTCATCTTCCTGTTCTTTCAAAAGTACCTGGTGGAGGGCATCAGTACCTCCGGATTAAAGGGGTGATGATATGAAGATAATTGACGCACACGTACATCTGGTACAGTATATCGCAGGCACGGGAGCCGGGGGTGAACTCAGGTACTCGGGAAACGGCATGGCGGAATATGCTTCGGGGGAGCGGTTTCAGATGCTGCCTGAGGAATTTTCACAGGGGGTGGTGACGCCCGAGGACATTTTGGGGAAAATGGATGAGAACGGAGTGGAGAAGGCGGTACTGCTCCAGGGCAACTACTTTGGATTCCAGAACCTTTATTCCCTGCAGGCCGCGGCGCGGTATCCAAAGCGTTTTAGGGCCGCCGCTTCCTATGACCCGTTCTGCCGGAACAAGGAACAGATACGAGAACACCTGTTTGGGAAGCTGGGATGCAATATCGTGAAGTTTGAGGTGAGCACCGGCTCAGGGCTTATGAGCAACCATTTTACCCTTCCTCTGGATGGGGAGGTCATGAGAGCGGAGTATGATTATGCGGATGAGCACGATCTGGTGTTTGTCATTGACATAGGCAAATGTCAAAGTGAGAGCTGGCAGGTGGACCGGCTGAGGAACGCCATCACGGGGCACCCGGGCATGAAGTTTGTGGTCTGCCATCTGCTGGCCGTGTCCATGAAAGATGAGGATAAGCTGCTGGAGGGGCTTAGGAAGCTGGCCCTGCCCAATGTATGGTTTGACCTTGCGGCCCTTCCCCACAACTGCGGGCCGGATGCTTATCCATACCCCAATGCGCTGCGGTACCTGAGACATGGGATTGAGATCGCAGGTGCCCACAAGCTCATATTTGGTTCAGATATCCCTTCTGTGCTGAAGGAGGACAGTTATTCCAACTTAATCCGCTATATTACAGACAGCCATGGACTGACCAGGGAGGAGAAAGAAATGATCATGTACCGGAATGCAGAGCATGTGTATTTCCGGCAGACAGGAGGAGAATATGAAATATAGAGATAATAAGGTAACGGATATCCAGATCGCATATATTGGCGGAGGTTCCAGAGGATGGGCATGGACGTTTATGACAGACCTTGCCCTGGAGAAACAGATCAGCGGCACCATCCGGCTGTATGATATTGATGAGACGGCGGCCGGGAACAATGAGGTGATCGGAAACCGTCTGATGCAGAGGGAGGATGCAAGGGGGGACTGGAGGTTTGAGACCAGGACGTCCCTTCAGGACGCGCTCACAGGCTGCGATTTTGTTGTTATATCCATATTGCCGGGGACATTTGACGAGATGGAATCAGATGTGCATCTTCCTGAACGCCTTGGCATCTACCAGTCCGTGGGGGATACGGCAGGCCCCGGGGGAATGATCCGTGCCCTGCGCACCATTCCCATGTTTGTGGAGATCGCAGAGGCGGTCAAAGCGTATGCGCCAGGGGCATGGGTCATCAATTATACCAACCCCATGTCTTTATGTGTGAAGACCCTTTATCATGTATTTCCGCAGATCAAGGCGTTTGGATGCTGCCATGAGGTGTTCGGTACCCAGAAGGTGTTAAAAGGCATCTGCGAGGAGTACTGTGGGGAAAGGGGGATCGACTGGCATGATATATTTGTCAATGTGCTGGGAATCAACCATTTTACATGGTTTTCCAGCGCCTCCTATAAGGGCATCGACCTGTTCCCGGTTTACAGGGATTATATCAGCGCTCACTTTGAAGAGGGTTACCAGGTGGAAGGTGAGAACTGGATGAATTCCTCGTTTAAATGCGCCAATCGGGTCAAGATGGATCTGTTTAACCGCTATGGGCTGATCGCGGCAGCAGGTGACAGGCATCTGGCTGAATTCATGCCCGGGGATGAATACCTGAAGGATCCTGAAACCGCAGCCTCATGGAAATTCGGCCTTACCACCGTGGAGTGGAGAAAAAAGGACCTTCAGGAACGGCTGGATAAGGGACGCAGGCTGGCAGCCGGAGAGGAAGAGGTCAAGCTGGAGCCCACAGGTGAGGAAGGGATCCTTTTGATCAAGGCATTATGCGGTCTCACAAGGGTGGTCAGCAATGTGAACATCCCCAACACAGCGTGCCAGATTACCAATCTTCCAGCCAGTGCGCTGGTTGAGACAAACGCCGTGTTTGAAAAGGACCATATATACCCCCTGGTGGCGGGAGAGGTGCCGGATCCTGTCAGGGCGCTGATCATGCCTCATTTAAAAAACCATGAGCTGATTATGGAAGCGGCTTTGAAGCCTGACCGGGAAAAGGTAGTGCAGGCATTTATGAACGATCCTCTGGTAAAGGGGAAAGGGTGCAATGAGGAGGATGTGGGGAATCTGGTGGATGAAATGATAAAAAATACCCGTAAATACCTTCCCGGGGATTGGAATTAAACAGATAAGAGGCATGCTTTGGAGCTGTTGCACGTATAAAAAGTGTACAGCTCCCTTTTTGGTGTTTATTTTTATTTGCAATTCCAGGCATATCAGTTTACAATACCTAAAGTAAGGAATTATTAAGGAACTTTAAGGAAAAACCAAAAGAACAGGAACTTGGGCCTGTGATATACTTTACAAAACAGAACGTAAGAGCGTGTTTGAACACTCATTCGCGCTTAAGGACAGGGAAAGGAGCATTGCTTTGGCAGATCAGGCAGAACAGATTGTCGCGGCGGATCAGGCAGAACAGATTGTCGCGGCGGATCAGGCAGAACAGATTGCTTTGGCAGATCAGGCATGTGAGGCGCCTCCCGGCCGGAAACCCGCCATATGCGTGAGGAACCTGTACAAGATATACCGTGTGGGAGAGACAAAGGTCCGGGCGCTGGACGGCGTGGACTTTGAGATATATAAAGGGGAGTTTGTAGCAATCGTGGGCACCTCGGGTTCTGGCAAATCCACACTCTTAAACATGCTGGCCGGCCTTGAGAAGCCCACCAAGGGTGAGATAGAGATCGGCAGGGTACATATAGAAAAGATGACGGAAAAACAGCTGGTTACATTCCGCCGTGAGCGGGTGGGATTTATTTTCCAGGCTTACAACCTGCTGAATACAATGAATGCGGTTGAGAATGTGGCCCTTCCGCTCTCCTTCCGCGGCATGTCCAAAAGGGAGAGACTTAAGAGGGCCAAGAAGTTCATGGACCTGGTGGGCGTGGGGGACCAGGCAAAACATATGCCCAACCAGATGTCGGGAGGACAGCAGCAGAGGGTGGGCATAGCCAGGGCGCTGGTGGTCAGCCCGGAGATCATATTCGCGGACGAGCCCACCGGTAATCTGGATTCCAGGACCACCATGGAGGTTCTGCGCCTGATGCAGACCATTGTGAGGGAGCAGGGACAGACCCTGGTCATGGTCACCCATGATAATAATCTGGCTTCCTATGCGGACAGAAGGATCAGGATCGTGGATGGAAAGATCGTGGCCATAGAGACCGGCGGCAGGCCGGCAGAGGAGAACCATATAGAAAAGGGAGTATGTGACAATGAGACCGATGAAAATGCGTAAAGGCTTGATAATCCTGTGGATGACAGCCCTGATGGCGGCAGCCCTGCCGGCCAATGCAATGGCCAGCAGCTACCAGCTGGGATATAACACCAATGCCAGCGACAATGACTATATTTCCACTACCAAGGCGCCTAGGGGAAGGATTGGAAAATCCATGTCCATTTCCTTCCGCATAAGGGCCACGGATGAGGATATGAATAACCTGAAGGTAAGCCTTCAGCAGACCAATGATTTCCAGCAGATTGAGGAGCGGGGCAACGGCGATTACACGGTGGACTATTACCCGTTTGAGATAATGGAAACCACGTTCCTGGCAAAGAGTGTGGGAAATATCAAGAAGGGCAATATTAAAAGCGTATCCCTTTCAGCCAATGTCCGCCGGGATGCCCAGCAGGGATATTACAGCATTCCCATCTATCTGGAGTGGGACGGCGGTTCGGATACGGACTATATCAATGTCTGGATCTCAACGGACACATCCTCGGGCGCAGATGACGAGGAGGATACAAAAGAGGGCAATTACTTTGTGATCGGGGAAAACCAGTCCACTCCCCGGGGCATCTACCCCAATGTAATGGACTATACGGTAAATTTCCGCAACAAGCGCAACACCACGGCCCAGGATGTGACTGTCAGCATGCAGCTGTCCGAGGATGATACCAAGTTCCCCTTTGAGATCAATGACGGAAACTATGACAGAACCTTTGAGCGGGTACAGTCAGGTGAGACCGTGTCGGCCTCATACAGCATGGCCATACGCAAGGATTCCTACAGCGGGTATTATCCCATCAAATATACCATTACCTTCCGCCTCAGTTCCGAGGGGGACCTGCACAAGGAGGAAGGAACATTTTATGTACATATCATATCCAAGGACAAGGAGGATGACCTGAGGGATTTTGACGCCAATGACAGGACCAAGGCAAGGCTTATTGTGGACAGCTATTATACGGTTCCGGAGCAGATCTTTGCAGGGGATGAGTTTGAACTGGTGCTGAACATGAAGAACGCATCCACCTCAGTGCCGGCCAGCAATATCCTTTTTAACCTGGAATCAGAGAAGGTATCGGACAGCGCGGTGTTCACAACGGAATCCGGTTCCTCATCCATGGTGGTCAATGACCTGGGCGCGGGGCAGAGTACAGAAGTACGTGCCAAATTCACGGCCAGGGCAGGGGTGGACCAGCGTTCCTACGCAATCACCATCAAGGAAAAGTACGACAGCCCTGAATTTAAGAACGCGGAAGAGAGCATTGTGGTGGACATACCTGTGAAGCAGTACGCAAAGCTCAGCACCAGCACCATTGACGTGATGCCGGACAGCATGACCGTTGGCTCCGAGTCCAATGTTATGTTTGGGATCAACAACACGGGCAAGGTGATCCTCTATAATGTGACGGCCACCTTTGAAAGTGATTCCATCAAAACCACGGACGCATATGTGGGCAACATAAAGCCGGGTGAGACAGGGAACGTGGACGTGATGCTTACAGGCATCAATCCCACCATGGATGACGGCACGGTGAAGATCTCCATTTCCTATGAAGATGAAAACGGTGTGGCTGCTGACCCTGTGGTAAAGGAGCTGACCCTGTTCATCACAGAGGAAGTGGATGAATCCTTTGACATGAATATGGACATGGAGGCAGGAGCCATGGACGCGCAGGCCAGTCCGTCCTTCTGGAGTAAGTATAAGGTGCTGATCATTGCAGGCGCAGTGGCGGCGGCAGGTGCAGGTGTGACTGCGGTTGTGGTTATCAGAAAGAAACGCAGGGCAGCTAAGGAAGAGGATGTAGACGATGAGATTTCCTGATCTTCTGATCATGAGCATTAACAATTTAAGACGCAGGAAGCTTAGGACCGTCCTCACAGTGCTGGGGGTCATCATTGGTACGGCTTCCATTGTGGTCATGGTATCCCTGGGAATCGGTCTTGACCAGATGTTTATGGAACAGCTTTCCTCCTGGGGCAGCCTGACCACCGTAGATGTGTACGGCGGTTCCGGGAGCAGCTATTACGGAGGCGCTGTCATGGTGGGCGGCGGCGGAAGCAAATCCTCCGATCCAACCTATATTACGGACGAGGTGATCGACAAATTCCAGCGCATCGGCCATGTGACCGGAGTGTCCCCCATATTGGATATGAATGTGGTGATCCGCCAGGGGGCCTACGAGGCACAGTACATGACCCTGCGGGGAGTGGGACAGAAGTTTCTGGAGCAGATTCCCTTGGGCGAAGGGCGCATGCCTGAACCCGGGGAAATGGGGCTGGTGTTTGGCAATACGGTACAGCAGGATTTTTACAATTCCAAGACAGGAAGAGGATACTGGGATACAGGGGAACTGCCGGATGTGGATTTTCTTAACAAACCTCTGTTTGTCATATTTGATATGGATGCCTACTTCCAGTCAAAGAATACCTCCAGCAGTTTTGGGAGTTCTTCCGATGACAGCCAGCCGCAGGTAAAACCTCCCAAGAAATATATGATGAACGGCATTGGAAAGGTGGAAGGCGGGCCGGAGGACTGGAATTCCTATTCCTACGGCGTGTACACGGATATAGATGGCTTAAAGGCACAGCTGAAAAAAGCATTCAAAAAAGGCACCGCTATCCCGGGACAGCCTACCAACAAAAAGGGAAAACCCCTGAATTATCTGGTGTACAGCAGGGCGCAGATCTATGTGGACGACATGGAGAATGTAAAGGAGGTCCAGTCCAAAGTGGCTGATATGGGCTTTCAGGTAAACAGCCAGATGGATTGGATGGAGAGTTCCAAGCAGCAGTCCCAGATGATACAGGCAGTGCTGGGAGGAATCGGCGCAGTATCCCTGTTTGTGGCCGCCATCGGCATTGCCAATACCATGATGATGTCTATCTATGAGAGGACCAAGGAAATCGGCGTCATGAAGGTGCTGGGATGTGATATGGGGAATATACGGAACATGTTCCTGATTGAATCCGGCTTTATCGGTTTTATGGGAGGAGTGATCGGCATTGGCCTGAGCTATGGAATATCGGGCGTGATCAACCGCTTTGTGAATATGGAGGAGATGAACGGCCTCACCGGCAACCTTTCCAGAATACCGCCCTGGCTGTCTCTTGCAGCAGTGGGATTTGCCATTTTCGTGGGCATGGCGGCAGGGTTTATGCCGGCCATGAGGGCCATGAAGCTGAGTCCCCTGGCAGCCATCAGGAATGATTAGTAAAACTTCTAAAAAACTATTGCAATATTAGCAAAAAAGATATATAGTAATAATATGGCGTGTGACTGGCGGATAAGTGGATGAACCACAGGGAGCACGCAGTATGGATTTTGTTGGATTGAGCCGACCGCCTGGGCACGTGTGTATTTTGCGTGCTCAGGGTTTCGGCTCTTATTTAATTGTACAAGAAAGAATGACAGTGTACCGGGAAATTCCGAGAGTACACCCACAAGCAAACGGAGGAATTACTATGAAACAGATGTCGCTGGAACAGGAACTGAGAAGCAATGCTTACCCGGGCCGGGGAATCGTCATCGGACGTTCTGAGGACGGAAGCAAGGCCGTAACCGCCTACTTTATCATGGGAAGGAGCGCCAACAGCCGTAACCGTGTGTTCACAGAGGATGGGGAAGGGATCAGGACCCAGGCCTTTGATCCGGCCAGGCTGGAGGATCCCAGCCTGATCATTTATGCCCCGGTCAGGGTTCTGGGCAACAAGACCATTGTGACCAACGGTGACCAGACAGACACCATTTATGAGGGAATGGACCATCAGATGACATTTGAACAGTCCCTGCGCTCCAGGGAGTTTGAGCCCGATGCCCCCAACTATACCCCAAGGATTTCCGGTATCATGCACATTGAAAATGGCGGCTACAATTATGCCATGTCCATTTTAAAGAGCAATAACGGCAATCCTGATTCCTGCCTGCGTTTTACCTATGCCTATGAGGCTCCGGCGGCAGGAGAGGGACGTTTTATCCACACCTACATGCATGACGGAGATCCTCTGCCAAGCTTTGAGGGAGAGCCCAAGGCAGTGGGGATCAGCGGGAACATTGACCAGTTTACGGACATGATCTGGAACAGCCTGGACCAGGACAATAAGGTTTCCCTCTTTGTCCGCTTCATTGATATCGCATCAGGCGCCTATGAGACAAGGATCGTGAATAAAAACAAATAAATAGGAGAGAGGTACTGTTATGAAAGAACTGGAACTGAAGTATGGCTGCAATCCTAATCAGAAACCATCCAGAATATTCATGGAGGGGGACAGGGAGCTTCCCATTACTGTTCTAAGCGGCAGACCGGGGTACATCAATTTCATGGATGCCCTCAATGGCTGGCAGCTTGTAAAGGAGCTAAAAAAAGCCACCGGGCTTGCGGCCGCCGCTTCCTTTAAGCATGTGTCGCCTGCAGGTGCCGCAGTGGGCCTGCCTCTGGATGATACACTGAAAAAGATATACTGGGTGGATGACATGGGTGACCTGTCACCGCTGGCCAGCGCTTATGCAAGGGCCAGGGGCGCGGACAGGATGTCCTCCTTCGGCGATTTCATTTCCCTGTCAGATGTGTGTGATGTGGACACGGCCAGGATGATCAAGAGGGAAGTGTCGGACGGCGTCATTGCTCCGGGATATGAACCTGAGGCGCTGGAGATACTGAAGTCCAAAAAGAACGGAAACTACAATGTGATCCAGATCGATCCGGATTATGAGCCGGCAGCCATTGAGCGCAAGCAGATTTACGGCGTCACCTTTGAACAGGGCCATAATAACCTGGAGATCAACAACGACATGCTTCGGGATATTGTGACAAAGAACAGGGAACTTCCGGAATCAGCCAAAATGGATCTTTTGATCTCCCTGATCACCTTAAAATATACACAGTCCAATTCCGTCTGCTATGTAAAGGGAGGACAGGCCATTGGTATCGGGGCAGGGCAGCAGTCCAGGGTCCACTGTACACGCCTGGCAGGCAGCAAGGCTGACAACTGGTATCTGCGCCAGGCTCCCCAGGTATTAAACCTGCCCTTTGTGGACAGCATCAAGCGGGCTGACAGGGATAATGCCATTGACGTGTATATGGGCGAGGATTATATGGACGTACTGGCTGACGGCAGATGGGAGAAAACATTTAAAGTCAAACCGCCTGTGTTTACAAAGGAGGAGAAAAGGGCCTGGCTGGATACCATGACAGACGTGGCCCTTGGATCAGATGCCTTTTTCCCATTTGGAGACAACATTGACCGGGCCTATAAGAGCGGAGTCAAGTATGTGGCGCAGCCGGGAGGATCGGTGCGGGATGATCAGGTGATCGAAACCTGCAACCAGTATCATATGGTTATGGCATTTACAGGAATCAGACTGTTTCATCATTAATAGTATACAGGAAAGGGACCGGGGCGGCTGCTTCGGTTCTTTTTCTGTATGGCGCCGGCTCTGTATCGGCCCATAATATATTTTCACAGTTGATAGAACGGAAGTGTCGGAGTATAATGGAGCGAGCAATTAAATGAGGGGAGTTTAAGTATGATAACGGATCTGACAGCGGAGCATCCTAAAAAGACATTGTGGAGGTTTGCCCTGCCCATGTTTATGAGTGTCATGTTCCAGCAGATGTATAATATTGCGGACAGCGCTATTGCAGGCAGGTTTGCGGGGGAGGATGCCCTGGCTGCCGTGGGGGCCTCTTATCCCATTACGGTGATATTCATGGCCTTTGCGGTGGGGAGCAACCTGGGGGCCTCCGTAGTGGTCTCCAGGCTCTTTGGAGCAAAGGACCTGGGGAGAATGAAATCCGCGGTCTACACGGCCTTTATTGCCTGCGGCGCCATGAGCCTGGTGCTGACCGGGCTGGGATATGTGTTCTGCGGTGCCATGATGGAAGCCATCCACACCCCGGCCAATATCTTTGGGGACGGTGAGCTTTATCTGAAGATTTACGTGCTGGGCCTCACCTTCCTGTTCCTCTACAATGTGTGCACAGGGATTTTTACCGCTCTTGGGGATTCAAGAACACCGCTGTATTTCCTGATCGGTTCTTCGGTGGGCAATGTTGTGCTGGATTACTGGTTTGTGGCCGGTCTGGGCATGGGGGTGGCGGGCGTGGCCTGGGCAACCTTTATCGCCCAGGGCGTGTCGGCCGTGCTGGCCCTTGCCGCCCTGGCCCTGCGTCTGCGGGGAATCAGGACAGATAAGAGGGTGGTGATCTTTGACATTATCCTTCTGTCCCAGATCGCGGCCATAGCAGTGCCCAGCATTATGCAGCAGAGCGTTCTCTCCGTTGGAAACATGTTTGTGCAGGAGATCGTGAACCGGTACGGATCAGCGGTGATCGCCGGATATTCAGGAGCCATCAAGCTGAATACATTTGCCATCAACGCCTTTATGTCCCTGGGAGGCTGCCTGTCCAGCTATACGGCCCAGAACCTGGGGGCCGGGAAGATGGAGCGGATCCCTCTGGGATTCAGGACAGGCATCAGGCTGTCCCTGTGCGCGGCTATCCCTTTTTTTGCGCTGTATTTCGGATTCAGCCGCCAGATGATGGGCCTGTTCCTCAATGGGGACAGCGGGGAGGCCATCGCCTCGGGCATGGAATTCCTGCGCATTGTCAGCCCCATGTATTTTATGATATCCATTAAGCTGACCACGGACGGGATCATACGCGGTTCCGGGGCCATGGGTTATTTTGTGCTGGCAACCGTGCCGGATCTGATCCTGCGCATCATTGTGGCCAATCTCCTTGCCGGCCGTTTTGGAAGTACGGGAATCTGGATGGCATGGCCTTTCGGGTGGGTCGCAGCCACGGTCCTGACCATTATCTTTTACCGCCGGATCGTCACCGGAAAGTACCGGATCCGCTTGTAATCGGAAATTGTGAACCTTTTGTGAAATCAGGCGGATGGAAGCATTTGGACCTTGTACGGAAAATATGTTTGTGCTATAGTGTGTTTGAAAAATGCTCTCTAACTCGTGATTGAAAATGTTTCAGAAGGACGGAATCAGTGACAAAGGAAAACAGGGATAAATACTTAAAACAACGATGGAACGTGAGCAAGGCTGTATGTAAGTTCGTATGCCTTTTGCTGGTGCCTTGTATCTCGTATCTGCTTTTTGAATATGTGACCGGCAACCTGGCAACGGTTTCCGTGAGTATGGCTGTTCTCAATATAGCCTGGATGTATGTGCTGTACCTCATGCTGTTTGCGGTGAGCGGAACCACCCGCGCGGCAGTGCCTGTGGTGTCTGTTTTCCTGCTGGTGCTGTCCCTGGCAGAGGCGTTTGTGGTGGCCTTCAGGGACCGTCCCATCCTGCTGTGGGATGCCATGGCATTTAAGACAGCCATGACCGTTTCGGGAAATTATACATTTGTCATTACCCAGGAGATGAAGATCGCCTGTGTATGTGTGATTTTGATGAATATTGCCCTTTGGTTTATGCCGTTTCGCATCAGGGGGTGGAAGCTCCGCCTGGCTGCCGGGGCAGGCACCGCAGCAGCCATCGGAGGGTTTGCAGCCTGGTTTTTTACCTCCCTGGTGCCCGGCTGGGGGCTGGGGATCAATATGTGGGCTGTCAATGACACGTATAAGGAATACGGGTATGTGCTTTCCACTGCAGTGTCCCTTCAGTACATGGTAAAAAAACCGCCTCAGGGCTACAGTACGGCAAAGCTGAAGGAGATACATGACAGGCTGGAAGAGGAGGAGCAGGTACGGCTGGCATCCCTGGGAAGCGTGTCCCTGGAGGATGACAGTATCACTCCGGTGAATCTGATCTGCATTATGAACGAAAGCCTGTCGGATCTCAGGACTGCAGGGGATTTTACAACCAATACGGAGTATTTTCCGTTTATCAGCAGTCTTGAGGAGAACACGGTCAAGGGAAGCCTTTGCGTCCCCGTGTTCGGTTCCCTTACCAGCAATTCGGAATTTGAGTTTCTCACAGGGGATTCCATGGCCCTGCTGCCCTCCAATTCCATTGCCTACCAGTTTAATGTAAAGCCGGATACATATTCCATGGTTAGTACGCTGAAGGACCAGGGGTATGATGCCGTGGCCATGCATCCGTATCCCGGTGAAAACTGGAACCGGGTGGAGTGTTACAATAATATGGGCTTTGACGCGTTTCTGGACGAGGAATTTTATGAAGACAGTGAACAGCTTCGCAATTATGTGAGCGATGCGGCTGATTACGACAAGCTGATCAGTGTGGTGGAGAGCAAGAGGGCGCCTGAGGATAAGCTTTTTATTTTCAATGTGACCATGCAGAACCATGGGGGATATGAGGAGGAGTATGACAATTTTGAGCAGGAAGTATGGCTGACAGGGGAATATGAAGGCCTGTATCCCAAGACGGACCAATACCTTTCCCTGATGAAAAAGTCAGACGAGGCGTTTCAGTACCTGCTGGAGTATTTTTCCAAGGTGGATGAACCCACCATGATCGTGATGTTTGGGGATCACCAGCCCAGCGTGGAGGACGAATTTTTTGACGCCATAGCCGGCATGCCAAGCAGTGAGGTACCGGTACAGGATCATCTTATGTGGTATGAGACACCCTTTATTATTTGGACCAACTATGACATGCCTTCCCGGGACATGGGAAAGCTGGGAGCGGTCTACCTCTCCTCAGAGGTCCTGAGAATGGCCAATCTGGAACTGACACCCTATAACCGTTTCCTTCTCCGGATGGAGGAAGTGCTGCCCGTGGTCCATTTCCTGGGCTGTTATGACAGGGAGGGCAATTACTATTACTGGGCCAAGGCCGAGTCGGAGCGCTGTCCCTATCAGGACATGGTCCTGGACTATGAGGCCCTGGTTTACAACCACAGTCTGGACAGGAAAAAGTACAAGGACATGTTTGTTATAAAATAGTATAAGCTTAGAAAAAATTGTAAAAGCACTTGGCAAGCTGCCCCCGCATAGAATAAGATTAAGAATATGCAGGGTGGCTTTCTTTGAAGACTTTTCCGAAACCATTAACAGCAGGAGAGGAAAAAGAGTATCTGGAACGCTGCAAAGAGGGCGACCAGTCAGCCAGGGATATGCTGATTGAGCATAATATGCGTCTGGTGGCCCATGTGGTAAAAAAGTACCAGGGCTCTGATTACGATATGGAGGACCTGCTATCCGTTGGGACTATCGGCCTGATCAAGGCTGTGAATACATTTAATGCAGATAAAGGCTCACGACTGGCCACCTATGCAGCCAGATGCGTGGAAAATGAAATACTGATGCTCCTTCGTGCCAGCAAGAAATTTTCCAAAGAAGTGTCTCTTTTTGAACCTATAGGGGTAGACAAGGACGGGGAAACAGTAAGCTTGGTAGACGTCATCGAGATGGACAATAAAGAAACATTGGATACCATGATATTGAAACAGGACGTAAAGGAACTGTACGAGGCATTTGAATCCTGTCTGACGGAAACTGAAAAGACGGTATTGGGAATGCGTTATGGACTGTACAGGGGCAAAGAACATACCCAGCGTGAGATTGCGGGGAACCTCGGGATCTCACGTTCTTATGTGAGCCGCATTGAGAAAAAGGCGATTGAGAAGATACGGGCGGAGTTTTCTAAACACGGCGGCTGAAAATAAAGTCAGTGAAACACGGCGCCTTGGCGGATAAATTAAGAAATGAATCTGAACAGACACCGGAACTTGAGGGGGAAACTCAAGGTTCCGGTGTTTTGTTTTAGGGGGAGATATGATATAATCGAAAAAGCAATATTATTTATCAAAAGAACCTTTGCAGTTATAGAAATGATGGAAGATTTGCCCGGATTGGAGATGCCTATGAATATCTGATGTCCATGTGCGCTCCCAACGCTGAAAAACCGAAGACACGGGTGAGATGTTCCCAATTTTGAATATAACTGACGGAAACATGATAGACAGAAGGAGAGACAAGGTTGATCAAAAAAGGACAATCAAGAAAAAAGCGTGGGCCAAAGGCATGGTCAAAATATATGATAGGCGGGACCGTGGTCCTGACAGCCGGAATTGTATGTGTCTGCCTTATTGGTCTGGTGCGGAGCAGGGGAAAGGAGCATCTTTCCTCGGAACGGCTTTGGAGCAGGGAACGGGGAAACGATTCCGAGAACGGGCTTCAGGGCGGGAAGGATACGAATGGGGCAGAGGGGCAGGAGAGCCGTGGCCGGATGGCAGAGGAGCAGGATGCGGGCAGACAGACGGAGTGGGCCCGTGAGATCCTGGACCAGATGACCATGGAGGAAAAGGCAGCCCAGCTGTTCATTATCACTCCGGAGCAGCTGACAGGCGGTTCCCAGGTCACTGTGGCGGATGAAACCATTAGGGAAGCGCTAAAGCAATACCCGGTGGGCGGACTTATCTATTTTTCCGGAAACCTGGTGGACCCAGCCCAGCTAAAGGAGATGACTTCACATACCCAGACATATGCCATGGAACACAGCGGGATCCCTCTGTTTCTTTCCATTGACGAGGAGGGAGGGGATATTGCCAGGATCGGTACTCATGAGGGATTTCAGGTGGAGCAGGTGTCTGCAATGGCTGAGATCGGAGCATCCGGTGACTGGGCAATGGCTTACGATGCGGGTAATACCATTGGGACATATCTGAGAGAGTACGGCATCAATGTGGATTTTGCCCCGGATGCGGATGTGCTCACCAATCCGGATAATACGGTGGTAAAGACGCGTTCCTTTGGGACGGACCCGGAATTGGTGACAAAAATGTCATTGGCCTATCTGGACGGGCTTACAGGTCAGGGAGTCTATGGAGTACCAAAGCATTTCCCGGGCCATGGGGCCACAAAAGGGGACAGCCACCAGGGATATGCCTATGCGGATAAGACATGGGAAGAACTTGAGAAAACGGATCTGGTGCCTTTTTATGCCATGGCAGAGCGGCAGGTGCCCTTTATCATGGCAGGACACATATCCCTGCCAAGGATTACGGGGGAAGATGTTCCCTGTTCCCTTTCAGGGGAGGCGCTGCAGGGGTATTTGCGGGAGAAAATGGGATATGAGGGGATCATCATTACGGATGCGCTGAATATGGGGGCTATACAGGAGCATTACCCGTCAGGGCAAGCGGCAGTGATGGCCTTTAAGGCCGGTGCGGATATGCTGCTGATGCCCTCGGATTTCCATGCGGCCTATGAGGAGGTGGTCCGGGCAGTCCGGGACGGGGAGATTTCCGTGGAGCGTCTGGATGGATCCGTACTGCGCATTTTGAAGGTGAAAGCCGGGCTGCCAGGATCATTTTCATAAAAATTCAAAAAATATTGTAAAAAGATAAAAGAATTGTGCATTGTCTTATGATGTGTTTGCCTTTATACTAGTCATAGCAGGCGGGAACGGTGAATTTGGAACCTGTTCCGTCTTTTTGCGGCAACCAAGTGTTCATAAGGAGGAAAAGCAATGGCGATTTTAGTGACTGGAGGCGCCGGTTATATCGGAAGCCACACCTGCGTGGAACTTTTAAATGCAGGTTATGATGTAGTAGTAGTAGACAACCTTTACAATTCCAGTGAGAAGGCGCTTCAGAGAGTGGAGCAGATTACCGGCAGGAAGGTTACATTCTATGAGGTGGACTTGCTTGACCAGCCCGCACTAAAGAACGTATTTGATAAGGAGAACATTGAGTCTGTCATCCATTTTGCAGGCCTGAAGGCAGTGGGTGAGTCTGTTCACAAGCCTCTTGAATACTATCACAATAATATAACAGGAACCCTGATCCTCTGTGATGAGATGAGGAACCATGGGGTTAAGAATATTGTATTCAGTTCATCTGCAACCGTGTACGGGGATCCTGCCGAGATTCCCATTACCGAGAACTGCCCTAAGGGGGAGATCACCAATCCTTACGGACGCACCAAAGGAATGCTGGAGCAGATCCTCACTGACCTGCATACCGCGGATGATCAGTGGAATGTGGTCCTTCTGCGTTACTTTAATCCCATCGGAGCCCATGAGAGCGGCCTGATCGGCGAGGATCCAAAGGGGATCCCCAACAACCTGGTTCCTTATATTGCCCAGGTGGCAGTGGGCAAGCTGGAACATCTCAATGTATTTGGCAATGATTATGACACGCCTGATGGGACCGGAGTGCGCGACTACATCCATGTGGTGGACCTGGCAAAGGGCCATGTGAAGGCTGTTAAAAAGCTGGAAGACAGGGAGGGAGTCAGCATCTACAACCTGGGTACGGGCGTTGGTTACAGTGTGCTGGATGTGCTCCATGCCTATGAAAAGGCCTGCGGCCAGACATTAAAGTATGAGATCCGGCCCCGCAGGGACGGAGATGTGGCAGTGTGCTATTCCGACTCCGCAAAAGCCGGCAGGGAATTGGGCTGGAGGGCTGAAAAGGGAATTGAGGAAATGTGCGCTGATTCATGGAAATGGCAGTCCATGAACCCAAATGGCTACAGGGATTAAATAAAATACAGGCTTTTGCAGGCCCGGAGCTGGAAGTATCTGTCTGGCTCCGGGCTTTTTTTATATACGGTTTTAAATATAAAAGAACAAATGTTTGCATCAGGGGTTGATTTTACCGCGGCCTTATGGTAAACTGTTAAAACAAACATATGTTCGAGGACGGGCGATGCCATGCTGATTCAGGAGAATTTAACCATACAGGAAAAACTTAAGATATTGACAGATGCGGCAAAGTATGATGTGGCCTGTACATCCAGCGGTGTGAAGCGCAGGGGTAAGGCCGGAAGTATTGGGAATACATCGGAGGCGGGAATCTGTCACAGCTTTGCGGCGGACGGGCGGTGCATATCCCTGCTTAAGATCCTGTTCACCAACCAGTGCATTTACGACTGTAAGTACTGTGTGAACCGGTGTACCAATGATGTGGTGAGGACTGCTTTTACACCGGACGAGGTCTGTAAACTGACCATTGAATTCTATCGGAGGAATTATATTGAAGGTCTTTTCCTGAGCTCCGGCATTCTGTATAATGCCACATACACCATGGAGCAGATATACGAGACCATGTACAAGCTCAGGAACCAGTGGAATTTTAACGGCTATATCCACGTGAAGGCTATACCGGGCGCTGATCCTGAGCTGGTGGAGCGCGTAGGGTTCCTGGCCGACAGGATGAGCGTTAATCTGGAACTGCCCACAGCAGAGGGGCTTAAGAACCTGGCGCCTGGAAAGACCCGGGATAAGATCCTAAGCCCCATGCGCCAGATCCAGCAGGGGATCTCTGTATCCAGCCATCTGCTGGGGTATGACAGGGAGTATAAGAAGCCCTACAGCACAAAGCATGCAGGCTTTGCCGGGGGCGCGGCCCTGATCGATCCGAAGCTGGCCCAGGCACCCTTGGGGGTGCTGGAGGAAAGAGATGATTCAGACCGGTCCGTGGGAAGAGTACCGGATCTTCAACCATCCGATCCATCAACCGGTATAACAACCGGTATAGCAGCCGGCACCACAGCCGGCGCTGCATCCTGGGATGCCCATAAGAGCCATCTGGTTCTTCCCGCCTCCAGGTATAAGAAGTCAGCCTTTGTGCCCGCGGGGCAGAGTACCCAGATGATCGTGGGGGCAACTCCGGAGAATGATTATCAGATGATGTCCGTGACCCAGGCCCTTTACCGGAACTTTGGGTTGAAACGGGTATTTTATTCCGCATATATTCCGGTGAATGAGGACAGCAGCCTTCCCAGCCTGCCCGGGGGGCCGCCCCTGCTCAGGGAGCACAGGCTGTATCAGGCGGACTGGCTGCTGCGGTTCTATGGCTTTAAGGCAGAGGAACTGCTGTCAGAGGATAAGCCGAATTTTAACGTGTTTCTGGATCCCAAGTGTGACTGGGCCCTTCGCCATCTGGAGGGATTTCCCGTGGAGGTGAACAGGGCTTCTTATGATGAACTGCTTCGTGTCCCGGGAATGGGGGTGAAGTCCGCCGTGAGGATCGTGTCTGCCAGAAGTGCAGGAAAGCTGGGCTTTGAGGACCTGAAGAAGCTGGGGGTGGTGCTGAAGCGGGCTAGATATTTTATCACCTGTTCAGGCCGCATGATGGAAGGGGCAAGATTGGACCAGGACTATATCACCAACTGTCTCATAGGGGATGAGAGAAGGGCTGCCTGGGATATAGAACACAAGGACTGTTTCAGGCAGCTGTCGCTGTTTGATGATATGCATATGGAGATGCCGGTTACAGATGAGGACCAATATACAGCCGTGCTGGGGAATCTTTAGGAGGTAAGGGATCATGACCATTTATCTGTGTAATCCGGATTTTGAAGGGATCCTGTGCGGCATCTATGATGCCTGGATGGGGCTTAAAGGGCATGATAACGTGCGCCTGGAACTTAAGGGAACCTATCAGGAGATGGAGCTTTTCAGTGAATATGTGGATGTGGGGACGTCACCTGAAAAGGTGGGAAAGGTAACACGGTCCGTGTGTAAAAAGCTGTCACAAAGTGTTTATGAGAAGATTTATGTGGCATCCCTGAGCCAGGACGGTGACAGGGCGGATAAGATCTACCGCTTTTTGGTACGGGCCTTTGCCATGGGGCCGGAGATATTGGATCAGCTCCAGATTCCGGAGAGCTATGAACTCTTTCAGATGTGCCGTAATGTATATAATGAAAACCATCTGCTGGTGGAGTTCCTTCGTTTTTCCCAGGCTCCGGGAGGCATGCTGGTATCCAGGATCGGGCCAAAGAACGATGTGATGACGCTCCTGGCACCCCATTTTGCCGACAGGCTTCCTGAGGAAAACTGGGTGATTTATGATGAGAACAGGGAGAAGGCAGCGGTCCACCCAAGGGGAAGGGACTGGATGATCGTCAATCATCCCATGGAGCAGTCAGGGAATGGTGGAATTTGGCAGCTGTGCCTTGAACAGGACACAGATGAACAGGAGTATGAGGACCTGTGGATTGCCTTTTTTAATACCATTGCCATTAAGGAAAGGAAGAATCCTGTCTGCCAGAGAAACCATTTACCTTTGCGTTTCAGGCCCTACATGACGGAATTCCGCAAGTGAGCCCGTGCTGCTCCAGGCTGCCTTGAGATACATCACAGAATGTAATTATAAGATACTCTTGTTTTTTTTACAGTATTTTAGTATAGTAATACTATCTTAATTCAGAGGAGCAGGTATCTTCCTGCTCTGTCTTGCTACGATCAGGCACGGTTTGTGCTATATCCCAATTTTATAACACACGATACCCTCATTTGACAGGGGTACTATGAATCAAACACACAAAAGAAAGGAAATATGAATGTTTACAAAAATCAACAGCGGAGGTATACGGGCTGTGGACGGCTTTCTTGTGTCAGTGGAGGCAGATGTATCAGGGGGGCTGCCTGCTTTTTCTATTTCCGGCCATCTGGCTTCCGAGGTCAGGGAATCTCAGGAGCGGGTGCGCACGGCTCTTAGAAACTCCGGATTCAGGCTGCCGGCCCGGAAGATCACGGTGAATTTATCCCCGGCAGGGATACGAAAAGGGGGAACCGCTTACGACCTGGCCATAGCCGTGGCTGTATTGGGGGCATTTGAGCAGGTGGATCTATGCGCGCTACAGGACTGTTTTGTCATTGGAGAGTTGGGGCTGGATGGGAGGGTAAAGCCTGTGAACGGTGTGCTTTCCATGGTGGATGCTGCCAGGGAACACGGATTAAGGCGATGCTTTCTGCCGGTGGAAAATGCCAGGGAAGGGTTGGTGATCCGAAATATAGATATAGTGGGGGTAGAGTCCCTGGAACAAATGGTCCGCATGCTGAGAACGCCTGGATCCATAGAAGTGCTGAAGCCGGGCAGCCTGAAGGAAAATGCCGGGGGTGAGACAGGGAAAGAGTATGATGTGGATTTTCGGGATGTAAACGGGCAGCTGGTCCTGAGACGGGCTGCTGAGATCGCGGCTTCCGGAATGCACGGCCTTCTCATGAGCGGCAGTGCCGGAACCGGAAAAACCATGGTGGCCAAACGGATTCCCACCATTATGCCGGCTTTATCCAGGGAGGAGGACATCGAGATATCAAAGATATACAGCATCTGCGGTATGCTGCCCCAGGGGCAGCCTCTTTTGTCGCACCGTCCATTCAGAAATCCCCACCACACCGTCACGCCTCTTGCCCTGACGGGAGGTGGTGGAATGGCAAAGCCGGGCGAACTATCCCTGGCATCAGGGGGGATACTTTTTCTGGATGAGCTGCCCCACTTTGGACGAAAAGCCATAGACATACTGAGACAGCCACTTGAAGAGCGCCGGGTTACGGTTACCAGGGTACATGGAAACTATGAGTTCCCGGCCGATTTTCTCATCGTAGCAGCCATTAACCCGTGCCCATGCGGATTTTATCCGGACAGGACCAGGTGTAACTGCTCCGAGACACAGATCCAAAGATATCTGGAACACATATCACGGCCTGTACTAAACCGGTTCGATCTCTGCGCAGAGGCCAGCATGATCTCATTTGAGGAGTTAAGCGGCAAAAACCAGGACAATGAGGATTCCGCATCCATCCGGGAACGGGTGGAGGCTGCCGTACAGATTCAGAGAAATCGTTATGAGGGAACCGGGATACGGTTCAACAGCCATATGGGGCCCAGGGAGGTGGCCCAGTACTGCGTACTAGGACAAAAGGAAAAGCGCCTGATAAAATCAGCATATGAAACACGAGGACTCAGCGCCAGGCGGTATCACAAAGCATTAAAAGTAGCGCGGACCATAGCCGACCTTGCGGGATGCGGCTCCATCAGACGGGAGCACCTGGCGGAAGCGTTGGGCTATGGAATGCTGGAGGATAAATTATGGGGATGATAAAGGACAGGTTAGGACAGTTGGAGCAGGAAGGCCCGGTCCTTAAATTAAACAGGGAAAAGGAGTTCATCTATTGGCTCACCAGGTGTCCGGGTGTTGGCGCCGTGACTGTTAAAAAGGCCGGTGAGCGGGCAGGAGGATTCGAGAATGTATATTATATAGAAGGAACAGAATTGCGCCGAATGGGAATCCTGCGCAGCGAAAAACAATGCCTTCAATTTGACAGATGGAAGAAGGAACTGGAACCCATGCGCCAGGAGTACCACAGCCTGCCGGAAAAGGGAATCCGTTTTGTAACACCCCTTGATCCGGAATATCCAAAACGTCTGGGGCATATTTATGACTATCCCATGGGACTCTATGTAAAAGGGGAACTTCCAAAGGAGGAGATTCCCACAGCAGCGGTGATCGGGGCCAGAAACTGTACATTTTATGGAAAACAGTCTGCGGAGTATATAAGCAGGGAACTGGCCGGACAAGGGGTACAGGTTATCAGCGGCCTTGCCTTGGGAATCGATGGGGCCGGCCACGCGGGAGCTGTAAAAGGCGGAGGAAGGACTTTCGCAGTGCTGGGCTGTGGGGTAAATATCTGTTATCCCAAAACAAATTACAGACTGTTTGAACAGATTCTTGAAAAGGGCGGTATCATATCTGAGTATGCGCCCCAGGAAGAGCCCTGCGCCCGGAATTTTCCTGTGCGCAACCGGATCATAAGCGGATTATCTGACGCGATCCTGGTGATTGAGGCCAGGCAAAAGAGCGGTTCCTTGATCACGGCGCAGCTGGGACTGGAACAGGGAAAGGATATATATGCCCTTCCCGGCAGGATTACAGATCCCCTAAGCCAGGGGTGCAATTATCTGATCAGAGCCGGAGCGGGGATCCTGACATCCCCTTTGGATGTCTTGGAAGATATGGGCATTTTTTACGAAAAACAAAGGATTTCTAACAAAAAAGACAATAAGGGACTTGCCAAGATTGAAAAAATGGTGTATAGTTGCCTGGATTCCGAACCCAGAAACCTGGAACAGATCGCAGTGCTTACAGGACTTTCTGTGAGCCTTTGTATGAGCGCTCTGCTGGAACTGGAACTGGGAGGATATGCAGTGCGGGCGAGAGGCCAGTACTACGTACAAGGAATGACAAACGAATAGTAATTTATGTGTATTTATCAATATAAGAACAGGGAATAAGGAGTTTTACAATGGCAAATTATCTGGTAATTGTGGAGTCACCAGCAAAAGTAAAAACCATCAAGAAGTTTCTGGGAAACAACTATGAGGTGGATGCCTCAGGGGGCCACGTGAGAGACCTTCCCAAAAGCCAGCTGGGTTTTGATGCGGAGCATGACTATGAACCAAAGTACATTACGATCAGAGGAAAAGGCGATGTGCTGGCAAAGCTTCGCAAGGAAGTGAAAAAAGCGGATAAGATCTATCTGGCAACAGACCCTGACCGTGAAGGGGAGGCCATATCCTGGCATCTGATGAAGGCGTTAAAGCTGGATGAGCAAAAGGGCAAGGATGTATACCGGATCAGCTTTAATGAGATTACCAAGAATGCTGTAAAAGCTTCCTTTAAATCTCCCAGGGACCTGGACATGAACCTGGTGAACGCACAGCAGACAAGAAGGATGCTGGACCGTATGGTTGGTTACCGCATCAGCCCCCTTCTCTGGGCAAAGGTCAAGAGGGGCTTAAGTGCAGGACGTGTGCAGTCGGTTGCCCTGAGGATGATCTGCGACAGGGAGGACGAGATCAACGCTTTTATTCCGGAGGAATACTGGAATCTGGATGCCGACCTTTTGATGAAGGGAAGTAAAAAGGCGTTAACGGGCAAGTACTACGGTACCAGGGATTCTAAAGGCGGCAAGTCCACGATCCGCAACAAGGAAGAACTGGATCAGATCTTAAAGGAACTGGAAGGCTGCAGCTATGAGGTGGAGGAAGTGAAGAAGGGGGAGCGTGTCAAGAAGGCACCCATTCCGTTTACCACCAGTACCCTTCAGCAGGAAGCTTCCAAGGCGCTGAATTTCTCCACACAAAAGACCATGCGTCTGGCTCAGCAGCTGTATGAAGGCGTAGAGGTTAAGGGCCATGGAACCCTGGGTCTTATCACCTACCTGCGTACGGATTCCACACGTATCGCAGACGAGGCGGACGCAGCAGCAAGAGAGTTTGTAAAAGAACATTACGGCGCGGACTATGTGACCCAGGGCACCCAGACTAAAAAAGAGAACGGGAAGATCCAGGATGCCCATGAGGCCATCCGTCCCACTGATATTACATTGACTCCTACCATTGTAAAAGAATCCCTTCAAAGGGATCTGTTCCGCCTGTACCAGCTGATCTGGAAGCGCTTTACAGCCAGCCGTATGGCTTCCGCTGTTTATGAGACCACTTCCGTGAGGATCGGGGCAGGCAGCCATATTTTCACCACATCCGCTTCAAGGCTGACCTTTGAGGGCTTTATGTCCGTCTATGTGGAGTCAGATGACGAGGAGGAAAAGAACCAGGTGCTGGGCAACCTGGAAAAGGGAACAAAATTAAAGCTGGACCATCTGGATCCAAGCCAGCATTTCACCCAGCCGCCGGCACATTACACGGAAGCTTCCCTTGTAAAAGCGCTGGAAGAGCAGGGCATTGGCCGTCCAAGTACTTATGCGCCCACTATTACCACCATTATTGCCAGAAGGTATGTGGTAAAGGAGAGCAAGAACCTTTATGTGACGGAACTGGGCGATGTGGTAAACCGCATTATGAAAAACTCATTCCCCAGCATTGTGGATCCCAACTTTACGGCCAACATGGAATCATTGCTGGATAAGGTGGCGGACGGAACCGTTGCGTGGAAGACTGTTGTGAGCAATTTCTATCCGGATCTGGACGAGGCTGTTCAGATCGCTGAGCAGGAGTTGGAATCAGTGAAGATCGCTGATGAGGTTTCTGATGAGGTCTGTGACCTCTGCGGCCGTCAGATGGTGATCAAGTACGGCCCTCACGGAAAATTCCTTGCATGCCCCGGTTTCCCGGACTGCAAGAATACAAAGCCGTATTTTGAGAAGATCGGTGTGCCCTGTCCCAAGTGCGGAAAGGAAGTGGTCCGCAAGAAGACAAAGAAGGGCCGGCTGTACTACGGGTGCGAGGCCAATCCGGATTGTGATTTCATGTCATGGCAGAAACCCTCCAACCAGAAGTGCCCTAACTGTGGTTCTTACATGGTGGAAAAGGGCAACAAGCTTCTCTGCTCCAATGAAACCTGCGGATACCGCATGGACATAAAGGAAAAATAGAAAAAAATGTAAATGTAAATAAGGAAATATATATAAATCTTAAAATAATCGAAAACTTCAAAAAACTCTTGTTATTGCTTAAAAATTGTGCTAAAATTCAATTATTAGTAGGGCATTTTGGGGCGTTATACAAATTGGATAAGGAGGTTTTCGATTATGAGCGTTCAATTGTTGGACAAAACGAGGAAAATTAACAAGCTATTGCATAACAACAATTCGCATAAAGTGGTATTCAATGACATCTGCAAGGTATTGAGCGAGATATTGTTATCCAATATTCTTGTGATCAGCAAGAAGGGAAAAGTGCTTGGTGTAAGTATTTGTCCCGGAGTGGATGAGATTGAGGAGCTGATTGAGGACCAGGTAGGCGGTTACATCGATAAGATGCTGAATGAGCGTCTCCTCAGCGTTTTGTCTACCAAGGAAAATGTGAACCTGGCAACCTTGGGATTTGCAGAGGAAAATGTAAGAAAGTACCAGGCCATCATTACCCCCATTGACATTGCGGGGGAGCGGCTGGGAACACTGTTTATTTATAAGTCTGACGACCATTTTGATATTGATGATATCATATTGAGCGAGTACGGCACCACCGTGGTGGGACTTGAGATGATGCGCTCCGTGAATGAGGAGAATGCAGAGGAGACAAGAAAGGTGCAGATTGTCAAATCAGCCATCAGCACCCTTTCATTTTCAGAGCTGGAGGCCATCATCCATATTTTTGAGGAACTGGATGGGAATGAGGGGATCCTGGTGGCAAGCAAGATCGCAGACCGTGTGGGAATCACCCGTTCCGTGATCGTCAATGCCCTGCGCAAGTTTGAGAGCGCCGGCGTGATCGAGTCCCGTTCTTCCGGAATGAAGGGAACCTACATCAAGGTGCTCAATGATGTGGTGTTTGATGAATTGAAAGCGATTAAGGCATCCAACTCAAATCTGAAGTAGATGACAAAGATGACAGACAGTTTGCAAAAACACGTAAAAGTGCTTGCAAGCTGTCTGTTTTTATGTTATATTTGTAAGGCTGACAAAAAACACGTCTGTGGATTCTACGGGACGGTGCCTGGATGTATATTGGAAACCAACATTTAACTGGAAACTAATATTCGGACAGGTCTTCCGGGAAACATGAGAAGCAGACGGAAGTGCCTGAACCTACGTGAAGCGTAGCAGGCTAAAACCACATGGAGGTAAAGAACATGAGCGTTATTTCAATGAAGCAGTTACTGGAAGCTGGCGTACACTTTGGTCACCAGACAAGAAGATGGAACCCTAAGATGGCTCCATACATCTATACCGAGAGAAACGGTATCTACATCATCGACTTACAGAAGTCTGTAGGCAAGGTTGATGAGGCTTACAAGGCAGTATCCGATATTGCTGCTGAGGGAGGCACCATCCTGTTTGTAGGTACAAAGAAGCAGGCACAGGAAGCAATCAAGGCTGAAGCTGAGCGCTGCGGTATGTACTTTGTTAATGAGAGATGGCTGGGCGGTATGCTGACCAACTTCAAGACCATCCAGAGCCGTATTGCAAGGCTGAAACAGATTGAGACCATGTCCACAGACGGAACATTTGATGTTCTTCCTAAGAAGGAAGTTATTGAGTTAAAGAAGGAATGGGATAAGTTAGAGAAGAACCTGGGCGGAATCAAGGATATGAAGAAGCTTCCGGATGCAATCTTTATCGTAGATCCTAAGAAAGAGCATATCTGTGTACAGGAAGCTCACACACTGGGTATTCCGTTAATTGGTATTGTTGATACCAACTGTGATCCTGAGGAACTGGATTACGTTATCCCTGGCAACGATGACGCTATCAGAGCTGTTAAGCTGATCGTTTCCAAGATGGCTGATGCAGTGATTGAAGCTAAGCAGGGTGAAGTTTTAGAAGGTGCAATGGAGCTGGAGATTCCTGCCCAGACATTTGAGGCAGCAGAGGCTTAATTAAACTTTAAAACTTTTAAATTGGAGGAAAATGAAATGGCAGCAGTAACCGCAGCAATGGTAAAAGAGTTAAGAGAAGTAACCGGTGCCGGAATGATGGACTGCAAGAAAGCTCTTGCAGCAACTGATGGCGATATGGATAAGGCCGTTGAATTCCTGAGGGAAAAAGGACTTGCCGGAGCAGCTAAGAAGGCCGGCCGTATCGCGGCTGAAGGTATCGTGGCTACCGCATTAACCGATGATCATAAGAAGGCAGTTGTAGTTGAAGTAAACGCAGAGACTGACTTCGTTGCTAAGAATGAGAAGTTCCAGACTTATGTTGCTGATGTGGCAGCACAGGCTCTGAACACAAGCGCTAAGGATTTAGACGCATTCCTGGAAGAGAAGTGGGCCAAGGATGAGTCCCTGACCGTGAAGGAAGCACTGGCTTCCCAGATTGCCATTATTGGCGAGAACATGAACATCCGCCGTTTTGAGCAGGTAGAAGAGGCCAATGGTTTTGTTGCTTCCTATATCCATGCAGGCGGTAAGATCGGCGTTCTGATTGATGTTGAGACAGATGTTGTAAACGATGCTATTACTGAGATGGCGAAGAACGTGGCAATGCAGGCAGCTGCATTAAAGCCAATGTTCACCAGCAGGGATGAAGTAAGCGCTGAATATATTGCCAAAGAAACTGAGATCCTCACAGCAGCTGCTAAGAATGAGAAGCCGGATGCCAACGATAAGATTATCGAGGGTATGGTAAAGGGCCGTGTAAACAAGGAGCTGAAGGAAACCTGTCTGTTGGATCAGGTTTACGTTAAGGCTGAGGACGGCAAGCAGAGCGTATCCCAGTATGTTGCAGCCGTAGCTAAGGAAAACGGCGCCAACATCAAGATCAAGAAGTTTGTTCGTTTTGAGACTGGTGAAGGTCTTGAGAAGAAGAACGAGGATTTTGCAGCTGAGGTAGCTAAGCAGATGGGGATGTAATTTCCTGTTAATGTCCAAACTGATAATCATGTCCAAACGGATAAAAATAAAAAAGGTTCCAAGATACGGTTTAACGTGTCTTGGAACCTTTTTATGATATCATAGGAAATTTCTCTGGAATTCCCTCGTATAGTTAGTACAGAATCACCCAAGGATCATACCCGGTAAGCCTCAAACAACTCCACCGATTGCAGTGCGCTGGTATTGGGAAGATACACATAATAGAAATCCCTGGATATGTTCCACCCATCCACCTGGAACGGGGAGATGGGGAAATGACTGTTTTCAAACGCCTGGTAGGCAAAGGTAATGCCGCACCCGGAGGCCACAAGGTGCTGCAGCAGCCTGAAGTTTCCTATGTGGGTGACACGGGAAAAGTCAGACAGGGTATGGTTGTTTTCTTCCAGCATCCTTTTTAATATGCTCCTGGTACCGGATCCTTTTTCACGAACAATGATATTTTCCTGAAACAGCCGTTCCATGGGGATGATCTCTCCGGCAAAGGAATGTCCCAAACTGCAGAATCCCACAAAGGGTTCCCTCAGATACTGCCTGCATTGGTATTTGGAACGGCTGAAAAAGCCTTCCACCAGTGCAAAATCAATTTCCCCGTGATCCAGATATTCCAGGATCCGCTTAGTGTTGTCCGTTTCCACGCTGATGCGGTTATTTTCTTCCTTCAGAAAACCTTCCACCTGGGCTGTGATTACATATTCCCCAATGGTTTTTGTGACACCGATCTTCAATTCATGACCCTTTGGTGTTTTTAAGGTGCGCAGTAAGTGTTTTTCCTGATAATTCATGGAATTCAGATGCCGGCGTATGAGTTCAGCTTCCGGGGTCATGGACAGATGACGTTTGTCGTAGGAGAACAGGCGGCACCCGTAGTAATCCTCCAGACAGTGGATCTGCTGGGTTACAGCCGGCTGCGTAATATGCAGCATCTGGGCAGTGGCGCGGTAATTCAGGGTTTGGCATAAGGTCAGAAATGTTTCCATCCGATAATCAAGCATAAAGACTCCTCCTGTTTGTGATAAGATTAATTTATCGAAGATAAAAAAATGATAATTAGACATTATCGAAAAGGGCTGTTATAGTAATGAGGACAAAAAAAGAAAGGTAGTGTATAGTATGGACTGTTTGAAAAAAATATATGAGATCGGACCCGGGTTTTTACTCTCCCTGACCATTGCCGCAGCAGCAGTGGTTCTGGAGTCCCTTTTGCCTGTCCATCTCATTGGCGCATCGGTCATTGCTTTATTTCTGGGAATGCTTCTGAATTATTTCTGGAGGCCGGTACCTGCCGCACAAGCGGGAGTCAGATTTACATCGAAAAAGATCCTGAAGCTTGCCATCATACTGCTGGGAGCATCCCTGAGCATACAGACCATCCTGCATGTGGGCCGGTATTCTCTGGTTGTGATGTGTTTTACGCTGCTCACCTGCTTTGGAGGCGGTTACTTTGTGGGAAAGGCATTGGGATTAAACTGGAAGTTATCAAATCTGATCTCGGCCGGAACAGGTATCTGCGGAGGTTCGGCCATAGCCGCCATTGCACCGGCGGTAAATGCCAGGGACAGGGACATTGCCTATGCCATGTCTGCCACCTTCCTGTTTGATATGGCAATGATTCTGTTGTTTCCCATTATGGGCAGGGCAATGGGACTGAGCGATATGGCCTATGGATTGTGGTCGGGAACAGCAGTCAATGACACCTCCAGTGTTGTGGCGGCAGGATATGCTTTTTCTGAGGCGGCAGGTGATTTTGCCACCATGGTAAAGCTGACGCGCACATTGTCCATCATACCCACGGTGATCATCTTTGCATTGATTGAGGTTCGCCTCAAGCGCAAAGAAGCGGCGGCAACAGGTTTAAATGGGGATATAAGGGCAAATATAAAATTCTCATCCCTGTTTCCATGGTTTATCTTAGGATTTCTGGCCCTGGCGTTTATAAACAGCCTGGGATTCATTTCACCGTCCTTGTCTTTGGCCCTAAAGGAGATGAGTAAATTCCTGATGGTGGCATCCCTTGGTGCCATTGGCCTGAATACGAGTTTTAAGGAAATGTACCAGTCAGGCGCAGCACCCATGCTCCATGGATTTATTATCTCGGCTCTGGTGGTGATTGTGGCCATTGGTGTGGAGTATTTTATGGGCATTATCTGATGCGGTATGATCCGGATCAATGTCTGGAAAAATAGGATTATTTTTAGTATAATATAAGTACAGCGAGTAGCCTGACGGTGTAAGTCCAGTTGTCAGGCTGCTCCTTTTTATTATAAAAGCTTCTGTAACATAAATTTGAAACAGTAGAATGGAGGAAACACATGACAAGAGAAGATGCATTGGAGTTAGTTGAGCGAATGCCGTATATCAGGACCATTCAGGTGGCCGCCGATAAGGTCCGGTCTGAATTTTACCAGGAGGCGCTGCATTCTGATGATCCGGTTGAGTGGGTTAAGGTTATAAAGACACATTATATAAGGCGAAACGACAAGTCGGCCAGAAGATACCCCTCACCTGAGGAAGATGCCATGGCCGGGGAAGCCAGGGGCAAACTTTACGGCATGTTGTCAGAAGCGCTGCAGGTTCCGGAATATGAGATGGACTCATTTATTGAGGATCATATCCGCCGGACTATGTAAGATTAGCTAAGGCCATCTAAGGCCATGTAGGACTATGTAGGGTTCTGCGGGGCCATGTAGGATCATCTAAGAGCATGGGATTTTCAGTAAGCAATATTTGCAAAATCGCAAAGAAAAATTAATACACCGCCATACCGGAGAGGTGTATACTTGAGATAAGGGTCACAAATTGTTTTTCTTGCGGGAGGAAGATGGGAGTATGAGAAAAAAACAGGGAACTATGGCACTATATGCGGCTGTATTTAGTCTGGCACTGTGTTCCTGTCAGTCCGGCGCTGGCAATGAAAGATTGGCACAGGAGCGTCTGGAACAGGAGAACCGGGAACAGGGGAGCTGGGAAAAAGAGACCGCGGCACAGGAAAGCGGTGATGTATCCGATGCAGAGGAAAGGGGGAAAAGCCAGGAGGAAGTTGCCCGGAATCCCCTGAAACAAGGGGAAGAAAGGGATCAAGGAGATGGCGGTTTTCACATCAAGGCGGTACAGAACCTGGAAACCGGAAATGAACTGTTGTCCGCTGCCTTTTTAAAAGCAGGGGATATCCGTTACCAGGTATCCTTTGACCTGACACGGGAGGGGATGGAATCAGACCGTATACAGTGCGCCTTTTCCATGCGCAATGCAGATCATTCCTCTTATTATGACAGTATTGCATCGGTTGAGATCTCCACGGAAAAGGGCAGGCGTTCCTATGAGATAGAGCCTGTATTTCCGGATGGGAGCAGTTACATGCAGGCAGAATCCGGTGAGATCCGCTTTTGCCTGGATGGTCCTGCAGGCCCGTATATCTCTGTGAAAGGGTTGCACGAACTGGATGGGGATTATTACCCCTCAAGTGTTTTCCAGGGCTCCGGTCTGATGTTCCGGTACTTGACCAAGGCGGATCTCTGCATGTATCCCACAGAGGATCTGTGGCTGCTCAGAAATGAGATCTATGCCCTTCATGGGCGGATATTCCAGAATGAGGTGCTGCGGCAATATTTTGAAACATACTCCTGGTACAGGGGAACCACGGAGCCGGGAGCATTTTCAGAGGATATCCTGTCAGATGTGGAAAAAAAGAACGTTGCCCTTATCAAGGAGATGGAAGATGATCCAAACCGGGCCATGCTGGATGGCAGCAACCATTATGGAATAGAGGACCTGCCTTTTGCCCCCTACCTTTCTTATTTGGGTAAATATGATGAAACCGGCTTAAGCGCGGACCTGACACAGGCAAAAGATATGGGCGGATATTATGTGGTCCAGGGAAGTATTTCCGTTCCTGCATCTATTACACCGGAACAGCTGGAAGGGGTGAAGGCTGGAAAAGAGGTGGAAGTGGTACTGGATGAGCTGACAGGTGAGGCCGGGATCCTGACTCTGGATCCCGGCGGAAACGCGGCCGATCCAGTCTATGGATATATTCTTAGGGAGTATGCTGAAGACCAAGGATGTGAGACCGGCTTATGGGCGGATTATAAAAGCGGGACGTATCAGTTGTGGCAGACCAGCGGGGACACGGTGATGAAAACCGTTTACCGTGGAGATATTTACCTGCTGAAAGGAGCGGTCACAGGGGGAGATGTAAGCCTGGAGGGCGCCTCAGAGAACCAGCGTCTCATCTTTGCGTCCAAAGGGGCCGGAGAGAGAAGCGGGGGGAAAACGGATGTTTTTGGCAATCACCTGTATTATAACAGCAGGGGACATTTTACAGCTGTTTATTATCTGGGGGATTGAGAATCAGATTGGCCTGACGGCGTGGAACTGGCCGCCAGGTTTTCTTTTTTTGTAGCCGAACGCATTTTATACCATATTCCTGTTCCGGCTAATCCCATACAAACAATGATTCCAATATATAGTTGATATTTGTTAAGGCCGTTACCTATTCCCAAGTCCCCGCCTCCAATGCCTGGTATCGTTGAATCCACAGCATGGGCAACCTTATAAAAATTATAGACAGTAAAACCAGCTCCGTTATGATCCGTGTATGTATTGGAAAGCATTGTCTCTGGCTCTGAATAAACCATGTCTTCTGTTACGTTTTTAAATGCATGTGTTGCTGATTCCTCGGCTGGTATAATAAACTCAGCTTTATGGCTAAATACAATAGCAACCGGATACCTGATCTGTGGTAAACCACTTACAAAAGCATAGGTGTAGTCATCCGGGTTTAAATTTGCATTTTTTATAGATTGGATAACGTTGTCCTTATAATCCACGGTTCGGTCATTATACACATATGTTGCCCCGATGGTCCATTTATTCAATTTTTCAGAAAGGACTTTCTTTGAATCTTCAGGAATATTATTCGAGATTTTTGTCACTTTCGTAATATCAACCAGGATTGTACTGCCGCCAATGAAAAACGGTATCTGCCAAATATACTCTCCTTCATTCAGGACTTCTAATAAAACATCACGGTCAGAGGATCTTGCCGCAAACAGTTCTGAATTGCCGTAAACCTTATATGCTGCATCAAAATCAATGCTATCCACTAAGTCATTGCTTTCTATTTCGCTCCTGGCAGCACCATGATTTACTGTTTCCAGCAATTTATCTTCCAGCGCAAGGATTTCCGCTTGGTCCTCGGATACTCTAAGAGTATCAACTGGTTGCGCAAAAACCACGGCTGAAAAACTTACCATTATTATGAGACTTATTATAGCAGTCAAACATTTACTTCTCATATTAGATTCCCCTTGTATTTCTGTGTAAATTGAATTTTTATAGATTCCATAGCTTCTCTGAACCTATTGTATCATCATATATCCTTCTGTGTCATATGAATAAAAACATCAAAATAAACATCAAAATCACACCAGCCGCAGCGTGTTCCCGGGATGATCAATGTGAGACCGGACACCTGCGATACGGGAAAAACCGCACTCCTCCCGGAACTGGTGTGATTTTTTTATTGTACCACCATAAACGGTAAAACGCAATATTGGATAAAATACCCCTATAAATAGGGAGGAGCCGGCAGGGATTTCTCCCTCCGGCTGTATTATGAAAAAAAGTCTTATAAGCAATGTTCTTTACAAAATATAGTATATCCATAAAATGTGAGCAGAATATAGATGAAATATGAACAGATTGTAAGAAGTTTGTAAATGAAATATGTTATTGCAGGAAGGGAAAATGTGGTATAATTTCCAGTGGGGAGGTGTGAAAAATGGATCCTATTATAAATCACAGAAAGATAAAAGGAATGATAAAACTTATAAAAAAAGCTGCCATGGCCTTTGCAGCGGGCAATGTACTGGTGCTGACCGGGCTGGTATCCGGAATTGTATCCCAGGCAGGGCAGTGGGAGCAGGATCACCTGGGGATCTGGAGCTACAGGTACTCGGACGGAGATCTGCTGAAAGACGGCTGGTATTGGATCGATGGGGATATGGACGGGACGGCGGAGTGCTATTGTTTTGATTCCCAGGGGAATATGTACCAGAATACCACAACTCCAGATGGGTACCAGGTGGATCCATGGGGAGCGTGGATGACAGAAGATGGGACACAGACAAAAACCATGGACCGGGAACTGACCGGAATCCCTTTTGGGATGGCTCTGCTCAGCGACAGCACATTGGTGAATAAATGGTCCGATTACCGACTTCTGATCCCACCGGACAGTGATATCAGCATTGTAAGTGAGTACAGGGATGAGGAAGCCAGGGGGCAGAATTATTATGACATTGGAACAGCGGCCACCGCAGAATACGGCGGATATTCCCTGTTTATCTGGTATCATAAGGACAATGACCCTCAGATCCCAGCAGGGGACCAGATGAGAAAGCATAATTATGACCTGATCCATGAATACCGCTATCCGGGACCGTTTGTGGAGACTGAGCGCGTGATCGGCGGGCATGGATTCAGCGGTTTCAAATATAAGGCATGGGGGTACGGGCACCAGAACTTCACACGAAAGATCGATGATATGGTGATGGAAATGGCATTTTCTTATCCGGACAACCCTGAATGTGAGGAAATGACAGAACGTTTTATTGACAGTATACAGGGAGGAAGGAACTAGTACACAAGCTGTACCAGTATACAAATATGTTATATCAGATTACGGATGGAACTGTTTCAGCGGGAGGGAAGGTGATCCTGTCCCATATAAATTTTCAGATACACGGAACTGAGAAGATCGCGGTGGTTGGCATGAACGGCGCGGGTAAGACCACCCTTTTGAAGCTGATTGCAGGCGAGCTTTCCTTGGACCGGGATGACCGGCGCCAGGGGCCCGGGATCACCTGTTCCAGGCAGGTGACGATAGGCATGCTGTCTCAGCAGGTCTTTTCAGACATGGACAGGACCGTGCAGGAGGAGCTTCTCAGCTCCTGCCCCTGCAAGGACAGCTTTGACAGGGAACGGTTTGAATACGAGCGGGAATATGATATCCTGTTCACCGGTCTGGGATTCTCAAAGGAGGACAAGAAAAAGCCTATTTCCCATTTTTCCGGCGGAGAACAGACAAAGATCGCACTGATCCGGCTTCTTCTTGGAAGGCCGGATATCCTGCTGTTAGATGAGCCCACCAACCATTTGGACATGGAGACATGTGAATGGCTGGAACGGTATATGGAGCGATATGAGAAGGCAGTGGTGATGGTATCCCATGACCGCTTTTTTCTGGACCGCACGGCAGAGGTGGTCTACGAGCTGTCTCACGGCAGTCTGACCAGATACCCGGGCAATTACACCCACTACAAAGAGGAAAAGGGAAAGCGGATCCGTCTTCAGAAAAAGGCATACGAGAAACAGCAGGAGGAACTGGAGCGTCTGGGCGGCCTGGTAGAGCGCTTTAAGCATAAACCCAATAAAGCGGCGTTTGCAAGGGCAAAACGCAAAGCCATGGACCGGATGGAGCGGGTAGAACAGCCCTTGGAGGAGGATACCCATATATTTACCGGTGAGATCATACCGGAGATTCCCGGCAGCAAATGGATATTTACTTCGGAACATTTAAAGATCGGCTACGGGAAAGCTTTGCTGGAGGTCACTATGCGGATCCGGCGGGGACAAAAGATTGCCATACTTGGCTCAAATGGTGTGGGTAAGACTACATTTTTAAAAACCATTGCAGGTTTTATTCCTCCTGTGGAGGGAGAGTTTTCACTGGGAAATAATACTACTATTGGGTATTTCGACCAGCAGGCAGGAGCAATACAGGCAGACTGCTCTGTATTTGAACATTTTACAGGGATATTTCCCTCCCTTACCCAGAAAGAGGCCAGAAGTATTCTGGGCTCATATCTCTTTGGCGGGCGGGAGGCCGAGAAGCGGGTCGCCTCCCTTTCAGGAGGTGAGAAGTCACGTCTTGTTTTGGCCGAACTGCTTCAGAGCCGTCCCAATTTCCTGATCCTGGACGAACCTACCAACCATATGGATATACAGGCAAAAGAAAACCTGGAATCAGCCTTCCGGGCATACACAGGGACCATTCTGTTTGTGTCCCATGACCGGTATTTTATCCGCCAGGTGGCTGACGCGGTGCTGATATTTGAAAACCAGTCCGTGATGTACTACCCATTTGGCTATGAACATTACCTGGAGCGCAAGAACAGGATGCGGGATGGCGCGCCCATAGCGGCCCAGATCAAAGCGGAGGAGCAGGCTCTGATCGCGGGGATGCGGGCAGTCCCAAAGGCGGAGCGCCATCAGCTGAAAGAATTTTCCACAGACGCGGCGTACAGAGACTGGAAAATGGGACCGGTCCTGGACCGTCTCTATGCGGCAGGGGAAGAGATGGCAGCCATAGCCGTTTCCATGGAAGGAATGTATGATGCATGGACAGATTCCAAAGCATTCTGGGACGGCGGGGAATGGCAGGAGAAAGGGGAATATGAAAACCTGTGCCGCCGGTATAAAGAGAGTTGGGAAAGGTGGCATGGATCGTGTATGGAGTGGCTGGAAGCAGCAGAAGAGACAGGCGTGTATGAGGGATGGATGACTCAGCCATAAAGAATTGCAAACAGGCAAAAAGGATTGCAAAAAAGACCGGGATTGTCAATCACCGGTCTTTATGTTAGACTGATAGAGCGGCAATGATAAAAGAAAGGATGTTGAAATGGAACTATTGCTCATTAAAATAGCGGTCATAGCTGTTCTATGGAGTGCAGGAATGTTTGCCCTCAATAAAATATTCAGTATGATCCTAAAGCGTAAGGAACAGATTCATATCAAATTCCTGCGCAGTATATCAAAGGTACTCTTGTCCATCATGGCATGTATCTGCATCAGCGGCCTTTTTACCACCACAAAGGCGTTAAGCGCCACCCTGCTCACCAGTTCCTCCCTGTTGGTGGCGATCGTGGGTTTTGCGGCCCAGCAGGTATTGGCAGATGTGATCAGCGGCGTTATGCTCAGCTGGTCCAGACCCTTTAACCTTGGGGAAAAGGTTAATATCAGCAGCCTGGGGATATCAGGCATTGTGGAGGACCTGACGGTCCGGCACACGGTGATCCGTACTTATCACAACAGCCGTATGATTATTCCAAACAGTGTGATCAACAAGGCAATCGTGGAAAACAGTAATTATAACAATGACTATATCGGCAATTACATGGAGATAGCAGTCAGCTATGAAAGCGACCTGGACCATGCCATTGAGGTGATGCGGGACACCATTGCATCCCATCCTCTGGTGGTGGATATCCGTGAGGATAGGACCGTGGGGAATAAGGTGAATGTGGCTGTAAAGGAGCTTGCCCAGGACGGGATCATTTTAAAGGCAACGGTGTGGACTGAGAATATTGACGATAATTTTACCGCGTGCAGCGAAATACGAAGGCTGATCAAAATGAATTTTGACGCGGAAGGGATTTCAATCCCATACAGGCATGTACATGTTGTAACAAGTACCAGTGGTGAATTATAAAAAGAGGAGTGGGGAGCTAGTGCTGCTCCTCTTTTTTTTGCCCTATTTTTCAGTGATTTCCGAATTTTACGGCAAAAAGTATAATTATTTACCTTTCATCAGGAAAAGAATTAAATTAAATTAAAACTTTACCAAAATAGCGGAAAAACATTCATCTTTTTTGTAAAGTTTACTTATGGTAGAATTTTATTAAGGATTAGAACACGATAAAAGATATATTCTGTGGTTGACTGCAGCAAACACGGATCTGATCCTGGAAAATATGTTAACGAAAGTATAAGAAGGGGAGTTGAATATATGATCGTTACTTCAAAAGAATTATTCAAGGCTGCGAGAAAGCATAACTTTGCATTCCCGGCCCCAAACTATGTGGATCAGATTTCCGCATCAGCACACATTGCGGCGGCGGAAAAGCTGGGGCTTCCGGTGATACTGGCTTTTGCGGAAGCGCATCAGACCTATCTGCCTTTTGACGAGGCTGCGGCCATTGGCAGGTTTTATGCTGAAAAGGCCAAGGTGCCGGTGGTCCTCCATCTGGACCATGGACAGACAAAGGAGACGATTTTTAGAGCCATTGACCAGGGATTCCGTTCCGTTATGATCGATGCATCCTCACAGCCTTTTGAGGAGAATGTGAGACAGACCAGGGAGATTGTTGCCTATGCCCATTTAAGGGGAGCGGTGGTGGAGGCGGAGATCGGCCATGTGGGTGGAGGGGATGAGTACAAGGATGCCGCAAACTGCGACAACATCTACACCACTGTGGAGGAAGCAAAACGATTTGCAGACCTGACAGAGGTGGATTCCCTGGCAATCTCCATTGGAACGGCCCACGGGGCATACAAGGGGACGCCGGTGATCGATTTTGAGCGTCTGGCAGAGATCAGGAACGCGGTCCGCACCCCCCTGGTGCTTCACGGCGGTTCCTCCTCCGGCGATGAGAACCTGAGGCGGTGCGCAGAGGGCGGGATCAGCAAGATCAATATCTATACGGATCTGATCGTGGCCGCATTTAACCGTGCAAAAGAATGCCATGCAAACGGATATTATGATCTCAGAGATGCACAGCGCCAGGGAATGATGGAATGCCTGGAGCATTATTACAATGTGTTCGGCACTGAGCGTTACCTGGAAGCACTGAAATGAAAAGAAAAGTGGAGTGAAAAGAAAAGGAGAGCATGATGACACAGGTGAACAGTCCATTTTTAATTGTTAATGTCAAATCATATCTGTATGATGAGGAACTGCTTAAATTGGCCAGGGCGGCCGATGAGGTGGCAGAGGATACGGGGCTTCCCATCTACTTTACCTGCTCATACGCAGATCTCCGCCTTTTAAAGGAACATACAAGGAATCTGATCATCACGGCACAGTCCATGGATTCCCTGTATCCCGGAAGAGGGATGGGGCATGTGCTGCCCGATGCATTGAGAGCAGCGGGGGCCTCGGCCGTATTCCTGAATCATGCGGAAAATCCGAAAACAGTAAGCGGCCTATATGCTGCCATCAAACGGGCCAAAGAGCTGGGGATGACGACCATTGTGTGTGCGGATTCCACGGTAGAGGCAAAGGCACTGGCCTGTATGGATCCGGATATCCTTCTGGCGGAACCCACGGACCTGATCGGTACAGGGACCGCGGCTGATGACTCCTATGTGGTGGAAACCGTAAAGGGCATCAAAGAAGTGAATCCCCATGTCCTGGTGATGATCGGTTCCGGTATCAGCACGGCGGATGACTGCTATAATGTCATCAGGCTGGGAGCGGATGGAACCGGCGCCACCTCCGGCATTCTGAAAGCGCCCTCACCGGAGCTTCGGGTCAGGGAGATGGCAGAGGCGATCGTGAGAGCGCAGCAAGAAAAAAAGGAACAGTAAAAGGAGGAAGAAAATGGCAGTATACAGGGAAACGATCGGGCTGATGTCACACGGCCGTACCCCCTCTTATATCAATATAACACCTCAGGTCAAGGAAGCTGTTGCCAAAAGCGGGATCAAGGAAGGGATCGTAACCGTTATATCACCCCATACCACCTGCTCGGTTTTCTTTGAGGAATTTGTCCATGATGTGACGGAGGATGGAACAGAATATCTCCAGGCAGACCTGGACCATGTCCTCCAGAAGATCATTCCAAACCAGACCAAGCTTCCGCCTGAAGGGGAATACATGTATCCGGGCCAGGCACATTTTGACGCAGTGGCCCAGTGGCCGGATGTGGAATTCTATCTTCCGGGAGGGGACAAGACACAGCTTTTAAACGGGGACGCCCATCTGAAGGCCACCATATTGGGATCCAGCCAGGTATTCCCGGTGGAGGAAGGTAAGCTGGGAGTAGGGGTTACAGGTTACATATACTTTGTGGATTTTGACAGAATGAGGGCCAGGTCCAGGAAGTGCAAGATTGTTGTGATGGGTGAATAACCCATGATACAGATAGAGAGAAGATAAAGTGAACAGGAGAAGTGTTGACATTTTACAGAGCCTGATGGGCAATCGGATCCTTATCAATGAGCTGGCTGAAAAGTATGGGGTTTCTGTGAGGACCATACGAAACGATATCAATACCATCAATCTGTTTTTGGAAAAGAACAGCTTTGCCATCATTGATATGGACCGTTATGGATTCTGCAGCTGCAGCGTGGAGCTTTCCAAAATGAAGGATCTGTTAAAGCAGAACGACTTTTATAATTACAAACTGTCTAAGGAAGAGCGCAGGTCCATGATCTCCATGATCCTGGTGCTTGCACCCAGCTTTGTGACTCTGGGGGCTGTTGCGGACAAATTATGCGTCAGCAGGGCTACGGTTGTAAATGATATGGAGGACGTAAAACGCCATCTGGAGAAATATAAAATAACCGTTATTTCCCACCCCAACAAAGGATTCCAGGTAAAAGGCCCTGAAAGCGCAAAACGGCTGCTGCTGTGGCAGGAGTATAACCAGAACCAGGAGTTTATGCACGAGGAGATTGTGGTCAGTGCCGCCTATACAAACCCGGAGCAGGAGACCAATGTGATCCGCAAGATCATACAGGAACAGGAGCATTCCCATGATTTGTACCTGACGGATGATTCCTATGAGTCCCTTCTGAGTTACCTGTGGATCATGATGAAACGGGTGCATGACGGCAATTTTATTGAAGAATGCGCGGACTCAGGCACGGTGTATGACAGCATGGCCAGGGATATCCTAAAATATATTTCCCAATATTGCCGGCTCGTCTTTACGGATCATGAAAAGCTTTATCTGGGAACGGTGTTAAAGAGCCTGCGCTACATGAAGCGGAGGAAAATGGATAAAAAGATCCTGAGCATCCAGATCGTTACAAGGCAGTTTATAGAGGCCGTATCCAGGGAACTGAACAGCAATCTGAATAAGGATTATTATCTGTTTGAAAACCTGTCCAGCCATCTGGCCACAAGCCTGGATGCGGATTCCAATATGTTCTCCACCAATTCCATGTTTTTTGAGATCACCAGGAAGAACCCGGATGTGTACCAGACTGTGTGCAACAACCAGAATATACTGGAGGAATATATCGGCAGAAAGCTGACCGACATCGAGAGCGTCTATATTACCATCCACATCTGCGCTGCGCTGGAGAGAAAACAGAATCACGTCAGGCCCATCCGGGTCGTGCTGGCATGCAATGGGGGCGTGGGAACATCCCAGCTCCTGGCCGCGAAGCTGGAGAATCTGTTTCATTTTCAGATCGTCAAGGTCATATCATCACATGAAGCCAGGTATCTGAGGCAGTCTGAGGCAGACATGGTCGTATCCACGGTGCCCCTGGAGGATCTGCCTGTGCCGGTGGTGGAGGTCTCAGCCATGCTGGGAGCGGAAGATTGTGAGATCATAAAACAGGCAGAGGATAAGCTTCGGGCCCAGGGGAATTTTACGGTTGAATTCAAAAAGTCACCTGCCTTTCCCAAAGAAGCTCTGGCAGAGTGTGTGGAACATGTGCTGGAGCGGTATGGGGTCCGCCAGTCCGGGGATTTGCAGGAGGCAATCTGCAATGAGGTCATATCCTTTCTGGACAAAGAAGATGGGATCAGGGAACAGAAGCCTGCCTTAAAACTCAGAGACCTGCTGACAGCTGAGTTCATTGAGCTGGATGTGGAGTGCAGGAACTGGAGGGAAGCAGTTGTTAAGTCAGCCGGAAAGCTGCTGGAGCTTGGATACATCGAGGAGCGTTATGTGGACGCGATGATCCATAATATTGAACTGCATGGCGCGTACATTGTTATAAGCCCGGGATTTGCCATGCCCCATGCCGGGCTGGATGAAGGGACTAAAAAGGCGGGGATGAGCCTGATCCGCCTAAAGGAGCCTGTGGAGTTCGGTTCCGTGCAGCCGGTAAGGTTTTTCTGCTGTCTCAGCGCAGTGGACAATGAGACACATCTCCAGGCATTTATCAATCTGGTAAATCTGTTGGAAAATGATGAGTTTAAGAAAACGCTGACACGTGCGTCAACAGCTGCGCAGGCTGCCAGGATTATTGGAGAATTTGAGTATGCGTTATAAAAATATAGGATATGGGAAGGAATAGGTGGTATGGCTGACATTGCGGTAAATGTTTTAGATGATATAGTGGTTTCCCCTGAATTGGTGATCATGGGGCTGGAAGCGGAGACGGACCAGGAGGCGATCGGTATCATGGCCAGGATGCTCTATGATCAGGGATATGTGAAAGAAAGCTATATACAGGCGGTAAAGGAACGTGAAAAGGAATTTTTTACCGGTCTTGGATTTGAGGAAATGGGGGTAGCCATGCCCCATACGGATGCGGTCCATGTGAACCGTCAGGCCATAGGGATCGGAATCCTGAAAAAGCCCGTGAGGTTCCGCACCATGGGCGAACTGGATGGAGCTTTGGATGTGCAGCTTATGTTCATGCTGGCCATCAACAAACCGGATAAACAGCTTGACTTCCTGAGCCATATGATCGACTCCTGCCAAAAGGAGGGAAATCTTTCCGGCATTTATCATGCGGCTGACCCTACAGAGGCGGCCGAACGGTTTAAGAAATTTTTTTGACAACAATCAATAAAAAGGAGATAGGTGAAATGAAGAGAATATTACTGGTATGCGGTTCCGGGATCTGTACATCCACAGCAGTGAATCAGAAGGTAAGCAAGGCATTGGATGAAAGGGGATTAAAAGGGCAGTACAAGATCACCCAGGGAAAGGCATCGGAGGTGGCGGGCCAGTCATCCAATTATGACCTGTGCATATCCACCACGGTCCTGGGCGGGGAATGCCACTGCCCGCTGATCATCGGAACCCAGTTCCTTTTGGGGCGGAATACGGAAAAACTGGTGGATGAAATCGTAGAAATACTGTCACGATAAATATTGTCACGATAAATACTGGCTTACAACGAGGAGGGAGAAGTATGGATTTTATATTGGGTATCTTTAATTATATTAAGGATTTAGGCGCAACCACCATGATGCCGATCATCATCTGTATTATGGGTCTTGCACTGGGGGCAGGATTCGGCAAATCCATCCGGGCAGGGCTTACGGTGGGGATTGGTTTCATTGGTCTGAATCTGGTCACCGGATTGATGGGAAGCAGCCTGGGAGCAGCGGTGCAGGAGATGGTCAGCAGGTTCGGTCTGGAACTTTCCGTGATCGATGTGGGCTGGCCGTCCGCGGCCGCCATTGCATTTGCATCCACTGTAGGAATGGTGATCATTCCTGTGTGCCTGGTGGTGAACATAGTGATGCTGCTCACCAATACAACGCAGACCGTGGATGTGGACATCTGGGATTACTGGCATTTTGCTTTTACAGGGGCGCTTGTGGCAGTGCTGACAGGCAATCAGATTTACGGAGTGATCGCTGCGATCCTCAACATGGTGATCGTTATGGTGCTGGGTGACTGGACTGCCAAGGGTGTGGAGGAGACTCTGGGACTTCCGGGCGTATCTCTTCCCCACGGCTTTACTGCAGCCTATGCCCCTATTGCCATGGCACTGAACAAGATCATTGACATGATTCCGGGGATTAATAAGATTAATTTTGACCTGGAAAAAATGCAGAAAAAGTTTGGCGTGTTCGGCGAACCCATCCTGGTAGGTACGGTGCTGGGTCTTGTGATCGGTGTTCTGGCAGGATACGGGATCGCTCCCACGGCAGCCAGCGAAGTCTATGCGGGTGATATGGGTATTCTGGGGCTGGGCGTGAACCTGGGCGCTGTTCTGGTGCTGATCCCTAAGATGGCAGCCCTTCTCATGGAGGGACTTCTTCCCATCTCAGACGCTGCATCGGAATTTATTGAGAAGAAGTTTTCCAACCGCGGCAAAATCTATATTGGTCTTGACTCCGCCGTTGGTGTAGGCCATCCCCTGACCCTGTCAGTGGCCCTGATCCTGGTTCCCCTGGCAGTATTTTTGGCAGTGGTGCTTCCCGGAAACAAGGTAATGCCCTTTGCGGACCTGGCAGTGTTCCCATGGATGTTTGTGCTGATCACACCCGTTGTTAAGGGAAATGGATTCCGCGCCCTGGTCATTGGCTTTGCAACTGTTACATCCGGACTGTATATTGCAACCAACCTGGCCCCCCTTATCACACAGGCAGCCGTGCTGGCAAACTACGATATGGGTACTGCCACTGCAATTTCCAGTATCTGTGATGGAGCCAATCCGCTGACATGGCTGATTGTCCGCCTTCATGGGGTTTCACCCATTGTGGGCATTGCATCTGTGGGCGCGGTGGCGCTGGCCATGGCTTTGGTCAACAGGAAAAAGATCAAGAAAGAAGCAGCTACCCTGCGTTCGGCAGAATAAATGTACAATATAAAGGGAGATGACTCGGGTTTGCGTACGTATACATATGATTCGGCAATTTACGCCAGAAAGATTACGTTGATCGGGATATTCTGCACAGCGGTGCTTATTTATGCAGGAGTCCGGATCCTGGCAGGAGGCAGCCTGCCTGTGTGGACAGGTGTGGGGGTTGTGGCCGCCTATACAGTATGGGAGACATTCATATCCCTGAGCAACCCCAGGCAGGTGAGAATGGATGAACATGAAATTATATTCAGTGCTTATGGAAGGGAACACAGGTACGGCTGGAATGAGATCAGTCAATTCCGGGTCAAGGAATTGACGGGCGCCAGGAAACTGTTCATCCGCATAAACCAGGCAGGATTCTTTCGAGGAAGGTACTGGCTGCACTGTTATTACTTCAATGACACGGACGAACTGTACAACGCCATTGTGGACAGGGAGTGCCTGATCCATCCGGATTCCATAAAGGCCTGGGCCAGAGGCAAAAGCAAACCCGTCTCCTGACAACGGAAAAAAAGGAAAAGAGAGCTGGATATGTTTGAAGAAGAAAAAAAGAAACTGATTAATGCAGGGATCAAACTGGACCGCTATGGGCTGGTTGCCCTGTCCGGGGGAAACGTGACCCTGCGCATGACTGACGGGACCGTTCTGGTCACCCCATCCGGCATGGTGTATGAGGACATGGTTCCCGGGGATATCCTGGTCATGGATCTGGAGGGAAATGTGCTTGAGGGGGAACGGAAACCATCAGTGGATGTGAGAGCCCTGCTTTACATATTAACCCATAAGCCTGAGGTGAACGCCGTCATCCACACCCATCAGCCCTATGCCACGGCCGTGGGGCTGGTGACAGACGAACTTCCCTGTAATCTCACGACACTGGCAAACGCTACCCGGGGCGCTGTGAAGGTATGCCCTTATTCCTCTGCTGCAAGCATGCAGATGGGGATTGAAGTTGTGGAAAATATCGGCGACAGGCTGGCTGTCATTCTGAAACACCATGGGGTGATCAGCGTGGGCGACAGTCTGAAGCAGGCCCTGTATGCCTGTGTTTACCTGGAGGAGGCAGCAAAGACCTACAGTATTGCGTACGGAATGAACCACCATGTTCCCCTGCTCACTAAAGAGCAGGTGGACAGGGCAGTAGAGATATTCCGGTATTACGGACAGGGGACTTCCGATCTGCCGGAGAGCCTTTGGTGACAAGGGGTGACCTTGTTAAGAAAAGAAGTGTTGGATGTCAGAAAGAAGTGTTGGACAAGAAGCCAACACTTTTTTTGTTGGAAAAAGTCCGGATCAGGCGGAAATTATACGGAAAAAGAGGGGGTCCGGTCCTGCATGGAGAAATTAAAAATTGGCACAAAGATTGCTTATTAATATTGACAGAATAAAGTGTAAAGGAGGCATTAACATGCAATTAAAAGAGCAGCTTATTAACTCCATGTTTGCAGCGGATGGGAAGGCGGTATATGTACCTGTTGACCATGGAATCGGAGGGATCAAAAAGGGCCTTGAGGATCCTGTGCAGGTTATTTCACTGCTTTTAAAAGCCGGAATCGATGGCACCCTGATGCAGCTTGGAATGGCGAAGCAGACCAAGAAATTGTTTGACGCTCTTGCAAACCCGCCGGCCATGATTATAGCAATGGACTACCGGCATTATTGGAAGATACCGGGTCACAATGAAGGCGTTCTGGACAGCTTTCAGAGCGTGAGTGTGGAACAGGCCATGGATGTGGGCTGTACCGCGGTCAAGGTCATGATTCCCTATGGGGATGATGAGAAGGTGACCATAAGCCATGTGAAGATTCTGACCCAGGTGGTAAGGGAGGCGGATCATTTCCATATACCGGTAATGGTGGAACCCTTTCCCTCGGGAAAATGCCCGGAAGAATATGCCAAAAGCCATGATGTTGTGGCAAACGCCTGCAGGATCGCCATTGAACTGGGAGCGGATGTGCTGAAAATCCCTTATACGGATGACAAGGAAAGGTTTGCCGAATTGGTCCGCGTTTCCAGAATCCCGGTCACTGTGCTGGGTGGAAGTCCAAAGGATATAAGGACAGTTCTGTCCGTCACAAAGGAGATCATGGATTGCGGGGCAAAGGCAGTGGTATTTGGACGGAATGTATGGGGACATCCAGATATGGAAAAGGTTGTATCGGCATTAAGATCCATTGTTCATCAAGGGTGGGAAGTGGACCAGGCAACCGCGCATTATCAACTGAGCGGCAGCGCGGTTACGGATCAAAGCTATACGATATAGAGGGAGGTGGCGTATGGCCAGAACGATTATATTGGCAACACATGGACATCTGGGCGAGGCTGTAAGGGAGGCCTGTGAGCTGGTGATGGGAAAGCAGGAGGATGTGGATGTCATGTCAATTGTGGCAGGTGTCGGAGCAGATGATATTTACCATTTCTTTTGCGACAAAATACGGGAAGCCATGGAAAAAAGCAATGCCCTACCCCTGGTACTAGTGGACATCCTGGGCGGAAGCGCGTATGGACAGGCGGTACGGATGCTGAAGGATTATGATATCTCAGTTATTACAGGGTTAAATCTGCCTATGTTGATCGAGGTTTTGATGATGAGGGGAGAACTATCATACAGTGAGTTAAGTGATCTGGCCTGTGAAGTTGGGAAGACCGGGGTTACGAGAATGGACCGGGCCCTGCTGGCGGCAGAATAAAGGAGAGGGTGATATTGTGGCAAAACTAACATTATCCAGGATCGATGACCGGTTGATTCATGGGCAGATTATTGTAAAGTGGTCAAAGTCCGTACCTGTGGACCGGATCCTGATCGTAGATGACCAATTTGCAGAGGATCCGTTTATGATTGCGATCTACAAATCTACGGTTCCCAGGAACCTGAAATTTTCACTGTTATCCCAAGAGGATGCAGTGAAAAAGTGGGAGGAAGGATTTTTTAAGGAAGAGGATATCCTGATGCTTACAAGAACAGTTAATACAATGAAATATCTGATCGAGCATGGGATGCCTGTTGGAGAAGTTAATGTGGGCGGTATTGCGGCAAAGGCCGCCAGTGTGGTGGTGGCAGGTTCCATCAGCATCACAAAAGAGGATGCGGATCACCTGAAGGAAATCGCAGCGAAAGGGGTGAGAGTATACTTTCAATTGATTCCGGAGGAGAATGGATGGGAATTGGATTGGATCATTCGTAAATATTTTAAATAAAGGGGGAAATACATATGACATTATTTGCAGCTTTCATACTGGCAATGTGGGTTTGGCTGTACCGATCCGGGCTGTTTTACTCTGCATTTGGCCTGGACCGCCAACCCTTAGTGGTAGGACTGGTGGTTGGCATTGTGCTGGGAGATGTGCCGGCGGCCATGATAGCGGCTGTCCCGCTTCAGCTTATCTATATGGGAATGCAGAATACAGGAGGCGCAATTCCTACGGATACCTGTATTGGCAGCATTATTGGGATCAGCATTGCTCTTTTAACTGATACAACGCCGGAAGCAGCTGTTTCCATCGCTGTTCCGGTGGGGATTGTGGGAAATCAGCTGATGAATCTTCTGTATATTGCAAATGGAACATGGATCCATCGGGCTGAGAATGCCGTGGAGCATATGAACATCGGTGAAGTAAAACGATGCGCCACCATATATCCCATGCTCACCGCCTTTGCTATATACGTACCTGTTTTAACATTTGTTTTCTTTGTGGGACCGGATATGGCCAACCGGATCCTGGAGATCATCCCCCAGGCTGTCATCAATGGACTTGCCGCAGTGGGAATGGTACTTCCGGCACTTGGGTTTGCCCTGATCGTCAAGACGATTGGAAATAAGAAACTTCTTCCGTTTTTTGTGGGAGCCTATTTTTTCGCCGTAGCCATGAGTAAGCTTGGCGGCATTAATATTGCATTATATGCGATCATCGGGGCAGTGATATGCTATGTGTACGTTCTTCTAAAAAATAATGCAATGACCGGAGAGGGGGAATAGACAATGACCAAGACAACCGCATGTGTGGAAAAACATATTACGAACAAAGATTTAAAACATGCATGGTGGAGATGGTGGGTTTTTGCAGAGGCATCCCATTCATTTGAGCGGTTAATGGGGCTTGCATTCTGTTACGCCATGATACCTGTTCTGCAAAAACTTTACACTGAAAAGCAGGAACTTCAGGATGCTTTGAGACGTCATTTACAGTTTTTTAATACACAGGCGATCTGGGGCGGCGGCTTTATATTGGGCGCCACCATTGCCTTGGAGGAGGAAAATGCATCTCTGCCGGCGGAAGAGCGCAATCCGGAGATCATTACCACCACAAAAATTGGACTGATGGGGCCTCTGGCCGGAATCGGGGATTCCATTGACTGGGGAACGATCCGGGCAATGCTTCTTGCACTAGCCATACCCTGGGCAGGGCAGGGATCATGGATCGGCGGATTTATGCCCATCACTGTATTTATTGTTATTTCTGTGATCTATGGGCAATATTTCATGCACAAGTCATACAACCTGGGTCGGGGGGCAGCTGCAAAGTTTCTTCAGAGCTCTTCAACCGCTAACCTGATTGAAGGCGCCTCTGTCCTTGGAATGCTGATGATGGGAGTTTTAGCTGCAAATTATGTAAAGATCGTACCCGCGCTCAAATGGTCCATTAACGGAAAAGAGTGGGAGTTGGCCGGCATACTGGATCAGATCCTTCCGGGCATCCTTCCTTTTACGGTGATAGGCCTGATCTACCTGTATTTTGACAGAAAAGGTCTGCGGGTACAGCGTGTACTGCTTTATATTATTATAATCGCATTTCTGATGGGACTGCTTGGCGTTATCTGATGGGAAAAGGAGTGAAGAAAATGGAAAAAAACCGTGTAAGTGTAATTGAGGGACCTGGAAAGGCATGTGTGGAGGATGCGCCTATGCCTGAAATAAGGCCGTCAGAAGTTTTACTGCAGAATAAGGTATGCGCCCTCTGTACCTCGGATTACCAGCTGTGGATGGGGAAAAGAGATAATGTACCCTATCATGTGGCATTCGGACATGAAAATGCCGGTATTGTGGCCAAGGTTGGGTCTGAAGTAAAACATATAAAAGAAGGGGACCGTGTGGCGGTGGGGGTACTGGGATGCGGCGTGTGTGAGGACTGTAAAAAGGGGCTGAACCTGAAACGGTGTACCCATGTGGTATCATCCCACATTGCAGGCAATGCAGACGGATACCATGGTCCTCATGGCGCGTCTCTGTATAAGGCGGTAGAAGAGAGAAAACTGTTTAAAGTGAGGGATGACGTTCCCCTTTGCCATGCGGCTTTTCTGGAACCTGTGGCTACGGTTGTGGAGGGGATTGAGCGCCTGCGTCTCAGTCCGGGAGAGAATGTGCTGGTAATCGGTGCAGGTACTATGGGGAATCTCAATGCCCAGGTTGCGGCGCGTTACGGCGCGTCCGTGATCATCAGCGAAGTAAGCGATAAAAAACTTGAGACACTGAAACAAATGGGATTTCGCAGTCTGATCAATCCTTCCAGGGAAAATATGAAGGAACGTTTGGAAGAAATCTTAAAGGGTGATGCACTGGATGCCATTATCGTAAGCGTGGGTGCTGCCAATGTCTATAAACAGGTATTTGAGATAGCCCCCAAATGCTGCCGTATCCTTCTTTTTGCAGCTAATTACCCGGAGCCTGACTGGGGAATTTCCATTACCCCTAATATGGTTCATTATAATCTGTGGGAGCTCATCGGTACATACACAGCATCTCTGCCCGCCTTCCAAAAGGCAATGGATTTTATCAATAAGAAGGAACTTCAGCTGGAATTGCTCATTGAGGAGGAGTATTCCATGGAGCAGGTACAGGAAGCGTTTGAGGCAGCCAGCAGGCCGGATCAGTACAGGGTGATGCTGAACCTGTAGTAGGAGGGTGCAATGGAAGAACATGTAAAGCAGTTTTTTATGCCCAGAGAGAGTCTGTTTGGAAGGGGATGCTCCCGGAAGATCGGGCAATACCTTTCCCAAAGAAATCTATGCAGTGCGCTTGTGGTTACAGACACCCATCTGGTGGAGTGCGGGGTGGTGAACCGGGTGACGGTTCCTTTGGAAGAATATGGAATTTCCTTTGAACTATTTGACCAGGTGTCACCTAACCCAACTCTTACCAATGTGAGAGAGGGCGCGGAGTACTATCAAAAAAAAGGCTGTGACTGTATCATAGCAGTAGGAGGGGGATCTCCTATTGACTGTGGGAAAGCCATGGGGGTATGGCTGGGAGGAAAGGGCGAGTTAAGGGATTACATTGGCCTGGAACGATGCGCCAAGGATTCCGTACCTCTGATCGCAGTCAACACAACAGCAGGAACGGCCAGCGAAATATCCAGGGCATGCCTGATCATTGATGAATCCCAGGGACGAAAGATTGCAATCAAGGATAAGCATGCTATTCCTCTGCTGGCCGTCAATGACAGTGAACTGATGGTTTCACTTCCACCAGGACTGACAGCGTCCACTGGTATGGATGCGCTGACTCATGCTGTGGAAAGCTATACATCCACGGAGGCATATCCGGTTACACGTGCCTCTGCCCTGGAGGCAGTGCGTCTGATATTGGAGCATCTGGAAAAGGCATGCAGTAGTCCGGATTCCTATGAACATCGGGACAATCTCATATATGCTGAATTTTTGGCTGGAATTTCCTTTTGTAATTCCGGACTTGGCCTGGTACATGCCATGTCCCACCAGCTGAGTGCCACATACGGACTGGCTCATGGGTTATGTAACGCAATACTGCTTCCCTATGTCATGGAATTTAACAGGAATATCTGCCCTGGGCTTTACGACAACCTTTGGCACCGGGTGTCGGAAAAAGCACCTGAAAATTGCAGTGAGGGTATGGCCTCAGATAAGATGATCTCCCATATCAGAGGGATGTCAGAACGCATTGGGACAGCCAGGAAGCTGAGAGAATTGGGCGTGGCCCAAAAGGAGTTTTCCAATATGGCCCAAAAGGCATTGATTGACGGGTGTTACCGGACAACACCGGTGAAAGCGGACAGGGAGATGATCACAGCAATTTATGAAAGAGCATTTTGATATGTAAACGGACAGGGAGCCTATGAATTATAGTATGGCTCTCTTTCCGTCATGTAAATTTGACAGTAAACAGAAAATAATGGTATAATATTGGAAAAGTATGGGGTATATATAGAAAATTTAATAAATTTTCGCACTATTATTACTGAGAAAAGGAGCGGGGGACATTGGCTATAAAAATAGTTTATGATATTTATGATCATATTGCAAAAAGCGGCCGGGATTGTTTTAGCGCATCCCAGATTGCAGATACATTTCATATTTCACGCTCCAGTGCCAGCAGTTATTTGAATGAATTATACCGCATGGAGAAGCTGTCCAAGACTTTGGGCAAACCGGTCCTTTATCATCTGCCCTCAGAGGATGGACAGGAGAGCAGCAATATTTTTTATGCAACATATGGAAGGGACTCCATCTATGCAAAACCCATTGAGTTAGCCATGGCATCGGTCCATTATCCAGATCATGGACTTCCCATGCTCATAAGCGGGGAAACCGGAGTGGGAAAGACCTTTTTTGCCAGGCTGACCTATCAATACGCAGTAGCGGCAGGCGTGGTGAAGTCAGGCTGCCCATTTGTATCCTTTAACTGCGCGGATTATTCCAATAATCCTCAGCTTGTCTCCTCCGTCCTGTTCGGACATAAAAAAGGGGCTTACACAGGTGCTGTATCTGAACAGGGAGGGCTGGTGGCCGAGGCGGAGCATGGTTTCCTATTTTTAGATGAAGCGCACCGCCTTCCAAGTGAGGTTCAGGAAATGCTTTTTGGCATCATTGATTCCGGCACGTACAGACGTCTGGGGGAGTCGGGAAACAGCTGCGTGTCAGATGTCAGGCTGATTTTTGCCACAACAGAAAGTCCGGAAGATACATTCCTTAAGACGTTTTTAAGGAGGATCCCGGTTGTGATCCAGATGCCCTCCTTTAAGGATTTTACACTGCTGCAGCGCCTTAATATGATCGACCGGGTTATGAGTGAGGAGGCTGCTATCTTAAATTGCCCCATTTACATTCACAACAGTGTGATACAGATACTTTTAAAATATCCCTGCAGGGGAAATATCGGACAGTTAAAGAATGATATCAAAATTATTTCCGCAAGGGCCTATATGAGGCATGTTATTAATGGTGAGCGGGATGTATGCATTGATGTGGATGATGTATCGGAGGACATGCGCAGAGAACTTTTATCCATCTATAAGAAAGGATACAGGATCAACCAGCCGGATGATTATATAAAGGTAGGCGCCTATCCGGGAACGGATCGGGAATCCATTAAAACAAGTCTGTACCAGATGATGGATGAGGAATACAATGTCCAGACATTAAAGGAAACCGCACCTGAGGAAATACAAAAGATATTGTCAGGGATGATCAAATGCCACCTTGGGATGCCGGAGGGGACAGAGGCAGGCGATGGCAGCAAAGCCGGCAAGGAGGTTACTCCAAGTCAGTTGATCAATGTAATGATCGAAGCGTTTAATATTATCAGGGACAGCACTGCGATCAATATCACGGGCCAGCTTTCGTCAGAATTGTCGGTCCTGCTTATTGAACTGATCGAGAACCGGTTTCCTGAGAGTCCAGAGGATCTGATCGGAGACAGGACAGGGGCTTTGGACCATGAAATCTGGGAGGCTGCAGAGCAGATTGGAGGATGTTTTCGGGAAGCATTCGGATACCAGATCCTGGGCTATCAGGCCATAGGGAAGATCTATAAAATATTAATGCGAAACCAGAATAAAAATCAGTCAGGTATTGCAATCCTTATTTTGGCAAAGGGCAGGAACCGGGCAAAATCCATTGCAGACGAAGTGAACCATATATTCGGTACATCCCTGGTACAGTGGTATGAATATGAAGATGAGTGCAGTTCCGGAGAAAATCTGGATGCGGTGGTAAAGCTTATCAGGCATATTGCCAGCTGCAAGGGAATCCTGGTCCTGTGTGATACGGTGCAGTGGGAGATTATGAGTGAGGAGATCAAACGTCATATCAGACAACTGCCGATCCGGTTCATTCATGCCATTACTATGCCGTTAGTGGTTGAGGCGGTTAAGCTGGTCAGTACATCCGATATGACCCTGGACAGTCTTTACTACCGTCTGAACCGGTCAGTGAGTACATTCTCCCGCCGGCCGGGGAAAGTGGATCAGGATCAGCAGGAGACAGACAAGAAGATACTGTTTACCGTGTGTCTGACAGGGTATGGCTCTTCGGAAAAGATAACAAATATGATTACCAGGCGTTTTACCTTTCATAATCATATCAAGATCGTTTCTCTGGATTTGGATACACTTGATGAGTTGAGCATAAGAATGGATGAGGAGGCGTTTAAGGACGACATCATATGTGTGGTCGGAACACACAGCCCATTTTCAATGGAAGTCCCCTTTGTATCTCTGGAGGAGATTATATTTGGAAATGGGATGGACAGACTTACCGACCTTTTGGAACTATATGGAATTTATGAGACAGGCAGACAGCCGGAACGAATTTCAGGAACTATTATCCATAACTTTGTCCGATACCTGAACAGTGAGATGCTGTCCGGTTATGTGGAACATGTGATCAGAGGATTGGAGCAGCAATTTTCCCTGACCTTATCAAAACCCCAATATGTGACATTGACGCTGCATCTGTGCTGCCTGGTGGAACGGGAACTTTTCCTGAAGCCGTCTTATCCTGATGAGACACTGGGAATATCGGAATCCATATGCCTGAAAATAAGAGAATGTTTCCAGGAGATCCAGGATGTATACAAAGTTGAGATCCATTCCTACGAAATTCAGGTGATCTATGAGATCCTTCAGGACTTTTCCCATGTATTAGGGACAGATAAACTGGACCTATGAATGGGAGAACTGTGGACAAACCCATACAAAAACATGGCACTGCGTAATACTGCCGCAGTGCCATGTCCGTTTCGATCTTTTATACAGGAATCATGTTAAAGCAAAGCTTTAACGCTTCATCTTCATCTTTTCTTCCTCAACCGTTACCCGGGATTCCTCCAGGGTGGTTCCCAGTACCTTTTTCAGTACATCCAGCTCCATGGTAGGAGCGTAGTAGAATCCCTGCTGATACTCGCAGGAGTAACTGTTAAGGGCGTTCAGCTGATTCTCTGTTTCCACGCCCTCGGCAATGATGTGGATGCCAAGCTCCTTGGCGATCTGGATCAGGCCGCCTGCAATGGAGGCTGACTTGGGATTGGTCTCCAGCTGCCATACGAACATGCGCTCCAGCTTTACGGTGTGGACCGGCAGGTCCAGGATGCTGGTAACAGGCGCACAGCCGGAACCAAAATTATTCATGACCAATTCCACTCCCATGTCGTACAGTTCCTGCATGGTAATATTTACGTTCAGGTATACGCTTGAAAGTGCGCTGTCATCGATTTCAAGGGCCAGCTTGCGTTCCGGGATATCATATTTTTCAATGACCAGCCTTACCTGATCAATGAAATCCTCCTGTACCAGAAGAATGGGGGATACCGGGATACAGATGGAATCAAATTCCTTGCCCGAGGCGATCAGGTCTGCAATGCACTGACCGGCATGATCCAGGGCATAATAGCCAATGGCGCGGATCTGGCCGGAATCCTCTGCAATGGGAAGAAATTCGCCTGCGCCCACAAGCCCGATTCCCTGGATAAAGATCCTCATATAGGAGTCGGCTCTTGTAAACCGGCCTTCCTTCAAATTATAGGTGGGACGGTAGCGGACTTCCAGCTCATGCTTTTCCAGAGCGGTCTGTAAATACATGGCAATAGCTTGACGGCGCACGAACTGGGTGTGCATGTTGCTGTCATATACAGACATCTGGTTAGGACCGCATTCAGCTGCAGATGCCACAGCCAGATCCAGACGCTTGATCAGCTCGTCCACAGCCGTTGCGTGGCCCGGATAGGAGCAGAGACCGATCTGTGCGGAGCAGAGACAGTCCACATCCCGTATCTTCCAAACATTCCCAAAGCGTTCCAGGATCTCGTCAGCCAGATCCGATGCCTGGCCTTCGCTGAACTGCTCCAATACAACAATGAATTCAACGCCTATGTAACGGTATATATTGCCTTCGGCCAGTTCGGTCAGGTATCCTGTGATCTGTGACAGGAGTTCCTCGCAGTATTCATAGCCAAATGTCTTGTTCAGGCTTTTAAAGTTTTCCAGATAGAGTTTTAACACAACGCCCTTGGAAGAAGGTGCGCCCAGAATTGTCTCCAACCTGTTCATACAGGCGGCCCGTCCCTCCCCAACAGGTTCCGATGGAGTGAATTCAGGTGGATTGGGTGGCAGTTCTGCCTGGACTTTATCTTTTTTGTGCTGAAACAAACCCATGATTGTTTCCTCCTTTATGCTTCACAGGCAGTGACCTGCCTGTAATACGTTTCCTCCATTATAATATAAAAGCCAGAAAATCTCAATTTTTATTTGTGAAATGTGAGACGAAAAGGAAAAAAACAGAAATATTTTCTTTTTCTTTGCAAATTGACCCAACTATGTTATAATAGCGACAGATATTGCAACAAGGAGAAAAAGCTTTTATGAAGATGAATCGTGTGTTTTTGAAATTGAGCGGAGAGGCTCTTGCAGGCCCTAAAAAGACCGGTTTTGATGAAGAAACCGTGAAGGAAGTAGCCAGACAGGTGAAACTCTCTGTAGATGCAGGTATACAGGTAGGAATTGTGATCGGCGGGGGTAACTTCTGGAGGGGACGCACCAGTGAGGCCATTGACAGGACGAAAGCAGACCAGATCGGAATGCTGGCAACTGTGATGAACTGCATTTATGTGTCGGAACTGTTTAGGAACGAGGGGATGATGACACAGATCCTCACTCCCTTTGAGTGCGGCTCCATGACCAAACTGTTTTCCAAGGACAGGGCAAATAAGTACTTTCAAAAAGGGATGGTGGTATTCTTTGCAGGAGGGACAGGCCATCCGTATTTTTCAACAGATACCGGAATCGCTCTCAGGGCCATTGAGATGGATGCTGACTGTATTCTCCTTGCGAAAGCCATTGACGGCGTATATGACAGTGATCCCAAGGTAAATCCACAGGCTAAGAAGTACGACACCATATCCATTCAGGAAGTGATCGATCAGCAGCTGGCAGTGGTGGATCTCACCGCATCCATCATGTGCATGGAGCACAAGATGCCCATGGCGGTATTCAGCCTGAATGAGAAGAATGGAATCGCCAATGCAATGCAGGGACGGATCAACGGAACCATTGTGACAGCTTAAGAAGGAATATTATTAAGCAGCGATGAGGCTGCATTAACAGGAGGAACTTATGGAAGAATTAAAACTTTATGAGGACAAGATGAATAAGACACTGGATGTGCTGTTATCCGATTTTGGAACTATCCGCGCGGGACGTGCCAATCCCCATGTGCTGGATAAGATCAAAGTGGACTATTACGGGACTCCGACCCCCCTTCAGCAGGTGGGGAACGTATCTGTTCCCGAAGCCCGCATGATTGTGATCCAGCCATGGGAGAAGAGCCTTTTAAAGCCCATCGAGAAGGCGATCCTTACCTCTGAACTGGGTATCAACCCAACTAATGACGGAAACTGCATCCGCCTTGTATTCCCTGAGATGACAGAGGAACGCAGAAAGGCTGTTTCCAAGGATGTAAAGAAAAAAGGCGAGGGAGCCAAGGTTGCACTGCGCAATATCCGCCGCGATGCCAATGAAGCTTTTAAGAAAGCGGAAAAGGCAGGGGATATGTCCGAGGATGATCTGACCGAGGCTACCGAGCGTATGCAGAAGCTGACCGATAAGATGGTTGAGAAGATCGACAAGGCGGTAGAAGAAAAGACAAAGGAAATCATGACAGTTTAATCCATATAAGTGAATACAGGGGGCAGGAGGGACTCCTGCCTCTTGTTTCACGCTGGAGCGTGTTTGGAAGATCATTGCACCTGAGGGCTAAACTGCCGGTCAGGTGCAAGTACTTTCCAACATTCAAATGCGGATTACCCATGACAAATGGATTACCCATGATAAATGGAAAGGCGGAGGAGCATGGCATTAGATGAGAATATGGTAATACCGGAGCATGTGGCGCTGATTCTGGACGGCAATGGAAGGTGGGCGAAAAAGCGCGGACTTCCCCGGACCATGGGCCATAAGGAAGGGTGCGTCACAGTGGAGAAAACAGTGGAGATCGCTGCCAGAATGGGCATCCGCTATCTCACCGTATATGGTTTTTCCACTGAAAACTGGAAGCGTTCCAAGGAAGAAGTAGGGGCGCTGATGCAGCTTTTCAGGTATTACATGGTACGTCTTCTTAAGATCGCGACTGCAAACAATGTGCGGGTGAGGATGATCGGGGACAGGACCAGATTTGATTCAGATATCATAGAAGGGATCAACCGTCTGGAGAGCCAGACAAAGGATAATACAGGACTCACCTTTGTGATCGCCGTGAATTACGGAGGACGGGATGAGATACGCAGGGCAGCGGCCCGGCTTGCCCAGGATTGTGTGGCTGGAAAGGCGGATGCATCCCGGATCGATGAGGCGGTCATTGCCTCCTACCTGGACACTGCGGATATGCCGGATCCGGATCTGCTGATCCGCACCAGCGGCGAGTTGAGGCTTTCCAACTACCTGCTGTGGCAGCTGGCATATACGGAGATTGTTGTGACAGACTGCCTGTGGCCTGATTTTAATCAGGAGGAATTAGAAAAAGCTATTGTGCAATATAATAAAAGAGACCGGCGGTTCGGAGCGGTAAAGTAATGCATTGCAAGAAAGGAGAAGGCCATGTTTACGACCCGATTAATAAGCGGAATCATACTGGTGCTTCTGTCCATTGTGATTGTCGGGCAGGGAGGTGCCCTGCTTTTTGGTGTTACGGCGCTGATTTCCGTTATTGGTCTGTTTGAACTGTACCGGGTTCTTGGCATAGAGAAAAGATCCCTGGCGGTCATCGGATATGCCACGGCCTGTTCCTACTACGGAATTTTGTGGTTTGAGGGTCAGCGTTATATGACCCTTTTAATTATTGCGTCACTGATGGTCATGATGGCGCTTTATGTGTTCACCTTTCCCAAATATAAGACGGAAGAGATTACAGGAGCGTTTTTCGGCGTGTGTTATGTACCGGTGATGCTCTCTTTTCTGTACCAGACAAGGGTTATGAGTGACGGTGCTTACCTGGTATGGCTGATCCTTATCAGTTCCTGGGGATGCGATACCTGTGCTTACTGCAGCGGTATGCTTTTGGGACGCCATAAGCTGGCGCCTGTTTTAAGCCCAAAGAAATCCATAGAGGGCGCGGTGGGAGGCGCCCTGGGAGCCGCGCTGCTGGGGTTTGTGTACGCTGCCTTTTTTGGCGCCCGGATGTCGGAGTTCCAAAACCCCCAGGCATCCTGCGCCATAGCCTGTGCCATAGCTGCGGTCATCTCCCAGATCGGGGATCTGGCGGCTTCTGCTATTAAGAGGAATCACGGGATAAAGGATTACGGCAAGCTGATTCCCGGCCATGGAGGCATTCTGGACAGATTTGACAGCATGATATTTACAGCGCCTGCCATTTATTTTGCCCTGACTTTTTTAAAATAAATGAAACGAAAAGAGTATTTCTTCGGGATAGGGAGAATATAAGTTATGATGAAGAACATTGCAATTCTGGGTTCCACAGGTTCTATAGGGACCCAGACATTGGATATTGTAAGATACAATCAGGATGTCCGGGTAACAGCCCTGGCGGCAGGCGGCAATGTCTGTCTTATGGAGCGGCAGATCCGGGAATTTAAACCCAGGCTGGCCTGTCTCTGGGATGAGAACAAGGCCATGGAACTGAAGGCGCGGGTGTCTGATCTGGATGTGAAGGTGGTCAGCGGGATGAACGGACTGATCGAGGCGGCAACGGAGAGCCACGCAGAGACCGTGGTCACCGGTGTGGTCGGCATGATCGGCATCAAACCCACCATTGCCGCCATGGAAGCGGGCAAGGACATTGCCCTGGCAAATAAGGAGACACTTGTCACAGCGGGCCACATCATAATGCCTTTGGCTGAAGAAAAGGGCGTGAAGATCCTGCCGGTTGATTCGGAACACTCAGCCATCTTTCAGTGCTTGAGAGGAGAGGGGCAGAGTGCAATCCATAAGATACTCCTGACAGCATCGGGCGGGCCGTTCAGGGGATGGACCAGAGAGCAGATGGCTTCTGTCCAGGTGGAGGATGCCCTTAAACATCCCAACTGGTCCATGGGGCATAAGATCACCATTGATTCCGCCACCCTTGTGAACAAGGGCCTGGAGGTAATGGAGGCACACTGGCTGTTTCATGTTCCCATTGATCATGTACAGGTGGTGGTACAGCCTGCCAGTATTATTCATTCCATGGTAGAATATGAGGACGGTGCGGTGATCGCGCAGATGGGCACGCCGGATATGAAGCTTCCGATCCAGTACGCCATCTATTATCCTAAGCGCCGGTATCTTCCCGGGGACCGGCTGGATTTTACAAAGCTGACCCAGATCTCTTTTGAGGTGCCGGACATGGAAAATTTCCACGGACTTAAACTGGCATATGAGGCCGGAAGGCAGGGCGGTTCCATGCCCACGGTATTTAATGCAGCCAATGAGATGGCGGTTGCAATGTTTTTAAGGCGTGAGATCGGGTTTTTGACCATTGTCGATATGATCGGGGAAGCCATGGCCCATCACAAGATACAAAAGAACCCGGATGTTGCGGGGATCCTGGAAGCGGAACAGGAAACATACGAATTCATAAAGAGCAGATTTAATTCATAAAGAGCGGATTTTAGACTGTGGTATAAAAATGAAACAGAAAGGTTAGATGGACAGGTGACAGCCGGATGAGCTTAATCATAGCGGTGCTGATGCTGGGAATCATTATCATGATTCACGAGTTCGGCCATTTTTTATTTGCAAAATTAAATGGGATAGGTGTGATCGAATTTTCCCTTGGTATGGGACCAAGGCTTATAAGCTTTGAAAAAGGCGGCACCAGGTATTCCTTTAAGATACTGCCCTTTGGCGGCTCCTGCATGATGCTGGGAGAAGATGAAAATGAAGCGGATGAGCACGCATTCAACAACAAATCTGTTTGGGCCAGGATCTCCGTGGTGGCGGCAGGACCCATCTTCAACTTTCTTCTGGCCTTCCTTTTGTCCATGGCCCTGATCGGGGCTACCGGATATGACACTACACAGTTAAACGGTGTGCTGGACGGCTATCCGGCCCAGGCCGCGGGAATGCAGGCAGGGGATGTGATCCGGTCCATCAATGGCAGAAGGGTGCATTCCTACCGGGACATTAATATGTACCTGTTCACTCACCCCCAAAAACAGGTGGAGGTCACCTGGAGCAGGACTGATCCGTCCGGGGCAAAGCAGACCTACAGCGCAGAGCTGGCGCCTGCTTATTCCCAGGAGAACGATCAGTATATGATCGGTGTGCAGTTTGACCCGGCCCCCAGACAGGTGGAACATGTGGGACAGCTGCTCCTTCACGGTTTGTATGAGGTCCAGTATTGGATCCACTATGTGTTTGACACATTTTATATGATGTTCCACGGGCTGGTGTCCCTTAATGATATCAGCGGTCCGGTGGGGATCGTTACGGTAATAGACAGCTCTGTGGACGAGGCGTCCTCCTACGGCGTATCGGCCGTGGTCCTGATGCTGATGCAGCTGACCATCCTGCTCAGCGCCAATCTGGGAGTGATGAACCTTTTGCCCATTCCGGCTCTGGACGGCGGAAGACTGGTGTTCCTGATCATTGAGGCGGTAAGAGGAAAGCCGATTGACAAGGAGAAAGAGGGAATGGTACACATGGCGGGAATGGTAGTGCTCCTGGCGCTGATGGTACTCATCCTGTTTAATGATGTACGCAAGCTGTTTTAGCAAAGGGAGATGAAAGATACATGTTCAGGAATCATACAAAAACAATCAAAATTGGAGACAGGGTCATAGGGGGCGGCAATCCCGTCCTGATCCAGTCCATGTGCAATACAAAGACAGAGGATATAAACGCCACTGTGAACCAGATCCACAGACTGGAGCAGGCGGGCTGCGACATCATCCGGGTGGCGGTCCCCACCATGGAGGCTGCAAGGGCCTTATCCTGCATCAGGAAGGAGATACACATTCCCCTGGTGGCGGATATCCATTTTGATTACCGTCTGGCCATTGCCTCCATTGAGAACGGGGCGGATAAGATACGCATCAATCCCGGCAATATCGGGGACCGTGAAAAGGTAAAGGCAGTTGTGGATAAGGCAAGGGAATATGACATTCCCATCAGGGTGGGTGTGAACAGCGGTTCCCTGGAGAAATCTTTGCTTGAAAAGTACGGCGGTGTGACGGCGGAAGGGATCGTGGAGAGCGCGCTGGATAAGGTAAGGCTGATTGAGGATATGGGGTATGACAACCTGGTGATCAGTATCAAATCATCTGATGTGATGATGTGTGTCAAAGCCCATGAACTGATCGCCTCCAGAACCGGATATCCCCTTCATGTGGGAATCACGGAGTCAGGAACCCTTTCTTCCGGCAATATCAAGTCATCGGTGGGCCTGGGGATCATCCTTTACCAGGGGATCGGGGATACCATAAGGGTGTCCCTCACAGGGGATCCGGTGGAAGAGATCAAGTCGGCCAAACTGATCCTGCGCACCCTGGGACTGAGGAGCGGGGGGATAGAAGTGGTATCCTGTCCCACCTGCGGCCGCACGCGGATCGATCTGATCGGGCTGGCAAACCAGGTGGAAACCATGGTCTCTGAGTTTGACGACCTGGATGTGAAGGTAGCTGTTATGGGCTGCGTGGTAAACGGACCGGGTGAGGCCAGGGAAGCGGATATCGGTATTGCAGGCGGTGTGGGTGAGGGCCTTCTCATTAAGAAAGGGGAGATCATCCGAAAGGTACCGGAGGCAGAGCTGCTGCCGGTGCTGCGCTCAGAACTGGAGTCCATGCGGTCCTAAACAGCCGCATAAAACTGATGAATCAAAAAAGGAATAAACAACGGAGAGCATACAGAAAGAAGTAGGGATATATGGAAAAAAGTTTCCTGGAAGTATTTCCAACTCTCAATATCGCGGAATCATTAAAAGAGCTTTTAGGCTTGGTGCTGGTGGAAAAGGTTACCACCACCAGGGATAGAAGCTCTATCCGCATTTATCTGAAAAGTCCAAGACTGATACATAAACAGAATATATATGACCTGGAAAAAGGGATCAAGGACCAGCTGTTCCCGGACAAGCAGGTGACCATAAAGATCCAGGAAAAGTACAGGCTGTCGGAGCAGTATACCCCAAAGAAGCTTTTGGATATGTACAAGGAAAGCCTGCTTTTGGAACTTAAGAATTACAGCATCATTGAATATACCATGTTCCGCAAGGCGGATATCCGCTTTGACAAGGAAGATCTGATGGTATTGTCAGTGGAGGACACCATTGTCAACCGGGATAAGACCGGTGAGCTTAAACGTGTGCTTGAAAAAGTGTTTGCTGAGCGCTGCGGCCTTCCCGTAGAGGTGGGATTTGCCTTTGTGGAACCGCAGGGAAGTGACCGCAGGCGGCAGATTGAGCTTAAAATGGAGCGGGAGGCCCAAGCCATTTACTGGCAGAATCATAAGGAGGAGCTGGCAGCCATGGGGGCTTCCTTTTCCACCGAGGGGCTGGAGGGCCAGGAACTGGTATCCGGAGGCGCCACAGGAGGAAAGCAGGAATTCATGGACTCCGGCGCGGCGGATAGCGCTCCCTGGGATACCCTTATGGCCCAGGCTGCCAGCGGCGATATAGGCGCAGGTCCTGACAGTTCCGGCGCACCAGGCGCAGCGGCTTCCCAAAAAGGGGCACAAGGTGCTGCTAGGGAAAAACCGCAGCTTAATAAAGGCAGGAAGGGCTGGGGCAAGGATAGGGATAACGGTTTTGGGGATGACAAGAAGTATTCCGTCAAGCGTTCCAATAATCCCGATGTGCTGTATGGTCGTGATTTTGAGGATGAACCCATGGAGATCGAGAAAGTGGACGGGGAAATGGGTGAGGTGACCTTAAGAGGAAAGATCCTTACCTGTGAAAACCGGGAACTGCGCAGCGGTAAATTTATTTTGACTTTTGATGTCAGTGATTTTACGGACACATTGACCGTAAAAATGTTTATCCGGCCCGAACTTTTTGACGAGGTAAAGTCAGTGATCACCCCCGGAATCTTTATCAAGGTAAAGGGCGTGACCACCATTGATAAATTTGACGGTGAACTGACTCTGGGCTCCATTGTGGGCATCAAAAAGACGGATGATTTTACCAGTAAGCGCATGGACAACAGCCTGGAGAAAAGGGTGGAACTCCACTGCCACACCAAGATGAGCGATATGGACGGCGTGTCGGAGGTAAAACACATCATCAAAAGGGCCAAACAGTGGGGGATGCCGGCAGTGGCGGTGACTGACCATGGCTGCGTCCAGGCATTCCCGGACGCCAACCACTCCCTGGACAAAGGGGATACCTTTAAGGTCATATACGGCGTGGAGGGATACCTGGTAGATGACACCAAGCAGCTGGTTGAAAACTCAAAGGGACAGAGCTTTGAGGACAGTTTTGTGGTATTTGACATAGAAACCACTGGATTCAGTCCCAAGAAGAATAAGATCATAGAGATCGGCGCAGTGAAGGTGGTGGACGGTAAGATAACCGACCGGTTTTCAGCCTTTGTAAACCCGGATGTGCCCATTCCCTTTGACATAGAAAAACTTACGGGCATTAATGATGCAATGGTGCTTCCTCACCCAAAAATCGATGTGATTTTGCCGCGATTTTTGGAGTTTGTGGGGGATTCGGTCCTTGTAGCCCATAATGCAGGGTTTGATGTGGGATTTATCAGCCATTTTGCCGAAGAGCAGGGGCTGCCTTTTAACCCCACGGTCCTGGATACGGTGACCATCGCAAGGCTGCTGCTTCCCAACCTGAACCGTTTTAAGCTGGACACAGTGGCAAAGGCGCTGAACATTTCCCTGGCAAACCATCACCGGGCAGTGGATGATGCAGGAGCCACGGCAGAGATATTTGCTGCCTTTGTAAAAATGCTCAGGGATCGGTCGGTGACGGACCTGGACGGCCTGAATGGGCTGAGCACCATGGATACGGCCACCATCCGAAAGCTGCCCACCTATCATGTGATCATCCTGGCCAAGAATGATATCGGGAGGGTCAACCTGTACCGCCTGGTGAGTTGGTCCCACCTGGAGTACTATGCAAGAAGGCCCAGGATCCCCAAGAGCATCCTTGACAAGTACAGGGAGGGCCTTATCATCGGTTCCGCCTGTGAGGCGGGTGAGCTGTATCAGGCCCTGCTTCGCGGTGCCCCGGATGCGGAGATCGCAAGGCTGGTGAACTTCTATGATTATCTGGAAATACAGCCCCTGGGCAATAACGGATTCATGCTCCGGGATGAGAAGAGTACGGTAAAGTCCGAGGACGACCTGATCGAGATCAATAAAAAGATAGTGGAGCTGGGCACACAGTTTAACAAACTGGTATGTGCCACCTGCGATGTGCATTTCCTGGACCCCCAGGACGAGGTGTACCGGCGGATCATCATGGCGGGCCAGGGATTTAAGGATTCGGATGACCAGGCGCCCCTGTATCTTAGGACTACGGAAGAGATGCTGAAGGAATTTTCTTACCTGGGACCGGACAAAGCCCATGAGGTGGTGGTCACCAATACCAGGAAGATTTCGGATATGTGTGAGAAGATTTCCCCTGTCCGCCCGGATAAGTGCCCTCCTGTCATTGAGGATTCCGATAAGACGCTGACCAAGATCTGCTATGACAGAGCCCACGAGATGTACGGCGAGGATCTGCCCAAGATCGTAGTGGACCGCCTGGAGAGGGAGCTTCATTCCATTATCACCAACGGGTTTGCGGTTATGTACATCATTGCCCAGAAGCTGGTATGGAAATCCAATGAGGACGGATACCTGGTTGGCTCCCGTGGCTCCGTAGGCTCCTCCTTTGTGGCCACCATGTCGGGTATCACGGAGGTAAATCCCTTAAGCCCTCATTACCACTGTCCAAACTGCCGTTACTATGACTTTGATTCAGAGGAAGTAAAAAAGTTCTCCGGTATGGCGGGCTGCGATATGCCGGACAAATCCTGCCCTGTGTGCGGCACACCCCTTGAAAAGGATGGATTTGATATCCCCTTTGAGACGTTCCTTGGATTTAAGGGGGATAAGGAGCCGGATATCGACCTTAACTTTTCCGGAGAATATCAGAGTAAGGCCCATGACTACACGGAGGTTATCTTTGGAAAGGGACAGACCTTCAGGGCCGGGACCATCGGTACATTGGCGGATAAGACTGCATTTGGTTATGTGAAAAAATACTATGAGGAGCGGGGGACCAGGAAACGCAACTGCGAGATCAACCGCATTGTCCAGGGCTGCGTGGGGGTCAGGCGTACAACGGGGCAGCACCCGGGCGGAATTATTGTACTTCCCCTGGGGGAGGAGATCTATTCCTTTACCCCGGTGCAGCACCCGGCCAATGATATGACCACCTCCACCATAACCACCCATTTTGATTACCACTCCATTGACCATAACCTGCTGAAACTGGATATACTGGGACATGATGATCCCACCATGATCCGTATGCTTCAGGACCTGATCGGCATTGACCCGGTTAAAGATATTCCCCTGGACAGCAGGGAGGTCATGAGCCTGTTCCAGAACACATCGGCCCTGGGGATCACGCCGGACGACATTGGGGGCTGTCCCCTGGGCGCCCTGGGAGTGCCGGAGTTTGGTACGGATTTTGCCATGCAGATGCTTTTGGATACCAAACCAAAGTATTTCTCCGACTTGGTGCGTATTGCCGGTCTGGCCCATGGTACGGATGTGTGGCTGGGCAATGCCCAGACCCTGATCCAGGAGGGAAAGGCCACCATTCAGACAGCTATCTGTACGCGAGATGACATTATGGTCTATCTCATTGCCCAGGGCTTGGAGGAAGGATTGTCCTTTACCATTATGGAGAGCGTGCGTAAGGGCAAGGGGCTTAAGCCCGAGTGGGAGACGGAAATGAAGGCCCATGATGTTCCGGACTGGTATATCTGGTCCTGTAAAAAGATCAAATACATGTTCCCCAAAGCCCATGCGGCCGCCTATGTTATGATGGCGTGGCGTATTGCTTACTGTAAGATTTTTTATCCCCAGGCTTACTATGCGGCTTTTTTCAGTATCCGTGCCAATGCGTTTTCCTATGAGATCATGTGCCAGGGCCGGGATAAGCTGGAGTACTATCTGGCGGATTACAAAAAGAGGGTGGATACCCTGTCCAAGAAAGAGCAGGATACCCTGAGGGATATGCGTATTGTCCAGGAGATGTATGCCAGGGGATATGATTTTATGCCCATTGATATTTACCGTGCAAAGGCAAGGCATTTCCAGATCATTGACGGAAAGCTGATGCCCTCACTCAGCAGTATTGACGGTTTGGGCGAAAAGGCGGCCGAGGCAGTGGTGGATGCGGTAAAGGACGGCGCCTTTCTGTCCATTGAGGATTTCAGCAACCGTTCCAAGGTCAACGGCACCCTTTGCACCCTGATGTCAGACCTGGGACTTTTAAAGGACCTTCCCCGCTCCAACCAGCTGTCCCTGTTCGATTTGTAAGAGAATGGTTGTATTAATTTGTAATATATGGTAAATTTAAATTATACGTAACAGTTCATGACCGGCTTTTCCGGTCAAAAAGATGAGCCGTCCTGAACAGCTACAATGGTACATAGCAACATTCAACCACATCTTAAGAGGAGGAATTAAGCTTATGAAAAAAAGACTTTTGGCATTGGCGCTGACAGCAGTTATGGCCGGTTCCCTGGCTGCATGCGGCGGCTCAGGCGGAGGTACCACCACGGCGGCACCAGCTGCCACCCAGGCTCCTGAACAAAAGAGCGGCGAAGAGAGCGGGGCAGCCACAAAGGCAGCTTCAGAGGCAGCTTCATCCCAGTCCGGTTCCGGCGGGTACGAACTGGCCCTTGTGACAGACCTTGGAACCATTGACGATAAATCCTTTAACCAGGGCGCCTGGGAGGGACTGAAAAAGTACGCCGAGGAGAACAGCATTTCATATAAGTATTACCAGCCCCAGGAAGGGACTACGGATTCATACCTGGAGACCATCGGACTGGCCATAGAGGGCGGTGCCAAACTGGTGGTGTGTCCCGGTTTCCTGTTTGAGGAACCTATTTTCATGGCCCAGGATAAGTATCCGGATATCCACTTTATCCTGTTGGACGGTGAGCCCCATGACGCGGACTATAACTATAAGACGGGCGACAATGTAATGCCCATCCTGTTCCAGGAAGACCAGGCCGGTTTCCTGGCCGGTTATGCGGCTGTGAAGGACGGCTATACCAAGATGGGATTCATGGGCGGCATGGCTGTTCCTGCCGTGATCCGTTTTGGCTACGGCTTTGTACAGGGCGCTGAGTATGCGGCGGAAGAAGACGGTGTTACAGGCATTGAGATCATGTACAATTACACAGGCGGTTTTGCCGCGACACCTGAGGCACAGTCCATGGCAGCTTCCTGGTATCAGAATGGGACGGAAGTGATCTTTGGCTGCGGAGGCGCGGTTGGAAACTCTGTTATGGCAGCGGCCCAGGAGAAGAATGCCAAGGTGATCGGCGTGGACGTTGACCAGAGCAGCGAATCCGAGACAGTGATCACATCGGCTATGAAGCTGCTTTCCAACTCCGTCTATGACGGGGTAAAGGATTTCTATGACGGATCCTTCCCAGGGGGCAAGACTTCTGTTTTTACAGTGGCAAACAACGGCGTGGGTCTTCCCATGGACACCTCCAAGTTTGAGAAATTTACCCAGGAGCAGTACGATGCCATCTATAAGAAACTGGCGGACGGGGAGATCACCCTGGTCCAGTTCTCACAGGATAACAATAATCCTACCATGGATCTGACCTCACTGACTAACAGTAAAGTTACATTTGTAGAATAAATGCAGACAGGACAGCGGACAGAAACGTCCGCCTGACATAACCTGCGGCAGGGATTCATGACACACAGGGTGCCGTTTTGTGCGGCACCCTGTTTTAGTATATGGAGAACCATATGGATGATTATATTATTGAGATGTCAGGCATTACAAAAGAATTTCCCGGCATTATTGCCAATGACAACATTACCCTTCAGCTGAGAAAAGGGGAGATACATGCCCTGTTAGGTGAAAACGGAGCAGGTAAGTCCACGCTGATGAGTGTATTGTTCGGGCTTTATCAGCCGGAAAAAGGAAGCATAAAGGTCAGGGGCAGGGAAGTGAAAATCAAGGGGCCGCTGGACGCCAATGCCCTGGGGATTGGTATGGTCCACCAGCATTTTAAGCTGGTGCATAATTTTACCGTGCTGCAGAATATTGTTCTGGGCATGGAGACTGTCAAGCACGGCTTTTTAAAGATGGATGATGCAAGGAAAAAGGTGATAGAACTGAGCCAACGGTACGGGCTTTATATTGATCCGGACGCCCTGACCGAAGACATCACCGTGGGCATGCAGCAGAGGGTGGAGATCCTCAAAATGCTGTACAGGGACAATGAAATCATGATCTTTGATGAGCCCACTGCGGTGCTGACGCCCCAGGAGATAGACGAACTTATGCAGATCATGCGCAGTCTGGTGGCAGAGGGGAAATCCATCCTGTTCATTACCCATAAACTGGAAGAAATCAAGGCGGTAGCTGACCGGTGCTCGGTGCTGCGCCGTGGAAAATATATCGGTACCGTGGAGGTGGATTCCATTTCCAAAGAGGAGATGTCGGAGATGATGGTGGGGCGAAAGGTGAGTCTCACCGTGGAAAAGACCGAGGCAAAGCCGGACCGGACCGTTCTGGAAGTGGAGCATCTGTCCGTCCAGTCCAGCATGGAAGGTCACGCCAAGCTCCTTGTAAATGACGTAAGCTTCCGGGTGCAGAGGGGAGAAATCGTCTGTATTGCCGGGATTGACGGCAATGGTCAGGCTGAGCTGGTCCATGCCATTACAGGTCTGGGGACTATAAGCGCCGGCAAGGTCACATTAAACGGGGAGGACATTACAGGAAAGAGTATACGCCGGCGCAACACTCAGGGACTCAGCCACATTCCCGAGGACAGGCACAAGCACGGCCTGGTCCTGGATTATAATCTGGCATACAACCTGGTGCTGCAGCAGTATTTTGAGCCCGGATTCCAGCGTTGCGGCTTTCTGGACAATGAGGAGATCTACCGGTATGCGGACCGGCTGATCCAGGATTTTGACATCCGCAGCGGTGAAGGAGCGGACACCGTGACCCGCAGCATGTCGGGAGGAAACCAGCAAAAGGCCATTGTGGCCCGTGAGATTTCCAGGAAACATGACATCCTGCTGGCCGTACAGCCCACCAGGGGACTGGATGTGGGCGCCATTGAGTACATCCACAGGGAATTGGTAAAACAGAGGGACGCGGGGACCGCCATCCTTCTCATATCCCTGGAGCTGGAGGAGGTCATGAACCTGAGTGACCGCATCCTTGTGATGTTTGAGGGAGCCATTGTGGCGGATCTGAATCCCCATGAAGTCACGGTCCAGGAACTGGGATTGTATATGGCAGGCGCCAAGCGGCAGAGCGAAGCGGACAGAGAAGCGCACAAAGAGGCGGACGGAGAGGCAGGTGACACGTAATGAGCAAAGGTAAAAGATCGGGTAAACAGGATCATGTGGGTGTGCTGTCATCTGTATTTGCCATTATCATCGGTTTGCTGGTGGGACTCATCATACTTTTGATCTGCAATCCATCCCAGGCGTTTCCGGGATTCATTACCATCCTGACAGGCGCCTTCACCCATGGGTTAAAGGGCGTTGGGCAGGTGTTTTATTATGCCACCCCCATAATCCTCACCGGACTTTCCGTGGGATTTGCATTTAAGACAGGCCTGTTTAATATCGGGACTCCGGGACAATTCATAGTGGGAGCCTTTGCTGCTGTGTATGTGGGGATCATGTGTGGCGGACTGGGACCTGTCCATTGGATCGCAGCCCTGTTTGCGGCAGTGCTGGGAGGCGCGGTCTGGGGATTGGTTCCTGGACTGTTAAAGGCATACTTTAATGTAAACGAGGTCATCGCCTCCATTATGATGAACTATATCGGAATGTACATGGTCAACTGGATTACAAAAAGCTATAAGCCGTTGTTTAATAACCTGCGCAATGAGTCCAAGAATGTGGCGGTCACGGCCCAGATCCCCAAGATGGGGATGGATAAGCTGTTTCCTGAGTCCAGCGTCAACGGGGGAATCCTGATTGCCATTGCCACCGTGCTTTTGATCTGGATCATTCTCAATAAGACTACCTTTGGCTTTGAACTGAAGGCAGTGGGCTTTAACCGTGACGCCAGCAAATACGCGGGGATCAATGAGAAAAAGAGTATTGTCATGAGTATGGTGATCGCAGGAGCCATTGCGGGAATGGCGGGCGGACTGCTGTACCTGGCCGGTACGGGAAAACATATTGAAATTAAGGATGTCCTGGCTTCCGAAGGATTTACGGGAATATCAGTAGCCCTTTTGGGACTGAGCCATCCCATTGGAGTACTTTTTTCAGGGCTGTTTATCGCATATCTGACAGCGGGAGGATTTTATCTGCAGCTCTTTGAATTTTCCACGGAGATCATTGATATCATTGTGGCAGTGATCATTTACTTCAGTGCCTTTGCACTGATCGTAAAGACCATCCTGAGCCGGATCCACAGGGACCGGGAGAAAGGGGGCGGGCAGGCATGAGTGTGATCTATTTTATTTTCCAGCAGACCATGCTGTTTACCATTCCGCTGATGATCGTGGCTTTGGGCGGTATGTTCTCCGAGCGGAGCGGCGTTGTGAACATTGCCCTGGAGGGAATCATGACCATGGGGGCATTTACGGGGATCCTGTTTCTGAACCTGACCGGGGGAAGGATGAGCGGTCAGGCGCAGCTGCTTCTGGCCATCCTCATATCCACGGCCACCGGGGCGGCATTTGCCTTTTTCCATGCTTATGCATCCATTAACATGAAGGCTAACCAGACCATCAGCGGCACGGCCCTCAATATGTTTGCGCCGGCCTTTGCCATCTTTGTGGCAAGGGTGATCCAGGGGGTGCAGCAGATCCAGTTCAGCAACACCTTCCGGATTGAATCCGTACCCCTGTTGGGAAAGATCCCGTTTTTTGGGCCGCTGCTGTTCCAGAATACCTATATCACCACCTACCTGGGGATCCTGATCCTGGTCGTGTCCGCGCTGGTGCTGTACAAAACCAGGTTTGGGCTTCGGCTGCGCTCCTGCGGGGAGCATCCCCAGGCAGCTGATGCGGCCGGCATTAATGTGTACAGGATGCAGTACGCGGGGGTGCTGATCTCCGGTATGCTTGGCGGACTTGGCGGGCTGGTGTTTGTGGTCCCCACTTCCACGAATTTTAATGCCGATGTGGCGGGATATGGATTCCTGGCTCTGGCCGTGCTGATCTTTGGCCAGTGGAAACCGGTAAAGATCATGTGGGCATCCCTGTTTTTTGGTCTGATGAAGGCAGTGGCGGCAGCGTATTCAGGGATCCCCTTCCTGGCAGCCACCGGGATCCCCAGCTATGTGTATAAGATGATCCCTTACCTGGCAACCCTGGTGGTCCTGGTATTCACATCTAAAAATTCCCAGGCCCCAAGGGCCTCTGGCATTCCCTATGACAAGGGGCAGAGGTAAGATCTAAGAGATAAGATCTATAGAGACAAGGGGTAAATGTATGAACCTGTCACTGTTCACAGAGGGCTCACAGAGACAAGGGGGCTCTGGAGAATCCCCGGTTGATATTTGACCGATAATATGATAATATATGAAAGCGCCTTTGATTCAGGTGTGTTTTAGCACACCGTAAAGGCGCTTTAGGTTTATATTACGAAACGGGGGATTAAATATGGAACGCGAAAAGTTTTCATCCAGACTGGGTTTTATCCTGATATCAGCCGGATGTGCCATTGGTCTGGGAAATGTGTGGCGTTTCCCATATATCGTGGGAGAATACGGAGGCGCTGCATTTGTGCTGGTCTACCTGGTGTTCCTCCTGATCTTGGGACTGCCTATTGTGGTAATGGAATTTGCAGTGGGACGGGCCAGCCGGAAAAGTGCTGCTCTGTCATTTGATGTGCTGGAGCCAAAGGAGAGCAAGTGGCACCTGACCAAGTATATCGCCATGGCAGGCAACTACCTGTTAATGATGTTCTATACCACGGTTGGCGGATGGATGCTCCTTTACTTTTTTAAGATGATGAAAGGTGATTTTACCGGACTTGAGGCGGATGCGGTGGCAGGGGAGTTTGGATCCATGCTTGCAAACCCGGCCCTCATGGGCGGTTTTATGGTGGCGGTGGTATTCCTGTGCTTTGGCGTCTGCGCCATGGGGCTTCAAAAAGGCGTGGAGCGGATCACCAAGGTCATGATGTTATGTCTGCTTGTGCTTATGGTGGTATTGGCCGTTCATTCCATGATCCTTCCCGGAGGCGGCCCCGGCCTTAAATTTTACCTGATGCCTGATTTTGGCAAGATGGCGGAGGCAGGGATCGGCGAAGCTGTATTTGCCGCTCTGGGACAGTCCTTTTTTACACTGAGCATTGGAATTGGCGCGCTGGCCATATTCGGAAGCTATATTGGAAAAGAGAGGACTCTGACAGGTGAGGCGATCAGTGTTGCTCTGTTAGATACCCTGGTGGCGTTTATGGCCGGACTGATCATTTTCCCGGCATGCTTTGCTTACAACATTGAGTCCAAGGCAGGTCCGTCCCTGATCTTTATTACCCTTCCCAATGTATTTAACCATATGGCTGGCGGAAGGATATGGGGGACCCTGTTTTTCCTGTTTATGTCCTTTGCTGCATTTTCCACCATCATTGCAGTGTTCCAGAACATCATATCCTTTGCAACGGATCTGACGGGATGCACCATCAAAAAAGCAGTCATCTGCAATATTGTGGTCATCATCCTTTTATCGGTCCCCTGTGTATTGGGCTTTAACCTGTGGAGCGGCTTTGCGCCTCTGGGGGAGGGCAGCACGGTGCTTGATCTGGAGGATTTTATTCTCAGCAATAATCTTTTGCCCATTGGCAGTATGCTGTACCTTCTGTTCTGTACCAGCAGGTATGGATGGGGTTTTAAGAAATTTATGGCCGAGGCCAATGAGGGTGAGGGGATCAAGTTCCCGGCCTGGGCCAGGATTTACGTGAGTTATATCCTGCCCCTGATCGTGCTGGGCATCTTTATACAGGGGTATGTATCAAAATTTATGGTGAAATAAGTTTTAATTCAGAGTCAGAAATAACAGACGATCAACAGGCAGCCTGGCCATGGAAGCGGTCAGGCAGCCTGTTTGTTTTTATAGTGGAGGGAAAAAGGGTATTTTTATGTATCTATCAGTAAATGTAAAATCAGCTTGACATTTAATGTAAAGCAGACTATACTAAAAATGTAAAGCATGATTTACATTTACGAAGCATAAAATGACAGTCAGGCAAGGGGTGATGTGATTGAAGACAAGGATACAGGAGCTGCGAAAGCAGAACAAAGTGACCCAGGAAGAGCTGGCGTCTGCCCTGGGAGTGACCAGGCAGACCATCATTTCCCTGGAGAATGGGAAGTATAACGCATCCCTTCAGCTGGCGTTTAAGATCGCCAGGTTTTTTGAGAAAAGCATTGAGGATATTTTTTTATATGAGGAGGAGGAATGACCATGTGGCTGAGTCAATTATTTATTGAGAATCCAATTAACTTTGAAAAGCGGTGCAGAAGCCGCATAATAACGGGAATCCTGTTTGCACTTTTAGGAGCGGCGGCCCTGGGAATGGCGTTTATATCCAAAAGTCATGTGTTTGTTTTGTATCTGGAACCGGGTTACCGGGAATACATCCCGGGATTCTACGGAGGAACCGGAGTGGGGCTGATGGCTGCGGGCATCATAATCGTGATGAGGAATATGCGGTATCTGAAGGACCCGGAGCTTAGAAAGGCCAGGAAGATCTATGAGACAGATGAGAGAAACCGCCTGTTGGGGCTGCGCTGCTGGGCCTACACCGGGTATACGGTGATGATCCTGCTCTATATCGGCATTCTGGTGAGCGGATTCATCAGCCTGACCGTATCCAGAACCCTGATGGCAGTGATCGCGTGCTATGGGGTGATCCTGGTGATATTCCGCCGGATGCTGCAGAAGGCCATGTAAACCATGGACGATCCGGTTTGCAGTAAAAAGGCCGGTATGAAATTTTTAGCAATATGGACAGAAAATCTGATAAAGCCTTTCCGTGCAGGACATACTAACCGTGGAAAACCGGAAAGGAGCAGAGCATATGACAACAAAGCAGTATCACATAGACGGAATGACCTGCGCGGCGTGCAGCAGTGCGGTGGAACGGGTCACAAGAAAACTTGGCGGAGTGGAGAGCAGTGATGTGAACCTGACCACGGGCCGTATGGTCATTACTTATGATGAGAGTAAGGTGACCCCGGACATGATCAGCGACAGGGTGGCAAAGGCCGGATTTGCCGCCAGTCTGATGGAGAAGGAGGACCTGACCGGGAAGGCGGAGGAAGAGGAGTGGCAAAGGCAGGAGAAACACCAGCAGGCCGCCAGGCGCCAGGTGGTGGTCGCGGTCTGCTTTGCCATCCCTCTGCTGTATATTTCCATGGGACATATGCTGCCCTTTACACTGCCCCTTCCCAGTATGATCGCCATGGATCAAAATCCCCTGAACTTTTCATTGGCACAGCTGATCCTCACAGTGCCCATCCTGATCTGCGGGCGCAAATTCTATGTGGTGGGTATCCGCTCCCTTTTAAAGGGAAACCCCAACATGGACTCCCTGGTGGCCATTGGAACAGGAAGCGCGTTTGTTTACAGTCTTGTGATGACCCTGGGAGTACCGGACAACCATATGAGGGCCCATCAGCTCTACTACGAATCAGCGGCCGTGGTCGTAACACTTGTGATGCTGGGCAAGTATATGGAGACCAGAAGCAAGGGAAAGACGTCCGAAGCCATCCGCAAGCTGATGGAACTGGCGCCCGACACAGCCATTCTTTATGAAAATGGAGTGGAGCGTGAGGTGGAGACAGCGCAGGTGGGTGTGGGGCAGCACATACTGATCAAGCCGGGCAGCCGGATCCCGCTGGACGGTGTCCTTATCAACGGAAACAGCAGTGTGGACGAGTCCATGCTGACAGGGGAGAGCGTTCCGGTGGAAAAGCAGTCCGGTGACCGGGTGATCGGCGGAAGCATGAACTACAATGGGGCCATGGAGGTGGAAGTGACCCATGTGGGAAATGATACCACGCTTTCCAGAATCATCCGTATGATAGAGGATGCCCAGGGAAAGAAAGCACCCATTTCCAAGCTGGCCGACCAGGTGGCGGGTTACTTTGTGCCGGCAGTAATGGGCATCGCTGTGGTGGCCGCACTTTTGTGGTGGCTGGTGGGCGGCAAGGATCTGGCATTTGTGCTGACCATCTTTGTGGCGGTGCTGGTCATCGCCTGCCCCTGTGCCCTGGGGCTTGCCACACCCACTGCCATCATGGTGGGAACCGGGGTGGGAGCAGGACACGGAATCTTGATCAAGAGCGGCGAAGCGCTGGAAATATGTCATAAAGTGGACGCGGTGATTCTGGATAAAACAGGAACGATCACTGAGGGCAGGCCGAAGGTGACGGATGTGAGCGTGATCAGCAGTGCGGTGGTGGAACAGGTATGGAAGCTGGAAAGCGCGTTGGTGCCCGGAACCGTGCCTGCATCCGCTCCCGCAGACACCACCAAAGCAGCACCGCCGTCCGATGCTGAGAAGAAGGAACACCTGCTTTTCCTGGCAGCCTCCTGTGAGCAGATGTCGGAACATCCATTGGGGCAGGCCATTGTCCGGGCTGCCAGGGATAAGCAGATGGATCTGGTGATGCCGGAAGCATTTGAGAGTGTGACGGGAGCGGGCATTATTACCGCCTGGAAGGGATGGAAGGTGGCTGTGGGCAACCGCAGGCTGGTGGAACATCTGAATGTACCGGTATCCGAGGAAACAGGGAACCAGGCCGCGGAATTTGCGGGAATGGGAAAGACGCCCATGTATATTGTAATTGACGGCCGTCTGGCCGGGCTGATCTGTGTTGCGGATACCATCAAGGAAACAAGCGTGGCGGCCGTGGAAAAGATCAAAAGCCTGGGTGTCCAGATCCACATGGTCACAGGCGATAATGAGAAAACGGCACGTTATATCGGAAAGCTGGCCCATGTGGATCACGTGGTGGCGGAAGTTCTGCCTGAGGACAAGGCTGATGTGGTAAACCGGTTGCAGAAAGAGGGAAAAACAGTTATGATGGTAGGTGACGGCATCAACGATGCGCCGGCCTTGGTCCAGGCGGACGTGGGATGCGCCATTGGAAACGGCAGCGATATTGCCCTGGAATCAGGTGATGTGGTGCTGATGAAATCCGATCTGATGGATGTGTACCGGGCCATTAAGCTCAGCAAAGCCACCATACGCAATATCAGGCAGAACCTGTTCTGGGCTTTTTTCTATAATACGCTGGGGATCCCGGTGGCGGCCGGGCTGCTGTACCTGATGGGCGGCCCGCTGTTAAGCCCCATGCTTGGCGGATTTGCCATGTCCTTAAGCTCCGTGTGCGTGGTTGGAAACGCTTTGCGGCTTAAGAATCTGAAACTCTGATTGTAAAAACCAATGACAAAGGAAATGACACCCATGCAGTTTAACTCTTATCTCTTTATAATGATCTTTCTTCCGGCGGCCCTGACAGGGTATTTCGGATTGCACCACTTTGGTAAGGAGAGGGCGGCCAGAATGTTTCTGGCAGCCATGTCCTTACTGTTTTTTGCCTATGGGAACCCGTGGTATCTGGTGCTCCTTTTGATCAGTGCAGTGTTTAACTGGTGGATCTCACGTATGTTTTATAGAAGCGGGGCAAATGACGGCAACCGTCCTGCCCAAAGCCCCAGTTTTGGCAAAGCGCTTCTTACCATTGCAATTGCGGCCAATCTGGGCCTTTTATTCTATTATAAATATTTTAATTTTTTCATTGAAAACCTGAACCTGATCTTCCGTCAGGATCTGGTGCTGTCAAAAATCCTCCTGCCCGTGGGAATCAGCTTTTTTACCTTCCAGCAGATTGCATGGCTGGTGGACTCCTGGCGCGGTGAGACGGGAGAATACGGCTTTTTGGATTATGTTCTCTTTACGGTCTATTTTCCGAAGATCGCCATGGGGCCGATCCTGTTGCACAGGGAATTTATACCACAGCTTTGGGATGAATCCCGCAGGAACATGAATCCGGAACACATGTCCAAGGGACTGATGGTATTTGCAGTGGGCCTGTTTAAAAAGGTGATCCTGGCCGAGTTTTTTGCCAGTCCTGTCGCCTGGGGATATGCTCAGGTGGAAATGTTAAGCTCCACGGATGCATTTCTTGTAATGCTGGCCTACGCGTTCCAGCTGTATTTTGATTTCAGCGGCTACTGTGATATGGCAATGGGGATATCCCGGATGTTTAATCTGGAACTGCCCCCAAATTTCGATTCGCCCTACAAGGCGCTGTCGCCCGTGGATTTCTGGAAACACTGGCATATGACGCTGACGCGTTTTCTGCGGACTTACATATATTTCCCCCTGGGGGGAAGCAGAAAGGGGACAGTGCGGACCTATGTGAATATCATGATTGTGTTTCTGGCCAGCGGCCTGTGGCACGGGGCCAACTGGACTTTTATCCTTTGGGGCGCACTGCACGGGGCGGCCCAGGCCCTTAACAGGGCCTTTGAGAAGCAGTGGAACCAGCTTCACACGGCATTCCAATGGATGGCAACCTTTCTGTTTGTGAATATGACCTGGGTCATATTCCGGGCGGACAGCATTTCCCAGGCAAAGCAGTTCCTTAAACAGCTGGTGCGGCTTGACAACATGCAGCTGAGTCCCGGATGGCTGGGAAGCTTTAAACTGGTAGAGCTGCCCCTGGCAATCCAGAGCCACAGGGTTTTTTGTGTAGTTTTAATTCATGCCATAGCCCTTTACCTGGTGATGAATACCAGGAATATGGGGGAAGCTGAACTTAAGCCCACCCTGTTAAGGAGTATAGGCACCGCGCTGCTTTTGGTGTGGTCGGTGATCTCACTTGCTGGGATCTCCACCTTTATCTATTTTCAATTTTAAAAAGAGCTACGGGAGAAAAGACATTGGATATGCGGACAGAGGACAAAACAGGCAAAGGCCGGGAAAAGACACAGACCGGTGAACCGGGGACACGCAAAAAAGCAGAGCAGGGGGGCTGGGGAAGGTGGCTTTGGGCTACGCTGGGAATATTTCTGGCAGGTCTGGTCCTGCTGGGGGGTATTGTAGTGGCTGTGGATCCATTTTTCCATTACCACAAACCCCTTCGGGGGCTGGCCTATTCCATTGACAGTGAGCGCTATCAGAATGACGGCATCAGCCGGCATTTTACATATGACGCGGTGCTGACAGGCACCTCTATGACGGAGAACTTTAAAGCGTCCCAGTTCGACCGGCTGTTTGGAGTGACCTCCATCAAGATACCATACGGAGGCGCATATTATAAAGAGGTGGATGAGGCGGTCAGGCGGGCTGTTTCCTATCATCCCCGGATCAAAATGGTGTTCAGGAGCCTGGATAAAAGCTTCCTCATGTATGACAAGGATGCCTGGAATACCACGGCGCCGGCGCCCGATTACTTAAATGACAGGAATCCCTGGAATGATGTGAATTACATATGGAACAAGGAAGTGATCTTTGGAAATGTGAGGGGCGTCTTTGCCAGGACCAGAGCGGGCGGGCGCACGACCACCTTTGACGAATACATGCACTGGGCTCCGGACAAGGAATGGGGAAGGGAGGCAGTGCTAAAAACATTTGATCGTCCTGACTCAGTCAAGGAGCCGGTTCCCTTTACCCAGGAGGACCGTGAACTGGTCCGGGAGAATGTGGAGCAGAATATCCTGGCCACGGCCAGGGCGAACCCGGACATTACCTTTTATTGTTTTATCCCGCCCTACAGCATTGCCTATTGGCACAGTGAGCTGATCGCAAAAGGCGAGTTTGAACGGCAGCTTTCCGCTCTCAGGCTTATGACGGACATGCTGACGGAGTGTGACAATATCCGGCTTTTTGGTTTTGACGACCAGTTCTCAATTATCTGTGATCTGGACAATTACATGGATGTCATCCACTACTCGGAAAAGGTGGGAGACCAGCTTCTGGAATGGATGGCAGCGGGAGAGCACCGGCTGACCAGGGAAAATAAAGAGGAATATTTTGATAGAATCACTGATTTCTATGCAAACTATGACTACAATGATATCTACTGATAAAATGACGACTGAAAAGGAGACTGAGATGAAGACGTTCAAATGCGAGGAAATGATGTGCGGGGGCTGTGTAAACAGGATAAAAAAAGGGCTGGATGCCGCTGATATTAACAATAAGGTGGATCTGGATTCCAAGACAGTGACCATTGACGGATGCGGTTCCTGTGAGGCAAAAGCAGTGGAGATTTTGGACGGATTGGGTTTCTCGGCAGTGGAAGTATAATATTTTCAAAATTATTTTAAAAACTTTGACAATTTATGGTTGACATTCCAGCTTAATTGTATTATACTACCAAAGGTATCGAGGCGTGGCTCAGTTTGGTAGAGCGCTGCGTTCGGGACGCAGAGGCCGCGTGTTCGAATCACGTCGCCTCGATGTACCTTAAGGCCTGATGGTCAAGCGGCTAAGACGACGCCCTCTCACGGCGTAAACCCGGGTTCGATTCCCGGTCAGGTCATGATGATGAGGCTGTTGCTGATGCGACAGCCTCGTGTCATCTTATTGGACAGTGAAAGCTGTTCGGATGCCACTGTAGCGCAGTTGGTAGCGCAACGCATTCGTAATGCGTGGGTCGCCGGTTCGAGTCCGGCCAGTGGCTTGATTAAAACCCCTGTGTTTACAGGGGTTTATTTAAATTTTAAAAGATTTTGAAGAGGCTTTTATAGCCTCTTTTTTGTTTTTCACATATCAGGACGTTATGACGAACAGGCCATATCTCAGCGCTTATACAATATTTATTGTCATGAGCAAAAGCCGTATGGCTTCTTTATATGCTTATTTGTTATGGTATTAGGGCAGTATTTACCATGTTTGACAGCAATAGGGAGGCATGTGGATTGTGTTTGAACGGATTTTAGTGATTGAAAGTGATTCCCAGGTGCAAAAGTACATGGGGTCTTTTCTTGAAAAGCATAAGTATCAATGCGTATTGACAGATAAGGGTAAGGTTGGCTGGTCTGTTTTAAGGAACAGTTCAATGGATCTGATTATCTTGGACATGATGCTGGAGGACTATGGGGCCCTGGAATTCATAAGGGATGTACGGAGTGTGTCACAGATACCTATTATTGCAACATCATTTATGAAAGGGGAGGATGCAATCGTGATCGAGGCATTGGAATGCGGTGCGGATGATTACATCAGGAAACCATTTGGCGAGGGAGAATTTCTTGCCAGGATAAGAGCAAGGTGCAGGCGCAGAATGCTGGTTGAGGACACACAGGAACAGCCCATATTCAAGATGAGATATCTGACCGTTGATTTCGGAAAGATGAGAGTCATTGTCCATGGCAGGAGTGTGCATTTGACGCCTACGGAATATAGGCTGCTGTCAGTCCTCATCAACAACAGAGGGCGCCTGATGACCTATGAAGACATTAACGATGCTGTGTGGGGGAAAAGCCTCAAAGTGGATATCCGGAAGATAAGGGTTTATATCGGGACAGTCCGAAAGAAAATAGATGACGACTATCAAAATCCACGTTTTATCCAAACTGTTGAAGGAGCGGGATACCGATTGGTAGAATAATGCTTTATGAAATATTTATAAGCAATAGGGGGAATCCCATTGGAATTTTTATATGGTTTGATGCTACAATACGAAAACAGTTGCAACGTATATGAAGGAGGAAATGTAAATGATGGATATTTGTATGGTTGGCACCATATTAGCCAGCTGCGTGCTGATGAAGCTGTTTGTGGACTGGTGTGAATCCCAGGTGGATCCAAAGGAGAAGCAGTAAGGCGGTTCAGGATTTTAAAGGACGGAATAAAAAAGGAGTGAGGAATCGTATGATTATCTTAGGGATCATCATTGCAGGAATGGCTGCATATCTGGTGTATGCGCTTGTGTATCCGGAAAAGCTGTAAGACAGGTGTACCCTCGGAGTCTCCGGGAGTGCACAACAGATTAAGAGGAGGAAGAATAGAGATGTTTCAGATATTGATGACGTTGCTCATTTACATGGTTTTGGTGGTTCCTGTGGGAATTTATCTGTATCATGTGGCAACAAAACAAAAGACATTTGCTGATCCTGTATTTGACCGGATCGACAATCGGATTTATAAGGTCTGCCGCATTGAGCGGGGGAATATGAGCTGGAAAACCTATGCCCTTAACCTGCTTATGACAAATGCAGTTATGATATTGATCGGTTACTTGGTTTTAAGGCTGCAGGGATTGCTTTTCCTGAATCCCAATAAGATTGGGGCAATGGAACCCACCCTTTCCTATAACACGATCATTTCATTTATGACCAACACGAACCTTCAGCATTACTCCGGCGAATCCGGCCTGACCTACCTGAGCCAGGTGGTTGTCATCATATTTATGATGTTCACCTCGGCGGCAACCGGATACGCAGCCTGTATGGCATTCTGCCGCGGCATGTCCGGGAGACCTATGGGTAATTTTTATGAAGACATGGTCAGGAACACCACACGTATCCTGATTCCCATTGCATTTATAGTAGGACTGATTTTGATCTGGCAGGGTACACCGCAGAACTTCCAGTCGAATTTTACGGTACATACAATGGAGGGAAAACTCCAGGATATTGCAACGGGACCCATTGCAGCGCTGGAATCCATTAAGCATGTGGGAACAAACGGAGGTGGATTTCTGGGAGCCAACTCATCCACACCATTGGAAAACCCTACGATCATATCAAATATTGCAGAGCTTTATTCCATGATGATCCTTCCGGGTGCTTGTGTGATTGCTTTTGGCCGTATGATTGCCGACAAGCGCAGGGAACTGGGGAAGAAGACTATCTTCGGGAAACAGGGCAGGACTGTGTTTGCAGCAATGGCCATTATCTTCATGGCAGGCCTGGCAGTCTGCTATGTATCTGAAAAAGCAGGTAATCCCATCCTTGCAGGCGTGGGCCTGAATCAGGATATGGGATCCTATGAAGGCAAGGAAGTGCGGTTTGGAATTGCCCAGTCAGCGTTATTCACCACTACGACCACTTCATTTACAACCGGAACCGTTAATAACATGCATGATACACTGACGCCGTTAGGAGGATTGGTACCTTTGCTCCATATGATGCTCAACTGTGTATTTGGAGGAAAGGGCGTAGGCCTGATGAACATGGTCATGTATGTCATATTGGCGGTGTTTATCAGCGGCCTGATGATTGGGCGTACACCGGAATACCTGGGCAAGAAGATAGAAGGGCGGGAGATGAAACTGGTGGCGGTCTGCCTTATCATTCATCCGCTGCTGATCCTTGGCTTTTCAGCTCTGGCCGTATCCACGGCAGGCGGCCTTGAGGGGATTACCAATCCGGGGTTCCACGGTCTGTCCCAGGTACTGTATGAATATAGTTCCTCAGCGGCAAACAATGGATCCGGCTTTGAGGGGCTTGCAGATAACTCTGTTTTCTGGAACATGACGGCAGGCTTGGCAATGTATTTTGGACGTTTTCCGGCTATTATACTGCAGCTGGCAATTGCCGGAAGCATTCTTGCCAAACGAAAGGTAAATGAAACGATCGGTACACTTAGAACGGATAATGTAATATTTACATTGATTCTTGTGTTTGTCGTATATATATTCGCGGCATTGACGTTCTTTCCGGCACTGGCGCTGGGACCCATCGCGGAGCACCTGACAGTCTGGTTCCCGGTAATGGGTTAAGTTAAGGAGGAAATTTCAAATGTCAAACAAGAAACAGCAAACAACAAAATTCATAACAAAGGATATACTGAAAAGCTCCATAATGGGGGCATTCCAAAAGCTTGATCCAAGATATATGAGTAAGAACCCGGTCATGTTTGTGGTTGAGATAGGATTTTTTATAACCCTTCTTCTCTGTTTTATCCCAAATATGTTTGGAGATGTAGATGCCATGGGAGACGGGTTTTCCGTGGCGTCCCTGAGGGCGTATAATGTTATTGTTACCATCATCCTTTTTATCACTGTATTATTTGCAAACTTTGCTGAATCAGTAGCGGAAGGAAGGGGAAAGGCTCAGGCGGAAACCCTTAAGAAGACAAAAAAGGACACCATTGCCCATCTGCTGATGCCGGATGGTTCAGAGACGGACATTCCGGCTTCTGAACTGAAAAAGGGAGATGTGGTGATGGTCAGGATGAACGAGCTGATCCCCAATGACGGCGAGGTCATTGAAGGAATTGCCTCTGTTGACGAATCGGCCATCACGGGTGAATCCGCGCCGGTTACCCGCGAAGCCGGAGGTGACTTTTCCTCCGTGACAGGCGGAACGACTGTGGTATCAGACTGGCTGAAGATAAAAATCGCAGCGGAACCGGGAAGTTCTTTCCTCGATAAAATGATTGCCCTGGTAGAGGGAGCGTCCAGGCAGAAGACGCCAAATGAAATCGCTCTTAACACATTGCTGGTAGGGCTGACTATTATATTCCTGATCGTCATTGTGTGCCTATACCCCTTTGCGGTCTATTCAGGGGTGCAGATTCCGGTGGCAACATTGATTGCGCTGATGGTCTGCCTGATCCCTACCACCATTGGAGGGCTGCTGTCTGCAATCGGTATCGCGGGCATGGACCGCGTTACCAGATTTAATGTGATCGCCATGTCAGGAAAGGCTGTGGAGGCTTGTGGTGACGTGGATACAATGATACTTGATAAAACAGGTACCATCACATTTGGCAACCGCCTTGCGGCGGATTTCCGGCCGGTGGCAGGGGCGGATCAACGGGAACTGATTGACTTGGCGGTATTGTCATCGCTGGAAGATACAACACCTGAGGGAAAGTCCATTGTGGAGTTGGGGAAGAGGATGGGGAGCAGGATCGATCTTTCCGTTGAGAAAAACATGGATTTCATCGAGTTTACAGCCCAATCCAAGATGTCGGGAGTTGATCTGGAGGACGGCACCAGGATACGAAAAGGGGCGGGAGAGGCGATCAAGGCATTTGTGAGCGCCCATGGCGGAAAGATTCCAAAGGATTTGGACACGATTGTAGAGGAAATATCAAAATTAGGCGGAACACCTCTTACTGTTTGCAGAGACAACCGTATTCTCGGCGTCATTTATTTGAAAGATACGGTAAAACCGGGGCTGGTGGAGCGTTTTGCAAGACTTCGGGAAATTGGCATCAAGACCATTATGTGTACCGGTGATAACCCACTAACTGCCGCAACCATTGCAAAGGAAGCCGGTGTGGACGGTTTTATCGCCGAATGCAAGCCGGAAGATAAAATTACTGAAATCAGGAAAGAGCAGGCTGAGGGAAAAATCGTGGCAATGACAGGAGACGGAACCAATGATGCTCCGGCTCTGGCGCAGGCGGATGTGGGACTTGCAATGAATTCGGGGACCCAGGCGGCCAAAGAGGCGGCCAATATGGTGGATCTGGATTCCGACCCGACAAAAATCCTGGAAGTGGTGGAAATAGGCAAGCAGCTTTTGATTACAAGAGGGTCATTGACCACGTTTTCAATTGCCAATGATGTGGCCAAATATTTTGCCATCATACCGGCAATGTTCATGTTGGTGATTCCGCAGATGAACATGTTGAATATCATGAAGCTGACAACCCCATACAGTGCAATCCTTTCGGCGCTTATATTTAATGCCATCATCATCCCCAGCCTGATTCCCATTGCCATGCGTGGAGTAAAATATAAGCCCATGCGGTCTGATAAGATGCTGCTTAAAAATATGGGAATCTATGGAGTGGGCGGTGTGATCGTGCCATTTATAGGAATTAAGATCATCGATGTCATGGTGTCACCGTTACTTGCATTGTTAGGCTTATAAAATCAAGGCAAATAAAACGGCCGGAAGGAGATAAATATGAAATCAGTTATGAAGTATTTAAACAGCGCATTTAAATGTTCCCTGGTGCTGGGCGTGTTATGCTGTGTGGTATATCCGGCGGCATTAACCCTGGCCGGGCAGGCACTTTTCCCAAAACAGGCAAACGGAAGCCTGATCACGGTTACTGTGGACGGCCAGGAACAGGTGGTGGGCTCTGAATATGTAGGGCAGCAATTTGAGGATTCCCGCTTTTTCCACGGAAGGATCTCTTCAGTCAATTATAATTGCTATACAGAGGAGGAAAAAGCAGAGGGCAGCTATGGCGGTGTGTCATCCGGTTCCTATAATTATGGAAATTCCAATCCGGATCTGAAGGCGCGGGTGGAAGCAGACCTGGCCGCCTGGATGGAAGATCATCCCGGTGTGAAACAGGAAGATATACCCTCTGAGCTCCTGACTGCATCGGGGTCCGGCCTGGACCCGCATATAACGGTTCAGGGGGCCAGAGTACAGGTTGGAGCTGTCATGGAAGCCTCGGGCCTGACAGAAGATGAGCTGAATTCCATCATAGACAGGAATACCACAGGTAAGGCATTAGGCATCTTCGGTGAAGAGACAGTCAACGTACTTGGCTGTAATCTGGACATAGCGGAAGCGTTGGGCATGATCTCAAGAGAGTAGGGATGATTTATGCAGCGGGCGCAGGTAATTGCGGAGGGGGCGGAAACCATCCCTCCGCTTTTTTGCCGTTTTTCTTTTAGGAACCGTAAGCAAATATTAAAACAATGCCCATAATTCCTGTGGTATAGTAAAGGAAGAATATGGATATCCCGGATATCCAAAAGAATGCAGGGGATGGCAGGTTCAGGAACAAACCGCAGGACCCGGGTAAGGGGGAGAACAGGTGACGGGAATTTATGCACTGGTCCATATGGCAGTGGATTTATCATGTGCCTTTCTTGTATTTGCCTATGTGGTGGGAGGGGAAGGGTGGTACCTTTGGCTGCTTGTTTATAATTTCTGTGCCTTTGCCATGCAAATGCCCATTGGCGCGGCTGCCGACCGGTTGAACCGCAACGGTATGGTGGCTGCGGGTGGATGTGTGGGTGTCCTGGCCGGGTTGGGACTGGGAGCTGCCGGATATCCCGCTGCCGCTTCCCTGACCGCGGGGGTCGGCAACGCCTGTTTTCATGTGGGAGGCGGGATCGATGTGCTGAACCACTGTGAAAAGAAAGCAGGGCCTCTGGGCCTGTTTGTGGCTCCGGGAGCGTTGGGCGTCTATATTGGAACAGTGGCGGGAAAGACAGGAACGGGTATGGCCATCTGGGTCGCCGGGCTGTTGCTTTTGTCAGCGGTTCTCATCCCTGTGGCCGCAGACAGCCGCGGCTTATGGCGTTCCTCAGGAAACCTGCCTGTCCGGTTTGAAAACGGGGCGCGTTCCCGGCGGATTCTTCTGGCTGTGGGATGCTGCCTGTGTGCCGTTATACTGAGATCTTTTTCCGGCATGGTCCAGAAGTTTCCCTGGAAAGAGACTTTTCCTGGAGGCGCCCTGCTCCTTATATTGTGCGTAGTGCTGGGAAAGATCCTGGGAGGGATCCTGGGGGACCGGATGGGCATCACGAGGACAGCGTTCCTCTCCATGGGCGCAGCCGCGCTGGGATTTCTGTGTTTGGAGCATCCCTTTGGCGGGCTGGGGGCCGTGCTTTTCTGGAACATGTCCATGCCCCTCACACTCTGGGCAGTGGCCGGGGCCTTTCCCGGCGCAAAGGGATTTGGCTTCGGCCTTCTCACATTTGGCCTGTTCCTTGGCTTTTGCCCGGTCTATCTGGAAGGCGCCGGATCAGGGACAAGGAACCTGCTGTCATCTGCCGGTCTTTTCACAGCGGCATCTGCGCCGGCGGGGATGGCGCTCATGGCTGTCCTGTCCCTGTTCCTTCTGGGGTGGGGATTAAGGCAGGTGGTAAACTAATGGGAATATGGATATTAAAAACACTGGCCATATCGCTGGCGCTGACCATTGTGCTGGAACTTGGTTTTGGAATGATCCTTGGAATCAGGAATCCCTGGGATATGACATTGGTGATACTTGTAAACCTGCTGACTAATCCGGCGGTGGTGTTTCTTTATTATGTGAATCTGCTGTATATGGGACAGAACCAGGCAGCGGTTACAGCGGCGCTGGAGATAGGCGCGGCGGCGGCCGAAGGGCTGTGCTACAGGGCGGCATCCAGACGGATCCGCCGTCCCTGGCTGTTTTCAGCAGGGGCCAACCTGTTTTCTTTTACTGTGGGAGCGACCATCACATCGCTGGCCGGCAGATAGAGCGGGATGGCAGATGCTAAAGGCGGGGATGGAAGACAGAAATAGAAGGCAGATGCTAAAGGCGGGAATAAAAGATGGGACCAGAGGATAAGCCGGAGGAGATAAAAAGTAGGAGGAGATCAAGATGAAAAGCGGTTTTGGCGGCAGGACGTGTTGGGGAAGGAAACAGAGGGACAGGAAACGGGCAGAGGTGAAACGGGCAAAGATGGAACGGGCAGAGATGGAACGGGCAGAAGTGCGGTATGCTGTTCCGTGGATTTGGTGCATGCTTTTGGCAGTATCCATCTGTTTTCTGGGCAATGGGACTGCCTATGGCGACGTGATATGGACCCCCAATGACTCCTTTTACGAGGAGCACTATGAGGACTGCGAATATGTGGGACGCAGGTATTATGCCAATGGTTCCAACGGATATGTGACGGTCATGGAACAGCCGGATACAGGGAAGATCATAGACCACATTGCCAATGGAGCGGTGTTTTATGTTTCCATGACCTATGATACCGGGCGTTCCGGGACCTGGGGAGTGGTTCAGTACCGCATGGATGAAAACGGCAGTCCGGTGATGGATTATGGATGGGAGGATGGCGCGGCTGTGGGCTGGATCCCCATGACAGACCTTCTGGTGGTCTACGATGGACAGAGTTTCCGGGAAGAACATAAGGGTGAGCTGCAGGAGACAGACCAGGAATCCATGCCCCGTGTTGAAATGCCGGAACAGGGGATCATTTATCTGTGGCAGTATCCGGGGGCTGAAGACTGGTACAATGAACTGAAGATAATGGAAAGTGATATGCAGTTTGATATGATATATAAGGATCCCAACGGGGATCTGTGGGGGTACTGCGGTTACTATTACGGGAACAGGGATTTCTGGGTCAATCTAAGCGATCCGGGTCAGGACAAAGGCGGACTTGGCCAGCCGGAAGAGCCGACACTGATCCAGGCCGTGTCGCAGGAGGAGCTTCAAGCCCTCCCCAAAACAGGAAGGGCTGAGTACGGACTTCTCCTTCCGGTGGCAGGCATGATCATACTGACCGTGGCCCTGACCGCGTCCCTGATCTACGTAATGACCAGGAAAAAAGGCAGGACATAATCCTGCCCGTTTAACAATATCAGAGCCCGACAGGGGTATGGCCCGCTTAACGGTATTGCAGCTCAACGGGTTACGGCTTGATATAACCGTAACCCTGAGCCTGCCGCTTTACCAGTTCCATCACACCGGCAGGCACCGCAACCACAAAATCTTCCAAATCCGTCTCGGTAAGACCGTTGCCTTTCATTGCATTCCTGCAGGCGGCAAAGGTAACTCCCCTTTGATGCAGACCGGCCATTTGGGCCGAGTAACTGCCGGCGCCTCTGGCCGGGGCGTACTCCAGCACTGCTTCGCTGTTGGCCAGTACTTCCACTGTGATGCTTTGACAATCCTCATGGGAATCAGCTGCCTGCAGCAGGTTTTCCACATTGCCCAGAAGCAGCTTCCATTTGGAACGTTCGTCAATATGAAAAATAACCCTATATTCCGTATAATCCATTTCCGTCACCTCTCATTCTCATATCCATATGCGACATATTCCATCATCTGATCTGTTGTCTCATCATCCCGGATGAAATTCATAAGGATGGTATGTATCTTTCTGATGCGCTCATCTTCAGGCCCATCCGGGCCTATGTCAGCGTTCAGTTTTTCACGCATCTGAAACAGGGTGTCCTGCCGGTCCGGCATCCTGAATTTCATGGCCTTGGCAATGGTGCCGATGGCGCAGTAGGCCTCCAGGGGAGATGTCATGGGGGCGGGGGGTTCAAAACGGGCCTTGATATCCAGGGCCATTTTTATAATGTATGACATAGTTCAACACCTCGATCAATTGCTGGGGCACTCCTGGGGATCCGGATATAAAGGGGTCCCCGGAGCACTCCTGTAAACCCTATCATACCACAAATGCGAGGATTTGTGTGAGTTTCCTTTTAAAGGGCAGGGAACAGGGCAATGGGAAGGGGGTACAGGCGTTAAGAAACCGTGAAAATTTTCCCGGAACATCGGGTTCAAATAAATCTCAATTGCTGGAAACATCTGCTTATGGTATACTAAAACGGAAGTCCAGGTGTATGACCTGTGAAAATGACGGAATACTTAAGATATAGGAGTATAGTACATGAAAAACCCAAGATTTAAAAATTATATATACTGGGGCACCACCGCCCTTGCCGTGATCGCCCTCAGCGTGGCGTTTGGATTCTTTCTGTCCCGGTTTGAACTGGTATCCGGGGCGCTGGGGAAGATTGCCTCCATTCTGATGCCCATCATATACGGGGCAGTGCTGGCATATCTGATGCTGCCCATTTACAATAAGACAAGAGCATGCACCACGCTGAAGCTGAAGACTGTTATGAAAAGTGAGTCTGCCATCGGAAAGCTGGCCAAGACGGCCGGCACCCTGGTAAGCCTTATTGTATTGTTTGCCATTGTGGCTGGGTTGTTCAGTATGATCATCCCCCAGATCTACACCAGTATCATCGGGCTGCAGGAGAGTATAGGAGAGTATATCAACAACCTGACCCTTTGGATGACCAAGCTGTTTGAGGACAACCCGGATGTCCAGCAGGCTGTTATGCCATATTATGAGCAGGCTGTGGAGGAATTCCAGAAGTGGCTCACCGAGAAGCTGGTCCCCAACATGTCAATGATCATCGGACAGCTGTCCACGGGACTGCTGAACGTGGTTACGGTGGTGAAGAATATATTGATCGGCGTGATTGTCATGGTTTATTTCCTGAATATCAAGGATACCCTGGCAGCCCAGTCCAAGAAGATCATATACAGTGTGTTCAAGCTCAAGGAAGCCAACCGGATCGTAAGTGAAGTGCGTTTTGCCCACGGTGTGTTCGGCGGTTTTATCACCGGCAAGCTTCTGGATTCCCTGATCATCGGGATCATGTGCTTTTTTGCCCTGAAATTCCTGAAAATGCCCTATGTGCTCCTCATCAGTGTGATCATAGGCGTGACCAATGTGATCCCCTTTTTCGGCCCCTTTATCGGAGCCATACCCAGCGCATTCCTGATCCTTTTGGTCAGTCCCATGAAGTGCCTGTATTTCCTCATTTTCATACTGATTTTACAGCAATTTGACGGCAATATCCTGGGGCCGAAGATACTGGGGGATTCCACGGGGCTTCCCAGCTTCTGGGTGCTGTTTTCCATCCTGCTGTTTGGCGGACTCATGGGCTTTGTGGGAATGATCATCGGGGTTCCCACATTTGCCGTTATATACAGGCTTACATCCATGTATGTGAGCAATTCCCTTGTGAAAAAGGACCTGTCCTCCAGAACGGAGGATTATCTGCGCCTGGACCATATAGATGAAGAAGAAAAGATTTATATCGACCGGGACATACAGGAGTAAATGTTCCCGTTGTCTGATACCGGCCGGTATTCGGGCCTGCTTTCCCGCTGTAAGGGTGGCAGGCCCTTTTAAACAGGGAGGAGGTAACTATGAGTAATCTTGAAACTAGGTATCTGGAGCGGTTGTCGGAACTGTACCCCACCATTGCGGCAGCTTCCACGGAGGTGATCAATCTGGAGGCCATTTTGAACCTGCCAAAAGGGACCGAGCATTTCCTGACAGATATCCATGGGGAATATGAAGCATTTTCCCATGTGTTAAAAAATGGGTCGGGAGCTGTGCGGCGCAAGGTAAATGACGTGTTCGGAAACACGCTGAGCAGCCAGGATAAGCAGAAACTGGCCACCCTGATCTATTATCCCAGGGAGAAGATGGCGCAGATCCTGGATCAGGTACATAACAGGGAGGATTGGTATAAGATAACCCTGTACCGCCTCATAGAGGTGAGCAAGCGGGCGGCGAGCAAATACACCCGATCTAAAGTGAGAAAGGCCCTGCCGCCAGAATTTGCCTATGTGATCGAGGAGCTGATCACGGAAAAGGTGGATGTGAGGGATAAGGAATCCTACTACAGCGCCATTGTGCGGACCATCATACGGGTGGGCCGGGCCGGGGAATTTATCGTGGCCCTGTGTGAACTGATCCAGCGCCTCATTGTAGACCATCTGCACATACTGGGAGATATATATGACAGGGGGCCGGGACCCCATATCATCATGGATAAGCTTATGTCCTATCATTCCCTGGACATTCAGTGGGGGAACCATGATGTGCTCTGGATGGGAGCCGCGGTGGGGCAGAGGGGATGCATTGCAAATGCGATCCGCATCTGTGCAAGGTACGGAAACCTGGATATCCTGGAAGACGGATATGGCATCAACCTGCTTCCGCTGGCCACCTTTGCCCTGGACGTCTATGGAAATGATCCCTGCACCTGTTTTGTGCTTAAGGGGACCAACACCTGCAGTCCCAGCGAGACGGACCTGAATATGAAGATGCACAAAGCCATCTCCATTATCCAGTTTAAGGTGGAGGGACAGCTCATCAAGGAGCATCCGGAATTTGAACTGGAGGCCAGGAATCTTCTCCATCTGGTTGATTTTGAGAAAGGCACCATCTGTCTGGATGGGAAGGAGTACCAGATGACGGACTGTCATTTCCCCACCGTGGACCCGGCGGATCCATACCGGCTGACAGAGGAGGAGGAAGGAATCATGGAACGCCTGGTAAAGGCATTCATGAACTGTGAAAAACTGCAGCAGCACATGCGTTTTCTGCTGGCCAAAGGCAGCCTGTACAAGGTATACAACGGAAACCTCCTCTATCACGGCTGCATCCCTCTAAATGAGGACGGCAGCTTTAAGGAAGTTGAGATATACGGGGAAACCTGTAAGGGCAAGGCCCTATATGAACGGCTGGACAGCTATGTTCGCAAGGGTTTTATGTCCACCGACTGTGAGGAACAGAAAAAGGGAAGGGATATCTGCTGGTATATCTGGCTCCATCAGAACTCCCCGCTGTTTGGCAAGGACAAGATGGCTACCTTTGAGCGGTATTTCCTGACAGACAAGGAGACGCACAGGGAGAAGAAGAATCCCTACTACAGCCTTTTGGAGGATGAGGCCACGGCCCGGGCAATATTGGATGAATTCGGACTTTCCCAGGAGGAGGGGCACATCATCAACGGCCATGTGCCCGTGAAGTCAAAAAACGGCGAGAATCCCGTCAAATGCGGCGGAAAGGTGCTGGTCATTGACGGAGGATTTTCACGGGCATACCAGAAGGAAACCGGCATTGCAGGTTATACGCTCAGCTATAATTCCTACGGGCTGATCCTGGCAGCCCATGAACCCTTTGAGTCCACGGAGGCGGCCATAGAAAAGGAAAGCGATATCCACTCGGAGAGCATCATTGTCAAACGGGTGTCCAACCGCAAGCTTGTGGGCGATACGGATGTGGGATGCCAGCTGAAGACAAAGATACGTGATCTGGAAATGCTCCTGGAGGCATATCACACAGGGAAGATCGTGGAGAAATTTCCGGTTCGCCAGGGGATTTAGACCCCGCTTTTGCACTTATTTTCCCGCCGTCCTGAACTGTTACGGAAAACCACAATTTTTCGATTGTGGTAGTTACAATAAGTTGACTTTGGCTTTTCTTTGTGTTATAGTATTCTGCATGATGCAGGTGCGTCACAGGTCAAAGGGGACAGGATGTATTAAAGTCACCCTTATTTTATTTCATTGAGCAAAAGGAGGAAGTAGATATGAAAAAATTCATGGCATTATCAATGGCAGCTGTTATGGTACTTTCCATGGCCGGATGTGGTTCCAAGCCGGCGGAGACGACCACGGCCGATACCACGGCGGCAACAGAGGCAGCAGCCGATACCAGCGCGGCCGATACCACGGCAGCTGAATCAGCAGCAGGTACCGCAGCGTCAGGAAAGAAGTACGTCATCAACACGGATACCACATTTGCCCCATTTGAATTTGAGAATGAGAAGGGTGAGATGGTGGGGATTGACCTGGATATTTTAAAGGCAATTGCCCAGGACCAGGGATTTGAGTATGAAGTGATTCCGGTTGGATTTTCCGCAGCATGTATCGCTCTGGAGTCCGGAGAGTGCGATGGCGTGATCGCTGGCATGTCCATCACAGATGAGAGGATACAGAAATACGATTTTTCTGAACCATACTATGATTCCGGTGTTGGAATGGCAGTGCTGTCCGGCTCCGACATCACTACATATGACCAGTTAAAGGGACAGAATGTGGCTGCAAAGATCGGTACGGAAGGATGCACCTTTGCGGAGTCCATTGCTGACCAGTATGGTTTTGAGGTGACACAGTACGAGAGCTCCTCCGACATGTACCAGGCAGTTCTCAGCGGCGAGGCGGCTGCCTGCTTTGAGGATTATCCTGTAATCGGCTATGAGATTTCCAGAGGTCTTGAACTGACACTTCCCACTGATATGGAAAAAGGTTCTTCCTATGGCTTTGCAACCTTAAAGGGCGCTAATCCCGAACTGGTTGACATGTTCAACAAGGGACTGGAGAACATCAAGGCAAATGGAAAGTATGAAGAGATTCTGAACACCTATATTGCTAAATAAGTACTGCTGGCACACAGCAGTCAATGAGCGCCGGTTGCTGCCAGGAGCAGGACCGGCGCCTGAATGTGAAAACAAATGTTATGGATAAATTTAAAGCAGTTACATGCAGTGGGCGCTAAGTGTTTTAAATTTGGCTATAACGGTCCGGCAGCCTGCCGGAGGACACATGCGGCTTATAAAAGAGAAAAGGATGATAGTATGCAGATTATTAACATTTTGACACAGTATTACCCATCGTTTTTTAAGGCATTGGGAATCACCATGCAGATGACGGTCATTTCACTTCTTTGCGCCACGGTCCTGGGAGTGATCTTTGGACTGTTTAAGGTCTCTGACTTTAAGGCGCTGAAGGTGATTGCCAATTTTTATATTGATATCATCAGAGGAACGCCGCTTCTGGTGCAGGTCTATATCATGTACTATGGAGTGGGCAGTATGCTGCGTCCCTTGGGGTTCCAGTGGAACCTTTACGGCGGGGCCTTTACGGCAGGCTGCGTGACCCTGAGCCTGAATGCGGGCGCCTATATGGCCGAGATCATCAGAGGCGGCATTGAGGCTGTGGACAAGGGACAGATGGAGGCGGCCAGAAGCCTTGGACTGTCCTACGGCAAGGCCATGAGAAAGGTGATCCTGCCCCAGGCATTCCGCACCATGCTTCCCACCATCATTAACCAGTTCATTATCACGCTGAAGGATACATCCCTGATTTCTGTCATCGGCCCAAGGGAGCTTACACAGAACGGCAAAATCATTGCCGCCAATGCCAGTTCCATGGTAATGCCCATTTACCTGGCCGTGGCAATTTTCTACCTGGTTGTATGTACCATACTGTCCAGGATGGCAAAATATGTGGAGAGGAGAGTGTCCTATGGAAAATAAGATTTCAGTTAAGAAACTCCAGAAAAGCTTTGGGGATCTGGAAGTTTTAAAGGATATCAATATTGAGATAAGGGAAGGGGAGGTCGTGTGTATGATCGGGCCTTCCGGCTCGGGTAAAAGTACGTTTCTGCGTTGCCTTAACCGTTTGGAGAAGATCACGGCAGGTGATGTTGTGGTGGACGGCCATCCGATTTCCGATCCCAACACCAATATCAACAAGGTGCGTGAGAACATTGGCATGGTGTTCCAGCATTTTAACCTGTTCCCCCACCTTACGGTGCGTGAGAACATTACGTTGGCTCCCACGGAGCTGAAACTTCTGAACAAGGCTGACGCGGACAAAAAGGCAATGGAGCTTCTGAACCGGGTGGGTCTGGCTGATAAGGCGGATGCATATCCGGGACAGCTCTCCGGGGGACAGAAGCAGAGGGTGGCAATTGCCCGTTCCCTGGCCATGAATCCGGATGTCATGCTCTTTGATGAGCCCACCTCGGCCCTGGATCCTGAGATGGTAGGAGAAGTTTTGGAGGTTATGAAGCAGCTGGCAGCCGATGGCATGACCATGGTGGTGGTTACCCATGAGATGGGATTTGCCAGGGAAGTGGCCGACCGGGTGATCTTTATGGATGAAGGGTATATTGTGGAGGAAGGCACGCCTGAGGAGGTATTTGGGAACCCCAGGGAGGAGCGTACCAGAAGCTTTTTAAACAAGGTATTGTAGAGATGGCAGGATGAATATAAGAGAACATATAAAAAAATTTCCAAATTTTATAAAATCTGCTTGAAATATCGGGAAGATGTGGTATAATATCAGTGTTGTGCAGATGTAGTTCATCGGTAGAACACCAGCTTCCCAAGCTGGGGAGGCGGGTTCGATTCCCGTCATCTGCTTACACTGAGGGCCTTGTGAATACAGGGCCTTTTTTGTTTCTTAAAATTATCAAAACGGCAGGAGATTTTTACACAGGAGAATTTTTCCCCCTCAAAACTTGCCAAAACAATACAAATATGTTTTAATACTATAAGATGAAACGTACGTATGTACTTATTGATTATGGAGGATTGCAATGGCAAAGGAACAGTATAATGCGGACAGTATTACAGTGCTGGAAGGGTTGGAAGCAGTGCGTAAGCGTCCGGGTATGTATATAGGAGGCGTTGGATCAAAGGGATTAAACCACCTGATCTATGAGATTGTGGACAATGCGGTGGACGAGCATCTGGCCGGATACTGTGACAGCGCTTGGGTGACCCTGGAAGCGGACGGTTCCTGCACGGTGCGGGATAATGGACGCGGTATACCGGTGGGGATGCACAAGAAGGGGGTATCGGCAGCCAGGATCGTTCTTTCCACCTTACATGCAGGCGGTAAATTTGATAATGACGCGTATAAGACCAGCGGAGGACTTCACGGAGTGGGTTCCTCCGTAGTTAATGCCCTGTCGGAACACATGGATGTAAAGGTGTACCGGGACGGTTTCATTCACCATGACGAATATGAGAAAGGAAAGCCCGTGGTCAAGCTTGAGAACGGGCTGCTTCCCATTGTGGGAAAGACCAGGGAGACCGGAACCAGAATCAATTTCCTTCCGGACAGCGAGATTTTTGAGAAGACCAGATTTAAGGCCGAATGGCTTAAAAGCCGTCTTCATGAGACTGCCTATCTGAATCCGCAGATGACCATCTACTATGAGAATAAGCGGGCGGGGGAAGAGGAGAAGGTCACTTACCATGAGCCGGAAGGCATTGTGGCCTATGTTAAGGAACTGAATACGGGCAAGACCGCGGTTCACGATCCTATCTATTTTAAGGGTACTGTGGACAAGATCGAGGTAGAGGCCGCCATTCAGTTTGTGGATACCTTTGAGGAGAACATCCTGGGCTTTTGCAACAATATATTTACCCAGGAGGGCGGCACCCATCTGGCCGGATTCAAGACCAAGTTTACGGCGCTGATCAACAGCTACGCAAGGGAGCTTGGGATTTTAAAAGAAAAGGATACCAACTTTACGGGAGCGGACACCCGCAACGGCATGACGGCGGTGATCGCTATCAAGCACCCGGACCCTATCTTTGAGGGACAGACTAAGACAAAGATGGCCAGTGCGGACGCCACCAAGGCTGTGTTTACTGTGGCCGGAGACGAGCTGCAGCTGTATTTCGACCGCAATGTGGAAGTGCTAAAGGGTGTGATCGCCTGTGCCGAGAAGTCGGCCAAGATACGGCGCGCTGAGGAAAAGGCCAAGACCAACATGCTGACCAAATCCAGATTTTCCTTTGACAGCAATGGAAAGCTGGCCAACTGTGAGAGCAGGGAAGCGGAAAAATGCGAGATCTTTATCGTAGAGGGAGATTCCGCCGGAGGCTCCGCCAAGACGGCCAGAAACCGCAAATATCAGGCAATCCTTCCGATCCGGGGAAAAATCCTCAATGTGGAGAAGGCATCCATGGACAAGGTTCTTGCTAACGCCGAGATCAAGACCATGATCAATACCTTTGGCTGCGGGTTCTCGGAAGGCTATGGCAATGATTTTGATATTACCAAGCTGCGCTATGATAAGATCATACTGATGACGGATGCCGATGTGGACGGAAGCCATATCGATACGCTTCTTCTCACATTTTTATACAGGTTTATGCCTGAGCTGATCTATGACGGACATGTGTATATTGCAATGCCGCCCCTGTTTAAGGTGATCCCGAAGCGGGGCGAGGAGCAGTATCTGTATGATGAAAAGGAGTTGGAGCGCTACCGCAGGACCCATACCGGGGATTTTACCCTTCAGCGATATAAGGGACTTGGTGAAATGGACGCCGAACAGCTGTGGGAGACTACTCTGGATCCGGAGCGCCGGGTGCTTAAGCGGGTGGAGATCGAGGATGCCAGAATGGCTTCCGAGATAACAGAGATGCTTATGGGAAGCGAAGTGGCGCCGCGCCGCGAGTTTATCTATGAACATGCGGATGAAGCGGAGATTGACGCATAGGTGTATAACGAGGAGAAGATAATAACATGGCTGAAAAGATATTAAGGACAGAATACAGCGAGGAAATGCAGAGAAGCTACATGAATTACTCCATGAGCGTCATCACTGCAAGAGCCATTCCCGATGCCAGGGATGGATTAAAGCCGGTGCAGCGCCGGGTCCTCTATGATATGAGCGAGCTGCGTCTGGATCACGATAAGCCCCACAGGAAATCGGCGCGTATCGTGGGCGATACTATGGGTAAATACCATCCCCATGGAGACAGCTCCATTTATGAGACACTGGTTGTCATGAGCCAGGATTTCAAAAAAGGCATGGCACTGGTGGACGGACACGGAAACTTTGGCTCCATTGAGGGAGACGGGGCGGCCGCCATGAGGTATACCGAGGCGCGTTTGGAGAAATTTGCCCAGGAAGTGTATCTGAAGGATCTGGACAAGACCGTCAACTTTGTGCCTAACTATGATGAGACGGAAAAAGAACCCGAGGTTCTTCCGGTCCGTGTGCCCAACCTTCTGATCAACGGGGCGGAAGGCATTGCAGTCGGCATGAGTACCAGCATCCCGCCCCACAACCTGGGCGAGGTGGTGGATGCGGTCAGGGCTTATATTGATGATCCTGAGATCTCCACAGAACAGCTGATGGAATATATGCCTGGACCGGATTTCCCTACCGGTGGGATCATTGCCAACAAAAGTGAACTTCCGGGCATCTATGAAAACGGAGTGGGCAAGATCAAGCTGCGGGGCAGATTTGAGGTGGAACTGGGCAAACGCAAGGCGGATAAGGATAAGCTTGTGATCACAGAGATCCCCTATACCATGATCGGAGCCGGCATCAACAAGATGCTGGTGGATATTGCGGACCTGGTGGAGAGCAAGAAACTGACCGATGTGGTGGACATTTCCAACCAGTCCAATAAAGACGGGATCCGCATTGTGCTGGAACTGCGCAAGGACGCTGACATTGACAAGATAAAGAACATTCTGTATAAGAAGACCAAGCTGGAAGACACCTTTGGGGTCAATATGCTGGCAATTGCGGGCGGACGCCCGGAGACGTTGAACCTGAAGGGAATTTTGCGCAATTTCCTGAATTTCCAGTATGAAAATACAGAGCGCAAATACAATGTGCTGCTTCAGAAGGAACTGGATAAAAAAGAGGTGCAGGAAGGCCTGATCACGGCCTGTGACTGTATCGACCTGATCATCGCGGTTCTCAGGGGGTCCAAGAACCTGAAGGATGCCAAGGCTTGTCTGATGTCCGGAGATGTGTCAAAGATCCAGTTTAAGGTGCCGGGATTTGAGGAGGATGCAAAGCAGCTGCATTTTACAGAGCGTCAGGCCTCGGCTATTCTGGAAATGCGCCTGTATAAGCTGATCGGACTGGAGATCCTGGCTCTGGAAAAGGAGCATAAGGAAACCCTGCGGAAGATTGCCGAGTATAAAAAGATCCTGGGAAGCAGGGATGAGATGAACCGCGTGATCAAGGATGACCTGGCGGCTATCAGGAAGGAGTTTTCCGTTCCAAGGCGCACTCTGATTGAGGACGGGCCGGAGGCCTTTTATGACGAGACCGCGGTTGCGGTCCAGGAGGTGGTCTTTGTCCTGGACCGGTTCGGATACTGCAAGCTTCTTGACAAGTCCACCTATGAGAGGAACCAGGAGACTGTGGATACGGAACAGGTGCATGTGGTAAGGTGCCTGAACACGGATAAGATCTGTCTGTTTGCCTCCAGCGGCAACCTGTACCAGATCAAGGCCGCGGATGTGCCGGCAGGAAAACTGCGTGACAAAGGAACGCCCATTGAGAACTTAAGCAAATACGATGGGACAAAGGATTCCATCATATACCTGACCAGCGCCCAGGACCTGAAGGGCCGCACCCTTGTGTTTGCCACAAAGATGGCCATGGTAAAACAGGTGCCTGCGGAAGAATTTGAGACCAACAACCGTATGGTGGCGGCCACGAAGCTCCAGGAAGGTGACGGGGTGGTGACGATTGTTCCTGTAGAGGGGCAGAGCGAGGTGGTGCTGCAGACCACCGGCGGCGTGTTCCTGCGGTTCCCACTGGAGGAAATATCCGTGCTGAAAAAGGCGTCCAGAGGCGTCCGGGGAATCAAACTGGCCAAGAATGAGGAACTGGAGAACTTATATCTGATCGGAGAAGACCCGGTGATCGAGTATAAGGGCAAGGAAGTCCATATGAACCGTCTGAAGATTGCCAAGAGGGACGGCAAGGGCAGCAAGGTCCGCCTGTAAAAAAGCGGTGCCGGGGTTTGGCGCCGGGATATCGCACACAAAATCCAAGGCGTGTCCGCGTGTAAAATACAAATGTGCGTAAAAGACGAATTTCCTGTTGCATTTTTCTATGATTTGGTATAGGATAGGGAAAGATTCCCCGATCAAGGAAATTCCCCCACACACGGAAGTTCCATCACTGGCGGAAGAAAAAAGGACAATGAGGAGAATGAAGGGACTATGGAAAAGAAATTAAGAGTCGGCATATTAGGTGCAACTGGAATGGTTGGACAGCGGTTTATCTCCCTGCTGGAACATCATCCCTGGTATGAAGTGGTGACAGTGGCAGCCAGCCCGCGTTCAGCAGGCAGGACCTATGAGGAGGCGGTGGGAGGGCGCTGGAAGATGAATACCCCCATGCCGGACGCCGTTAAGGGCTTAATTGTCATGAACGTAAACGAGGTTGAGAAGGTAGCGGCAGGCGTGGACTTTGTGTTCAGTGCAGTGGACATGACAAAGGATGAGATCAAGGCCATAGAGGAAGCATATGCAAAAACCGAGACGCCGGTCGTGTCCAATAACAGCGCCCACCGCTGGACGCCGGATGTGCCCATGGTGGTGCCGGAGATCAACCCGGAGCATTTTGAGGTCATTCCTTTCCAGAAAAAGCGCCTTGGCACAGAGCGCGGCTTTATTGCAGTAAAACCCAACTGCTCCATTCAAAGCTATGCCCCTGCATTGACTGCGTGGAAGGAATTTGAGCCCTATGAGGTGGTGGCCACCACATATCAGGCCATTTCCGGTGCGGGCAAGACATTTAAGGACTGGCCGGAGATGGAGGGCAACATTATTCCTTATATCGGCGGCGAGGAAGAAAAGAGCGAACAGGAGCCGCTGCGCCTGTGGGGCAGGATTGAAGACGGCGTGATCGTGAAGGCGGAGGACCCTGTGATCACCTGCCAGTGTATCCGTGTTCCCGTACTCAACGGACATACGGCCGCGGCATTTGTAAAGTTCAGGAAGAAAGTGACAAAGGAACAGCTCATTGAAAAGCTGGTGAATTTTAAAGGCCTTCCCCAGGAACTGGAGCTTCCCAGCGCACCCAAACAGTTCATCCAATATTTGGAAGAGGATAACCGCCCCCAGGTTACGGCTGACGTGGATTTCGAGAATGGCATGGGCATTTCCATTGGCCGCTTAAGGGAAGATAAAGTGTATGATTATAAGTTCGTGGGCCTGTCACACAATACGGTCCGCGGGGCGGCAGGCGGAGCTGTCCTGTGTGCGGAGCTGCTTACGGCAAAGGGATACATTCAGGCTAAATAGAGGCGGTTTTTTGCAGAGCACCAATCAGGATCCGGTGCAGGATCCAATACAGGCTCCAATACAGGATCCGATGCAGGTTCATTTACATCAGGAAACAGGAGAAGGAGAGGCATATGGCAATCGCAAAGGAATTATTCGGGACAATGCCGGACGGCACAGAGGTCTATAAGTATACACTGGTCAACAGAAACAAGGTGTCAGCTTCCTTTATCACCCTGGGCGGCGTATGGGTATCCATGATGGTGCCTGACAGAAAGGGACAGATGGGGGATGTGGTGCTTGGATATGACGATCTGGACAGCTACAGAAAGAATCCGCCCCATTTCGGAGCACCGGTGGGACGCAACGCCAACCGGATCGGAGGGGCTGTGCTCACCATTGCGGGAAAGGAATACCCCCTGGCCGCTAATGACGGCCCTAATAACCTTCACAGCGGTCCAAACCTGTATCATGACAGGGTCTGGTCCTGTCAGGCATCTGACACAGAGCAGGGAAGCAGACTGGATTTTTACCTGGAAAGCCCGGATGGGGACCAGGGATATCCTGGCAATGCCAAGATAACGGTAAGCTATACCCTTACAGATGACAACAGCCTGATTCTGGATTATCACATGGTGTGTGATGCGGATACGGTGGCTAACTTTACCAATCACAGCTATTTTAACCTGGCGGGCCATGACAGCGGGGATGTGCTGAAGCAGGAGGTCCGGATCGATGCGTCCTGTTATACGCCTGCCGACCAGGTATCCATTCCCACCGGGGAGATTGTTCCGGTAGCCGGAACACCCATGGACTTTACGGAAATGAAGCCCATTGGCCGTGACATCGAAGCGCCGTTTGAAGCATTGATATTTGGCAAAGGATATGACCACAACTGGGTACTGGATCACAAGGCCGGAGAACTGGCCCTGGCAGCCAGGGCAATGGACCCGTTAAGCGGCCGTGTGATGGAATGTTACACAGATCTTCCGGGCATGCAGTTCTACACTGCCAATTTCCTGACGGATGAGCTGACTGGAAAGGGCGGTGCCCATTATGACCGCCGCCATGCATTCTGTTTTGAGACACAATACTATCCGGATGCGGTACACAAAGGGAATTTTCCTTCCCCCATGATAAAGGCGGGGCAGGAGTATAAGACAACCACGGTCTATAAGTTCCTGGTTGAGTAACATGATCGGTAAAAGGCGCTGAATAAACTGGTTCAGCGCCTTTTTGTACGTCATTCATTGCCACAAAACGGATTTAATGGTATACTATAAAAATACGCGCCTGGAAAACGGCTCAAAACCATGGCCTGCCAGGCCGCGTACAGGAGAGAAAAGTAAAAGAGGGATTGGATGTCAAAGTCATTATACATAGCGGAAAAGCCCAGCGTGGCAGTACAGTTTGCGGAGGCCCTAAAGATTAAGGGCAGACGCGGGGACGGGTACATTGAGTCGGAGGATGCGGTGGTCACATGGTGTGTGGGCCATCTGGTGACCATGAGTTATCCGGAAGCTTATGACATGAAGTATAAACGCTGGAGTTTTCAGACACTGCCGTTCCTTCCAAAGGAATTTAAGTATGAAGTCATTGAGAATGTAAAAAAACAGTTTGAGATTGTCAAAGGCCTTTTGAACCGGGCGGATGTGGATACCATCTATGTGTGTACGGACTCGGGGCGTGAAGGTGAGTATATATACCGTTTGGTGGCCCAGATGGCCGGTGTGACAGGGAAGAAGCAAAAGCGCGTCTGGATCGATTCACAGACAGAGGAGGAGATCTTAAGGGGGATCAGAGAGGCAAAGGACGAATCAGAGTATGATAACCTGTCAGCCTCCGCCTACCTGAGGGCAAAGGAAGATTACCTTATGGGGATCAATTTTTCCAGGGCCCTGACCCTGAAGTACGGGCCGTCCCTGTCCAACTACCTGGGTACCAAATTTACAGTGCTGTCCGTGGGCCGTGTCATGACCTGTGTGCTGGGAATGGTGGTGCGCAGGGAGAGGGAGATACGAAGTTTTATAAAGACACCTTTTTACAGGGTGATCGGCAGTTTTGAGTCCCCTGGAAAGGACGGGGAGCCTGTGCCTTTTGAGACGGAGTGGAAGGCTGTGGAGGGCTCCAGGTATTTTGGAACTCCCCATCTTTATAAGGAAAATGGTTTTAAAGACAGGGACCATGCCGAGGAATTGATCGCCATGCTGCGGGAACAGCCGCCCATGGAAGCGGTGGTGGTGTCAAAGGAGAAAAAGAAAGAGACAAAGAACCCGCCTCTTCTCTACAACCTGGCGGAGCTGCAGAATGACTGCTCCAAGATGTTTAAGATCAGCCCGGATGAGACCTTGAAGGTGGTCCAGGAACTCTATGAGAAAAAGATGGTCACATATCCCAGAACGGATGCCAGGGTACTGTCCACCGCAGTTGCCAAGGAGATCTATAAGAATATCGGGGGACTAAAAAATTATGCGCCCATGTCAGAGTTTGCCGGCGAGATACTGGAAAAGGGAGCTTATAAGGGCATTGCAAAGACGCGGTATGTCAATGACAAGCAGATAACAGACCATTATGCCATTGTGCCCACAGGACAGGGAGCCGGGAACACCAGGGGGCTTTCGCCTCTTTCAGAAAAGGTGTACCAGGTGATATGCAGAAGGTTTTTAAGTATTTTCTATCCGGCGGCCGTTTATCAGAAGTACAGCCTGGAGCTGGAGCGGATGAAGGAACACTTTTTTGCCAATTTTAAGGTCATGTCCGACCCGGGATATCTGAAGGTGGCGGATGTGAATCTGGCCCGTAAGAACGGCGTTGAGGAAACCTTTGAGGATAATCAGGGCCAGGGCGGAAAGACTAAGGATGAAACCCAGAATGGGGAGGGTGATGAGGCCCAGAATGCCCTTTCTCCAAAAGTTGACAGGACAGTATTGCTTCAAATGCTTGCAGAATTGAAAAAAAATGATATACTTACTTTGGTGGATCTGAACATAAAAGAAGGGGAGACATCCCCGCCAAAGCGGTATACCTCCGGTTCCATGATCCTGGCCATGGAAAATGCGGGCCAGCTCATAGAGGATGAGGAGCTGCGTGCCCAGATCAAGGGAAGCGGTATAGGTACCAGTGCGACCAGGGCAGAGATACTGAAAAAGTTGTTCCATATCAAGTACCTCAGCCTGAATAAGAAGACACAGGTCATTACCCCGGACCTTCTGGGGGAGATGGTATATGATGTGGTGGACAATTCCATAAGACAGCTCTTAAACCCGGATCTGACCGCCAGCTGGGAAAAAGGGCTTACCTATGTATCAGAGGGCTCCATAACCTCAGAGGAATATATGGAGAAGCTGGAGCGTTTTGTAGCAGGCAGGACAGTTAATGTGATCCGGATGAATAACCAGCATGATCTTCGCAGGGTATTTGATTCGGCTGCCGCGTTCTATAAAAAGACAGAATCTAATAAAAAGGAGACTAAACTATGAAACTGGAACAGATGACGATCAAGGAACTTTTAGACACAAGCCATACAATTGCAGAGAAGCTGTTTGACGGACAGGTTTATCCGTGGGAGGTGCTTCCTAACATCGGAGCATTTATTGAGGAATTAGGCCCCATCCTTCCTGAAAATGAATACAGAAAGGTAGGCAAGAATATCTGGATCCATAAGACTGCCAAGATTGCGCCAACCATTGCAATGGGCGGACCTATGATCGTTTGCGCTAAGGCAGAGATCCGTCAGAGCGCGTTCTTAAGGGGACGTGTGATCATCGGCGAGGGCGCTGTGATCGGAAACTCCTGTGAACTGAAGAACTCCATTATCTTTGACGGCGCCCAGGTTCCGCACTTTAACTATGTGGGCGATACTATCATGGGCTTTAAGGCACACATGGGCGCAGGCGCGGTGACCTCCAATGTAAAATCAGACAGATCCCTGGTTAAGGTTCATGCTGAGGACGGGGATGTGACCACCGGATTTAAGAAGTTCGGCGCTATTCTGGGTGATCATGTGGAAATCGGATGCAACAGTGTCCTTAATCCGGGAACCGTGATCGGAAGAAACAGCAATGTATATCCTTTATCCAGCGTAAGGGGCTGTGTACCGGCTGATTCCATTTACAAGAATCAGGATAATATTGTTATCAAGGAAGTAAGAGAGCAGGAAGCGGAGCCGGAGGCAGCAGAGCCGGGAAAAGGCGGACTTAAGGTAGTTAAGTAAGCCGGGAAACGAATGAAAATAAAAGCGGGAAAACGGAGTGTACACAGTGTCTGCACAAATCCGTTTTCCCGCTTTTTCTATAAGGCAATTTAACAGGGCAATTTTACTTTGTTCCAAAGATGCGGTCCCCTGCATCACCCAGACCTGGACAGATATAGGCATTCTCATTCAGGCAGCGGTCCAGATGGCCCACATAGATCTGGATATCGGGATGGGCTGCACGGAGACGCTCCAGGCCTTCAGGCGCAGCAATGATGGCCATAAACTTGATCTTTTTCCCGCCGTGCTCCTTGATGAAATCAACGGCAGCCACGCCGGAACCTCCGGTAGCCAGCATGGGATCAGTGACAATGATGGTGCGCTCCTCAATGGGGTTGGGAAGCTTGCAGTAATACTCATGAGGCTCATGGGTGACTTCATCGCGGTACAGTCCAATATGGCCTACCTTTGCGCTGGGAACCAGTGCAAGGATGCCGTTCACCATGCCCAGCCCTGCACGGAGGATCGGAACCACAGCCAGCTTGCGTCCGGCTATCATAGGTGTCATGCATGTCTCAATGGGAGTCTCAACCTCCACGTCCTCCACAGGAAGATCGCGGAGCGCCTCATAGCCCATAAGCATTGCGATCTCTTCAATCAGGGCGCGGAATTCGTTGGTCCCTGTGGATTTGTTGCGCAATATGGAAATCTTGTGCTGGATCAAAGGGTGGTCAAAAATCATTATGTTATCCATAGTTGTTGCTGCTCCTTTATCTATTAGAATTAATGATAATTAGTAACAGTTCAGGACGGCAGGAAAATGGGTGCAAAAGCGGGCGTTAAGCTTGCTTATAAGTCCGTTTTTGCACCCATTTTCACATTGGATGGAAATCCGATGCTTATTGACCGGCTTTTCCGGTCAATAAGATGGGCCGTCCTGAAACGTCACGATAATTATATATCAAATAGCTTATGATATCAACCGTTATATGACATTCCGCCCGTCATTATTTGGTAGATGGGTCAAATGATACAATGACATAGTCGCCTAATGCATGGGGAACAGGCATGGAAAAGAAGATGGTTCCCTGTTTTTCGTAGCTGAAGGACTCCGGCCAGGCGGTGCCTGATGAAAGGGGGAAATCCGCGCCGTCAAACACTGCGGTCAGGGTGTCGATATCCAGAGAGCTTCTGTATTCCAGGACAGCTGCCTCTACATCAGCGGAAATACCGGAGAATTTCACATCATCACTGAGTACATAGCCGGCCATGGTATAGGCATCTGTAAAATCCTCAAATCCCAGATCCTGGACCTGGGGAAGGTTAACGGTATTGGAATAGAACAGATTGACCGGGTGGGCGGCGCCGTCTCCCATAAGGCTTCCCGTGTAGGTGGCGGTGATCCTCTTGCGGTCCACGGATATGATTTTGCACTTAATGGAAAGGGTATCCTTGGACTCATCAATTTCATTGGCCTTGATCACAGAGAGGGCATTTGACTTTAGCAGCTCATTGACCTTGGCCTGCTTGTCCGCGTCATCCATCTTGTTCACGGCCGGATATTGGATGGAAACCTTACCGGATGTGTATGTCTCTATCTCTGCTGTGACACTGGATGTATTGCCGTTTTCCGTGGGAGCGGCAGTCTCTGTTTCAGCTTCTGTGGTGGGGGGAAGAGTCTCCTTTGGACTTTCAGTGGCAGCTTCCGTGTGTATGGTGGAAAGGTCTGCCTTTTCCGGCGCCTGGCTTAGGATCAGGCCAATGGCCACACCGCCTATCACCACCGCTGCACTGATCGCGCCTATTAGAATTTTCTTATTTGTATCCATCATAATTCCTCCTTTGTATTCCTGTGGACTCTCGTAGTCCCCTGATACTCGGATTTGCGGGATGATTCCGAGAGTACACTCCTGGCTTGTGCCAGGATTGTGTTAATTATAAATGATATTCATGGACGCAGTTTGAAGAAAAGCTTACAAATTATTAAAGCCGTTCCCTGTCTAAAAGCCGGGCGGATACATGCACATTAAAAAACTGCACAATAGGTCCCAGACCAAATGCCGACAGTAGAGTGCCCAGACCAATGATCCCGCCCGCCAGATAGCATATGAGGGCGCAGAAGGCATCCGTGCTGATGCGGTAACGGAAGTACGGCACATGGGGTTTTTTGCGGACCAGGATCAGCGAAATACTGTCATAGGGAGCCACGCCTACATTGGGATACTGGTACAGGGATACGCCCAGGCTGGTAATGACAACGCCGAAAAGCACGGTGATGACGCGCTGGATCATCTGCTGGGGCGTTCCCATGACCCGCAGCAGTGTGTTATAAAAAAAGGTTACGATGTACCCCAGAAGAAAAGCATTGACAAGGGTTCCCACACCGATGAGCTTCCGGCCGGCAGCGGCCTCATAAATAAAAAGGGCGGCATTGACCATGAGAAGAAAGGTGGCATATGTGATATGGGTCAGATCGGACAGGGCCATCACCATACCGCTGAAGGGATCGTTGCCCAATCCGGACAGCTTAAATATACTGATTCCCAGACCGAGGAATATGTTTCCTGTGGTCATAATGACAAAACGCCGCATTCCTATTTTCCTGAAATAATTGATGAGCATATGGGCTGCCTTCCTGTGATTGTTTTGGAATATCCCCAACATTATAGTATACGGAGCACATAAAAGCAAGTCCATGATACTGACTCTTGACACAAACGTATGTTCGTGATATGATTATGATATGAAAACAAACACATGTTCGCTTACGAGGAGGTGCCTGTATGAAAATTACAAAGTATAATTTGAATGAAGTGTTATTTGAGAATCAGGACGCCCGGCTGTTGATCGAAGACGTTGTGACCCATACCGGTGCAAGCCTTTACTATTATCATGACACAGAGATCACGGTCCGTAAAGCCCTGGATATCTGGTATAAAGCCATGGACGCAGAGGATGAGGAGGACAGGCCGGTTTCGCTTCTGGATTTCTCCAACAGGGGCCATGTGGAGCCATTGTTTGCCTAATATCTGCAAAGTGCATAAAATAAATTTTCATATCCCATAAAGTTTGTGCACACTTTTTTTGCGGTATATGCTATTATAATAGACGTAACCCCCCCAATACATTATATAGTTTTTGCTACACCCCATAAGAAACGAAATACCTTCTCCTAAAATGACCAGTTCCCCGACTGGTCATTTTATTTTTTATCATGAATACAGGAATCTTTCGGCATGGTGAGGAATATAATATTAGGCTGGCAATTATATTTGCCTGAAAAACGTGCTGAAAGAGGGGGAAATATGACACAGCTGGAGCTTGTAGCAGAGATTGGTAGTGAGGCGATCCGGATTGCGTGGATGTATCTGGAGGGACAGCTCACTTTGAGAGAACTGGAAAATATACTGGGAGAAAAAAGGGCAGGACTGATCCATAGATATGTGAATGAATACATGAAAGAATGTGTAATTTAGGGATTCATATGCTATAATGGAACGGAAAAACAAGACGGAAAAGAGAAGGCTGTCTGAAGACAGGAAGGGACATTATGGAAGACATAAAGGGAATTGTGCTCATAGTGGCTATAGTGGGGGCGCTGCTGTACGCCGGCATCTGGGACAGGCATCACAGGAAATAAGAAATATAAACAAGGATGTTCCAGGTGAGGATCAGGAATACGTTTACGATCAGGCACATGGAAACGGAGGGCCGTTTGGCCCAATGCCTGTATGCAAAGGGAAGTACCGCCATCAGCCAGACAGCAGACATAACCCCCAGGAACAAACAGAGGGCAAGTGTGTTCCGTATCTTGATATGTAAGAAAAAACCGGCAATATAATAAACAAGGTTGATCAGTGCTGCAAGCAGAGAAAGAGCTGCCAAAACTGCGCCGTAAATATAGCCGCGCAGCACCGAATAAACAATGCCGCACAATAATATAAATGGAATGATAAACCATATTACATGTAGTTCCATTATTGCCCTCCCGCCGAATGTATGTTCTAATTCTAACACAGTTCTACAAAAAATTCACCTGTTTTTTCAATGAAATCCAAATCATTGGACATGATCCCCTGCCATGTTCTTTAATTCCCTGTAAATGGAAAATCGTGTAAACAATTGAAAATACAGTGGTGTTATTGCCGTAATTTTGCTATAATGGAGAAAGCGGATAGGAACTGATTGGGAGGACGCTTATGAGAGTAGAAGCCTTAAAATACCGAAGTGAACAGAATCTGGATATTATCATATTTGTGGATTTTAACGTGATGAGTGAGGAACATACAAAGCGGTGGACCATAGCGGAGATTGCTTACAAAAAGCTGCTTGTGAACAAATACAACTTTTTAAGCGATACATACAGGGATGAGGATGATTATTTCCAGATGGGGCCCGAGGAGCGGACCGCCTATGTGCTGAATAAGCAGATTGAGTTTGTGGGGGAGGAAAAGTTAAGGGAGGCATTAATGGCTGCCTGGAACATGATTAAACCGGATCCGGACCAGGTTCTTGGCATAAGATAGAAGTCTCTATATCATTCAAAGGCCCCCTTGTCCACTGAGGGTAAATATGGATCATGAAGTAGCTTGATTGAGGGAATCCCCAGGCGCGGCCGAGGGATCCCTTTTTATTTCGTTTTATTCCGTTGTTAGTCCTTTTTCTTCTCTTTTTCTTCCCCTTGTTTTGTACCCATCATTCCCCTGTGCCCCTTGGCTGTGATTAGATGTCTGCTTTTTGGGATAAAATATAAAGAAAAGCAGATTATGGAAATAAGCAGTTATGAGAATAGGAGCAATGATGAAGAAACTAATACAAACCGGTATAACAGCACTGCTTTTATCACTGGCCTTCCCGGCAGTGGTATATGCGGACGGGGATGGCGCCGCCGCGGCAACCCTTTGTGCCCAGGCAGATGCGGTCATAAATGATCTTATATCCACAGCGGATGTGATGAAAAGAGGGACATTTGGGGGGAGTCAGGAGGGCAGGGCGGTCTTTGAAAAACTGGATGCAAACTCAATGGCACTGATGGAACTGGCCGTTGACAGCGCTCAGGCTGCGAATCCTGCGGGCCTGAGGTTTTCATCTTATACCCAGGAAGACCTATATATCCTGGCCCATGTGATCTGTGGGGAAGCACAGTCCTATCCGGATGACGAGCAGCTGTACGTGGGATCCGTGGTCCTCAACCGGGTGGGCCATCCGTCCTTTCCCAACACGATCCAGGATGTGGTGTTCCAGCGCGGGCAGTATGCATGTACCAGGGACGGAAATTACAACCGTGAGCCTACGCCTCAGAACTGGGCCAATGCGAAGTATCTGTTGGAAAATGGAAGCGTCCTTCCGGGCAATGTGGTATGGCAGTCAGGAGGGCGGCAGGGAAATGGCGTTTATATACGAACCAGATACCATTGCTATTGTTACTGAGTGATCATTCCCTGTCTGAAGATTTGAACAGAGAGGGGGGACAGCCTTGGGATTATGTGATATAATAGGTAAAAACAGGAAAACACTATGTGGCGAAGGGAGAGGAGACAGGATGTATAAAACAATTGTGGAGACGGTTTTGGGAGATATTACAAAGGTAAGCGGCATGGATGCAATTGTCAATGCCGCCAATTCCTCACTGTTAGGAGGAGGCGGTGTGGATGGCGCCATCCACCGCGGTGCAGGCAAGGAACTTTTGGAGGAATGCAGGCTGTTAGGCGGCTGTAAGACAGGGCAGGCCAAGATCACAAAGGGATATCAGCTGCCCTGCACGTACATCATACATACCGTGGGACCGGTGTGGAACGGAGGAACGCACAGCGAGGAGGAACTGCTGGCTTCCTGCTACAGGAATTCCCTTCAGCTGGCAGTGGAGCATCATGTGAGGCAGATCGCATTTCCATCCATCTCAACGGGCATCTATCATTTTCCCGTGGAGCTTGCGGCGGAGACTGCGGCCAATGAGATGGACAGGTTCCTGAAGGAACATGACGGGGAGCTGGACCGTATAGTATGGGTGTTGTTTGATGAGAGAACAAAGCTGATCTATGACATGGTGGTGCGAAAGGTGTTTGGGTTGCAAAATTAAATATTGCGGCGAAAACAGGCGGTTCCATACAAGGGGAACCGCCTGTTGAACTGTAGGTTATACAAAAACAGTATATTGTGATAAAATATTCATATCATGTTGGAAAATAAAAAAGACAAAGGGGAAATGAGATGCCGAAAAAGGAAACCGCAACAAAAGAAGACCTGATGGATGTACTGGACTTGCTGGACCGTTTGGAAATCCGTTACTGGTTAGACGGAGGATGGGGAGTAGACGCGCTTGTGGGAAAACAAACGCGGGAACACAGAGATATCGACATTGATTTTGACGCCCAATACACAGACCAATTGATCGATACCCTGGTGTCCCATGGTTATTCGGTTACAACAGACTGGAGACCTGTGAGGATTGAACTGTATCATCCGGAAATGAGTTACATAGACATCCATCCATTTGTAATCTCTGGTGACGGTAAGGCAAAGCAGGCCGATATGCAGGGAGGATGGTATGAGTTTGAGCCGGATTATTTCAGTAAAACCATGTTGGAAGGGCGGGAGATCCCCTGTATTTCAGCTATGGGCCAAAGTGTCTTTCATACCGGGTATGAATTGAGGGAGGTTGACAGGCATGATATTAAAAACATCAACAGTCTGTTGGCTCAGAGCAATGAAGAACGGCAGAATGGATGAGACAAATCAACAAACAGAAGGTGCTACGAAATGACAAAAGAATCCAAACGAAACTTAAGCCCCAAAGAATCAGAGCGGAAAGCGCAGTTTGACGTTGTCTGTAAAACCATGGAAAAAGAAGGGTATACGAAGACTGATCTCACAGTTGGCATTATACAGGCCAATATATTTGCGATCATATTAATGATGCCATTTGCCGGAATCGTAATCTTTCTGTATCGTATGAAGAATCCCAGCGGAGACTTTTACTTTGGGGCCGGTTTTATATGGCTGTTTGCCCTGTTCCTGTTCTTGATCGTTGTACATGAGGGAATCCATGGATTGACATGGAGCATGTTTGCAAAGAAACATTTCCACTCCATTGAATTTGGTGTGATCTGGCAGGCCCTGACTCCCTACTGCACCTGTTCGGAACCTCTGAGCAAATGGCAGTACATCATAGGTGCCGCCATGCCCACTTTGATTCTGGGATTTGCGCTGTCAGCGGCCGCGGTCTGTTGTGGAAACCCGGGGCTGACGGCGCTGTCCGTGATGATGATCTTCAGCGGAGGAGGAGATGGTCTGATCATCCTGAAGCTGCTGCTGCACAGGACCAAAGGAAAGACAGTGGTCTATTATGATCACCCCTATGAATGCGGTGTGGTTGCATTTGAGCGGTAGCAGCTATTGACCGGTTAATTTGAATTCGGTTCCATCTGTCACAGGAGATTCACCTTTCATGACAGTGACAGGATCCGAACCTTTTTGGACAAAACATACCGTGTTCTTGTCCTTGATCTCAAAAATGTAAGTATACGCCCCATCGTCCGTAGCTGCGGTGACATAGCCGTTGTCAACAGAGATTGTTCCCGCGGTTAAGTAGGATGATGAGGGATTGAAACCAAAGGAAAAACGGTGTTCTGTCAGATCAAAGGTAATGGCTGGCTGGAAAAAATCCGTCTCATTACCGCTTGTAACATAGGTCCCGTCTGACAGGACGGGCGTTGGTTGAGTGCATCCGCAGAAGGTGAGGACAGCGGACATTACCAGAAGGAATATACAGCTAATGGTTTTTAGGTTCATCCGGCGCCTCCTTTTGGGTTGATCTGGCGGGCTGGTTCATGGGATCCGTGTTTTTTCTTCATGGTTGATACCTCTTAGTCCTCTTTTATTTTATATTTGGAAATAAGATGGGCGGTCAATAGGAACACTGGAACCAGTATGCTAAAAAAACCAAGGTACCCAAAGTTCATATCCGTCAGATAGGTGATGATAAATAAGGCTATTTCAATGGAAATGGGGGCAAAGATGCAGATACATGCTAACATCCGCCATTTTTTATTTGTCATGGTATTCATCTCCTTATATGTGAATTTGTATAGAGGGGCTGCATAAAAAGTAACGCTAGATATACACTGATTAATAAGTGTCAAATGATTATTATAAAAGCTTTTTAGTTTAAGATATATTAATATTCGTCCATATATTTCTGTAATCCATCTGCAAATTTTCCAATATGAATACCATCAACAAATGAGTGATGTGCTTGAACCGATATTGGCATGAAGAATGTTCCGTTCTTTTTATAATATTTCCCCCAATCAAACAGGGGCGTTGCGTTGTCTTTTTTTCCTGAATTCGTATGAGAAATATGAGTATATGTTATCCACGGCATAGGGGAGCATTGGAAAACATCATTTCCAAGAGGCCCGGTAAAGTATTCTTTTTGTTCCCTTGCGGTTTTTGCTGCCAACTCCACGTATTCCTCAATCTTATTTTGCATAGGGACATTAACCACCTTAAACAACTGGGTATCTTGATTCAGATATGTAAAAGCGGTATCGATTTTATCATACAAAACAATAGTTCCATCCAAAAAGCGGTATCTAAATGCTTCTATTTCATTTGCACATTTACATACAGCATATACCATTGCAATTGTAAAGGAAAAATTTTGTTTCTTAATTTTTTGCAGGAAATTAGTAATATCTACTTCAAATGTCACGCAAAAGGCAGGTTCAGTACTATTTCTAAAGATCATACAATGCATTGCTCTTTCCCAGCATTTTTCATCCACTACTCTATAAATATTAGCCATCATGCCCCTCCTGAAGTTGGATTTGCTAAATTTGCGCTATTTGCCTAAAACATACTTGACCATACGCAATTGCCTTGTGCCTATTCCAATATAAGTTAAAGGTGGTTCCGTTTGTATGAACGGCTCATGCATTTAAGTAAAATATTATGTTATAGGCGGCGCACATTTCATTAAACGGATTATTGTATTGATGAGGAATATCATCACGAAAACGGATAGATTGCTTTTCTTTAACAACAATTTCCCTGCCGTTCAAAACAAGCTGCAGTTTTCCCTGTATAACAAAGAGATATTCTTCCACTCCATCTAAATGTTGTTGGGAACGATAATCACAGCCAGCAGCAAATTCTATATAAAATATTTCCATGTTCCGCGTTGGACAATAGGGGAAAATTGCATATGTCTTCATCAACTCACCATATTCCAAAATTGGCTTATGTGATTTAAAGTCAACAATCTGAAAATCGTTCTCCTGTTCCTGCAAGAAATAGGATAATGGAACTTTAAGCCCTTTCGATATTTTCCATAGAGTGTTTATAGTCGGAGAGGAAGCACCACGCTCAATTTGAGCTAAGGCAGGTTTACTTACATTGGTTAAGTTTGAAACCTCGTCTAAAGACAGCTCCTTGTTCAGACGAATTGATTTGAGCCGCTTGCCAACATTCAAATTGATATTTTCCATTCTTATACCTCTTGTTTGTATTGAATAATATCGTTTTGTATATTATAACATACAAAAATTGAATTTTCAATTATAAACGTTCCAAAACGTTAAGAAAGATATTTATTATCTAGACAGTTTTATATTGATAGTTAATAGATCTTAGTGTATTCTGTAAATAGGAAATGGAATTCAGATAGGAGGGATTGAATATGACATCATCCAATATAAAGGCTATGATCCAGTGCGATAGTTACAAAGTATGGGAAACCGTATTAGCAGTTGAACATTATCATACATGGCGAAGCGATGTGAGCAGAACAGAATTGATAGATGAAAAACAGTTTATAGAATATTCCCCCAATGGCTATTCCACTACGTTTACAGTTACTGTGGTTGAACAGTACAAGCGCTGGGAGCTTGATGTAAGAAACAGCCATACAAAAGGACACTGGACCCTTGTATTTGCATCCAAAGGCAGTGAAACAGAGATTGACTTTACAGCGAGTGTAACAGCGGAAAAGCTTTCTATAAGGCCAATTGGTAAAAGTGTATTTGAACAAACGTATTTGAAAAAGGCGCAGACACAATTTATAACAGATTTAAAAAAAATTCTCGATTGACAGCTTCCGGTTTTGAACGATATATAAATAGGGAACTGCTAACTATCAGGCATGAAGTTAGTAGTTCTTTTATTTTGCATAATAAAGAAGAAAAATCCTGTGGAGCGAATAAGGCTCCCCAGGATATAGTGATGGAATTAGGATCATTTAAGCTTTTGAATTTCTTTATAGGCTTCTATAAGACCATTTTTAATTGCTTTCTTAAGAATGAAGTATGCGAGAGCAAAGAATCCAATAATTAGGGCAACATACAAAATAAAGCTAAAGATCATAAAGAATATTGATGAATGCATAAGGTATCCTCCTAAAATTGTTTAATATATGTTATTAAAATTATAGAATAAATTAGCGTAATGTCATAGTATGGAAATCATTAAAATTACCTTACGGAAAACGTGCAAAGGTTCGTACCGCGATGAGGTATCTTCCAGAGCATCAGGAGGTAATACATACCTGTTAGAATCAGAGGTTATATTTTGGATGAGGGGATATAAGAGGCTTATTCTGCAGTAGTGTTGTGGGCTGGGTTCTGGTATAATAGAGCTGAAGTTTTATCAGGATCAGTGGAAATGATGGTCGATACATCCCCGGTCAGTTTGGGAAGAGATTAAAACTAAAGGGAATTACATATGTAATCCCAGCAAGACGGAGAACATAAAAGTGATAGGAAATATTATGATCGACTGTCAGGATGAAAAAGAATTACAGAAATTCTACAGTGAATTATTGGGATGGGAAATATGAGTTTTTGGGAAAAAGTTCAAAAGATAACTGCCCGTATTGCGCGTGGGAAACTTGTTCGCGGTGTAACGGCTCTGGACGAGTATCTCTTTATACTATAGTTCAATAGGCTTTGATCGTTACAAAATTACAATGAGCATGTTCTAATCCTCATGGTTTAAGTTGAAACCATGAGGATTTTAGCTTTGCCTGTTTTGAAGAGTTAAGACTTTTTCATGATGGACGTCCCTTCTGAAAAGTGGTATGATAAATGGGAAAGAGGGGATGTATATGTGGGAAAAGTGGAAAAAGAATGTCACAATTTTCTGTGTCATGTTTAAGATTGGATGTTTTACCTTCGGCGGCGGATGGGGGATTGTGGCTCAGATGCAGGAAGAATTTGCAGACCGGCGTCATTGGGTGACGGAGCAGCAGATCCTTGACTTTATGTCCGTAGGCCGATCTCTTCCGGGACTGATGATCATGAATATTTCGGTAATGTTCGGCTATACGGTGGCCGGTCCGGTGGGAGCGCTTTCAGCTACCCTGGGACTTTCAACACCAGCGCTCCTGGTGTTTTCTATCGTCACTTACTTTTATACGGCGATGAAGCAGATTGGCGCGGTTAGCCATGTGCTGAATGGAGTCAGAGGCGCGGTCATTCCTGTGATCATAGGTGCGGCATGGAAATTAAAAGGACAGGCGCTTGTATCAAGGATTAGCTATGTCATCATGGCTGTGGCCTTTTTTTTGTGCACCTTTACAAGCCTTAGTAAGCCTATGATTGTAATTCTTGGCGCCGTGTTCGGGCTGGCGCTGGGCTTTGTCCGGGATCAGAAGCAGGCTGGCGGGAAAACCCAAGGCGGACTGACGGATGACCGTCAAGCAGCTCAAGACGGATTGGCGGATAACAAACGGGAAGGGGGCGGTCATTCATGATCTATCTTCTTTTGTTCTGGTCTTTTATGAAGGTGGGGTTCTGCAGCTTTGGCGGGATGACTATGATTCCGGTCATCAGCGATATCGTACTCCGGTACGGATGGATGACATCGGAAGAGGTACTGGATATTGTGGCGGTAGCGGAGATGACCCCAGGCTCACTGGGAATCAACAGCGCGTCCTTTGTGGGCTTTCGCACGGCCGGGTGGCTGGGGGCGTTCTGCGCAAATCTGGGAACCATGATGCCTTCGCTGACACTCTGCATGCTGGCCGCACATTTCATCACGAAATTCAAGGGTAATCGATATTTGGAATGGCTTTTTACCGGAATCCGCCCTGTCTGTATCGGCATGTTGGCCGCTGTTGTGGTTTCGCAGAGCAGAGGGACATTTTTGACTGGAGAGGGACCTTTGGGAATCGGCTGGAACCTGGTAGCAATTGCAGCAGTTGTAGGTTTCCTCATGAATAAACTTAAGCTGTCTATTCCAAAGACGATTCTGTTAGGAGCTCTATTGGGGCTTTTGTTCGGATGATGGGGCATTAATGCCTGGCGGTGAGGGCCACGGACTGTCAAATTTCAAATGCCCCATATTAGTGTTTCTTTTAAGGCAAATCTGGATATCTCCGATAATGAGGCTTTTGTCCTGTTGGCAGGAGGTCAGTAAACTGGATACCAATTATCAAGAGGTATGTCTTAAAGCCTGAAGAATCAATAACTGAGAATGCGCTGATGATCCTTAGAATGGGGTATAAAATTGGAAAATAAGAAAGACGAGGAGTGGAATTCTCCCCGTCTGTTTTTTTGAAATAATACCTTTTGTTTCACTGCATCCGGCAATATAATCCATGCCGATGTCATAATGTTGTGCAAGAATAATTAATGAATCGACAGATATACGTGTTTTTCTTACAGTTATAGTTGTTTCCTAAACTGATTGGGCGTTATTTGCATAACCTCTTTAAAAGATTTAATATAATAACTGGTACTGCAGAAACCAGTTTCTTCAGCAATTAAATCAAGAGGTTTTTCTGTATTTTTAAGAAGTTCCGTACTCATGTAAATGCGGTAGGTTTTAATGTAAGATGAGATGGTCTCATGTAAAATGCTCTTAAAGATGCGGCAGCATTCACTCTCGCTGAACATTACAACTGCCGAGATATTCTGAATCGTTATCTTTTCCGAATAATGATTTTGGATATATTGGATGATGCTATGTACTACAGAAGCATGGTTATTTGGATGGTGTTTTTCTGAACCATCACCTTTGTTGTTTTGAATCATCATGAGCCATAATTTAGTCAGTTCACTTTGAATACTATATTCAAAACCGAAAGTTTGTTCCTGTGCCAACTGATATATAGTAATTAGATGGACAAGCACTTTATTCTGCCACTCAATGTCGGGAGAAAGAGGAACCGCCTCGAAGTCTGGGGCTTTTTTATATGGGGTAACGTATTTTGTTTCAAAAACAGATCCCGGAAAAACAGAAAGCAGTTTTTCATTAAAATCATAGCAGATAAATGTACCGAATGGGGGATTTTTCGGTTTGATCATATGAAGGCATCCTTGATTAATAAAGATACCGCCTCCTTCAGATATGTCATATTGTTTGGAATTTACAAAGAAACTAACAGTTCCTTCTGTTACATAGCACAACTGCAGTTCCTTATGCCAATGCCAATTGACAAAGCCCATGACTTTTTCTCTAAGATCATCAAGGTAGATAACAAATGGAAATTCATAATTGCCATGGGGAGTGCATTCCATCATATTTTGACCGATTTGAATATCTGGATATTTGATTGTTGAAATCATTTACAAACCTCGTTTCTGGATAGTAATAAGATCACTCGATTAGCGAGCCGTTAATTTGTATAATAATCCTCAATAAATGGTCGGATCAAATGGTTGTGTTAATTATTTTTTTGTACAAGAATCATGATTTTATTATTACACTTATTGTCTGATGAATAAATGCTCAAAATCATTACATTATCAAACAAAATTATTACACATTTTGCAGATGAAGTCAAATATAATTACATTATCAAGAAATGAAAAAACAGCAACAAAAGAAGTATATTAATGAAGGAGAAACTATGCAAAAGTGCAGTGATGAACTCAAACAAAATCTAGTACGGTGGCGACACTATTTACATCAGCATCCGGAAACTGCATTCCAGGAATTTGAAACTGGCAAGCTGATTATTGATAATCTTAAAAGTTGGGACTGGGTAGTTACGGAAGGTGTTGGAAAAACAGGAATTGTAGCAAGTCTTACTGCCGGGGACAGTAGTGCCTGCATTGGTATTCGGGCAGATATGGATGCTATAAACCTCCAGGAACAAGGAGAAATATCATACGCATCAGATGTATCAGGAAAGATGCATGGTTGTGGGCATGATGGGCATGTGGTAATGCTACTTGGAGCAGCAAAGATGCTTTCGGAAACCAGAAATTTTAATGGTACGGTGAGGTTGGTTTTTCAGCCATCCGAAGAGCCGGGAGGCGGTGCGAAAGCGATGATTGCAGATGGACTGTTTGAACGTTTTCCAATGGATGAGATATATGGGCTGCACAATGCACCGTTTCTGCGGGCCGGTAAAATCCGCACACGAGTCGGCGGTATCATGGCCAGTGAAGATAAGTTTAAAATCCGGATTACCGGCAAAGGAGGGCATGCAAGCAGTCCGCATGAAGGCATTGATCCCTTCGTATGTTTTGCAGAAATTTATTTAGCCCTACAAACCATTGTTTCAAGAACTGCAAATCCATTGCATCCGTTGGTGATATCCTGCACGGAAATTAAATCTGATGGAGCGCCCAATGCGATCCCTACCAACATAGTTGTCAAAGGTGATGTAAGAAGTTACTCAGAGGCGAATCAAAGGTTAGTTGAAGATCGTATGCGAAGTATTGTAGAGGGTGTCTGTCGGATGAATAATGCAGTCGGAGAAGTGAGTTATACTCGTGAATTTATTCCATTAATTAATTCTGAGGAGTGTGTGGTTCATGCTGGTAAAGCGGCACAGGCAGTGGCAGGTATTGATAATGTTGAACTAAATGGAGAACCATGGATGGCCTCTGAAGACTTTGCTGATTTTTTAAAGGTCGTGCCAGGATGCTTTGTCCTTTTAGGCAGCGGCCAAGAGGATTCGAATAATATCCCTCTTCACAGCCCGTTTTATGACTTTAATGATGACATCCTGACGATTGGAACTGAGTTCTGGACAGAGTTTGTGGCTCAGAGGTTGCGTTGATTGATAGTAATGTTAATATGAATCTGATATGGAAATCAGCCAGTTGTTTTTAATTTCCTGTTGAGCAACAGACAAACTTTTGGTTTTTATAGCAGCAATAATGCGGCAGTGATTTTCATAACTGGCCTGATGGCGGGCAACTTCCTTGAAAAAATGATTTTCATTCCGACAGGCTAAAAAAGTTAGTTGATCTGTAAATGTGATCAAATAAGGATTGCCGGTTATTTTGGCGAGATAATTGTGGAAGTCTCGGTCTGCTATATGTGCATCAGAGGAAGAACCGTGGTTGGCATTTTCCAGAAACCGCTCATTTAGTTCGGTTAAACAGGATAGATCCTTAGCTGTGATCTGGTTGATGCATAGTTTGAGGGAGATTGACTGCAGTTCACCAAGGAGTTCATAAACGTATTTCATATCCTGGAGATCGATTGGAGTAACATAGGTTCCACTTGATGGAATAATATGTACCAGATTTTGTTCCTTTAACATTTGCAAAGCTTCTCGTACCGGGGTACGGGAGACAGAAAAGTATTCGGCAAGTTCGGTATCATTTAAACGCTCATTTGGCCGAAACGTACCATCAATAATCCACTGCTGGAGTGTTTTGTAAACACGTTCTTTAGCAGTCTGGCGGTTGTACACTTCTTTTTTGGGGGGGATTGGCATAAATAGTTCAAACTCCTTTTATAGTACAATCTGCTTTAACAGATTGTATAGCTATTTTACTATTTGGAAAAGGAAAATACAATATTTAAACAAGAAATATTAGTAAAGGATTTGAGGTTAATGGCGTTGTTTACACGTCAGGGCAGATACCGGTGAATCCTGTTGATAAAACGGTGCCTGATGGAATTAAGGCTCAGGCAGAGCAGAGCTGTAAAAATGTAGCGGCGATCCTCGAAGCAGCAGGCAGTATTATGGGTGACTTCATTTATATTATGTGAGATTGAGGCAATAACAATTTTATAGATAGTTTTTATTTATCCAAATTGATATATTGGATATCGCTTGTATTAATATTGAGCGTTATGATTTATTAGAAACTTATTATAATAAAACAGGGGTCAGTAATGAGAGAACATCATATTAGTTATATTTATGCAATAAAAAATGAAAACACGTGTACAGGAAAAGGTCCTCAGTTTTTAACAGATGAGGCTACCGCATCCGTATATAATATCCACTATACGTTAGACAGTTATCAACCGACTCCATTGGTTTGCCTGGAGAAAATGGCAAAACATCTTGGCGTAAAGGCTGTGTTTGTAAAAGATGAGTCCAAAAGATTCGGCCTTAATGCGTTTAAAGGGCTTGGCGGTTTGTATGCCTTAACGAGAGTGGTTTGTAAGGAACTGGGATTGGATGTGAATCATATTAGTTTTAGTGATTTGCAGAAGCCGGAATGGAAAGAGCAGGTTCAATCCATGGTATTTGTAACTACCACAGACGGTAATCATGGCAAAGGGGTGGCGTGGGCGGCAGCTCAGCTGGGATGTGAAGCGCATGTGTATATGCCGGTTGGTTCTTCTGAATTACGGGCTCAGGCGATCGAATCCTTTGGGAAAACGGAAGTTAGAATTATGGAAACCGGATATGATGATACCGTTCGATATGCAGCCCATATGGCTAAAGAACATGGCTGGCATCTGGTACAGGATACCAGTTGGAATGGGTATGAGGAGATACCGGTATGGATTATTCAAGGCTATACTACGATGGCAAAGGAGGCCGTGTCGCAGCTGTCAGAGGCCGGGTGTGATTATCCCACGCACGTATTTTTGCAGGCGGGTGTAGGTGCTATGGCAGGTGGTGTGTTAGGCTATTTGGCGAATCACTACGAAGATAATCGGCCGACTTTTGGCATTGTTGAACCTGAACATATTGCCTGCATCTATCAATCAGCAAAAATAAATGATGGTAAACCCCATCCCGCAATAGAAACAGGTTTAACGATAATGGCGGGTTTAAATTGTGGAGAGCCTTGTACGATAACTTGGCCGATTCTGCGAGATTTTGCAGACTGGTATTATAAATGTCCTGATTTTATAGCTGCATTGGGAATGCGTCTTTTAGGAGCACCTGCAGGTGATGATGAATCAATTGTATCAGGGGAGAGCGGAGCAGTAACAACCGGGCTGTTTTATGCACTATTGGAAAAGAATGAATTTGCTCAGCTGAGAGAACTTGCTGGCCTGGATGAGAATTCGGTAGTGCTGCTGTTTAATACGGAAGGTGATACGGACCCGGTTAACTATCGCAAGATCGTATATGAAGGAAAGGAGGCAATGCCAAATTAAGAGACAATAGATTTATTGATCTGACAACGTAGAAATTATATCAACAAAAAAATTTAGGAGGAAAAAGATGAAAGAGTTAATTAGGTTTACGGAGGCAGAATTTCAATCACGCATTAATAATTGCCGCAAGAACATGGAAAGGGCTGGGATATCCGGAATGATGGTTTCAGCTGAGGCAAATATCAATTATTATTCTGGCTATCGCACTCATGCACCATGGACTACCTTTACCCGTCCGATGTTCTTGTTTATCCCGGTTCAGGGTGAACCGCTGCTTTATACACAAACTTTCGTAACACCGGAAGCAACACTTAAGTCGTACTGTTGCGGCAACCGCAATTTTGACAGTCTCCTTGGTCCGACTGCAAATGAGCTATATGATATTATGCGGGAGTTGAACATGGTGCCTGGCAGCGTTGGTTTGGAATTGGGATTTGAGCAGAGGATTAACTATCAGCCGGATACATTCCTTGCACTGCGGGAATTAATTGGGGCTGAAAATATTATCGATGCAGCGCCTCTGATCTGGCGGCAGCGTATCATTAAATCGCCGGCAGAGATTGCGTGTCATAGAATTGCCTGTGAGGCAACGGGATATGCACATGACAAGACATTTGCAGCAATCGAGGCAGGAATGAGCGAACGAGAAATCTCTATGCTGGCACAGCAGTTCATGTTGGAAGGCGGTGCAGAGTACCCAGGTTTTGTTATTATTACCAGCGGACCTGGAAACTATGAGCGGATTAGTGCGATTAGCTCCGAACGGCAGCTTGAGTATGGAGATATGCTGTGGCTGGATTTGGGTGCTGTATACAATGGTTATTGGTCGGATTTCTGCCGCGCCGGTGTTGTTGGTCCCATCAGTGACGAGCGTAACCGCATGCAGGATGATGTCTATGCTATTACTGAAGAGGCTGCATCTGTCATGGCACCTGGTGTTCCGATTGCACAGGTAGCCCGTGCATGTGGTGAAGCGCTGGAGAAACGTGGATATCAGGCGACCTATGACTGTGGCCGTATGGGACATGGTATGGGACTGATGAGTACCGAGCCGGTATCAGTTACTGTTCATGAGGAGGGCGTTTTGCAGGAAGGTATGATCATTAATTTGGAGCCGGGGATTCTGGTGGAAAACGGTGTATTTTGTATTGAAGAGAATTATGTTATTACAGCTGATGGATATGAAAGACTGTCCATTGGCAGCAGAAAGCTACACCAGATTAAGGCCTGATATAGACGATATTATTTCAATTAACTGTAGCAATAACAATATGAGGAGGTTCTCATTCATGTTAGAAGAAAGAAAAACGGTTCGTCCCGCGTTTGTGTTAAGTATGATAGGCGGTATGATTGCTTATTATATTGGCTCTGCTACTGGAACAGGTCAGGAATTTTTGCAAGCTTATTCTAGTCATGGCACGATTGGACTTTTGGGAATTTCAATATACCATATTTTTACAGCGGCCCTAGCTTTAACCGTTATTTTTGTCTGTAAAAAGTATCAATTGACTAACGCAAAGGAATGTTTTATCTGGTTTTGTGGAAAATACGTTGGCTCTGCCGTACATTTCTATACTGTCGCATTCGTGGTTTGCTTTATGGTGCAGCTTATATCCGGTGCAGGCAGTATGTTGACCCAGTATTATGGCATGCCTTATTATGCCGGTGCCGGTATTTTATCGCTGCTTTGTATCATGTCAGTCGTTTTTGGATTTAAAAAGGTTATTGATATTATCAGTAAAATTGCACCATTTATTTTAGTCGTGCTGATAATCAGTTTTGTTGCTAGTCTTATAAATCCTGTGGATGGTATTGAAGCTGGATCAGCCATTGCAAAATCCACCACGGAAATTTCCAGAATGCATCCCAACTGGTTTGTTTCTACGATTCTGCATTCCAGTTATATCATTCTATTTGTATTACCTTATTTTGTGAGTTGTTACATGATGGATCGTACGGCAACAATGAAAGAAACTACGTTGTGGGTGGTAATTTCTTTTATCGCGCTCACGGTACTGATTGCCTTAATGGTACTTTCTCAGATAGCTAATATAAGCATCATCATTGGCACTCCGGCTCCTAATTTGGCAATGACAACTTATCATGCTCCTAAAATGGCAGGTGTTCTGGTATTTTTAGTGGTTGCAGCTTCGTTTACCACAGCAGCACCAGTTGCTGTTATCGCAGCTGAATATTTCGCTGAGGCGGATACAAAGAAGTTTAAGATTATTGGTACTGTATTGGTATTGGCAGAATTTGCAGTAAGTTTCTTAGGATCATATGCCCAGATTATCAACATTTTAGTTTCTGTATCTGGTTGGGTTGGTGTTTTTGCTGTAATTGTTGCTGCGATTAACTGCATTTGCAGACTGACTGTGAATAAAAAAGTCTGATACTCTTTGGTACAATTTTAATTAGCCTGAATGCTGGAAGAACCAAGATAAGAGTTATGGGGATGTAAGAAAAACACTACTAACCTCTGGTCCAACAGATAGAAATCGCATATAAGGCTAGGCTTCGAGAGTAGGGTGGTCAAATCTAACGAGATGGAAAGGAAACAACGGAATCTCACAAAGTTTATAGAAGAGAAACCGGGACTCAACATCATTTGTTAATGTGTGCTGCGAAAATCCATATGATGATACTGATAATCAATTATTTTGAATCTGTAGAATGTAGTAGATATACTTCAAGAAAGACGAGGAGTGGAATTCTCTCCGTCTTTTTTGAGAACAACACTTATATTTCATTGCAGCGGGAGTTAAAAAAGATACTTGAAATGACCCAATACAGCGAGGGAGCAACCTGCATGGGACGCCAGTTATGTGAAAGTAAATGGAGATGCCAGGCTGCGTTTGGAGTTTTCGCGCTCATCCACTTCTTCCTACGATGGAATTGTCATGACTATGCTTAATCGGAAATGAGCCATCAACACTGCTCCAGCTGATCAAAACCACATTTAACCTGGATCAATTTGAAATTCAGTCAGGAACGATTACCCAAAAGAGTGACACAGAGTGGAATCATGTCTTGGAGGATGAAGAAATTTATAATAAGCCTTTCGGAGAAGATGTCGCTTTTTTCCCTCATCTTCATAGAGAGACCGGTCCGGGAATATCTTCTTTTGCTTTACGTCTGCCGCAAAAAGAAAAAGTGTGGGATCGCTTTGAGGTTTGGGCGGATAGTAATAAAACCAGCAAAGTTTTTAATGAGACAGGAACTCGAGAACCCAACCATATTTATGGCAGAGATGATAAGCTGCTTTGAGACAGAACGTCCAAACTGTGTGAAAGATGTTTATTGACTGGCTTCTGGATTGAAGGGAAGTGCAGTATCACAAGATATTCATAAGATTCGGTTGTTTAGTCCCTTAGAAGGTGAACTTTTTACCTATAATGAACGGGGACGGATTTGAATTGCCGGATATCCATTGGAGGCGGTAGATTTAATACAATTTCAGGAATCGATAAAAGAGGTGCTGCAGAACGAGGAGTGGATCAATCGTCATCCCTGTGGTTTTGTGGAGCAATTAGAAAACAAGCGCTTGCGGCAGAAGGTAATTTCAATGAGGCCGATGACCGAAGGGTGGAATGGCCGGCTTTGGGATGTTTTGGAAGTAAAAGCTATGGAGAACTTTAACCAGAAGAACTGGGGAAGGTGATTGAGCAGTGGAGGAGGCTTGCCGCCGCTGGCTGGGGATATCAGATTCGGAATATGGGGATAAGGACAGAAAGAGGTGAACTGTATTTAAACTTCTGGAGTAGCCGCCCGAACTTTTGTATTTTAACGGAAGAGCAACTAAAAGAGAATGGATTAGCGCAGCGTTAGGAACAGTCACATAGGCCAACAATGGGATAATGGGACCATACAGGAGAGGAGGTGATGGTGTTTGCTGAGGTAATAGAAAGGAGCAGATTAATATAACAGGGAGATGCTGATGGGAATCAGTGTCTTTTTTCTTTCACTTGCAAGAGAACAAAAAAGAAGGAGGCAGAGTTCCGGTCGGGAAAAAATATCTGACTCTTTTTTGAATGGATTTAGAGTAGAAAGCGATAGAGAGAGTAAAAATGGCGCCTGAAACTTCCGGCGAACGATTCAGAACCAGAATGTCTGTAGAATTAGATAAAAGTGTTGGCCCCGACTGCCTATCGGTATGAAAAGGGAGAAGGAACAGGAAAGGCGTCTGCCAGATGAACTGCTTGGCAAGCGTATTTTGTAATAATCCTAACTGTGAGGAAATAAGGAATATTTTGTACATTCGGCAAGAATACACAGATATATGCGTTGCATGTCTGTTCAAAGAGTGGTACAATCAAACAATACCCATTGTGAGCAGGACTGACAATTGCTTTTAGAAATTGCATTTTACCAGGAAATGGGACAGGCAGCGTTCGGTCAATAAAAATATTGAATATTAAATAAGCTATTTTATACTGGAGGTCAAAGATGGGAGAAAACAATGAGCTGAATGATCTGATTTACGAATACTATAGATCGCGTATCCTCTTTGGCATATACAGGTACGGCGAACAATTGAAGTCGATACCACAAATCTGCACTTTGTTTAGGGTGGCTCGGAATACCGTACAGATTGCGTTTAGCAGGCTGGAGAAGAATGATTATATAAAAACAGAACGAGGGAAAGTCGCCAGGGTCGTTTATCAGGGATCGGAAGAACAGTATAGGGAAAACATTGTAAAGTATTTTGCTCCGCGCAGGGATGGAATACTGGACTTTCATCTCAATGGTAATCTAATGTTTTTACCAATATGGGAAAAGGGCATGCAGAATCTAAAACTGGATATGCAGTATAACACAGGTGGGACGAATACAGAAGGGAAAGCCGCCTCAGAATCAACCATCCTGTATGCTGATGTTCTCAATACGTTTCAGAATGGATTAATGTTTGGGCTTTTTTGGCAATGCCTTCGTTATATCAACTATTTCTATCCGCCTAGAAATGATAGAAAGGCGAATTATGTAGTGAGAGATAGATTGTCAGTGGAAAAAGCAAACGACCTGAAACGAGTAACGGACGCCTATTATGAGCAGATTTATTTGAAAGTTATGGATTTTACTGAGTCAAACTGTGAAAAGTATCACCTGGAGCAGGAGGATCAGATTCCGTTTAAATGGACGATTTACCGGAAACGGCCGCAGGTGCGTTATACGCTGGCGTCCACCGTTATCCGAGAGATTCTATGGGATGTTTATCCGGTTGGAAGCTATCTGCCTTCGCTGCCTAAGATGGCGGAGCGGTATCAGGTCTCCTTAATTACAGTACGCCGGACTCTGGATGTACTGAATTCACTTGGAATAACCAGGACTTATATGGGAGTCGGGACAAAGGTCTGTCTGGAATCAACTGACATTGATATCATGGACAGAGCCGAAATCAGGGAAAACCTGCGCCTTCATGGAGAGGCAATGCAGCTACTGGCTTTGACGGTTTCCAATGTGACACACTATACATTGGAATCAGTTAAAAGAGAGGGACGGGAGGAACTGTTACAGACAATAGGAATGCTTCATGATAAAAAGAACTACATACTTTGCATTGATGTTCTTTTGAACTTCATCTCCAGTGAATGTCCCTCTGCATTTATACGGGAAAGCTATGGAAAATTAAGGGAACTTGCAGTCTGGGGGTATATTTTTTCGGCTGTATTAATGGCAGCCGGGCAGATGGAAACCAATTTGGATGGTTTTATCTGTCAGTTAGAAAATGATTTACGAACTGACGATTCAGCAGCATTTGCCGGTCATTGGCAATCTTTTATTGAAAAGTGGCTGTATTTCTTCCATAAAAAGTTTCCTTTATGGAATGCACCGCAAGATACCGCTGTCGGAGATAAGATGGGACTCCCGTCCAATAGCGCAGATATTAATAGCAAGAGAGAACCGGGAGCTTACCATAATGAATAAAGAAAGTAAATCCCCATTAAAATTATCAAAAATATCATTAATCATTTGTATTGCAGCCTTTTTATTTTCCGGAATTAGTATATTGATCACGTTTGAAATGAATCTTAATGCTCAGAGAATGTATGAACATCCTTATACGGTGTCAAACAGCGCCAGGGCAATGCGCTCACGTCTGTGGGATATGAAAAGTTTTTCCGGCATACTTTTATCCCATGCCTTTCAGTCTGAAGATGATAAAGATTCTTTCTTTCAGTCCCGTTATGGTGTGCAGAATGAGGAGATTGAAAATATCCGCAAGCTGTATCTGGGACCATCTGAGGATATAGATGCTTTAAAGGAGGCAATGGATGATCTGATAGAAGTTCAGACGAGGGCTGTTGGTTATACGGATATTCAGTCAGAGGATGAAGTCCGGGAATATATGGATGTAAATGTATATCCTTATTATGACCGTGTGAATGAGTGTCTGACAACAATCATTGATTTTGCGGATGCCAAGATATACAGTTTAAAAGTTCAGGTGCAAAAAGCCGGGCTTGTATCAACATTCATTTCTCTGATGATTGCCTTTTCAACGATTGGATTGACAATTTTGTCAAACAGACAGGAGCGGCACAATTTAGAAGTTATGGCTGCCAGAGAACATGATTTGCAGGATGCCCTATATACCGCCCAGCAATCTGGTAATGCCAAAAAAGATTTTCTTTCCCGGATGTCGCATGAAATTCGGACGCCTATGAACGTTATTGTAGGTATGACTACGATTGCGGGAGCGAATCTGGATGATAGTAACAGGGTAAAGGACTGTCTCTCTAAAATTGTACTTAGTTCTAAGCATCTGCTGGCGCTTATTAATGACATACTTGATATGTCAAAAATAGAAGAAGGAAAACTATCTGCCAGCCATGAACAATTCAAATTGTCACAGCTGTTTGACTCGATTGTTCCTGCCATATATTCACAGGCAGCTGCCAAAGGCAGTGTGTTTGAATGTAAATTTAAAAATATGGTATCAGAAACCGTGATCGGGGATTCCCTCAGGGTCAGTCAGATTTTGCTTAACCTGCTTTCAAACGCGATAAAGTTTACACCTGCCGGAGGCACCATACGGTTGATTGTCAGTCAGGCGCCGGTCAAGGATGGGCATACTATGCTGACTTTCCATGTGGAGGATAACGGTATTGGCATGAGTGAAGAATTTTTACAGCATCTTTTTACCCCTTTTGAGCAGGAAGACGGGTCGATATCCAGGAAATATGGCGGCACTGGTTTGGGCATGGCCATTACGAAGAATCTGGTTGGTCTGCTTGGCGGGACAATCCGGGTAAAAAGCAAGCAGGGGGAGGGCACTGTATTTACAGTAGAACTGCCGTTTGGAGTTTTGGAAGAAACGGATAAATCAGAAATTGGCTGCTGGGACGATCTCAAAGTGCTGGTAGTGGATGATGATGAGGGGACCTGTACCCATGCAAGCATGCTGCTAAGAGAAATGGGGATTGATGCGGATTGGGTTCAGCATGGCAGCGCAGCTGTCCAGATGGTTCTGAAGGCCCATGAGGAATACCGCGATTATGATGTATGCCTTATAGATTGGAAAATGCCGGATATGGACGGTATTGAAGTGACACGGCGTATCCGGGAAGAAATTGGACCTGATACGCTGGTTATTATTATCTCGGCTTATGATTGGGGGGAAATCGAGAATGAGGCAAAAGCAGCGGGGGCAAATGCCTTTATTGCCAAACCACTGTTTGAATCCTCCCTCTGCCATGCTCTATCATCTGTTGTCGGAAAAGACAGAGGTGAAGGCGAGGAATGCAAAGCACCAACTGTATCATTTGAAGGAAAACGGTTTCTTCTGGCGGAGGATAATGAACTGAACCGGGAAATTGCAGTAGAACTTTTGAAAGCAGCCGGTGCTGAAATTAACTGTACGGAAAATGGAAAAGAAGCGGTTGACTGTTTCAATGCCAGTGCAACAGGCTATTATGATCTTATATTAATGGACATACAAATGCCGGTTATGAATGGATACGAAGCAGCCAGAGCCATACGTCAAAGCAATCATGAGGATGCTGTCCTGATCCCGATTCTTGCCATGACAGCAAATGCATTTCATGAAGATGAAGAGGAGGCTTTGGCAGCAGGAATGAATGGCCATATTGCGAAGCCGATTGATGTAGGCATACTTTTTAGAACCATGTCTGAAGTGTTGAGATAGCGATTTAGTATCATCGCCGGGAGGGGACTATGTTGGAACATCTACAGGATATGAAAATAAGGGCCAGACTGTTGGTATCGTATGCAGTGATCATCGCCATATGTCTGGCGGCAAGTATTGCAGCGCTGTTTTTGCTGAATAAAATAGGTAATAATCTGTCCTCCTTCTATAATAATAATTATACTGTTACGGTTAATGTGTGGATGGCAAAAAGGGAAATGCAGGCTGCTCGGGCGGATATCCTTAATGCCATATTAGATTCAGACATGGACGATGCGAATGAAAATGTAACAAAAGCGAATAATCATCTTGGAAATATGCGTGCGGCATTCCCTGTAATCCGAAAATCATTCAAGGGGGATATTGCATTGGTGGATCAGGTTGATTCACTTTTAGAACAGGCTATCGTATATCGTGACCAGGTATTTGAATTGATTGAAGCAGATCAACGTGGGGAAGCATATCAGGTCATGAAATTTAATTATATCCCGCGTCTGGATCAGATGTCGGATACTCTTCAGGAAATAGCAGATGTAGCAGGCCGGAATGCGAAGATCATGGTGGTGGAAGGGGAGCATGCTCAGACAGTTGCAACTGTCATAGTAATTGTCATCATGGTATTAAGTATTGTATCAGCATTATTGTTTGGGCTTTATATTTCCAACGGCATCCGCAGGCCTGTAAATGAAATCGAGCATGCTGCCCAAAAACTGGCCGGAGGAGATTTGGATGGAGCACTTGTTACCTATACATCAAAAGACGAATTGGGAAAGATGTCGGACAGCATACGCGATTTGATTAGCTACCAGCATACGATTATTGAGGACATCAGCGGTTTACTTGGCTCCATGGCAGAAGGGGATTTCAAGGTTCAATCAAGCGTGAAGGAATACTACAGGGGACAGTATAGCCGTATCTTAATTTCCATGAGAGGACTTCGTGATAATCTTAGCAGTATCCTTTTGCAGATCGGCCATTCGGCAAAACAGGTTGCAGATGGCAGCGAACAGGTATCTACCGGAGCGCAGGCGCTTGCCATGGGGGCGGCAGAACAGGCAAGTTCAGTTGAAGAACTTGCAACAGCCGTACACAGTATATCTGAACGTGTAAGCGAAACAGCTGTGAATGCAAGTGATGCACGTGTCCAGACAGATCAGGCAGGTGTACAGGTTTCCACAAGCAGTAAAAATATGCAGGAAATGATTGAGGCAATGAAAGTAATCAGTGAAAAGTCCGATCAGATTTATAAAATCATAAAAACAATTGAGGACATTGCATTTCAAACAAATATTCTGGCTTTAAACGCTTCTGTGGAAGCGGCACGGGTAGGTGAGGCTGGGGCGGGATTTGCAGTAGTTGCAAAAGAAATCCGCAATCTGGCTGACAGGACATCGAAAGCGTCTAAAAATACAACAATATTAATAGAGGAATCAGCCGCAGCGGTTGAAGAAGGAGAAAAAGCAGCCTATGTAACAGCAGGTTCGCTGACACAGGTCGTGGAAAGTACAAAGCAGGTGATAATGACCGTGGATAAGATAGCTGCCGCAACTAACTATCAAAGTGAATCTATTTCACATATTAGAACAGAGGTAGAGCAGATATCGGATGTAGTGCAAAGCAACTCCGCAACTTCGGAAGAGCTGGCTGCTGCCAGTGAAGAGCTTTCATCGCAGGCACAGGTACTGGAAGATCTGGTAAGCCGGTTTGAATTGTATGGATGAGATGTGTATAATCATTTTCCTAACGTTCCCTCGGTATATATATGATAAGAGATTTGGACCAAATACTTAAAAATACTGTCAATTCCGCAGCACTAGAGATAAAGGCGTTTTCCGCCGGCTAAAGAAATACAACAAAGTGTATCTTAACCAGCGGAACATTCCAGGGGGATGGGGGACGTTATGAAAAAAGAAAACAAGAACCTGGCAATCGCTTTTGTTATAGCGACATTAGTCGTTTTATCGCTTGCGGTCTGTGTCTATATGAAACAACTCACCAAAACAACGGACGCTTCGGTTGTAGCTTCGATGCGGGAATTATCCAGACACGATATGCAGAACATTCAAAGTGAATTGGAAAATTCATGGGATTCCCTGTCTGCAGTATATACCAGAACGCAGACAAGCCAATGCGCGAATATACAGGAAGTCTGCAGTCGTTTAAATTTGGAGCAGATTTCAAATATATTTAATACAATCTATCTGGTGGATTCAGAGGGAAATACATACTCCAGCTCGAATGCGATTAAAAATGAAAGGGAAAAGGAGTACGTGTCGGAACTGCTCTCGAATCAAGATATAGTTGTCATGCGTTATGACAATTTGGAGGTGTTAGAAACTCTTTCGGAAAGTCTTGTCTATGGCGTCCGGTGTGAGCCTTTTTGGGTGGAAGGTACTCAGTTTATCGGAATCATCGGTTTTTCAAAAATCAGTCTGATGGCAGAACGCCTCAAAATCGACAGTTTTGACGGGAGGGGATATACCGGAATCATTGACATAGACGGAAGTTATGTTGTCAACCGGGACCGCAGCGCGGGAATCGGGAAAATTGATAACTATTTTGAACAGCTGCAGAAACGTGCAGGTGTGTCGGAACAGGATATTCAGGAGATTACCGCCCGAATAGGGCAGGGGGAAGAGTTCCTGCTGCACTTCAATTTTATAGATCAGGGTGCGCAGGTGGTATCCTTTATTCCAATGCCCGGTACAACGTGGAGTATTGTACTGACGGTTCCGCAGGAAGTGTTCCGGGAACAGACACGGCAGTTTGTACTCATGACAGTTGTGATGCTTGCGGTAGTTGTGATCGTTTTATGCTTAATGATGTTTGCGATTGTCCGTATCTCTCTGATTTCCGCAACGGCAAGAGCGGAAGCAAAATCCCGAGGAGAGTTTCTTTCGAACATGAGCCACGAGATCCGCACTCCGCTCAACGGAATCATCGGCCTGATCCATCTGATGCAGCAGAACATAGGGAATCCGGAACGGCTGTCCGGATATCTTAGCAAATCCGATTCAACTGCGAAATATCTGCTTTCACTGGTCAACGATATTCTGGATATGTCAAAACTTCAATCTGGGAAAATGGTGTTGGTACTAAAGCCATTTTCTGTTAATGAGCTGGTTTCTACGACAGAGTGCCTGATGCGCAGCCCCATGGAGGATAAGGGGATTGACTTCCGGGTTGAAACGAATCTCATTTGTTCCAGCCTTGTTGGAGATGATATGCGGATCAAACAGATCCTCGTCAATATTCTGGGGAATGCGGTAAAATTTACGCCGGAAGGCGGCTGTGTTACGATGCGGGTATTCCAGTCGGCTGAAGGCGAACGGATATTGACAACCTATCAGGTAGAAGACACTGGCTGCGGCATAAGCGTAGAATTCCAGCAAAAGATATTTAATTCGTTTAGCCAGGAACGCAGTGGTATTTCTCAGGGACGCCAGGGGACAGGCCTTGGTATGTCCATCAGTTCGCTGCTGGCAAAACAAATGGGAGGTATGCTGACCGTCACAAGCCGGCTTGGTGAGGGAAGCTGCTTTACCTTTACTCTGGTGTCAGAGATTGCACCGGAAGAATTGGGGAGTGCCGGTGGGGAAGATAATATACTTCAAAACCGAGAAAATAAGAAAAAACTGCATATTCTGATAGCCGAAGACAACGATTTAAATGCTGAAATCCTTATGGAAATTTTGGCTGCATCGGGTTTTACTGCAGTACGGGCCGCAGATGGGGGTGAAACAGTTGAACTATTTGAGAAATCCCTGCCATATGAGTTTGACATTATCCTGATGGATGTGCAAATGCCCGTGCGAAATGGTTTTGAGGCGACAAAAGTCATCCGGGGGTTAAAACGCCCAGATGCAAAGACGGTTATCATCTACGCCTGTACGGCCAATACATTTAGAGAGGATCAGGAACGGGCAAGGGATGTCGGAATGGATGGCTTCATTGCAAAACCAATCGATGTAAGCAGGCTGATGCAGAAACTTAACGGGAAAATAGGAGAGAAGAAATGAAAAATTGGAGACGGATTGTTACGTGGGGAATAGTCTTTGTTATGTTTTCGGGCGCGCTCGCCGGATGCAAAACACAGGAAGCAGAGAAGAAGCAGATCACACTGAGGATAAAGCTCCCTCCATTGACAGTGGCCAATGCAGACACAGGTGTTACCGACTCCTATGAGGTGTTAAACCAAGCGGGCGAGGAGTTCGCCGCCCAGTATACAGACTATGATGTCACAGTGGAGGTGGTGAAATTCGCCTATACGGAGGAGGACGAATATATTACCGGCTGCTTTGATACGGATCATGCAGTGGACGTTCTTTTTGAAGGCTATTTTAATATGGCGGGATATATACATACTGGCCGCGTGGTACCGCTGGACGATATCATCACGGAGGAAATACGGGCAGACGTTGACGACATGCTCTGGAAGATGAGCCAGATGGACGGCAAGACCTATATGATGCCCTATTACAGCCTTCAAAACACGCTGATTTATAATAAGAATCTGTTCCGTCAATGCGGGCTGGCAGAGTATATTGGAGAGGAAGGCACGATACAGAGCTGGACACCGGAGGAGTGGGAGGACATTCTCGCCACATTGGCCGAAAAGCTGCCAGAGATGACCTATCCCATGCTGATGTACGCCAAGAACGATCAGGGTGACACGCATATCATGACTTTACTGCGCAGCAAGGGAAGTCCTTTCTTTAACGAAAACGGCCGTTTTAATCTCAATACAAAAGAAGGGATTGCAGCCCTTCAATGGATTGCGGATTCTTACCAAAAGGGTTATTTCCCCGCCGGCTGTGAGAACATGGAGATTATTGACTGCAGCAATCTGTTTACAAATAACCAGCTTGCCATATATATGGCAAACAGCGCCACGCTGACCGGGATGGACAGGCATTCGACCGGGGTTGCCAATTTCCCCAGCCCAGATGGAAAAGGATATAATACATCGTTTGTCACCGGCTTTGAGATTTTTGACAATGGGGATCCGGAAAAAGTCCAGGCAGCCAAGGATTTCCTTCGTTATTTTATATCCAATGAGGAACTTATGAATTATGCGCAGGTCGGTATTCCAGCCAGCAATGCCACGGCAGAACGTGTGAGTAAGCACATTTTTATGCAGGAGGCATATACCGCAAACACAGGCAACACGGTAGACTTCACTGCCAATAACCCAAACTGGCGTGGTGTGCGCGATGTATTCTATACGCATATCCATGAACTGCTCGCTGGAACCAAAACGCCGCAGGAAGCAGCCGAGGCGCTTGATGCGGATTGTAATGCGGCGATAGAGGCAGGCTGGGAAAACAGTAAACTGCACGAGTAAACCGTTGCCAGAACCTGAAGAGAGGATGATCCAAACCGGGAAGCAGTGGGAGGCAAAAGATGGAACGGATTTTAATCGTGGAAGACGAAGTGAAAATCAGGGACGAATTGAGCACTGCCCTGGAAAAGAAAGGATATTTCTGCTGCGTGATTGAGAATTTTGAGCATGTGGCGCAGCAGATAGCAAAAGAGGCCCCGGATTTGGTGCTGCTTGATCTGAATCTGCCGGTGCAGGATGGATTTTCCATCTGCCAGGAGGTGCGAAAGACCCAGGATGTTCCCATTATTGTGGTGACCAGTTCCGACAGTGACCTGGACGAGCTGATGAGCCTGAATCTGGGGGCGGACGACTTTATTACGAAACCTTATAATATGCATATCCTGCTTGCCCACATTTCGTCAGTTCTGAATCGTGCCTATGGCAAAAGAAAGTCTCTGGTGTTGAATCACAGAGGACTTTCCCTTGATATTTTAAAAGGGAAAGCCTCCTATCAGGGAATAGAAGTGGATCTTACGAAAAATGAGCTGGGTATTTTGAAAACCCTGATGGAAAATCCGGGGATCATCATTTCAAGAAATGATTTAATCTGCCAGCTGTGGGAGATGGAGGAGTTTGTGGAGGACAGCACGCTGACCGTAAACATAAACCGGCTTCGAAAGAAGTTGGCGGAGCTGGGATTGGAGGACTATCTGATTACCAAACGAGGGCTGGGGTATCTGATATGAAGATTTCAGAATATATCCGGGATCAATGGATTGCCATCTGGATTTCTGTTTTAACGGCTTTTTTCACGGGACAGTTCCTCTATATTATGGGAACGCAGTTACCAGTTATCATTGCGGTGGAAAGTCTGTTCCTTTTGGGTGTCTTTCTCTGCGGGGCCTGGGACTGTTTTCGGAAAAAAAGATATTATGATCAGGTGGAACGGGTATGGGAGCAGCTGGAAGAAAAAAATTATCTGTCGGAGATTCTCTTTGTTCCCAGCTTTTATGACGGAAAGCTTTTATATGAGATTTTGAAAAAGGATGAAAAGTTTTTAAACGACATCATTGCCAGGCAGCAGCTGGAAATGATTGAGTATAAGGATTATATTCAGACCTGGAGCCACGAAATTAAGACACCGATCGCAGTAGAGCGGCTGATTATAGAAAATCATAAAAGCCCCGTTATGTCAAGTCTGGAGGAGGAAGTGGGAAAGATAGAGGCCTATGTGGAGCAGATGCTCTATTACAGCAAGAGTGGAAGTCTGGAGGCCGATTATCTGATTCAATCAGTCAATGTGAAACACCTGATTATGGGAGTGGTTTCTAAAAACAGGAAGATGATGGTGGAGTCTTCAGTCCTACCGAAATTTGGGGAGCTGGATTATGAGATCCTGACAGATATCAAATGGATGGATTTTATATTTGGCCAGCTTATCACGAATTCTGTGAAATACCGTGATTCAGGCAAAAAATCCTGGATATATTTTAATGCCCGGGAGGAAGACGGCGGGATGCTTGCTGTAACCGTATCGGACAATGGAATCGGAATCCCTGAGCAGGATGTCCCGCGCGTATTTCAAAAGGGCTTTACCGGAGAGAATGGACATACTCATCAGAAGTCCACAGGGATGGGACTGTATCTGTGCAAAAACCTGTGTGATAAAATGGACATAAGGCTGGAAATCGCTTCCGAATGGGGAAAGGGGACCTCATTTATGTTCCATATAAAAAGAAGCAGATGAAAGACGGACACGCCGGATCGGGAGGTAAGAGAAGAAAAATCAGAAACAAACAACAGAACAGGAAAACGACAGAGAAGATAAATCAGGATTCAGCTTAGGGTATGCCGCGTCAGACGGACACCCTGATGCGGATCCTTTTTTATTATGGAAATCATTTACAATATTAACATTACAAAAATGTAATGTTAATGTTATGGAGAAAAATGGCACATCGTTCAGGCTTGTGTTAGACTGTGGTCAACAACAGAAAGTAAGAAGATAAAGGGAGCGCAGATGATGAATCCAATCTTGACAGTAAATAATCTGGAAAAAATCTATAAGAATAAAGGAAGTCTGACAAGGGCGATAAGCCATATCAGCTTTGAGGTGGAAAAAGGGGAATATATCGGGATAATGGGGGCTTCCGGAAGTGGAAAAACGACACTTTTAAATTGCATTTCCACCATCGACCATGCTACGGCCGGACAGATATGCATCCATGGAATCGAAGTGACAAAGATGAGGGAAAAAAGCCTGGCCAAGTTCCGAAGAGAAGAGTTGGGATTTATTTTTCAGAATTTTAATCTTTTGGATACCCTGACCGGACGGGATAACATTGCTTTGGCTCTGTCAATCTGTGGAATGCCGCCGCTGCGGATCGAAGAGAAGGTCAATGATATTTCAAAAGAATTGGGAGTTGGAGAAATCATAGACAAATATCCCTATGAAATGTCCGGCGGACAGCAGCAGAGGGTGGCCTGCGCCAGAGCGGTTGTCACGGAGCCATCGCTAATCCTGGCGGACGAGCCCACAGGAGCCCTGGATTCCCGTTCCGCTGGAATGCTGCTGGAATGCCTCCGGCTTTTAAATGAAGAAAAAGAGGCCACAATCCTGATGGTGACGCACGATGCATTCACAGCCAGCCATTGTAAACGGATTCTGTTTTTAAAAGATGGAAAAATATTTAATGAACTGATCCGGGGAAAAGCATCGAGAAAAGAATTTTTTGACCGGATTATGCAGGTGGTTTCCCTGTTGGGAGGTGATAAAGGCCATGTTATCTAAGAAAAAAGCATCGCAGAAAATACTGAGACAGCTTGCAGCCCGAAATGTTAAAAAAAGTGCCGAGGATTATCTGATCTACTTTTTTACGCTTACGTTTGCCGTCTGCCTTTTCTATACCTTTAACTCCATAGAGGCCCAGTTCATGTCACTCAATCTTCCGGACACCTATAATTTCCTGGAAGCGGCAAAGAGCGTTATGAGAGGATGTTCCGTTTTCGTTTGCCTGATCATCGGATTCCTGATTATCTATTCAAATAGTTTTTTGATGAAACGCAGGAAAAGAGAATTTGCCATTTATGGGGTTCTGGGTATGGAACAGAAGGACATCGGCCGCCTGCTTACCAGGGAGACAGCCCGAATTGGTGGAATTTCTCTGCTGTGCGGTCTGCCTCTCGGCATTGCGGTTTCCCAGCTATTAGCCATGGCAACTGCCAAACTTGCCTATGGAAGCGTGGAAAAATACACCTTTGTATTCTCGGCAGAAGCATTGGCATACGCAGTTTTTTTCTTTGTTCTGACTTTTGTGGTGGTACACGTATTCCGGCTTAGGGAACTGCGGAAAATGCAACTGGTCGATCTGCTGCAGGCAGAACGAAAAAATGAGGAGATACCGGAAAAAGGGAATGTGGGAATTCTTCTGTTTTCTTTCTCCCTCCTTTTAACAGGCGCCGGATATTGGGTGATATTTGCCTGGAAAAACGTTGATTTTTTTAAGACCACGGCTGTTTTCAGCGTTTTGATTGCGGTTGGCACACTGCTGCTATTTTTGTCTGCCGCACCGCTCGTGCTAAAGATTTTAAAGAAAAAAAAGCGCTTTTATTATCGGAACCTCAACCTGTTTGTGGTAAACCAGCTGGGAAGCAGAATGAAAAAAGAAGGTTTTTCGCTTGCTGTGGTCTGCATTTTAATGTATTTTTCCGTCTCTGTAATGGGGATAGGAACAGGGCTGGGACAGAGCTTTATCTCTGAAAAAAGTAAAATGGCGCCCTATGACTTGAGTGTCGTTTACTATTATGGTGGTATCGGAAAAAATGACGAAGCATTAAAGCGCGGTACAATAAAAGAAAGCCTGGAGATGCAGAATGCAGAAACCGCAGATTTTCTGGGAAACACAGGGGAATTGACTATTTATGAACATGACAATCTTACATCGGCGATGTTGTTTGGAAATTTTGAGACAAAATCCAAGCTGCAGATACCGTTAACCAGCGATGTGCCGATAGAGATTGTGGGAGTGGACGATTATAACCAAATCAGAGCCCTGCAGGGAAAACCTCAGGTTGTGCTGGGGGAATCAGAGTATGCCCTGACGTACAATGAACCATCGGCGGAAAAAATGCTCAAAAGTTATATGGAACAGGGAAAAACACTCTCAATTGCAGGTGCCGAGCTCTCCCTGAAGAAAGACGGTCTGTACCGCCAGACTATTTATAACCGTAATGTCTATCTGGATTTTGGAACGCTGATTGTCCCCCAGAAAATTGCAGAAAAGAACAGTCCGGTCATGAAAGTTATGGACGCTATCCTTACCGGAGAAAAAGAGGACGGCTATCATGCCATTCACCGTGATGAGATGCAGAGGAGGCTAAGAGATTTCTTATTCCAGAGCCGGGAAGACCTGTTCATTGAATTTCTGTCCGATCAGGTTATGGTCACTTATCTGGGGATCTATTTGGGAATTACTTTTTTGGTAACAGCCGGAGCGGTATTGGCACTGCAGCAGCTGACCCAGACCACGGATAATGAAACGTATTACGGCCTGCTTTATAAATTGGGAGCCGGAACCGGTACAATGAAAAAGGCACTGAAAGCGCAGCTGGGAATCTATTTTGGACTGCCCCTCTTTGTAGCGGCTATCCATTCCGGGATTACCATATATGGGATCTACCGGGGAGTGCCCTACCTGTCTGCATGGGATATTGCCCAGAATGTTTTATTCGCAGCCGGACTGGCGGTGACAATGTACAGTATTTATTTCATCACAACGTATGCAGGATGCAAACGGATTTTAAAACTATAACTATTAAAAAAATACAAAAAGGAGAAAAAAGATGAAGAAAAAAGTATGGTTTGGAATAATCGCAGCAGCAATGTTAATGGCATGTGCCGGATGTTCGAAAAAAGCAAAATCAGAAGTAGTCCCGAACGATTTATTTGCAAATCTGAAAACCGTGGATTTCGAGGGAAATGAGGTCACTGCGGATATTTTTAAAGAAAATGATTTGACGGTTATCAATACCTGGGCAACCTGGTGCGGACCGTGTGTCGGTGAGATGCCGGAGCTGCAGGAAGTATCAAATGAACTGGAAAAAGAAGGTACAAAAGTAGCAATCAAGGGTCTGGTAATAGAAGATGGAGATAAAGGGATTCAGGCAGGCCTCTCCGAGGACGAACGGAAAAATGTGCAGGAAGTTTTAGACGCCACCAAAGCCACATACCAGCAGCTGCTGGTTTCAGAGGATTTAGCCGCTTCCGCGCTCAGCAAACAGGCAGGCTTTCCTACAACCTATTTTGTGGATGGCAATGGGAAACTGGTAGGCGATCCGCTGACCGGCTCCCAGGACAAAGCAGGATGGCAGAAAATCATTGAAAAACGACTGGAGGAAGTGAAAAGTGAAAAATAAACTGTTCAAAAACCGATGGGCAGTCACCATGCTGGCGGCCGGCCTGATGTTTATTGCGGCCGGCGTATACCGGCAGGAAGCCGGCACAGTCTTAACAAAAGCGGCGGCAATTTGCCTGGAATGTATTGGAATCGGATAAAGAGGGAGGAAAGGGTATGGAACTGATAGCACGGCTGAAGAACAATATCCGTCTGGCAGTGCAGATTTGCTTTACTGCTCTGACCAACGGCTATATGAATGGATATTTGGAAGGGACGATTTACAAGGGGACGGGAAAACGGTTTTGCGTTCCCGGATTAAACTGCTATTCTTGTCCCGGAGCATTTGGCGCTTGTCCGATCGGTTCTCTCCAGGCGGTATTGAACAGTCCGCATTACAAATTTTCGTTTTATATCATCGGGTTTCTGATGGCAGTGGGAGCTTTCTTCGGTCGTTTTGTGTGCGGCTGGCTCTGCCCTTTCGGCCTCGTTCAGGATTTATTACATAAAATCCCGCTGTTTCGTAAATTAAAGAAATCACCTGGAGACCGCTACCTGAAATTTCTTAAGTACGTGATTTTGATTGTATTTGTCATCCTTCTTCCGGTTACCGTCACGAATATTGTCGGGGGCGGTACGCCATGGTTCTGCAAACTGATTTGCCCATCGGGAACACTGCTGGGAGGTATCCCGCTGGCGTTACTAAATCCCTCGCTTCGTTCCGGTCTGGGGCTTCTCTTTAGCTGGAAAGTATTTGTACTGGCTGCAGTGTCAGTCTGGGCTGTCAAAGTATACCGGCCATTCTGCCGCTATCTTTGCCCTCTGGGGGCGGTTTACAGTCTGTTCAACCCGATTGCCCTATACCGGTTTGAGGTGAATCAGGAGAGATGTACCAAATGCGGGGCCTGTCGCAAAGCCTGTCCTATGGATCTGCCGGTTCACGAAATTCCCAATAATCTGGAATGTATACGTTGCGGAAAGTGCTTAAAGGCATGTAAAAATCATTCCCTTCACAGTACCTTTTCAAATGAGTGAGAGTCGAGCGAGGTGGACTCTTTCACTTATTCCGGCACAAACATTGTGCGGAACAATAGTGATGAAATTTACATAAAGCTTCCGCTTTCCGGTGAGCAAAGATTTGTCATGCGCTATGACGAATTGGATATTTTGGAAGCCATAAGAGAAAGCCTTGTGTATGGCATCCGTTGCGACCCATTTCAGGTGGATGGCGTAGAATTTATTGGGATTGTTGGATTTGCAAAGATTAATATGATTGAGGAGCGCCTGAAGATTGACAGCTTTGATGGGCGGGGCTATACGGGTATTATTGGCAACAGTGGGAATTACGTTGTAAACCGAAACCGCGGGGCTGGAATTGGAAAGATTGATAACTATTATGAAGGGCTTCGGGAAAGTGCCGGCTTTTCGGAAATAGAGATCGAATCGATAATAGCCCGGATGGACCGAGGTGAATCGTTTCTTGGAAACTCTGTCAAGTACACGCAGAATGACGGTCGGGTCATCCTGCCCCTGAAATTTACCCACTAAAAAGAAAAAAGATGGCTAACGACAACCATCTTTCTCTCCGTTCCATGTTATAATGGAACTATGCTAAAACAAGATTATTATAACGACTTTTTTGAAATTGGGCAAAAATTAACTTCAGTTTCTTTCAATTGGGACTATCCGATGACGATCCAGTCTATACCCTAAAAAACGTAATGGAGGAATTAGATTTTTCAGGCCTGCTGGCCTGTTATTCAGATAAGGGAAGAACCGGGTTTAACCCAATCATGCTGTATGCTGTTGTTACCTATGCAGACATGCGCGGGGTCAGGGTTATTGACCGTATGGTAGACTTATGCCAGAGAGATCTCGCCTTTATCTGGCTGACCAAAGGGCAGAAGCCCCAGAGAGATGTTTTTTATGATTTTAAAGGAAAAAAACTGACGGGAGAAGTCCTGGATGAACTGAATTACCAGTTCATGCGCCGTCTGGAAAAGGAAGGCCTTATCTCGCTGAAAGAGCTTTACATCGATGGAACAAAGGTCATCTTGCCGGTCTGCTGGACACGATCGATGCTCTTTACACAAAGTATAATACATTTCTGCTTGAAAACGGATATGGCCCCAAATACAATCTCGGAAATGCCCGGATGTTTGTGATTGAAGG
>Ga0129308_1000068_pt1 | contig 187074 bp, 153 predicted proteins | sample L827metagenome_FD_94440 | JGI IMG/M metagenome (GOLD analysis project Ga0129308, IMG submission 94440) | Ring-tailed lemur group fecal microbial communities from Wisconsin, USA - L827 metagenome | ecosystem: Host-associated > Mammals > Digestive system > Large intestine > Fecal | place: USA...
AGCCCAACCACGTCGATGGTACTGCGTAAAAGTGGGAGAGTAGATAGCCGCCGTTTTAGTCAGCGAGAGCTGAAAGACTGAAAGGAGTTAGTTCAATAGAGCTGACTCCTTTTTTGTTTTATATAGTTCTTACTAATGAATAGCTTTATTCTTTCTATCCTCTCTCCAATGGGGAAACAGTCCGTAAATACATTATTTGTTTTTGATTTATATTAATTTTGTGGACTTAGTAACACTTGATTGTGGAATAATTCCACGAAAGTATCTTTTAATAAAGAAGTCGTTCTATCTTGTAGATGGTTTATATGGTTAATATTTAGTGGTGTAGCGTTTTTTAACAGATTGTATTGAACAATGGTACGATTATTTCATTCTTACAGTAGAGAGATAGAACAATAGAATATTTAAATGTCATTTATAGATATTAGTAATGGTAGGAGAAAGATTAGTAAAAGGAAGTATCGTATTAGTCGCCCTTTTAATGCTGGCAACAGGTTGTCGTAAAAAAGAAGAACCGTTGCGTCCCCTTGTCATTGTAGACAAGCCTCAGAAAGAAGATGTGCAAATATTTGGTGAATACGTAGGTCGTATTCGGGCAGCAAGTTATGTAGAGATACATGCCCGTGTAGAAGGTTATCTGGAAAAGATGCTTTTTGTAGAAGGTAAACAGGTTAAACAAAATGAACCTCTGTTTATTATTAATTCTGCACTTTATAAGGCTCGTGTAGAGAAAGCAAAAGCACAGTTAAAAAAGAATGAAGCTCAGGCGGCAAAAGCCAAAAGAGATGTCGAACGTTTGCAGCCTTTGTATGAACAACATGCAGCGAGCCAGTTGGATCTCGATAATGCATTGGCTTCCCTGGACGATTCGGAAGCTAATATAGCTATGAGTAAGGCTGACCTTGACCAGGCACAACTTGAACTCGGTTATACAACTGTTACTTCCCCTATTGCCGGATATATCAGTGAGCGTTTTGTCGATGTCGGTGCCTTGGTCGGTCCCGGCGTTAATTCAAAGTTGGCTGCTGTTGTGAAAAGCGATACGGTATTGGTAGATTTTAAAATGACAGCACTGGATTATCTGCGTGCTGAACGTCGTAATATCAAGTTCGGTGAGCAGGACACGACCCGCTCCTGGCAACCGACCGTTACTGTAACCCTTGCTGATAATTCCGAATATCCGGTAAAAGGAATTGTGGATTTTGCAGATCCGATTGTAGATCCCCAAACCGGAACTTTTGGTGTCCGTGCAGAATTGTCTAATCCGAACCAAAAATTGCTTCCCGGACAGTTTACACGTGTAAAACTATTATTAGATGTGCGTGAGCGTGCAATTGTTGTTCCCCGGAAAGCTATTTCTATTGAACAGGGTGGTGTATTTATCTATATTATCCGTCGTGATAACGTTGCGGAAAAACGTTTTGTTCAAACAGGGCCGGAAATAGGGAACAGTATTGTTATTGAGCGTGGTCTAGGTGAAAATGAATCCGTCGTTGTTGAAGGTTATCATAAGTTAGTTCCCGGAATGTTGGTTCGTCCGGTCCAGGCAGGTGATGACAAAGCTGTCGCAGCATATAGAGAGGAGGCAGGAGAATGAAACCGGGATTCTTTATAGATCGTCCCGTATTTTCGACTGTACTTTCTTTGTTAATTGTTATTGTCGGGATTATTGGATTGATGTTGTTGCCGGTGGATCAGTATCCACAGATCACGCCACCGGTTGTGAAGATTAGTGCCTCTTATCCGGGAGCCAGTGCCTTGACGGTGTCGCAAGCTGTTGCTACACCGATCGAGCAGGAGTTGAATGGTACTCCGGGTATGATCTATATGCAGAGTAGCAGCAGTAACTCCGGAGGTTTGACTATTACGGTCACTTTCGATGTGTCGGCGGATGCTGATCTGGCTGCTGTAGAAATACAGAATCGTGTAAAACTGGCAGAGTCGCGTCTTCCCTCCGATGTCGTGCAGAACGGTATTACGGTAGAGAAACAATCCGCTAGTCAGTTGATGACATTAAGTTTGAGTTCGGATGATCCGCGTTTCGACGAAATCTACCTGAGTAACTTTGCAACGATCAATGTGCTTGATGTTCTTCGTCGTATCCCTGGAGTAGGACGTGTTTCGAATATCGGTAGCCGTTATTATGGTATGCAGATATGGGTATATCCTGATCGTCTTGCTAATATGGGATTGACGGTAAAGGATATCCAGAATGCATTGAAAGAACAAAACAGTGAATCTGCCGCCGGTGAGTTAGGTAAACAACCGGTAATAGATGTGGATGTCACCATACCTATTACAGCTCGTGGCCGCCTTTCGACAGTGAAGGAATTTGAAGATATTGTCGTTCGTGCAAATCAGGACGGTTCTATTGTCCGTTTGCGTGATGTTGCCCGTATTTCATTGGAAGCCTCTTCCTATTCTACTGAAAGTGGGATAAACGGTGAGAATGCTGCAATCCTCGGTATTTATATGTTACCGGGAGCTAACGCCCTGGAAGTGGCAACCAACGTGAAGGAAGCGATGAAAGAGATCAGCCAGAACTTCCCTGAAGGGCTGGAATATAAATTCCCGTTCGATATGACGGAATATATTTCACAATCCATCCATGAAGTGTACAAGACCTTGTTTGAAGCCTTGTTCCTGGTTGTGTTGGTTGTGTTCCTGTCATTGCAGAATTGGCGTGCCGCTTTGATCCCGACTATTGCCGTGCCTATTTCTCTGATCGGTACATTCGGATTCATGTTGATTATGGGATTCTCACTGAATATGCTGACCTTGTTGGGGTTGATTCTGGCGATTGGTATTGTGGTGGATGATGCGATTGTAGTTGTGGAAAATGTGGAGCGTGTTATGCATGAGGAAAAACTGACGCCTCGTGAAGCTACCCATAAGGCAATGCATGAATTGTCGGGAGCATTGATTGCGACTTCGATGGTACTGGCTGCAGTATTCGTTCCTGTAAGTTTCCTGAGTGGAATTACCGGTGCGTTATATCGCCAGTTCTCGATAACTATTGTCGTATCAGTATTACTTTCAACAGTGGTCGCATTGACATTGAGTCCTGCTATGTGTGCCTTGATTTTGCGTCCGACAACCGGCAAAAAGAACTTTGTCTTCCGTAAAATCAATATCTGGTTACATAAAGGAAATAATAAATATATCCATTTGTTATCGAAAGCCATCGGAAATCCAAAACGGATTCTGGCCGGTTTCGGTATGGTACTTGTTTTCATCTTTGTACTGAATCGCTTTATACCGACCAGCTTTATTCCGGAGGAAGACCAGGGCTTTTTCACCGTGGAATTGGTGATGCCTGAAGGAGCAACCCTGGAACGTACCCGTAAAGTGACCGACCGCGCCATCGAGTTTTTGCAGAAACAACCGGCTGTAGCCTATGTACAAAATGTGACCGGTAGCAGTACTCGTGTGGGAACATCGCAAAGCCGTTCAACCCTTACCGTTATTCTGAAACCCTGGGAAGAACGTAAGTCTTCCGGCATGGGAGTGGAGGATGTAATGGAAGTTGCCCGCAAAGAGTTCGAGTACTATCCGGAAATATTGGCCTACCTGAACCGTCCGCCTGTTATTCCCGGACTGGGAGAAAGCGGAGGTCTGGAAATGCAACTGGAAGCTCGTGGAGAAGCTAGTTGGGAAAATCTGGTAAGTGCCACCGACACTTTCATGCTGTATGCATCGAAAGCCCCGGAGCTGACCGGTGTTTCTTCTGCTTTACAACCCCAGATCCCTCAATTATATTTTGATGTAGATCGTGACCGGGCAAAATTTCTGGGTATTCCTCTGACCGATATCTTCTCGACGATGAAGGCTTATCTGGGTTCGGTTTATGTGAATGACTTCAATATGTTCAACCGTATATATAAGGTATATATCCAGGCGGAAGCACCGTATCGTGCCACACAGGAGAATCTAGGATTATTCTTTGTCCGTGCTCAGAACGGTTCGATGGTTCCATTGACAGCTTTGGGTACGACAAGTTATACAACCGGACCAGGTACGATCAAGAAGTTCAATATGTTCTCTACGGCTGCGATCAGTGCGGTGGCTGCTCCCGGATACAGTTCCGGTGAAGCTATGGCGGCTATGCAACGGATCGCTCGTGAACATCTGCCGGATAATATCGGTGTGGAATGGAGCGGATTGTCTTATCAGGAAAAGAAAGCCGGAGGTCAGACCGGAATGGTGCTTGCACTTGTTTTCTTGTTCGTTTTCCTGTTCCTGGCTGCACAGTATGAAAGTTGGATTGTGCCGATCGCCGTATTGCTGTCGTTGCCGGTTGCTGCTTTGGGGGCTTATTTGGGTATCTGGGCTACCGGATTACATAACGATATCTATTTTCAGATCGGACTCGTAACCCTGATAGGTCTGGCGGCAAAAAATGCGATCCTGATCGTAGAGTTTGCCAAAGTACAGGTAGATGCAGGTGTCGATGTTATACAAGCCGCTATTCATGCCGCCCGGATGCGTTTCCGTCCCATTCTGATGACTTCCCTGGCTTTTGTGTTGGGGATGCTTCCGATGGTGTTGGCAAGCGGGCCGGGTTCGGCTTCCCGCCATAGTCTTGGAACCGGAGTATTTTTCGGTATGTTGGTTGTTATCACTGTAGGAATTGTGCTGGTACCGTTCTTCTTTGTCTTTATCTATAAAATGAAGAAAGTATTGAGATTGGAATGTATCAGCCGGATCATTCCGAAGGAAAAAATCCTTCGAAAGAGAAAGTTATTTCTTTTTATTGCTGTGGTCGCCGTTGCCTTGGTTTCGCTTTCTTCCTGTAAGTTGGGAGAAAAGTATGTCCGCCCGGATTTGAATCTTCCGGCTCAGTTTGAAGGAGAATCGGATACTCTTTCCGTAGAGAACATTCCCTGGGAAAGCTTGTATGCCGATACAACTTTGCAGCGGTTGATAACAACTGCTCTGGAGAACAACAAAGATATGAAGATCGCCGCTGCCAAGATCAAAGAGATGATGGCTGCTAAACGTATCACTTTTGCCGAGCAGTTCCCTGAGATCGGGGCACGTATTTACGGGCAGAAGGAGCGTTTGAATTATGGTGGCGATAATCCGAAACCCGATCCTGAATATGGAGCCAAACTGACGCTTTCGTGGGAACTCGACCTATGGGGAAATTTGCGTTGGGCAAATGAGGCGGGTGTAGCAGCTTATCTGCAATCGGTAGAGGCACGTCGTGCTCTTCAACTGACTTTAGTAGCGGAAGTGGCGGCTGCTTATTATGAATTGTGTGCTCTCGACCGGCAGTTAAATATCGTCCGACAGACCTTGGAAGCCCGTCATGAAGGTGTCCGTTTGGCTAAACTTCGTTTTGAAGGAGGCTTGACCTCTGAAACATCCTACAATCAGGCATTGGTTGAGTTGGCTCGTACGGAAACACTTGTCCCGTCGTTGGAACGTCAGGTTACGATAAAAGAAAACGATATCTCCCTTCTTTTGGGAGAATATCCGGGATATATTCCCCGGGGATTGCCGCTTGGTGAACAGCGTTTGCCTGATGCTTTGCCGATAGGACTGCCTTCTGCTTTGTTGGAACGTCGTCCCGATATGCGACAGGCAGAGTTGAAACTCCGTGAAGCAAATGCTAAGGTAGGAGTGGCCTATACAGACCTGTTTCCGAAGATCAGCCTGACAGGCAACTTAGGTATTGAAAGTGAAGAATTGGGCGATCTGTTGAAGAGTCCGGCTTGGTTTCTGGCAGGTGATCTGCTTCAACCGCTTTTTGCAATGGGAAAGAATAAAGCGAAGCTGAAAGCATCCAAAGCTCGTTACGAACAGGAGGTTTATAATTACCAAAAGAGTGTGATCAGTGCATTTAAGGAAGTGAATGATGCCATTATCACGATCCGTAAAGCGAAAGAGATTCGTTTCTCGCAGGAAAGGCTGGAAGCTGCGTCTGCTAAATATCTTAAATTGGCAGAACTGCAATATATAAATGGAGTAACCAATTATATAGATGTACTGGATGCCCAGCGTGGTTATCTGGATGCGCAGATTAGTTTGAATAATGCGGTACAGAATGAATTGCTGGCAGTGGTTTATCTGTATAAAGCATTAGGAGGCGGATATACCTTAACTTCAGAGAAATAGTTCTTTTTCTGGAGAATATATAAAATATTAGGTACCTATAGGAAATCTGCTAAAGAGAGCCTATAGGTACTTTTTTTATTGGGAAAAACGTTAACTGCTAACTTATTCCTATCTTTGTATTCCTAAAAACAATAAAGAGAGGAATTGCTATGCCATTAAATTTACAAAAGAATTTACCCGCTATTGAACTCCTTAAAAAGGAACACATCTTTGTGATGGATTCCCTTAGGGCCTCAGAACAGGATATCCGTCCGCTTCGTGTGGTGGTACTGAATCTGATGCCCTTGAAAATTACAACGGAGACCGATCTGATCCGTTTGTTAAGTAATACCCCTTTGCAGGTAGAGTTGGACTTTATGAAGATAAAGGGCCATACTCCGAAGAATACTCCGATCGAACATATGCAGGAGTTTTATAAAGACTTCGACGAAATAGAGAAAGATTATTACGACGGAATGATCGTTACTGGTGCACCGGTAGAGCAGATGCCGTTTGAAGAGGTGAGTTACTGGGAGGAAGTGACTACGATTTTCGATTGGGCACGTATGCATGTGACCTCTACATTATATATATGTTGGGCGGCACAAGCAGGATTGTATCATTTCTATGGTGTTCCTAAATATGATTTGCCCGCGAAGATGTTCGGGGTTTTCCGTCATACGCTGCGGGAGCCTTCTTTACCTATTTTCCGTGGGTTCGATGATGAGTTTTATGTGCCTCACAGCCGTCATACGGAGATACGCCGTGAAGATATCCGGAAGGTTCCGGAACTGACGTTGCTTTCAGAAAGTGAAGAGTCGGGTGTTTACATGGCAATGTCGCGCGGAGGGCGTGAGTTTTATATCACCGGACATTCGGAATATTCGCCTTATACATTGAGCGATGAATATATCCGCGACTTGAATAAAGGGCTTCCGATTTCGGTACCTCATAACTATTATCGTAATGACGATCCGGCACAAGGTCCGGTTGTTCGTTGGCGAGGTCATGCGAATCTGTTGTTTACTAACTGGCTGAACTATTACGTTTATCAGGAAACCCCGTTCAATATCGAAGATATTAAGAACCTGGGAAGTTTGTAAATTAGAAAGATTTGAGCTTATTCGAGCATAAGCCATCAGTCATAAATAAGATATGCTTAGTTGCAGGTTCATTTGCCGTCAGTTTTAACTGACGGATTAGTAAATAACTATTTCTTTGGACTTTAGTCCCATTTTTAACAGTCTCACTATTTAAGAGAAATGCGGCTAAAGCCAAAAAAGAGAAACAATCTGTAGACCGTTGGTTAAAACCAACGGCAAATGAACCTGTAATAGTCATGTCACTTTGATTATAGGATAGTTCAATTTTGATAATATCTGAAATAAAATATGCCAATTAAACCTCGTTGTATCGAACTCCTGGCTCCGGCAAAGGATTTAACCTGTGGTATCGAAGCGATCAATCACGGTGCCGATGCAGTCTATATCGGTGCGCCAAAATTCGGTGCGCGTGCAGCAGCCGGAAATTCGTTGGAGGATATCCGTGCCCTTTGTGATTATGCCCATCTATATAATGTCCGTATTTATGTGGCGTTAAACACGATCCTGCGTGAAGACGAATTGCTGGAAGCGGAGCAGTTGATCTGGCAACTTTACCAGGCTGGTACGGATGCTTTGATCGTGCAGGATATGGGAATTACCCGCCTGAATCTGCCGCCTATCCCTTTGCATGCCAGCACACAGACCGATAACCGGACACCTGAAAAGGTAAAGTTCCTGGAATCTGCCGGATTCACACAAGTGGTTTTGGCACGTGAACTGTCGCTGAACGAGATCAGATGTATCTCGGAGCAGACGACTGTACCCCTGGAGGTGTTTGTGCACGGTGCTTTATGTGTCAGTTATAGCGGGCAATGTTATTTGAGTGCTGCCCTGAGCGGGCGAAGTGCCAATCGGGGCGAATGTGCACAATACTGTCGCCTGCCCTATTCGATGGTGGATGCAAACGGGACGGAGATTGTACATAACAAACATTTGTTGTCGCTTAAAGACATGAACCGCTCCGATCAACTGGAAGCATTGCTCGATGCAGGTGTTTCGTCGTTGAAGATAGAAGGACGATTGAAAGACGTCACCTATGTAAAGAATATAACAGCTTATTACCGGAAAAAGCTGGATGCAATCCTGGCACATCGTCCGGAATATTGCAGGGCTTCGGCTGGAACAAGTACCTATACGTTTGAACCGGTGGCAGAGAAGAGCTTCAACAGAGGATTTACTCCTTTCTTCCTGCATGAACGGTCGAAAGATATTACTGCTTTCGATACGCCGAAGTCGTTAGGGGAACCGGTAGGGACCGTGAAGGAATTGAAAGGTAACTCATTTACAGTGGCTGGTTTGAAACAATTGAATAATGGTGATGGCCTGGTGTTCTTCAATAATCGGGGTGAGTTGGAAGGATTCCGTGTGAACAGGGTGGAGGCAAACCGCGTTTTCCCATTGGATATGCCGGATATAAAGCCTAAAACACCTCTCTATCGTAATTTCGATCAGATGTTTGAGAAGCTGTTGGCGAAACCTTCGGCCGAACGAAAACTCTCCGTAAAGATTGAGTTTCTCGATAACGCTTTTGGCTTTACCTTGGCAATGGAAGATGAAACCGGTGCGCGGGTAATGTTGACGGAGCCGTTTGCCAAAGAACCGGCACGGCGTGAGCAAACAGAAAATATTCGTACCCAACTGTCAAAATTAGGAAATACACCGTTTGAAGCCTCGGAGGTCATTGTACAGATGGGCGGGAATTGGTTTGTCCCTTCTTCTTTGCTGGCGGATATGCGTCGCAAGGCGGTCGTAAAGTTGCAGGCTGACCGGGCTATTCGTTATCAACGGGAAGTGGTGCGTAAGGTGGAACCGGCGAAAGAGGTACCGTTCCCTGAACGTCAATTGACTTATTTGGGGAATGTGTCGAACAGCCGGGCAAAAGCTTTCTATAAGATGCATGAGGTGGAGACGGTAGCCGATGCCTTCGAATTGAAGCCGGAGAAGGATGTTCCGTTGATGTTCACAAAACATTGCCTGCGTTATAGTATGGGATGGTGCCCGACGTACCAAAAACAGAAATCACCGTATAAAGAACCGTATTACCTTTTGTATAAAGACACCCGACTCCGTCTGCAGTTTGATTGCAAGCGGTGCCAGATGTTGGTATATGAAGCGGAAAAATAGAGGAAATTTGAACTATAATACACAATAAACTTATTATGAAACAGCACCTATTAACCTTTTTGCTCGTCTTGTTTACCTTCGCTTCCTGTGCGGATAAACCGCTTGACCCCTCTAAACCGGTTTATGTAACAGTGAAAACAACGATGGGCGACGTTACTGTCCTTCTTTATGATGATACGCCATTGCATCGGGATAACTTTATAAAACTTTGCCAGTCCGGTGAATATGAGGGAATGTTGTTCCATCGCATTATCAAAGACTTCGTTGTACAAGGAGGCGATCCAACCAGTAAAGCCCATGAACCGGGTGTATTATATGGTGATGGCGATGGCGGCTATACTGTTCCTGCCGAGATACTCCCTAACCATTTCAATAAACGAGGTGCCTTGATCGATGCCAAAGAAAGTGATGACGTAAATCCTGAACGGGCATCAGCCGGAACCCAGTTCTGTTTTGTACAGGGAAAAGTTCTTTCCGATACCGAACTGGACGAAAAAGAAGCCCGGATCAACCAGATACGTCGTAACTGGTTGTATTATAAATATCTTGATCAGTTAAAGAAAGAAGATCCTGCATTGGCTGCCGATTCGATGGAAACTGAATTGACGAACCGTGCTCTGATCATGCTAGAAGATACCCTGGCGGAACTTGGCCCGTATGTTATTCCGGCAGAGCATCGCGAAGTGTATAAGACTGTAGGTGGTGTTCCCCATCTGGACAATTCTGTTACTATCTTTGGCGAAGTAGTCGACGGGTTTGATATTGTGGAGAAGATGTCGTTGGTAAAGACCGATAAAAATGATCGTCCTGTACATGATGTCATGATCAAATCGACTAAAGTATTCCAGAAATAGAGAGGCTTTTCTAAACAAGATACCTACCTGATGTTGTTCTATAAACAAGTAATCAAATAGGTATAGTCATGAAGAAAATTGTTATTATAGGCGCAACCGGTTATGTAGGTTCTGCAATTTTGAAAGAAGCGTTAGGTAGAGGACATCAGGTAAAGGTCATTGTCAGAAATCCATCTAAGTTGATATTAACCCATCCGAACCTGAAGGTGGTAGGAGGTGATGTGACAGATACCGATTTTTTGTCGCGTGAGTTGGCAAAATCGGATGCGGTAATCAGTGCTTTCAATCCGGGATGGTCGAATCCGAATATATATGATGAAACATTAGAAGGCTATGGTTCTATTATTTGTGCCGTGCGTAACGCCGGTTTGCATCGTTTTCTGATGGTTGGCGGGGCCGGAAGCCTGCAGGTGGCTCCGGGACGTCTGCTGATGGACGAACCCGACGTTCCTGAAAAACTGTTACCCGGTATCCGGAGTCTGGCAAAGGTATATACCGATATGCTGTTACCCGAAAAGTCGTTCGACTGGGTGTTCCTGAGTCCGGCTGCCAATATGTTTCCCGGGCAGCGTACAGGTAAATTCCGTTTGGGAAAAGACGAGCTGGTAGCCGATGAAAAGGGGGACAGTAATATTTCCGTAGAGGATTTTGCCGTTGCCATGATCGACGAACTGGAACAGGAAAAGCATCATCAGGAACGTTTTACCCTGGGGTATTAAGATTATTCCTATCTTTGTTCGTGTAAAGAGAATATTATATAAAAGAAGAGTGTTATGACAAAGATTAAAAACATTGTATTTGATTTGGGAGGTGTTTTGATAGAGCTGGACCATGATTGTGCCGTGCGTCGCTTTGAAGAGATCGGAGTGGATGATGCAAGGCAATTGCTCGATCCTTATGAACAGAAAGGATTCTTTCTGGAAGTCGAGAACGGAACAATCAGCTCCGATGAATTTTGTCAGAAGTTACGTGAATACACCGGGAAATATCTTTCATACGATGCAATGAGACATGCCTGGCTGGGTTTTATCGTCGATACTCCTCAATATAAGCTGGACTACCTGTTGAAACTTCGCGAAGAATATAATGTATATCTTTTGAGTAATACCAATCCGATCATTCAGGATGGTTGGGCAAGGACCAACGAGTTCACGCCTGCGGGTCGTCCTATCGGCGCTTATTTCGATAAGATGTACACCTCTTATGAAGTGGGTGTTACCAAACCCGACCCGAAGATTTTCGAATATATGATCCGTGACAGCGGTTTGAATCCTTCGGAAACACTTTTTGTGGATGATGGAAAGAGTAATATCGAGATCGCCCGCCAACTTGGTTTCGAAACGTATCAGCCGGAAAACGGAGAAGATTGGCGCGAGGCGATCAACCGATATTTGTCTAGAGGTTAATTTTTAACTAAACCATTTTGCGATAATCTTGTAAAGACTGGCTATCTCTATGGGCTTTGCGATATGTTCGTTCATACCCGCTTTCAGGCTTAACTGTATATCTTCAGCAAAAGCATTGGCAGACATGGCTACGATCGGTAGTGTCCTGATGTCTTGCCTGTCGAGTCGTCGGATGTTCCTTGTTGCTTCCAAACCATTCATTACGGGCATCTGGATGTCCATGATTATAAGATTGTAATAGCCTTCGGGGGAGGCGGATACTTTGTCTACCGCTTCTTTCCCGTCGCAGGCTGTTTCTATTTCTGCACCGGTCTCCTGTAGTAGTTCGTAGGCGATCTCACGATTCAGGTCGTTGTCTTCCACCACCAGTATCCGTTTATCTGTAAAAGAAGTAATGACGGCCGGACCGACGGTCTGTTCTTCTTCTTTTCTGTCTGTCGCGAATCTTTTCATCAGAAGGAATAACTTCGATTTCATAACAGGCTTGCTGATGAAACCGTTAGCTCCTGCTTTCAGGGCTTCGCTCTCGTATCCTGAATAATCGTAAGCGGAAATGATAATGATAGGGATATTCGGACCTACTTGTTCCCGTATTTTTTGAGTTGTTTCGATACCGTTCATATCAGGCATCATCAGGTCTATGATAATGGCGAAATAGTTGTTCCCATCGGTAACCTTTTGCACGGCTTCCTGGCCGGATAGTACCCATTCCGGTTTCATCCCGAGTTCCTCCAGATTTTCACAGGCTATTTCACACGAGATATCGTCGTCATCTACGACCAGTACCGGTAAGTCTACCAATATGCTGCTGTCGTATTCGTCCAGGTTAGCTTGTTTGAGATGGAATATCATGGTGAATTTGGAACCTTTCCCGTATTCGCTTTTTACCAGGATATCACCGTTCATCATCTGGGCAATATTCCGGCTGATAGCCATGCCGAGACCTGTACCCTGGATGTTGCGTACAGCGGTATCGTCTGACCGTTCGAAAGGTTCGAAAACCTTGCCTATGAACTCAGGCTTCATACCGATGCCATTGTCCGAAACGGCTATTTCAAACTGGCTGTAGCCACTGTATGCAGATGGTTTTTCTTCGACAGTGACTTCTATCTGCCCTTCATCCGGAGTATATTTGATCGCATTTGTCAGCATATTCAGCAATGCTTGCTGTATGCGCTGTACATCACCGACCAAGCACTCGTGTTTTACCCGGATGACGCGTATGTGCAACTGTTGTTTTTTTGCTTCAAAGGAGGATTGCACCATTATGAACAAACTCTCCAGCAATTCATCGAGATTGAATACTTCATCTGTCAGCATGATACGTCCGCTTTCCAATTTCGACATATCTAGCACCTCGTTGATCAGGTTCAGCAGCAGTTTGGAGGAAATCGTTATTTTTTTCAGGCAGTCGGCAATACGCATTTGATCATTCATATGTAATCCGGCAATCGCAGTCATACCAATGATCGCATTGATGGGAGTACGTACGTCATGACTCATCCGCGACAGGAAGTCGGATTTAGCCCGGTTAGCAGTTGTTGCACTTTGTAAAGCATCCAACAACAATTGTCTTTGCCTTTTTTCTTCTTTTATTTCTGTAATATCTGTTCTTGTCAGCAACAAGATGTTCTTTTTTTTGTCAAAATAGCTGAATCGTAATCTTTTATCACGATCTATGCCATTTTCTATTACTTTGCAATAAAGGGAATATTCCCTCTTTTGTTGCAGAATAGACAATACATTGGCAATGCTTAGTTTCTGGGTAAGACTTTCACGTTCGTTTTCTGGTACATATTTCCGATGGAATTCAGCAACTTCCTGTTCATAATTACTGCTGGCAACCGGTGGAACCGGCGTATCGTTTGCAGAGTTGGAAGCGTACATGACATAGCTGTTTTTATCAGCTTCGATATAAACCACATAATCGTATTCTGACTGTACGGCTTTTTCTATGATATGTGATTTTCTTATCGCATTGACATTTTTGCTCGATAAAAGTATCCTATCCTGTATCCCGTCGTCATTGGTAAAAATATCGATAAAAGCTTCATGCCATTCAAAACCGAACCGGTCGTTACAGAAACGTATATCGAACTGCTTATGAAAACAGTTTTTAGCAATCATTTTGTGAAATGTTTCAAGCGAAGTTATTTCATCCCATAGTGCATGATCCGGCGGATATACATAGCTTTTTAAAAAATTGCAGAGACTGGTATAGTCCTGTTTTATATTTACGAGTTCCGGGGCTATGGTGTCTTTCAGAATTTCAACACTGTCCTCTTCCGGATAGATTACCCACATGATATCCATAAGATATTGGTAGTTTACTAACAATTCGTTTGCATTAAGCATTTTTTCCATGTTCTTCGCTTTTATATCAGGCCTTATTTTCAGTAATAAGTTCGCAGATCAGTTGGTATTGTTTTTTCAACAAGTTGAATTGTTCTTGTACGCCTTCTGTTTCTCCGGCTCTCAGTTTCTCCGTCATTGGCTCCAATATGGCAGATAGATTTGTCAGATCGAGTGTCCCTGCCAAACCTTTTAAAGTATGGGCCTGTATGAAAGCCTGTGAAATATTGTTTTCTTCGAGGTATTTTTCCATCAGGACAAAGCTTTTATCCGCTGGAAATTTAGAGAGTATCCTTTCATATAACTGTTCATTATCCATGAATCGGTTCAAAGCACTATCAAGGTTAACTCCGTGTGCCTGCAACTTTTCTTTGTATTCGCTTGTCATGTTTTTTGTATACCCGGTTTTATGTGACGAACTATTTATCTGTTGCCAGAGTAGTTTTGCAAATGTAGATAAAAAATATATACAATGATGTAAAAGGCTTTATAATTCAATAGGATTAATCCGTTTTTGCGATTTAGCCAAGTCGGATACGGTAGTCTGTCTGTGTTTTGGGAAATGATTATAACAAAAATGCCGGAAGAGTATTAACTACTTTCTTCCGGCATTTCTATTTAATGGATGGTCTTTTATTGGATACCGCGTTCACGCAGTCTTTCCTGCCATTTCCAGGCAGAAGCCAATGTATCGGCCAATGTTTCTTTTGCAGTCCAGCCCAATACTTTGTTTGCACGTTCCGGATTAGCCCAAACCTTTTCGATATCGCCTTCGCGACGACCAACGATCTTGTGTGGTACTTTTACACCGGTAGCTTGTTCAAATGTATTGATCAGTTCCAGTACGGTTACACCGTTTCCTGTTCCCAGGTTGAAATATTCAACGTTTGCTTCAGTTTTACCACCCAGCATGCGATCCATAGCGATCACATGTGCTTTCGCCAGGTCGACTACATTGATATAATCGCGGATACAAGAACCGTCAGGTGTATCGTAATCGTCACCGAATACACTCAGTTCCTTACGGATGCCGATAGCAGTCTGTGTCAGATACGGGATCAGGTTCTGTGGAACGCCGTTAGGTAATTCACCGATCTCTGCACTCGGATGAGCACCGATCGGGTTGAAGTAACGCAGGATGATACTCTTGAATGGAGCGTTTGCATGGATTGTATCGCGGATGATCTCTTCGTTGATCTGTTTTGTATTACCGTAAGGAGAAGTGGCCGGTTTGATCGGTGCATCTTCTGTCACAGGCAGGTTTTCAGGATCGGGCTGTCCGTAAACGGTACAGGAAGAAGAGAACACGATTCCCTCAATATTGAATTCGGGCATCAGTTCCAGCAGGTTGACCAGCGTAACGACGTTGTTGCGGTAGTATTTCAACGGTTGTTGAACCGATTCGCCGACTGCTTTGCTGGCAGCGAACAGGATGATACCATTGATACCCGGGTGAGCCTTCAGAGCTTCGCGGGTTCCTTCTTTATCTTTTAAATCCAGCTTGATAAATTCAGGACGGATACCAGTTATCTTCTCAATACCATCCAATACCTCGATATTGGAGTTCGACAGGTCATCGATGATTACTACATCATAACCTGCATTCTGCAACTCAACTGTAGTGTGAGAGCCAATGTATCCGGTTCCACCTGCTACTAAGATTTTCTTTTTCATGCTAGTCTCTATTTAGATTAAATTATACGATTCCGGAGAATCCCATAAACGCCATAGCCAGTAAACCGGCAGTTATCAGCGCAATAGGGGTACCTTTCATACCTTCGGGAACACGCGTTAAAGCCAACTGTTCTCTAATCCCTGCAAAGATAACTAAAGCTAGCGCAAATCCAATAGCTGTCGATATTGCATATACGACAGATTCCAATAAATTATACTCTTTTTGTATTACGAGGATGGCAACACCCAGAATACAGCAGTTGGTGGTAATCAACGGAAGGAATACCCCAAGTGCCTGGTAAAGAGCCGGAGATACTTTTTTCAGGATGATCTCTACCATCTGAACCAATGCGGCGATAATCAGGATAAAACTGATCGTCTGCATAAAGCCTAATCCGAACTTATCCAATATATATTTCTGTACCAGAAAAGTTACGATAGTAGCAATGGTAAGCACGAATGTTACTGCTGCCCCCATACCTGCCGCAGTTTCCACTTTCTTCGATACACCGAGGAACGGGCATATACCCAGAAACTGTGCCAACACAACGTTGTTGACGAATACGGCTGCGATAAATATTAGTATATATTCCATATCTTTCGTTTTTTATATCAGGCTTTACGCAATTTATTAACAATAGCAATCAGGTAACCCAATGCGATGAAAGCACCCGGAGCCAGTACAAAGATCAGCGAACCGTATTGCTCGGGCATCAAAGTCATACTGAAAAGTTTACCTGTTCCCAACAGTTCTCGAACAGCGCCCAGCAGGGTCAGTGCCAGAGTGAAGCCTAATCCCATACCTAATCCGTCGAGAGCAGAAGGAATCACACTGTTTTTAGCAGCAAACGCTTCTGCACGTCCCAACACGATACAGTTTACAACGATCAAGGGAATGAACAGACCGAGACTGGCATACAGAGCCGGAACGAATGCTTCCATACACATCTGTACCACCGTCACGAATGTGGCGATCACGACAATGAAAGCCGGGATGCGTACCATATCGGGGATCAGGTTCTTCAAGGCTGAAATAACCATGTTTGAACAGATCAGAACGAACATGGTGGCCAGTCCCATACTCATACCGTTCAGTGCTGAGGAGGTCGTACCCAAAGTAGGACACATACCCAGCAACAATACAAATGTCGGGTTCTCTTTGATGATACCGTTCATCAATACTTTCATATTATTCATTGTCGTTTCCTCCCTCTTTAGTGTTGGTTGTTGCACCTGTTACTCCATCGGTTCCGGCGAATGCACTGTAAGCGCGGTTCACTGCATCCAGGAATGCACGGCTGGTGATGGTTGCTGCTGTGATCGCATCTACATCGCCACCGTCCTTGGTTACTTTCAAGCCACCGTCTGCCAGATTGCGTCCCAACACACTTTGTTTGTTCTTATCCGTACTGAACCATTCTTGCATCTTAGCTCCGAGACCCGGAGTTTCCGCATGCTGCAATACTGAATAGTTTAAAAGTTTACCTGCTTTGTCGAATCCGACGATCACTCTGATCTCGCCGCTGAATCCTTTCTTTGTATTGCTTTCAACGGCAGCACCTACGAATTCACCGCCTTTAGTGGCCGGATAAATTTTCAGAGAATCGCCTTCGGCAGTAACGGCCATATAGGCATCTTCCGACGGTTTGTTGTCGAATTCAGGGGTAACAGCTTTGATAGCTGCTTCCAGTGCAGCCGCTTTGGAGGCGGCAATCGGGCCGGTGGTGTACATATTTACTCCGGCTAATATAGCTCCAGCCACCAAACAGATGATGGTTAGCGACAAGAGCATATTGGGTAATGTTGATTTTAGTTTTGCCATGCTTATTTCCCTCCAAAATGTTTAGGTTTGATATAACTGTTGATCAGCGGGGTAAATGCATTCATAATAAGAATAGCAAACGACATACCTTCCGGATAAGAGCCAAACAGACGGATCACTGTGGTCAGGATACCGATACCGACACCGTACACCAGCATTCCGTTCTTGCTCATCGGAGAAGTCACATAATCAGTCGCCATAAAGATCGCTCCCAACATCAGACCTCCGGACAGCAGGTGAACGAACGGACTCGCATATTGAACCGGGTTGACCAGATGCATGATACCTGTAAATACAAATACCGTCATCAGGATGGATACCGGGATCTGCCAGGTAATGATTTTCTTCCATAACATATAGCCCAGTCCCAGGAGCAATGCCAGTGCACTTACTTCACCGAGACTACCGCCCATCTTACCGCATAACATATCGACCAGTGTCGGCAATTTGTCGAGTGCCCCTTCGTTCATCAGTGAAAGAACGGTCGCACCCGTTGTCGCATCGGTATAAGCAGTCAGCTGTCCCACTTCCGGCCAGGTTGTCATCTGTGCCGGGAAAGAGATCAACAGGAATACACGTCCGACAAGCGCCGGGTTGAAAATGTTGTTTCCCAGTCCGCCGAACGACATTTTACCGATACCGATAGCTGCCAGCGCACCGATCAGAATAATCCATACAGGCAGGTTCGACGGCAGGTTGAATGCCAGCAGGACACCGGTCAGGATGGCTGAACCATCGCATACGGTCGGTTCCTTTTTCATCAGGAACTTTTGGATCAGATATTCAAAAAGGACACAAGCTGCGACTGATGTTGCAGTAACGATCAGCGCACCCAGTCCGAAAAAGTAGAGGGATACCAGAAAAGCCGGAACAAGGGCAATCAGTACACCATACATATTCTTGCTTATGCTGTCACCACCGTGGATATGGGGCGACGGAGATACTATTAAATTATTTTCCATATTGCTCTGTTTTTATGACTTTCGTGCCCGCATGATTCCCATTACTTTTCCTTTACCTGAACGGATATAATCCAGCAACGGACGGTTGGCCGGGCAAGTATAACTACAAGAACCACATTCGATACAGTCGGTGATATGATTCTTTTCTGCCAGATCCCATTCTGTAAACTCTGTAGCATTCATCAGCAGGGTAGGGTTGAGGCCCATCGGACAAACACTGACGCATTTGGCACAACGGATACAATCGCGCATCGGTTTACGTTCAGATTCTTTTTTTGTCATCAGCAATACGCCGGAGCTACCTTTGGTAACCGGCACTTCCGGACTGATCAGGGCTTTACCCATCATCGGACCTCCGCCGATTATTTTACCGGTATCTTCAGGAATACCGCCTGCAGCTTCGATCAATGCACTGATCGGCGTACCCATGCGAACCAGGAAGTTAGACGGATTTGCCACTGCTTTACCTGTTACGGTAACGACACGTTCGAACAGCGGTTTGTTCTTCATAACCGCTTCATATACTGCATAAGCCGTACCTACGTTCTGTACAACGGCTCCGGCAGAGATTGGCAGTGCACCGCTCTTTACCTGGCGACGGATTACAGCGTCGATCAGCTGTTTTTCACCACCTTGAGGATATTGTACTTTCAGCGGCATGATCTCAATGCCTTTATATCCTGCTGCCAGTTTCTGCATGAGAGCAATGGCATCCGGTTTGTTGTTTTCAATACCGATCACCGCTTTTGTTACGTTGACGGCTTTCATCAGCAAAGTAACGCCGACCAGGATCTGTTCTGTCTTTTCCATCATCAGCGAATGGTCGGAAGTCAGATACGGCTCACATTCGACGGCATTGATAATAATGATCTCTGCTTTGCTTCCGGGAGGAGGCATCAGTTTTACCTGGGTAGGGAAAGTTGCGCCGCCCAAGCCTACGATACCAGCAGCCGCAATCTTGTCTACGATTTCCTTGGAAGGAAGCGGGCATTCTTTTACGAGTGTCTCGCTACGGTCGATGGATTCTTCCCATTCGTCGCCTTCCACATCAATATAGATAGCGGGGCGTTTGTATCCGCTTGCGTCGAGGGCGTTATCTATCTTGTTTACTTTACCGGATACCGACGAATGGATATTCGCCGATACAAAACCTCCGGCTTTGGCGAGAAGTGTACCGACTTTAACCGGATCGCCCTTCTTGACCACAGCCTGGGCAGGAGCCCCGATATGCTGGCTTAGCGGTATAATGACCTGCTTGGGTATAGCCAGTCCGGTGATTTTCTTCCCGGCAGACAATTTATTTTCGGGTGGATGTATACCTCCGATTCGAAATGTCCTTAGCATACTATTAGATTTTTATTTTTGAGTTGTTTCTTCTGTTGTTTTTGTTTCTGGCGCTGTGGCTGCTTTTGCAGTCGGTTCAGCTTTAGTTGCAGCTTCTGCTTTCGGGGTTGTTTCGGCAGTTTTCGGAACCGGTGCTGCTTTCGGGGCAACAGGCTTTACTTTGTCGGCGTCCACGGCAGGGGCAGCTTCTTTACGGGGCGGGAAATTCAGTTCATGGATTGCTCCGGTCGGACATACGGCTACACATTTGCGGCACAAGCGGCATTTGCGGTAGTCGATATAAGCCACATTGTTCTCAAGCGTGATGGCTTCGAACGGACATTCCTTCACACATTTACCACAACCGATACAAGCATTGGAACAAGCCTTGCGGGCTGCTGCTCCCTTGTCTTTATTCACACAGCTAACGAAGATACGGCGTGATTTCGGTCCCTTCTTACGTAGTTCGATAATGTTTTTCGGACAGGCTTTTACACAGGCTCCGCATGATGTACATTTGTCATCGTCTACCTCGGGTAGTCCTGTTTCCGGATTGATGTGGATGGCATCGAAAGTACAAGCGTTTACGCAATCGCCATAGCCGAGACAACCGAACGTACAGTTCGTTTCTCCTCCATATAAAGAGGAAGCGATGGCACAACTCTGCACGCCATCGTAACGGTTTGTACGCGGACGGGCCTGGCAGGTTCCGTTGCAACGCACTACTGCTACCATCGGCTCTGTGCTGGCAGCTTCCATACCGAGAATTGAAGCAACTTTACCCATCGTTTCGGCTCCGCCTACAGGACAAAGCAGTCCTTCCAGTGAATCGGCTTTTACGCAGGCTGCTGCAAAACCACCGCATCCGGGGTATCCGCAACCTCCGCAATTGGCTCCGGGCAATGCTTCCTGAACCTCTGCGATGCGGGGATCTTCGTATACTTCAAACTTCTTGGAGGCGGCGTAGAGAAATACTGCACCGATGGCTCCAATGGCTCCTAATGAAATAACGGCAATTAAAATCATGATATTTGATCAATTAAGTTTTTTCAAGGTAAATATGAATTTTCTTTTTAGTTTCTCGCGTAAAAAGTATAGTATGCAGTAGTAGGGAACTAATAGAAATAGACCGGTTAACCCGCTGGTTGTTTCGTCCCATTGCAAATAATTTCCTACTACAATGGCCGCGACTACAATAATCAACGGAAGAACAAAGGCTAGTAACACTGCCTGTAGTCCGAGCGAACTCCGACCACAGAGCGTAACCTCTTCGTTTATGTGGAATCTGTCGGAGTTGGAATCGTTCACTTCAATAACCTTCTCTTTTTGGTCGGATGCGCTGCACATACCCTTTGCATGGCAACCGGAACAGGCCGATTGTTGAATGATCCTGACAAAGATCGTATCGCCTTCGATCTTTTCGATTCTACCGTTGTGATTGATACTTTCGCTCATGTTTGTAATCTCGACATTGCAAAACCAGGGCAAAAGTAAGGATTATTTGGATAATATGTCACGATTAACAAAGTTTATTACAGAAATAATCGTCTTCAACTTACCATTTGTAATTGAAGCCGAAACTCAACACCTCGTTGATCTGCAGATAGCTGTCGAAGTCTTCATTCTTACTTACTGCATCATCATAACGCAAGTTAAGCGATATAGTAGTTGAGAAAAAGCGACTTATAGCCATAGTCAGACGATTTTCAAATTCTCCTAACATACGATCGTAACTAGTGAAATAGTAAAAACGTGAATACCAGCTTACGTTTCGGTTAAACTGAAATGTCATGGTTGCATTAATCGTAGAACCGAACTGACTTAACTTGCGTTCGAATTCGCCTGTAGCTTCATCTTTTTTGAAACCGTGACGGCCTAAATCTATGTCTTTGTCCGTACTATACATAAATGTATAAGATAACGGAGCCAAGTTGGCCGACAGTGCTAGTTTTTTATGACGTTTATTAGCAAAAGTTTTATTTAAGTCATATTTCATACCGAGACCGATATTGACATTGAGCGGAGCGAGAAATCCAGCTAATTTATTGTCTGTATTTTCTGCATAGTTGCTAAACATCTGGGTCTGGAATGTCGCATCTAATGTATAGAACCATTTATTGAAAGCCTTATAACCGATGTTGCTGTGAAGACGCAAGATATCATCACCTATTTTATAGTCCCGCAAGGTGTCTTTAGGCGCTGTGTAGACATTCGTTTTCCATTCCAGTTCATTTGTGAACTGAACTTTATCTTTATTGTAATTGTAAACGAAATATTGACGGTTGGTTAGATTCAGTGCACTAACACCCCCCTTGTGCCAGTTCGGAGATATATAATTCTGTGCAAACTGGATAGCACTTTCAAAGTGTGACGTCCAGTAGCGTCTTTCCGGTATGAATTTTACCGGAGCATCCACGTCGCTGAAATCAGCTTCGCTTTCCACTTTGATCATTTCCGGCTGGTAAGTCGGTTTTGTGATGACCTTGGCTATCACTTTATCTTGGGGCAGATCTCTCATTGAATACCGGAAATAGTTCGGGTAATTTGCCTCTACATATTTATATGCTTTATTTTGAATCTGCCGTCTTAGCATTTCTTCCTTGAATATAGTGTCCGGAGTAAAAGGAAGCGGAATATCGACTCTGGTCTTCCAGGCATCTTTGTCATAATAAGAAAGATCGTCCGGTAGAAGTTTCCCCTTAAATATGATAGGGAGGAACAGCGGGTTTACTAGGATCGTATCCTGGAAAGTTACACTGCTGTCGAATATGGTGGAAGCATCACGTACCAAGTGTGCCCAATACATCGCTTCATCAGACAATTCGACCTCGTCTTTCTTTAGAAAACGAAGTAAGTTCTCATTGGGAGTAGCCGGAGCGGAATACGACCGGTTCTGTTTCTCGAATTGTGCCCGTAGGCTTATAATATTATCCAGGTCCGGATCTTCTATTTCAATTAGTGGGATAGTATCTGTCGCATCTCTTTGTTCTGCATTGGTAACATCAGTCCCGCTAATGATAGTTCCTTCCTGCGCATTTGCCACGCTTGCCAGTAATGAAAGTATAGAAAACAGAATGAAGTATCTCTTGATAACCATAATACCTTTTAATTTGCAATCTTTAGTATCTACGATGCGAAATTAGATAAAAAGTATGAGATGTGCTAATCTTTTACATGATATAACAATCTTAACTTATCTGTTTTTATAACGGGTAGTTAAACAGAATGTTATATAAGTCAGAACTTTATATGCCGGATACCATTCCACTAAGTTTTATATGCCGGTCGATTAACCGGTGTATTACCGGAAACTATTATTTCTTATGAACACAACTAAACATAAGGTGTACTACTTATCGGGTATAACCTGTACACCTTATTATATATATGTAGTACAGGTTATCGTAGATATGTCCTACTGCTTATAAATAGTTTGCTGTAATTTGACTGTTAGTTTTACGGGAAGTGAAAAATAGTTTCCGGGCATGTCATATGTACCGGATGCCTGTGTGGTTGTTTGTATTAAATTAAGGTCGAAAAAACTTCCATACCCTTGTCGTCTGAATGAAAATAACTAACTTTGCAGTTTTGAAATGCGAGTGAGCAATTAAAAGACAATTAAAATATTACTATCGTGGCAGATACAAAGTACATCTTCGTTACGGGCGGCGTAGTCTCTTCTTTAGGTAAGGGAATTATTGCTGCATCATTGGGTAAACTCCTTCAGGCGAGAGGCTACAAGGTTACTATCCAAAAGTTTGACCCCTACATTAATATCGACCCGGGAACATTGAACCCTTATGAGCACGGTGAATGTTATGTAACCGTAGACGGACATGAAGCGGACCTGGACCTGGGACACTACGAGCGTTTCCTGAATGTTCCGACCACACGGTCGAACAATATTACGACAGGCCGTATTTATCAGAGTGTAATAAATAAAGAACGTAAAGGCGATTACCTGGGTAAAACTGTGCAGGTAGTTCCTCATATTACTGATGAGATCAAACGGAATGTGAAACTGTTGGGTTCGAAATACAAGTTTGACTTTGTGATCACAGAGATCGGTGGAACCGTAGGTGATATCGAATCATTGCCGTTCATCGAAAGTGTGCGTCAGTTGAAATGGGAGCTGGGTAAGAACTGTATGTGCGTACATCTTACTTATGTACCTTACATTGCGGCTGCCAAAGAATTTAAAACAAAGCCGACACAGCATTCGGTTAAGCAATTGCAGGAACTGGGTATCCAACCGGATGTATTGGTTTTGAGAACCGAGCATCTGTTGAGCAACGATATTACACGCAAGGTCGCTTTGTTCTGTAATGTTGATGCGGATGCCGTTGTACAGTCGGTCGATGTTCCGACTATTTACGAAGTTCCGCTGGTATTGCAGCGTCAGAATATGGATGTTACTATCTTGAAAAAGATGGGACTGGAAGTAGGACCGACTCCGGAAATGAAACCCTGGAAAGAGTTCCTGAAGAAAAAGACGGATGCTACGGAAACAGTAAAGATCGGGTTGGTCGGTAAATATGTGGAATTGCAGGATGCTTATAAGTCGATCGACGAGTCATTGTTGCAGGCCGCTATCTATAATGACCGCAAACTGGATCTGCATTTGTTCCATTCAGAGAAACTGACGGAAGCCAATGCCGCTGAACAGTTGAAAGACATGGATGGTATCCTGATTGCTCCGGGATTCGGACAGCGTGGTATCGAAGGTAAGTTTGCCGCTCTGAAATATGCCCGTGAAAACGATGTGCCTTGCATGGGTATCTGTTTGGGGATGCAGTGCATGGTGATCGAATATGCCCGCGATGTTTTGGGACTGGCAGATGCTAATTCGACCGAAATGGAACCGAATACGCCTTACAAGGTGATCGACTTGATGGAAGAACAGAAGAATATTACCAATATGGGAGGTTCTATGCGTCTGGGAGCTTATGATTGTATTTTGGAAAAAGGTTCAAGAGCCTATGAAGCTTATGGAAAAGAACATATTCAGGAACGCCATCGTCACCGTTTTGAATTCAACAATCAGTATCGCGAGCAGTTTGAAGAAGCCGGAATGAAATGTACGGGAGAAAATCCTGAGACCGGTCTGGTGGAAGTGGTCGAGATTCCTGCTTTGAAATGGTTTGTAGGAGTTCAGTTCCATCCGGAATATAACAGTACGGTAGTTAATCCGAACCCACTTTTCGTGAGCTTTGTGAAAGCCGCTATTGATAATAAATAACAACGTTATAGATGGATAAAAACACATTAATTGGTTTTCTGCTTATTGGTATTGTTTTATTTGCATTCAGCTGGTTAAACAAACCGACGCCTGAGCAGTTGGAAGCTCAGCGCCAGTATCAGGACTCGATCGCGAAGATCGAACTGGCCAGACAGGCTGAAATGCAGCGCGAAGAAAGCAAAAGCACTGCCGATAATTCTTTTGACAATTTGCCGGACTCTGCAAGAACAGCCCGGTTGGAAAGCAGTTTCGGGGTATTTGCCGCTGCTATGACAGGTACAGACGATGTAACTGTTCTGGAGAATGACCTGATCGAATTGCATATCAGTAATAAAGGGGGACGTATTTCGTATGCCCGCCTGAAAGATTATACCACGTATGATAATAAACCGGTTGTCCTGTTTGAAGGGAAAGAGGCTTCTCTCGATTTTACCCTGGTGACAGCAACGAACCGTGTGTTGAATACGGCCGAACTGTTTTTTACTCCGGTAAAAACACAGGACCCGAACCAGTTGGTTATGCGGGTGAATGCCGGCGAAGGTAGTTCGCTGGACTTTATCTATACGATCAAGCCGGACGACTACATGGTACAGTTCGATATCAAAGGTACAGGTCTGAACGGTGTTCTGGCTCCGAGTACGACTGCTCTGGACATGGTTTGGAGACAGAAGATCCGCCAGCAGGAACAAGGTATCAAATATGAGAACAGATATACGGCCTTGTATTATAAATTTCTGGCTGACGGCGTAGAACAATTGAGCGAAAGCAAAAGCGAAGATAAGAAAGTGTCGGGCCGTCTGAAATGGATCGCTTATAAAGATAAGTTCTTCTCGACGGTGATGATCGCTGACGAAGGTTTTGAAAGCGCTACTTTCGATTCTAAGATGGTTGAAGCCGACGGTATCGTTAAAGAGTTCAAGACAACAACGGCAGTGCCTTTCGACCTGAGAGGTAATGAAGCGACGACTTTCCGTTATTTCTTCGGACCGAACAGTTATCCGTTGTTGAAATCGTATGACAAGGGGATCGCTTCCGACCAGCAGCTGGATCTGGAACGCCTGGTTCCGCTCGGAGCTAGTGTATTCCGCTGGGTGAACCAGTATTTCGTTATCCCGATGTTCGACTTCCTGGGCAAATATATCAAGAGTTATGGCCTGATCATCTTATTGATGACGATCATCGTTAAGTTGATTTTGTTCCCATTGACCTATAAGTCTTATATGTCATCTGCGAAAATGCGTGTGCTTCGCCCGCAGGTGGAAGAGTTGAATGCTAAATATCCGGGACAGGATAAGGCTGTGGAGCGTCAGCGTGCTACGATGGAGTTGTATAGCCGTGCCGGGGCCAGCCCGATGGCGGGTTGTATACCGATGTTGTTACAGATGCCGGTATTGATTGCGTTGTTCATGTTCTTCCCGTCGGCTATCGAGTTGCGCCACCAGAGTTTCCTTTGGGCACATGACTTGTCGACTTATGATGCGATTTTCAGCTGGAATAAATACATTCCTATTATTACTCCGTACTTCGGTAACCATATCAGCTTATTCTGTTTGCTGATGACGATTACCAACGTTATCTATACCAAGTATAATATGGAAATGACCAATACCGGACAACAGCAAATGCCGGGTATGAAGGCCATGATGTATATGATGCCGCTGATGTTCCTGGTATTCTTCAATCAGTATGCGTCAGGTTTGACTTATTACTACTTCATCTCTACATTGATCACGATTATTCAGACGTTAGTCTTCCGCTATACGATCAATGAAGATAAGTTGCTAGCCAAGCTGGAAGCAAACAAAAAGAAACCGCAGAAGAAATCAGGTTTCATGAAACGTTTGGAAGAAGCACAGCGTATGCAACAGGAGCAGTTGAAGAAACAGCAGGATCAGAAAAAGAAAAGATAATAAGAACCTTTTTCTGGAAAAGATAAAAGAGAAGGCATGCCGGTCGAAAGACGCAGGCATGCCTTCTCTTTTATGACCGATTATTTAAATAAGTTGTATATTTTAATCAATCGCTTGAATTTTAAGTAGTCAGGTGCTCATTATATTAAAATATTCATATATTTGCATTATTGGAATATGTCAACATCTGTAGTTTATGGTCATGTTGACAACTTATTTTGTCGGATTAGCAAGTTCCGATTTGAAGGGTTTGGAGTATTGGTCTAAAACGTTTCACTGATGAATAAGAAAGAAAGGCTTTTGCAAGAGAGAGTGGCTGGACTCTTTGTATTGTTATGTATTCTCTTTTTCCAGTTTTTTGATCCTGATCGTTTGTTCCTGAAAGAGCAGATGGTAAGTATTGAGAGTTTACCGGGAGTGTTGTCCGGATATTGGGGTAAACCGGCATGGCTTGCTTGTTCTTTAGCAAGGACTCTTACCTCCCTGTTTGTTCCTGTTGGTGGAGGGGCTGTTCTGATTACATTGGTATTGTTGGCAGAATGGTGGGCTTCTCTTTTCATATTAAAAAAATTTCATGTAGGGGAAATGGCGCCTTTGTATGCATTGTTTCCGGTGATATTGGAATGGGGTACTTATTGTAGTCATTATTACCATTTGAATTCTATATTGTCTCTGGTTCTGACACTTTATATATTCTGTGGCTATACGTTGATAAAAACGAAATGGCTCTCCCGGCTAATGGGATTTGTTTTATTGTTCGTGGTCTATTCGCTGGTGGGTAGCCGGTTATTTATTTTTGTCATTTTGGTGTTGCTGTATGAGGCGGAAATTGGAGAAAAACATTGGGTATACTGGGCTTTACTGCTGATAACAGGTATTTTACTGCCTGAATTTCTGAAAGAGTTATATTCGCTTTCGGAGGAGGTAGTATATCAGTATCCGCATGCATGGCTTCCGGCATTTTTCCCGGCTATCGTGCTGGCCTGTGTATTGGTAGCTACACAGTTTGAAAAAGTCCGGCATATGAAAATCAGTATATTGTCTGTCTCTATTACTACCGGACTTTTACTGGTATTGCTGCTGGTTGCTATATCCGGTTATGCTGTCGGTTGAGAAAAACCAGTGCCTTCTCCATGTCTTCCGGGGTGTCGATGCCGATCGTTTCCTGCCGGGTAATGCCGACTTTTATCTTATAGCCATTTTCGAGCCATCTGAGCTGTTCCAGGCTTTCGGCTAGTTCCAGCGGTGATTGGGGCAGGTTGGTGATTGCTTTCAGTGTATCGGCCCGGTAGGCATATAAACCGATGTGTTTATAATAAGTATGGTTGGGTAACCATTCCTGATAATTCTTTCCACGCATATAGGGGATGATAGAACGGCTGAAGTACATGGCTTCGCTGTTCTTGTTGAGAACGACTTTCGGTGAGTTCGCATTGAACAGTGCCGTTTCGAAATCATCGTCCGGGCGGAAAGGTTTTACCAGTGTGGCGATCTGTGTACCGGCATCGGTAAAGCATCCTTTTAATGTTTCGATTTGTTCCGGATGGATGAAAGGTTCGTCTCCCTGGATATTGACAACGACATCATAACCGTCTCCTACTTTGGTGTAGGCTTCGTAAACACGGTCTGTACCACTCCGGTGCTGGTCGGAAGTCATGACGACATTTCCGCCGAAAGCTTTTACGGCTGTTTCGATCCGGGTATCGTCGGTGGCGACACATACGGTATCCAGTACATCTTTTACCTGTTCATACACGCGTTGTATCATGGGTTTACCTGCCATGTCGGCCAACGGTTTCCCCGGAAAGCGGGTGGAGGCATATCTTGCCGGTATTATTCCTATAAATTTCATGTCCGGTTGTTTTATTCGTTAGTTGATTATCTTACTGTTTTTCCTTCGCTGAGACGTAACACTTTTTCATGCTCTCCGACGATCCATACAATATCTCCCTGTTCGAAAACCGTAGTGGGAGGAGGGTTCTTGATCGAGTGGGAGTCGCGTTCGATCCCGATGACCAGGCAGCCGGAATTATCTCGGATACCCGATTCCAGAATGGTCCGGCCGATCAGTCCGGAACCTTCGCTGATAAAGAATTGCTCCATGTTTACCTCTTTTGTTTCCTGCAAATTGTTCATCGATTCTTTATAGCGTTCTTCTATATATTTCCGGAAATGGGTCAGATCGTCGTCGGCACCGACAACGACCAGTTTGTCGAACGGATAAAGCCGCTCGTTTCCTCCCGGTATGTTGATACGTTTGCCTCCGCGGATGATCGTAACGATATTTACATTACATTTCTGCCGGAAGTTAAGCTCTTTAAGTGTTTTGCCCATACTGGGCGAATTCTGTTTTATTTCAAAGTCGGCCAGGTGAAGATCACGCTCCAGCAAATGGCTGGCAAATCGTTGGTTGATGGGGGCATTCCGTTCGTTTTCCATCTCCCGCGCAGTCAGGTTCGTGAAGAAATGGCGTTCCATCAGGATCGACTGCTTTTTCAACCGTTTGGAGAAAATGACCAGGGCAATGACTGTGGCGGCGATTGCAATCCCTATTCCGAGGGCCGTATTCAGCAATCGTGCGATCGGAAGCATGACGAGTCCTATACATAATATAATACGCAACACGATCAGGGAGACGAGCGGACCACGGTTATATTTGTTGTCATGCCATAATTGCTCATATTCCACCGAATGATTTTTCTTCATCATAATGGCGCGCAGCATCGGAGAGATCAGAAGAAGGATCAGGACCAGTGAAATGCATTGTCCTTGTATGCCGGGAAGTTGCTTGATGATAAATGGTGCCACGAACTGCAGCCAGATAAAGATCAGTACGAGGGTGACCGCGGTATAAGTACCTACAATACGTACCAACGCTTTTAGTAACTTATCCCAAGCACTTTTCTGCCGGATCGTGTTGGAGCCGGAAGAATAACGTTCGAGAAAATTCATCCAGCTGGCAGGAATGAGCCGTTCGGCTATTTTATAGGCAGGTTCCGCCATACGTATCATATAAGGGGTGAAAAAGGTTGTTATGACGGAAACAGCGACAACGATCGGGTAGAGGAAATTATCTGTCACCTTGAGTGTTAACCCCAGGGAGGCAATGATAAAAGCAAATTCACCGATCTGTGCCAGGGAGAAACCCGATTGGATGGCGACTTTGACAGTCTGTCCCGACAGCAAGACTCCGAAACTGGCAAAAAGTATTTGTCCGATCATAACAACGAGGGTCAGTATCAGGATCGGGATCTTATATTCCCAAAGCAATACCGGATCGATCAACATGCCGACGGAAACGAAGAAGATGGCACCGAACAGGTCTTTTACCGGTTTTACGATGTGTTCGATATGTTCGGCATCGATCGTTTCTGCCAGGATCGAACCCATAACGAAAGCACCCAGTGCAGAAGAAAAACCAGCTTTAGTCGCGATCATGACCATCCCCAGGCATAGACCGAGGCTGACGATCAGCAGTGTTTCGTCGTTGAGGAATGTCCGTGCTTTCTTCAGGAAAGAAGGGATAAGATAAATCCCGACAACAAAGCAGAAAAGCAGGAAGACGCCCAGCTTTACCACACTGTCCAGTAACTCCATGCCTTCGACATGCTTGCTTACCGCAAGCGTGGAAAGTAATACCATTAGTAAGACGGCAAACAAATCTTCTACGACCAAAATACCGAATACGACCCCGGCAAATCGCTGGTTGCGTAGTCCCATATCGTCAAAAGCTTTGAATATGATCGTGGTGGACGACATCGAGAGCATTCCGCCCAGAAAAAGGCTGTTCATATGTCCCCAGCCGAGCGATAATCCGGTGATATAACCGAACGTCATCATCCCGATAACGACTGTGACTGCCCCGATCACCGCTGTCCCACCGACTTTCATCAGCTTCTTGAAACTGAAATCGAGGCCCAGGGCGAAAAGCAGGAAGACAACGCCTATGTCCGCCCAGATACGGATACTTTCTACGTCTGAAACTGTGGGAATTTCTTTTATAGCCGGGCCTGCCAGAATTCCGGCAACAATATAGCCAAGTACGACCGGTTGCTTTAATCTCTTGAAAAGCAAAGTAACAAGCCCCGCAGAAATCAGTATTACTGCCAGGTCTGAAATTAATGAAGGGATCTGTGACATGCTTTCACTCTTTTTCGGTTGGCAAAGTTAGACATTTATTTTAATTTTGCCGGTCAAATAATGAGCCAAAATGAAGAAGAAACATCCGATAGAAGCATTGATTGAACAGGGCGAGCATCAACAGCTCGATTTCAAGTTCGAGGTAAGCGATAGTAAAAAGATTGCCCGTACCTTGTCTGCTTTTGCCAATACCGATGGCGGTCGGTTGCTGATAGGAGTGAAAGATAACGGGAATATCTCCGGTGTCCGTAGTGAAGAAGAGTATTATATGATCGAGGCTGCATCAAAAATGTATACTCAGCCGGAAGTTCCGTTTGAAGCCACCCGCTGGGAGATAAACGGAAAAACCGTATTGGAAGTTTATATTGCGCCCAGTGCGGATAAGCCCCACCTGGCACCTGATAAGGAAGATAAATATAAGGCCTATATACGTGTTGCCGATGAAAATATCCTGGCCAATGAGATCCTGATGCTTTCGTGGGAGAAAAAGCGTAGGAAAGACGGGACACTGGTGAAGATCAGCAAACCGGTGGAACGCCTGTTCGCCTATCTGGACGAACATCCATCTATCAATGCCGGGCTGCTTTGTCGTATCGGCCATGTAAATTATTACACGGCCAGGAATATTTTAAGCGACCTGCTGGCGATCGATGCCTTGCGATATGTGGTCGTCGATAAACGTATCCTTTATGAGCGTGTGCCCGGTAATGATAAACTGGCATTATAGGGTGAATGTTTCCACATAGACCTGTGCATTCTCGAAGCGGACGACTTTCACTTTCGTCCCTTTTTCGATAAAACCAGAATCGGATACACCGTCATAGAGTTCGTTGTCGATCATCACTTTACCCGAAGGGCGCAGAACGGTGAAGGCGGTTCCTTCTTTTCCGATCAGTGGGGCGAGGGAAGGCGAGGAATGGGCATCTTCCAGATCTTTATGGAGTGCTACTTTCCGCAATATGCCTTTTGTTCCTATTTTGTTGGACAGCCAGATCATCAGAATGAAACCCAGTCCCAGTCCGATCAGAACGGTAAGGACTGCCTCTCCGATTTCCTTGGTGGAGACTTCTTCGAAATTGAAATCCGTATTATTCAGCAAACTAAGGGTTAATCCGGCTACCAGGAAAATGATTCCGCTGATACCGGCTATTCCGAATCCGGGTATGATAAATATCTCTGCCGCAATCAATAACAGACCGATTATAAATACCAGGATTTCCCAGTTTTGTGCCAGACCGTCGATATATAAAGGAGCGAAGTAAAGTATAGCTGCGGTAACGGCAGCTGCCGATGGAAAGCCGAGGCCTGGTGTCTGCATCTCGAAGTAAATTCCTCCGATAATAATAATGATCAATAACGATTGCAGCATAGGGTTCATCAGGAAACCTTTCAGGTCGTCATACCAGGACGGCTTATATGTTTTCAGTTCGTAATTGTTATATCCCAGATACTTTGTAATCACTTCACCGGGCGTTTCTGCAATACCGTCGCAATATCTCCATTCCAGAGCTTCATCGGCTGTGAAAGTAAGGACTTTTCCCGAGTCGATCAGATGGGGTACGACAACGCGCTCATCTACCATCGCTTCGGCGATCAGCGGATCTCTTTTCCACCTGAAAGTTGTATCCTTTCCTTGTATAATCGTATCTTTCCCGTGTGCTTCGGCTGTCGATCGTATCATAGAGCGCATATATGACTGGTATTTGTCGGGTAAGGCGGCCCCAGTCTGATTGACGACGGTTGCTGCCCCGATATTGGCGCCTTTTCTCATAAATATTTTTTCACACGCAATGGATATAAGTGCTCCTGCCGAAGCGGCATTGTTGTCGATAAAAACATAGACGGGTATCGGATTATATAAAATTGCCGTACGCATTGAATCCGCTGCTTCGAGCAGTCCTCCATAGGTGTTCATGTGGAGAAGGATGGCATCCGCTCCCAACGATTTGGCTTCTTCCAATCCGTTACGGAGATAGATACGGGTGGTGTTATCTATCTCTTTCTTTATATCTATCTGGTAGACGATCTTTTGCTCTTCTCCCTTTGATTTAAAGGTTGTTACCAAAAGAAGTAGCAGCAAAAACAAGAATCCTGAATTTTTCATCATTTTGTCTAATTATCTATACTTTTTGTACTTTCTTGAAAATTGTAACATATAACTTGTAAATTTTGTATTTATACAAGTTCTAAACTTGCAAAAGCTGTTCATTTTCAGCTGTGTTTGTTATAAATATATTAAGTTACGATTTTTAATATTAATATTTATCAAAGCAACATTCGATATCAATAATATTTCCTATATTTGTATTGTCTCTCAATAGTGAGGGGCTATACTTAACCGGTATTAACCTTTTATAAATAGTAAGTAATATGAATGCGTTGCAATTTCAGAAAAAATTATTGAGCATGCAAGAAAACATGATGAATTTTGCATTGATGCTCACCGCAAATCGGGATGACGCCCAAGATTTGATGCAGGACACAACGCTGAAGGTTTTGGACAATCAGGAAAAGTTTGTTGATAATATTAATTTTAAAGGATGGGTCTTGACCGTAATGCGTAATATCTTCATAAATAACTATCATAAGATAGTTCGTACGCAGACAGTTGTTGATCAAGGTGTTGATTTGTATAATTTGGACGTCGTTAATGATTCAGGATTTGATTCTCCGGACGGAGCATATCAGATTCAGGAAATCACAAAGGCCATTAATGGATTGAATGATGAATTGAAAGTTCCTTTTTCCATGTTTTTAAGTGGTTATAAATATAATGAGATAGCAGATAAACTGAATGTACCACTGGGAACCGTAAAGAGTCGTATCTTCTTTGCCCGCCAGGAGTTGCAAAAAGTTTTGAAGGATTTTCGCCTGGGATAGTGGTTAATATTCTAATAAACAGGTTAATAAAAAGAAGGAGCTTCCAAACGGAAGCTCCTTCTTTTTTTAATATATGGATGATAAAAATGACATATTAATGAATAAATACGTACTTTTACTGCAAAATTCTAAATCACAATGAGAAGTTTTGCAAGCGATAACAATTCTGGTGTCCATCCCTTGGTGATGGAGGCTGTGATAAAAGCAAATGAGAATCATGCGATCGGATATGGCGACGATCCCTGGACAGCTGCCGCAGTGGCAAAGATCAAGAGTATATTCGGTGGAGAGGCGTCTCCATTCTTTGTTTTTAACGGGACTGGCGCTAATTCGGTAGCGTTGCAGGCCGTAACACGTCCTTTCAATAGTATTTTATGTGCGGAAACGGCACATATTAATGTTGATGAATGCGGTGCTCCGGCACGTATGACCGGTTGTGCGGTTGTTACGATCCCGACCACCGACGGCAAACTTACTCCGGAGCTGATCAAGCCGCGTTTACATAACTTTGGCGTTTGCCATCATTCTCAACCGAAGGCCGTTTATATTTCTCAGGTTTCAGAGTTGGGTACAGTCTATACGATTGAAGAGGTGAAAGCGATAGCAGACTTACTGCATGCTCATAATATGTATTTGCATATGGACGGTGCACGTCTGGCGAATGCCTGTGCCTATCTGAATTGTTCCATGAAGCAAGTGACGGTAGACGCCGGTGTCGACATTTTAAGTTTCGGCGGTACCAAAAACGGTATGATGATGGGAGAGGCTGTCGTTTCTTTCCGTCCGGAAATTACGGAGAACCTGCAGTATTACAGAAAACAGTCGGCTCAACTGGCTTCCAAACTACGTTACCTTTCAGCTCAGTTCATCCCTTATCTGGAGAATAACCTGTGGCTTGAAAATGCCATGAAGGCGAATATCAGTGCAGCGAAACTGGCTGCTGCGCTCAAACAATATCCGCAGATACAATTTACGCAGAAAGTAGAAACGAATCAGATATTCTTTACGATCCCATCCGAACCGTTGAAAAAACTCCAGGAGCGTTATTTCTTCTATATGTGGAATGAAGAAAACAATGAGGCCCGCCTGGTTACTTCCTGGGATACGACCGGCGAAGACATAGCTGAATTCGAACAGGATTTGAAAGAAGTAATGGGAGAATGTTAATCACTAAACTATAAACATATGAAACACGGAAGTGGGTTGATGGCGGTACTTTTTATGTTATTGCCGTTATGCAACCTTTATTCACAGGAGAAGGATGCGAGGGAAGATAATACCTTGCGTATAATGAGTTATAATATCCGTAACGGGAGAGGAATGGATGATGTTTCCAATTTTCAACGTACGGCCGACGTGATCAATAAAGTACGTCCGAATGTTGTCGCCGTACAGGAAGTGGACAGTGTGACGGGCAGGAGCGGTCAGACCGATGTATTGCGTGTGCTGGCTGACAAAACATTGATGTATCCGGTATATGCTCCTGCTATCGATTATGACGGAGGAAAATACGGTATTGGTATGTTGAGCAAAGAGAAACCGCTCGGTTATCGGTATCTGGCACTTCCGGGAAGAGAAGAAGAACGTGCTCTGCTGATCGTTGAGTTTGAAAAGTATATTTATTGTTGTACCCACCTTTCCCTGACAGGGGAAGACCGCCTGGCTTCGTTGGAGATTATAAGCCGAGAAGCTGCAAAGGCGAATAAGCCTCTCTTTATTGCCGGTGACTTTAATGCTCATCCGGATTCGGAAGTTATTAAAGGTATACAGAACGATTTTGTAATCCTGACAAATACCAAGCAACCTACTTTCCCGGCAGATGAACCGACTGAAACAATCGATTATATTGCGGCTTATGCAAAGGACACTACTGCTTTTACACGCCTTTCCGCCTGGGTAGTCGATGAACCGGCAGCATCCGATCATCGTCCGATCGTAACGGATATCGTTTTCAAGCAATCGGCTGACAAGATTTTCCGTACAGAACCTTATTTACAGAATCCGGTAGGAAACGGAATTACGGTTATGTGGCAGACTACTGTTCCTGCTTATAGTTGGGTTGAATATGGCACGGATAAGAATCAGTTGAAGAAAGCGCGTACCATCGTGGATGGTCAGGTGATCTGCAACGATTTACAGAATAAGATCAGGCTGAATGACTTGGAACCGGGCAAGACTTATTATTATCGTATTTGCTCACAGGAAATCATGCTTTACCAGGCTTATAAGAAAATATTCGGGGAAACGGCTGTTTCCGATTTCCATACATTCACGTTGCCGGAATCTTCTACATCTGATTTTACAGCCATTATCTTTAATGACCTTCATAAGCATTCGGAAACATTGCAGGCACTGTATAATCAGGTAAAAGGTGTAGATTATGACTTCGTTATTTTTAACGGCGATTGTATCGACGATCCCGCCAATCATGATGAAGCTACTCATTTTCTTTCTGAACTGAATGAAACGGTCGGGGCTGCGGATGTTCCCGTATTCTATCTGCGTGGTAACCATGAAATCAGAAATGCTTATTCGATCGGTTTGCGTAAGCTGTTCGATTATGTCGGCGATAAGACATACGGTGCGTTTAACTGGGGTGATACTCGTATCGTCATGTTGGATTGCGGTGAAGATAAACCCGATGACCATTGGGTTTATTATGGTCTGAATGATTTCTCCGCCCTGCGTGAGGCACAAGTATACTTCCTGAAAGAGGAACTGGCCTCCAAGCCGTTTAAACAAGCAACGAAACGCGTGTTGATCCATCATGTGCCTATTTATGGAAAAGATGTAGACCGTTATAATCCTTGTCTGGATTTATGGGGTGGCTTATTGGCGAAAGCTCCGTTCAATGTATGTATCAATGCACATACTCACCGTCATGCTTATTATCCGAAAGGGGTTGCCAATGGTAACAATTTCCCGGTTATGGTAGGTGGCGGTTACCGGATGGACGGTGCGACGGTCATGGTACTTCAGAAAAAAGGAAAGGATATGACTTTGCGTGTATTGAATGCCAAAGGAGAGACCCTTCAAGATCTGAAACTGTAATTAAATATTTATCGTCAAATAACAAATATGGATATAAATACTGAAGAGTTAGAAGAGACTATTATTCCGGTAAAAGAAACAGATCTGATTTATGGTATAGATGACCGTCCGCCTTTGAAAGAGGCTTTGTTTGCAGCTTTGCAGCATTTGCTGGCTATCTTTGTCGCGATCATTACTCCCCCGCTGATTATTGCGGGTGCGTTGAAGCTTGATCTTGAAACAACCGGCTTCCTGGTGTCGATGGCTCTTTTCGCTTCCGGTATATCCACATTTGTACAATGTAAACGGATCGGTCCGGTAGGAGCCGGACTGCTCTGTATACAGGGAACGAGTTTCTCGTTTATCGGACCGATCATTTCAGCCGGACTAGCCGGTGGCCTGCCGCTTATTTTCGGTGTTTGTATGGCTGCGGCTCCGATCGAAATGATCATTAGCCGGACATTCAAATATATGCGTTCGATCATTACTCCGCTAGTTTCCGGGATTGTCGTACTGTTGATCGGATTGAGTCTGATCAAGGTCGGTGTAGTCTCTTGCGGAGGTGGATTTGCTGCGATGGATAACGGAACGTTCGGTAGTTTGAGAAATATCGGTGTGGCGGCAACGGTATTGCTGAGTGTACTGTTCTTCAATCGTTGTAAAAACAAATACCTGCGTATGAGTTCGATCGTACTTGGGCTGTGCATCGGTTACGGACTGTCTTTTGTCTTAGGCATGGTCGATATGAGTGCGGCTTCTTCCCAGAACCTGATGGGATTCAATATTCCGGTACCTTTTAAATACGGACTCGACTTTAATATCTCTTCTTTCATTGCTATCGGCCTGGTTTATCTGATTACGGCTATCGAAGCGACAGGAGACGTGACAGCCAACTCCATGATTTCCGGTAAATCGATTGAAGGAGATGGGTATCTGAAACGCGTTTCGGGCGGTGTGCTGGCAGACGGTATAAATTCTTTTGTTGCCGGTGTCTTTAATTCGTTTCCAAACTCTATCTTTGCACAAAATAATGGGATCATCCAGTTGACGGGCGTTGCCAGCCGTTATGTCGGCTATTATATTGCCGTTATGTTGATTTTACTGGGATTATTCCCGATCGTGGGAGTGGTGTTCTCTTTGATGCCCGATCCGGTTCTCGGAGGGGCGACATTACTGATGTTCGGGACGGTAGCTGCTGCCGGTATCCGTATCATCGCTTCACAGGAGATCAATCGGAAAGCGACACTGGTATTGGCCGTCAGTCTTTCCCTGGGATTAGGGGTAGAACTGATGCCTGATATTTTGAAAACAGCTCCGGAAGCTATAAAAGGAATATTCTCATCCGGTATCACTACCGGTGGTTTGACGGCGATCATAGCCAATGTCCTGATCCGCGTAAAAGAAGACAAAGTAGATAAAACAGAATAAAAACACATGGAATTACTTAAACAGCGTATTTTGCAAGATGGCAGATGTTATCCGGGAGGTATCCTGAAAGTGGATAGTTTTATTAATCACCAGATGGACCCGATGCTTCTGTATAAGGTTGCTGAAGAATTTATCAGACGTTTCGAAGGAGAACATATCAATAAGATCGTGACGATCGAGGCCAGTGGTATTGCTCCGGCTATCATGGTCGGATATATCTTGCAATTGCCGGTAGTATTTGTGAAGAAGAAACAACCGAAAACAATGGAGAATATGCTGAGTACGGTAGTCCATTCTTTTACGAAAGATCGTGATTATACGGTATGTATCAGTAATAACTTCCTGACAGCCGACGACCATATTCTTTTTATCGATGACTTCCTGGCTTTCGGTAATGCGGCTATGGGAATGCTGGATCTGGCAAAACAGGCAGGTGCTACTATCTCCGGCATGGGCTTTATCATAGAGAAAGCCTTTCAGGATGGAGGAAAAGCTTTGCGCGAATCAGGTATCCATGTGGAAAGTTTGGCTATTATCGACAACCTCGACGATTGTAAGATCACGATCCGTTAGAAAGAAACCAACTAATTGAGTAAAGATAATGAATACAGAAGTAAAAGAAAGATTACTCGACAGAGTGAAGACCAATCCCTATGTAAACCATTTAGGGGTGCAATTCACGACTGTCGAAGATGGGATCGTTGAGGCACGTATGCCCTTGCACGATGAACAACGCCAGTATAGCGGTGTTATTCATGGTGGTGTATTGGCTGCCCTGGCCGATACGATCGCCGGATTTGCCGCCTATACAATGACTCCGTTGGACAAAGATGTCCTGACGGCAGAATTGAAAGTTTCCTTTTTAAGAGCCGCCTGGGGCAAGGAACTGATCGCTAAAGGTACGGTGATCAAACCCGGACGTCACGTCCATTTCAGCGAGTGTGAGATTTATTGCGACGATAAACTGGTCAGTAAAGCATCCGGTACGTTCAGTGTCGTGCAGCCCCAGGTATAAACAATAACAAAGAATCATTCAGATTGAAAAGCGCAGGCAAGCAGTGTTTTTCATAATCGGCAGCTTCAGGATATCCTCTTGCTGCCTTTTTTCTATCCGTACGATGATGGCACGGTTAAAGCCCCCATGCCCGATAGCCAGGATACGTTTGCCCGGAAACTCGGTTTGCAGGAATTCCAGAAACTCTCCGGCTCTTTTATATAAAGCCTCCAGGCTTTCTACACTTTCAGGTAGGTGCTTGAAATCCATTTCGTTGGCAACCTTTCCGGTATAGGCACCCCAGTCCATTTCGCGGAGCAGGGGAGTCTGGACAGGTTCCAACCCTTTACGACGGGCAACAGCCATGGCTGTATCGTAACTTCGTGCCAGGTCGCTACTGACAATCACGTCGATCTCTTCTCCTTCCAACAGGTCGGCAAGTTGTTCCGCCTGTTGTTTTCCCAACTCGGAGAGATGGCCGGGCATTTGTCCCTGCATGATGCGTAGTTTATTTTCTTCCGTCTCCCCGTGACGGCTTAGTATAAGCGATATATTCTGTTCCATATTATTTATATTTGATCCATTTGATCATCTCTTTGATGCTCGGTTTCTTTCCGTACATCAGGATACCGACCCGGTATATCTTGGCGGATATCCAGACAATTCCGATAGCGGAAGCATATAATAACGTTACAGACAATAGCTTTTCCCATAACGGTATTTCAAACGGGATGCGTACCATCATGACGATCGGAGAGGTGAACGGAATCATCGAACACCAGAATGCCAACGGTCCGTCCGGGTTCTCCATACTATATATACCGGCGTACAAAGCAAAGATCATAAAGATTGTAACCGGAGCCATAAACTGTTGGGTATCTTCCTGGCTGTCTACTGCCGAACCGATAGCAGCAAATATGGAGGCATATAACATATAACCGCCAATAAAATAGATGATGAAAGAGATTCCTATTTCCGCAATATTGATCGAATTGATAATTCCCATAATCTCATTGCCCGAAGAGGAAGCCAGTGCGCTTGCATCCATCATTCCCATGGAAGGGGGTGCCTGTAAGGCCGTCACATCCGCACCACCGGAGAACATGAATCCTCCGACAGCCACGAGAATCGTTGTGATAATTCCCCACAGGAATACCTGTGTCAGCCCGACAAAGCCGATACCGATGATTTTTCCCATCATCAGATCGAACGGGCGAACCGATGAGATCATCACTTCAATGATACGGTTGGTCTTTTCTTCCATGACACCTTGCATCACCATCGCTCCGTACATCATGATAAACATATAAATGATAAAGGTAAATACCATCCCGATCACGGAAGCCACGGTAGCCGATGAGGCACTTTCCTTGCCGTCTTCACTCCATTTGATCGTTTGTACATTAAAGTTGATTTTACTTTCCCGGATGATCTCTTTCAGGTTAGGGATATTGAAGGAGGCCAGTTTCTCGCTTTCCAGCTGTTTGCTGAGTGTCTGGTTGACCATCCGGCTCAGTTCTATCGGTACTTGTTTTTCAGAATACAAGGTCGCAGCTTTGGGATTGTCTAGCAGATCGTCCGTGATACTTAGGAAGGCAAATATTTCTTTGTCCTCGTTTTGCCGGTATTCATCCAGCGTCTTATTGCTATGGATGAAATGATAGCTTTCGTTATTCTCGAACAACGGGGCATATTTTCCGGTCGTATCGATGATGGCAACGTTACGTACTTCGTCTCCCTTGATGGTCGATAACCATAACGGCACGAATACCAGTGCGGCAAACAGAAATGGTGTAAGGAATGTTAGCAGGATAAACGACTTTTTGCTTACCCGGCGCAGATATTCTCTTTTGATAATAAGTCCTATTTTATTCATGCCTGTGTAGAGTTTGTGCCCGATACGGTATTAATAAATATATCATTCATGGATGGAAGTTCTTCGGTAAACGATAGAATCTCGACTTCTTCGGATAAAGCGGATAATAAGGCGGAATTGCTGACCCCGTCGGCTTTATGGATTTGTAATTCGCGTATCCCACTTTGGTCTTTTTCAGAAAGCAGCGTAAAAATGTCAGAATGATCGTTTGAAAGTTCGCTGGCGGATGCGATACGCAGTGTAAACGTATTGTTACGAAAACGGTTTCTGACCTCCGCTACATTACCCGACAGTACGACTTGCGATTTGTTGATCAGGGCTATATTATCGCATATTTCTTCCACCGAAGCCATATTATGGGTAGAGAAGATGATCGTATGTCCTTCTTCTTTCAGTTCCAGGATTTCCTGTTTCAGCCGTTCTGCATTCACCGGGTCGAAGCCGCTGAACGGTTCATCGAAGATGAGCAATGCCGGTTCGTGTATCACGGTTATGATGAACTGTACTTTCTGTTGCATCCCTTTCGATAACTCCTCCAGTTTTTTATTCCACCAGGGCATGATGTCGAACTTTTCAAACCAGCAGGTCAAGCGGGTCCGGGCTTCCTGATAGGACAATCCTTTCAGTTGGGCGAGATAAATGGCCTGTTCGCCGACCTTCATCTTTTTGTATAATCCCCGTTCTTCGGGCAGGTATCCGATCTGGTATATATCCTCCGGCTGCGATTCACGTCCGTTAAAACGAACGATCCCGCTGTCGGGGGCCGTGATACGGTTGATGATACGGATCAGTGTGGTTTTGCCGGCACCATTAGGTCCGAGTAGTCCGAATATCTTTCCTTCGGGTACCTGGATGCTGACTTTGTTCAGGGCAAGATGATTGGCATACTGTTTTACCACATCTTCCGTTTCCAAAAAGTTCATAGGCTATAAGTTATTGTTACATTTTTAATACGATACGTTCTCCCAATTCTTTACTCAATACATTCTTTATCTCATTCAGGTGAGTCAGCTTTCTCATCAATTCGAACACCTGATCTTCATTTCCTTTCAGATGTGCTTCCTTGATGCCTAACTGGGTCTCTTTGATCTGGCGTATAATATAAGCATCCTTCATGGCATATATTTCACGTATAACCAGCTGATCCAGTTTGTCTTCTTCCTGTTCCAGTTCACGATACTTGCTATGATATTTGCTCAACTGATATTTTTCGCTTATCAGGTTCGCTGCCAAACGGCTGACGTTCGGGTCCGGATGGGCCAGGAAGTAACGGTTGGCAATAAATCCCTCGTTCTTGCATCTCTCGGCTGCTTCGTCGAGCATGCTTTTGAAGATCGGGGTATAGAAAGTCAGATCGTCACGTTCCAAGTCGTAACGGATATATTCGGCAACATGCATAACGATATGTTCGTTTGTATCCTCATCCACATAGTCGAACAAAACTTTCTCGCCGTACCGCACGATATATTTCAGCAACGTAAGTTCGTATATCTCATAAGGCGAACGTTTCGGCTGAACGGCGCGGACCGCTTCCAGCGGTTGTACCGGCGGAAAATCGGGCGGTGGAACCTCCATAGGCCCTGTCTCTTCCATCGGATATTCTTCCATGGGTGGAGGAGGGGGCATATCGTCCGGTAACGGCGTTGCTTCGTCCGATGGCGGCAAAAAGCTATCCTCTACGATCGGCTGGTAACCGGGAATATCCGGATATTCCGGTATCATACTCATCGTATTCGATACCGGAGGTACGGGCTGTGTCTGGTTGTTTTGCCTTTCTTCCTTATTTAAACGGATTTTATTGACTTCGTTCAGCAACACCTGTTCGTCTATCTCCATCATCGCACTGCATTCGCGGATATAGATGGAACGGGCTATATTATCGGGGATGATGGCTACCGTGCGGATAATATCCGTGATCAGCGACGAACGTTTGATTGGGTCGGTTCCTGCATCATCCAGTAATAAGCGGGTTTTAAAACGGATAAAGTCCGTTTCGCTCTGCTTGATAAATTCAGCGAACTGGCTGGCATTGTGTTTACGGGCGAACGAGTCCGGGTCTTCACCGTCCGGCAACAGAACCACTTTGACGTTCATTCCGTCTTCCAGTAACAGGTCGATACCGCGCAGGGCGGCTTTGATACCGGCGGCATCACCGTCATATAATACGGTAATATTATTGGTGAAACGATGTATAAGCCGTATCTGTCCCTGTGTAAGAGCCGTACCGGACGAGGCGACCACATTCTCTATACCCGCCTGGTGCATGGAGATCACATCGGTGTAACCCTCTACCAGGAAGCAGCGGTCTTCCTTCACCATCGACTGTTTGGCGAAATAGATACCGTAAAGCTCATTACTCTTATGGTAAATCTCGCTTTCGGGCGAGTTGACGTATTTGGCTGTTTTCTCGTCCTTTTTGAGCACGCGACCACCAAAAGCCACCACTTTACCGCTCAGAGTATGTACCGGGAAGATCACACGACCACGGAAACGGTCGTTTACTCCTCCGTTATCGTAAACAATGACTAACCCTGTTTTTTCAAGGAATTCTTTTTTATATCCGCTTTTTGTTGCCTCTTTATACAAGGCATCCCGTTGGTCGAGACTGTATCCGAGTTGGAATTTGCGGATGGTGTCTTCGCGGAATCCACGTTCGGCAAAGTAGCGTAGTCCGACGGTTTTTCCTTCTACATGTTCGTACAGCTGGGTTGTAAAGTATTGTTGTGCCCAACTGTTGACGATCAGCATACTTTCCCGGTCGCTTTTCTTTTGTTTTTCTTTATCGGTAAGTTCCCGTTCCTGTATCTCTATATTGTATTTCTTGGCAAGAAAACGTAAGGCATCGAAATAATTCAGCTGTTCATGCTTCATGATGAAGTGAACAGCCGTGCCGCCTTCGCCACAAGCGAAGCACTTGCAGATATTTTTGGCCGGAGAGACGTAGAAAGAGGGTGTTTTATCCGTATGAAAAGGACATAATCCTACATAGTTTATCCCTCTTTTGCGTAGGGTAACGAATTCTGAAACAACATCCACAATGTTTGCAGCGTCAAGTATCCGGTCTATGGTAGGTTGATCGATCATTTATTTCCTTCCTTAATATAATGGGTCACAAATGTAGTGAATTTATTTGGAAACAACCAATGTCTGAACTTGGAAACGAAAATAGTGATTATCGGGATGCATAACTCATTTTATTTCGAGTAGTTGAATGTTTTAGTTAATAATCACTATATTTGCGGTTATTCCTATTATTAACAATTATATAAATAAACCTGCTATGAACGAAATTCTGATAATCCAAAGTAAGATCTACGAAATACGCGGTCAGAAGGTTATGCTCGACAGAGATTTGGCTGAATTGTATCAAGTAGAGACACGTGTATTAAATCAAGCTGTAAAGCGTAATATCGAACGGTTTCCTGAAGATTTCATGTTCAGACTGACCAGTAAAGAATGGGAAACAATGTCGTCACAATTTGTGATGACATCAGTTGGTAAGCGTCCGAAATCGGCTATACCATTTGTCTTTACTGAACATGGAGTTGTTATGCTATCGAGTGTACTTCGCAGTGATATAGCTATACAAACCAGTATTTTGATAACGCGTGCCTTTGTTGCTATCCGACATTTGACTATGAATTTTCCGATAGGTAAAATTGCAGAACTTCAACATGAAATGAAAGAGTTGAAGGAATATGTCGAAGAAGTGTTTACCGACTATAACGATATCAATGAAGATACCCGTATACAATTAGAATTGATTAATAAAACCCTAGCCGAGTTGCAAGTTCAAAAGAAACTCTCGGACAAGTCTCGTAATCCGGTAGGATTTGTCAAACCCAAGTAAATATCACGTTCATTAGAAGATTGTTATTCCCGTTCCGCCTATCCCCATTAAAGGAGTTGGTGGAACGTTTTTGTATGGAGTTGCGCAAAAAGCGTCCATTATGCAACAAAGATATAGAATATTTCCAGCAGACAAAAAAAGGAGATTATTTGTTTCAATAATAGAAAAATGTGAAACCTGCCTGTTCCATTATGACGGCGCCTGTAGGGGCGGTTCGCGAACCGCCCCTACCAACGACACTACATTCAAATCTGATAAATGCTGAACCTGTTGCTATCTCCATTGGTAGATTGTCAAATTATTAATAAGATTCTCCCTTATTATTTCTCGTTGTACATGAATAATACATATATTTGTAGAGTTATTAACATAAAACACTTAATTATGAAAGAATTAGATCCGAAAGCCATGGCAGAGAATGAAAGAAAAGAGTTGCAGGACCGGTATATCCGTTTCGATTGGGCTATCAAACGCTTGTTGCGTCAGAAGGTCAACTTCGGTGTGCTCAATGGTTTCCTGACCGTGATGTTGCGGGAAGAGGTCAGTATCCTCGAAATCCTCGAAAGCGAAAGCAACCAGGAGAGTGCCGACGATAAGTTCAATCGTGTCGACATCAAAGCCTTGAACAGTAAAGGCGAAATCATTATCGTCGAAATCCAGAACACCCGCGAAGTGCATTATCTCGAACGCATCCTCTATGGCGTAGCCAAAGCTATCACCGAGCATATCTCCCTGGGTGAAGGCTATCAGAAAGTGAAGAAAGTCTATTCCATCAGCATCCTTTATTTCGATCTCGGTGTCGGGACAGACTATTTCTATCACGGTCAGAACCATTTCACCGGTGTGCATACCGGCGACCGCCTGCGGATCAACGTGCGCGACCGCGACGCGGTCATCACCCGCCTGCCAGCTGAGATTTTTCCCGAATACATCCTGATTCGCGTAAACGAGTTCGACAAAGTAGCCACAACCCCTCTCGACGAATGGATCAAATACCTGAAAGACGGTACGATCCGTCCCGACACGACTACTCCGGGTCTTCGTGAAGCCCGGGAAAAACTGAAATACTACTCCATGTCCTCGCAGGAGCGTCATGCATACGACGAACATCTGAACGTAATCATGATCCAGAATGACGTTCTCGACACTGCCAAATGGGAGGGGCGGCTTGAAGGTTTGGCGGAAGGAAAGGCAGAAGGTTTGGCCGAAGGAAAAGCTGAAGGTCTTGCCGAAGGAAAAGCCGAAGCCTTGCGTCAGGCGGCTGCCAATATGAAACGCATGGGGATGGCGGCAGCCGATATTGCTAAATGTACAAAGTTGTCGGTGGAGGAGATAGAGAAGTTATAGCAAGTTTTGACCCTACTTTTCCCTTGATGGAAAAGTAGCCAAAAGATCAAGGCTGCACCTGGTTCGCTACTCCGCATCCTACGTTCGCTGTCGCCTCCGAACTCGCTTCGCTCAAACAGCGGATGCTCCGGGCGCTCACTCCGGCTGCTGCGTTTAACGCTCGCCAGCTGAGGCCTTTCATAGGAAGCGGAGCTTCCTCTTAGGATTGCCGATACTGTCTGTTAAAATGAAAAGCTCCTGTTATATTATATAGGTGTCGGTATCGGCCATCCCTAAAGAACGCTTTGCGTTCTCTGACAGGCCTTCGGCGGGTGAGCGTCCGCGAAGGGGAAAGACGAAGCGACCCGGAAAAATCCGTTGTTTGAGCGAAGCGAGTTTCGGATTTTTCAAGCGTAGTCTTTCACCGTAGCAGCGAAGCCGGTGTAGCCTTGAACTTTTGGTTACTTTTCTTTCAAGAGAAAAGTAACATTCAACTTTGACAAACACTGAAACATACCAGTATCATTCATTCATCAAAAGGGAAAAAGAATCATGAAGTTGATCTTTTGGGGACTTTTTTTCGCGTTTTTAAGTCGAGTCGCTTGAGAAAGAGATTTTATTGTTGCGCTTTGATATTCTTTTTGTAGATGGAAAGTAACATAGTCCATCAAGAACTATGTTTAAGCGTTGCAAAGATATACAAAATAATGTAATCGCCAAAAATGTAGTCATTAAATTTATTGGCCTGAGAGTAATTATTCTACAAATATTACCTTTTTTGCTCACCTTTTTTATACTATCAGGGTACCAAAAGGAGTATTCTTTATTATTATGATTTCTCTGTTTATATGTCATTTGTACGCTGCAAACGATGTGTGGTTGCAGATAAGCCTTGATATATGGCTTGTTTGCCGTGGTTCTTGATGGACTAAACGGTTTTTATCAATCGGTATCAATCCTTAATTCACAGGAGGTTATGTTTTCGCCGAACTATCATAAATGGGGGAGAACCTTGTTTTACCCCATAATTTTTTACTTGGGAGATACTTATATAAATGATGTATCCTTTATCCGGGTTAAAATGAGAAGATAGACTGGAACAAAATATATCAATAACTAAAAAACAGAGAGTTATGGCAAAAGACCCGACTCAGAAGACGAAGCTTACACTGAAAGCCCTCGACCTGGCACTAACCCAGGATATTACAAACGACTGTTACCTGCAACCTAAGTTGCAGAAATGTCTTAATATGCACGACCTCGCCAGTGAAGTAGCCGCCCTCAGCACCCGCCAGGAGGACGTGGAAGAAATAGCCCGTACCGGCAACCAGATCCTGCGACGTATGATCTGGTATCTCTCTTCCGGTTATAGCATCACCACCCTGTTGGGATATTTCCGTCCCACCTCTCAAGGTGTTTTCCTCGAAAGCGAACTCACGTCGGCCCCCGACCGCAACCGCCTGAAACTCGGTGTCGCCTACTCCATGAGCCAGGAAATGCGCCAGGCGCTTGCCGATGCCGAGATCGACGTCGAAATACAAAAGTCAGTCAGTGGCCCGCAACTGTTTACCGTGGTCAGTGCACAGGATGCACAAAATCCCGAAGCCGCAGCCCGTGGCGAAGGCATACCTGTCAGTGCAGGACAAACCTGTATTATTAAAGGTAAGCATATCAAGGTAGGTGGCGAAGGCGACCAGATAGGCATCACTATCCGTCGTACCGACGGCGATTCGGGCGAAACCAACTTCTTTCCTGTGTCGAAACTCTATCCCAATACACCTACACAAGTCGGTTTTGTGTTACCCGCTACGGCTGCCGACGGCTCCGTCTGGAGCGTTACTCTTTGCACGCAGCTTACCGGCAACGGCTCCACCCTGCTCAAAGAACCTCGTACGGCAACGATGCCGGGCCACTTTGTGGTAGGCGATGTGACCGATACACCCGGTGGTGGCAGTGGAGAGGATGACAGACCGGAGATCGAATAAATCAGGCGGTCTGTTCAAAGCCGAGTGAGCGACCCGCTCAAAGGTAAGAGAGCAAGCTACTCACTAGTAAGGAAGCGCCGCGCTCAAAGGAGAGGGAGCGACCCATTCAAAAGTAATCGTATTTTTTTAATTACACTATTATTAATATCAAGCAAAGTAAAATGAAAATGAAATCAGTTTTTCTGTCAATGCTGGCGATAGCGGCATTGGCTAGTAGTTGTTCAAAACAAGAATTCGTTGATCCCCCGGGTCCTCAGGAAGGTACTAAAAAGTTGGTAGACATCATCCTTAGCAGCGGTAAACAGACAAAGGCGGCAGGAGCTGCAACAGTGGCTGAAGATAAGACGATCAATGATGTTACCGTATTTTTCCTGAATCCTACGGACCAGATCGTTTCTAAGCAATGGGTTTCAGCAGCCGGTTTGACGGATAATGAAGATGGGACTGCAAAAACGGCAACCGTAGAAACAAGAAGTACGGCCACTCAAATGATGGTAATAGCCAACCTTGGAAATGACCGTACTACGGGAACTCTCAACGTCAGTACCAAAGCCCAACTCGAAGCGGTTGTGCAAAGCCTTATAAACACCGACACTCCTCCGCTTCCGGTACAGGTAAAAGGAGACGTTCTTATGTCGGGTATAGGAGCGGTTGAGGACATGACAGCCGATACGGGCGGAGGTAATTCGACTGCAACTTCAGCGGTTACTTTAAACTTCGTTGCTGCAAAAATCAACTTGTCGAAAATCGAATTAGGAGCTGACGTAAAAGGTATATACGGCACGGATTACAAATTCACACGCGCCTTTTTGCTGAACGTACAGACAAACTCCTGGTATTTTCCTACTGCTAACAGCTATATACCTACCCCGAAAGCGTATGCAAACGGAGTAGCATGGGAGGGTAACTGGGGAACAGATCCCGGTTACACTGTTGCTGCCGATTTCAATCAGTCACTTAACTATCCTGATATGAATGCAGCCAAAACAGATATTGCCCACTGGTATGTTTTCGAGAATAATCCGGCTTCGGTTGCCTCGTCAGAAAATCCGACAATCCTTGTTGTAGAGGTTGAATGGACAAAAACAAAGGCAGATCCTACTGAGGGTGTAGAAGAGGTAAAAGTAATGAAAATGTTCAACGTTATTTTCGCTCCCGGTGATAAAGGCGAAATCAAAGCAGGACAAGCTTATAATGTAGCCCTGACATTCAACGGTGACTTCCGTCCTGAAGACGAAGGTGGTAACGGTGGTGGTGGTGACGATAATCCGGACCAGCCGAACGTCAACGCGAATGTAGCTATCACGGTAACTCCGGCGGATTGGACAGATCAATCTACAGAGAAACCATTCGAGTAAACAGCTCTGAAAGAAAATCTATCAAACTGCCCTCTTCCGGTGCTTGACACAGGAAGAGGGCTTACAACCAGTTCCAGGCAAAACACGCTGGCATCGCTGCCGGTATATTATCTGCAATAAAATAAAAAAATGAACGAAAACAAACATACATATCCCGGTTCCTCCCCGTGGCGGTTGCGACACCTGTTGCCGCTGCTCCCAGCCGTGCTCTTGTTTACGGTCGCAGGTTGCTGGAAGGATAGTCTGCCCGGCGTAAGACAGTTGAAGCTCAATTTCTACAACGCTTCACAAGCCGGTTCCGGCGCGATTCGGGAGATAGAAGTTTTTGTATTCGACGACCAACAACAACTGAGTAACCGCGCCACCGGCACGATCGACGGGACACTCTCACTCGATCGCCCGCGAACCACGACCCTCCATTGCATAGCATGGGGAAACAGCAACGATAAAAGCCTCAGGCTCCCGGTGCTGCAACCAGGTGACCCGCTCGACGGAGCATACCTCACCCTCACACCGCTTTCGCCTGCAAAGGACGGAACGCAATACCTCAACACGCCCCCCAACTTGTTCAGGGGAGCCATCGAAACAGACAACAAAACGATCGCCAGCCAGCCCTCCTTCAATATGAAGATGCAGCCGACCACGGCGTCTATTAATATAACGATCAGCGGACTGGAGGAAAGCACCCCCACAGAAACAGGCGACTACGCCATCGTAGTCAACGGATCGCCTGCCCGCATCGACTTTGAAGGAAACTACAGCGGCAATGCCGTTCACCGCCTGACAGGTTCTTTCAATACCCAAAAAGAATACATCATCCCGCCCTTCCGCCTCTTCCCCTCTGTTGCAGGCAAAGGAATAAGGATCGACATCGACCACAATGGGAAACTGCTGGAAAGTATCACGAAGACAAGCAACGGACAGCCGCTCCTCCCCGAGAAAGGCAAGGAACTGGCGTTGCTTATCAAATTCATCCCCGGCGGTGTAGAGGTAAAACTGCCCGGAGAGGGGCCGACCGATGTTGAAGTGGTTTACCCAAAATAACAGTACCGGAATAATTCAGATAAAACAAACAGACAAGATATGCACATGAAACACCTATTGAAGATAAAATCAGCCGCAGCCATACTGTGTGCCGTCGTTCTCTTATGCGGCTGTAATAACGAGATACGAACAGGAGGCGACCCAAGTGGTGGCGAAGAAGGCGAATTCACGACAGTAAACCTGTCGGTAGGCCTTGCTGCAGGCGAGCAGACCCTCGTTTCCAAAGGATTGACCGATGGGCAGGAAAACGCTATACATAACCTATATATACTTGCATTCCAGCCGGATGAAGCTGGAGACCATAGACTGAGATACTATGCGACCGGGAGATCGGGAACCGGCGGTAACGGGCAATTCAACTTTACCCTCCGCCGCAGCGTATCAGGGGCAGCCGATACAAAACTGCTCCTGATCGCTAACCAAAACCCTTATTCACTGATAAACACAGGCATGACATATGAGGAGGTACAAACTGCTTTAACCAGTAGTGAGTTGATGGGTGGACCGGCATTTGCCGACACCGGAATACCGATGTTCGGCTTTGCCGGTAACAACCCCGACACACTGCTGGAAATAACCGAAGGAATGACACTCAGTGCCAACCTGCTGCGTGCCGTAGCCCGGGTGGATGTGGGAGTAGGTACTTACAAAGAAGCAACCGGTGAATGGGACAAAGGGAATGTCGATTTCGAGCTGACAGAAATTTATGTATTTAAACCTCAAAACAGGTATACGCTCATACCGCTTACAAACAATCTGGAATACATAAACGACATTCCCTCCGTCACCGACCCTTCACCGGTAGGGGAACAGAGTACTACCAACTTTCAATACACTATTACAAACAACACCTCGTGCAAAGCCGAAATATACATCCCGGAAGTTCTCTTAATGGAGGGAACCGTCTACGACACGAACCATGAAGAACGTATCGCCCTCGTTATCGGAGGTACACACAAAAGTAAAAAAAACTACTACCGCATCGACTTCACGACTGCCCGGACCAATGCGGCAGGAACTCCCTTACACGACGTCTTGCGCAACCATATCTACCGCTACTCCATCACCAACGTAAGTCAAGCGGGATATACAACTGCCGGAGCTGCCTACAGCGGAAAACCGGTCGGACTGAATCTCACGGTCGACATTGTCGATTGGCAAGCTGGAGTCGAGAGCAAGCCTAATGCGAATATGTTGGTGAACATGAATTTCGGGGGAATAAACGGAGCAATTAAAACGGGTACGATGAAAGAGAACGGAGTTTCGAAAGAATTTACAGTCAAGGAGAAAACTGATAAATTTGTAACAGATGACTGGAAAGTTAAACCCGGGCTCCGGTATAACAATTTAATCGGAGAAGCCGCCGATAACCTCTACAACGGAACCTTCAATGGTGGCCTGTACACAGGTGTCCAGGATGCTTTCTCCAGGGAAGGCCCCTATGCAAAACTGGTTATCGCCCCCGATAACGCCACGGAAGCTGTCATGTGGAGAAGCACACCTAAAGGAACTCCCAAAAAGGACCGTGTATTGGATGCCAAAAAGGCCTGCTTGGACTACCGCGGACAAGGAAGGAGCGATTGGCGCCTGCCCAGGTTGTCGGAGCTGTGTCTCTTGTGGCTGAACAGGGTATCGATCAACCAGTCCAAAGGGTTTACTTCGCTTGGTGTCAGCAGTGTAACTTATTGGACCGGCACGGAGGGCGGAAAAAACGACAAGGCCTATGCCGTAAATGCAGCAGGGGAGATCACTCTAAATGAAAAGACAAAAAAGTTTTCGGTAAGATGCGTTCGTGAAATCAGATAATAACAACAGCTAATATGCACATAGATATGATCATAAGAAAAAAAACAACCCGGATATGGGTGATAATAAGTGTATGCTCCCTGGGGCTATACATCACCGCCTGTGATAACGGCGAGTTTCCCGGAAATGAGAAAGAGACGGAAGGCGTAGATATCCGCTTTACCGCTTCCATATCCGACAGCCCGTCCTCCAGAGCTGCTAACGGTGCCGATATTTTGACAGGAACGGCATTTCCCGATGGTACGCACAGATTCGGAATGTTCATCACCGACAAAGAAGGAGCTGCCGTGGCAACCGGTTCGAATGATAATATGAAAGTGATTCTCAATCGGGCAACCGGTTCGGATACATGGGACTTTTTCGATAAAAACGACCAGACACTCTCCCTGAAAATAAAACATGGAGATTTTATCAACCTGGTCGGTTATTCCCCGTGGACAGCGAATGCAACCGCTACCTCCGTACCTTTCGACCTGACCGGTGACGCAGCAACATGGAAAGACTTGCTTTATTTGTCATCGCCGACCGAAGAACAGCAGGTGCTCGATGCAAATCCTATCGAATTGACATTCTCCCATGCCTATTGCTGGGTGACGGTCAAGTTGTCGAAACTGACGGATAAGAACGAAGTGCCTGTTAAGGCTGTCAGCATCGAACATGGTTATAATGCTCAAAAAGGGGTAATAAACAAGGGGACTATTAATCCAAAGACCGGTGATGTAATCAACGGAACTCCGGGGCCTATTACGATAAATTGTGCTACTCCCGTAAGTATACCATTGGAAGGGGGTGGAACATCCCCCTCCGAATTCAGTTTCCTCATTCCGTCATTCATGAGTGCGGATATTAATGATTATGATATTGTGATACGGGTCACTACCGAGAACAACGGTGTTACCGAAGTCCTCGCCTTCCCCTTGGCAAAAGCAAATTTGAATAATGCAAATGCAAATCTGTACGGTTTCCAAAAAGGCATGCATAACACTTACCATATCATATATAATAATTCAGAAATGATACTTTCATTAGCCGACTGGCAGGAAAACTTTATTGATGCTTCGACATTGGGAGGAGGGGTATCGGGGACACCGGTTGCAGTAGAACTTTTACCGTCCTGGGGCATGAATGCCTCTAAATTAGATCTGGCTAATCACATTTACCATACTTATCTGGGAGAAGTCGCTGAAAATAATAACGGAAAGTACATGACACTGGAAGTAACTGGTAAGCCGACATTATTCAATGGATGGCTTCCATTTATGAAAGGAGAAGCAATTTATCCCAAATTAATGGTTGCCCGAAATTTAGCAATGGGAGGGGCCCCCGTCCCCTGGAAGGATGAAACAACCGGAGTCCTTACGGCCAAACAGGCTTGCGCGGATCTTAGGGACGGAGGGTATAGAGATTGGCGTTTGCCCAGAGTAAGTGAATTGTTTTTCTTTGTATATCAGGTGCCGGATGGCATTAAGTTAAATGCCGACCAACTTTGGAGTGCGACAGAATTTGATGCTGACAACTGTTATTCAACAAATAAAGGCAATGAAGATCAGTGGATATTCCCTGTGAAATCTTCAAAAACAGAAAATCTTTATGTACGCTGCGTAAGAGACTATAACAAATCTAATTCCATAATTTAAACCCGGATAGCAATATGACCTACATGAAACAAATCATATACGCAATAAGCCTTATATTTCTGTTGGGTGCCTGCACAGACGAAAAATACGGCGACACTTTCTCACCGGAAGTCCATGAGCCGGGCGAACCTGTTCCTGTAGAACTGGTATTGAACACACAGCCTGTACAGTCCCCTTTGTCCTCAGGTACAAAAGCAGGCGGTGATGTCGTTAGCTCGACACAGGTATGCAAAGGGATGGAAATAAGTTTGGTGGGAACCCCGGTAACCCGGGCAACCGTTGAAAGCGAAATAAAGAATTTCCAGATATTTCAGTTTAGCGGTACTGAGCTGACAAGCACCTTGATAAGAAAACAATTCATTAACGGCAATTCCGTAAAAGATGTCTTACTATCACCATCCGTTCCGGGAAAGAAAGACAGGATCATCATAATAGCGAATGCCGGAAATAATACTTTTGGTTTGCAGGAAGGCACTTCAACCCTGAACGATTTAAAAGACAAGGCAATTGGCTATAATGAAGCTAACAAGGCCTTCCCTTCCCATTTCCCCTTACTCGATATCGGTACGGACGGTACTATACCCTTTTCCGGAAGTGCGGATGTGATTGTTGTTGCCAATAAACAGGTCGACATCATGCTTTATCGCACGGTAGCCCGGGCGAAGGTAAATATCTCCCTGTCATCCGAGATGCAAGGCAAAGGGTATACAACCTGGACCTACCAGTTTATGAGTATCCCCAAAAAGAGTTTTTATAGCCCGGAAAGCGGGCAGGTGCCCGCTTTCCCCGGGGAAAGCGTCGGATATGCTGATTATATACAAAAAACGATTTTATTTTCCAGTCCTATCGACGTGTATTTGCCGGTCAACCTTCACCAGCCGGTTCCGTTTACAACACCGGAAAGGCGGGTAATCAATGCTCCCGCAGGCGCAACCTATCTTCAGCTTATGGGGTTGAAAATGAATGGGAACGTTATCAACCGGTCGGTAATCTACCAGATCCATCTGGGAAGCAATTTCACCGACGATTACAGCATTTCGTCCAACTATTCATATACGTACAATATCAGATTAACAGGCGAGAACGATGACGACTCGCGTGTTATCAAGTTCATCCCCGGATACTTCGGCGGTGCTCTCAAAATGTATGATTCGAACGGTAATGTGACATCCAATCCGTCTAAAGTTCTCACCTGGCGATACGATAAGAAGATTGAAGTATATATTACCGATGTGAATGATCCGGGTGGTATTAAATGGCTGGCTTCCGGCACCATGCCCGACTTGAACAGTCTGATGGACGGGCGGCAGAATTCCTGGGATTTAAGAAATCAAACCTCCTATTCGGCACTGCAAAGATGCATCGCTCTGAATGGTACTCCGGCACCCTCGACTATCAGCGATATGGAATGGTACATGCCCTCTTATGGCCAGTCGCTCGGTATTTATGTAGCCGGATCGAGTACACTCAGAACATTGCCAAACACATATTACTGGTCGTCCACTGCCAACACCTCATTTGCATGGGGCACGCAAGTGTGGACCGGCGCGAGTACCATGCAAAACGGAGGTAGTCTTTATAACCTTCGATGTGTTAAAGATTTAATTCCAGGAAACTTAGTGGCTGAATAAAAGTATCGGTATGAATATTAAGACAGAACATATGAAACGTAAATTATACATAGTTGCCATCGCATTATGCCTGCTTCCGGCTGCTGCGGCGTTTGGACAGGAATTAAGAAAAGAGAAACTGAGAGGAACCGCTGGTACAGCCGACAAAGATTATGCCGTCTTTTATTCCGTCGGTATGTCCGAAAACAGCATCTGGCCGCTTGGTATGGATCTTTCGACAGACGGTGCAACTATCCGTCATACGCACGACGGAGGTAACGGGAGCAACACCGGTGTGGACGCTAAAATCCCCTTCCGCTTTATCATTGCTCCGGCAGATGGAGGTTCCCTGAATAATTGGGCGGTTGCCATGGGCTTCAACGCAGGTGCCAATACCAACATCGATCAGGACGGAAGTAGCGCTGCTACGGGATGCCGTAGTTACGGCACCACTGAATTTCCCGACGGCTGGCGCATGCCGACTCAGCGGGAGATGATGATAATGTGGTTGTTCAGGGAGGGGATAAACAGCATTTATACCGGTGGAAAGATCGGTAGTGACACGGAAACCCGGTACTGGAGCGCAACAGAGATGAATGCGACCAAGGCATGGTATCTGAATTTCAGTACCACCGTACCACAATCGACTGTTGAGATAAAAAACACCGCTTTCAAATACAGGTGCGTAAGAGACTTTTAACTCCCAAAAGACAGACAAGATGAACCGAATAGACACCATATTGGAAAAGGAACGGACCAATACGGACAGGATCTTTTTATACCTGTGCCAGGATCGGCTGATGGCCTTTGGCTATTCAGCCTATTATGCAACTTTGCTTTTCCCCGAACTGGAAGTGGTTCAAGGTGATAATACCGCAGGTGTGAAATTTGTTTTCACCAACTTCCCGCCGACTTACCTGTTCTCGCTTTCCGAACGGTTGACGGCTTTAATAGGAGATGAATATATAGAAGTTGCCGTACCCCAAGAAATAAAATCTCACCGGGATCGATTCGGTGACTGGATGGACAAGATTCAAAAATAGTAAATATAAAATTATGAACAAGACAGACTTTATTACCGAGTTAGCAGCGCGTACCGGGCGACCGGCTACGGAAGTACGTAAATTTGTAGATAAATTTTTTGCACTTGCCACCGAAGTCCTGGCGCGTGAAGAAGATGTTTTATTTTTGGGGTTCGGCCGTTTTTCTCCCCGTAAACAAAATGCACGCTTGGTGCGTAACCCCAAAACCGGTGCTCCGGCTATGTTCAACGGGCGCACTACGGTTCGCTTTAAACCGGGTAAAGATCTTTTCAATATGATAAATCAGAAATGAAACATATAAAACGACTAACAACTGTCCTCTTGACCGCCTTGCTGCTGGCAGGGTGTCAGGAGGAATTACCTCATTCGGCAAGCATTGAAGCAGGAAAGGAAAACCTGTCGTTCACGCAGGCCAGCGGATCGCAGACGGTGAAGGTCACGACAAGCCATGCCTGGACTGCCGTTTCGTCGGGTGGCTGGTTGACCGTATCGCCGGATAAAGGCGAAGCGGGTACCCACGAACTGACGCTGGCGGCGGCAGCCAATGTGTCAACGTCGGCACGGATGGCGCAGGTGGATATACAGGTAGGCCATAAGATCAGTACGATCAAAGTGTCGCAGGCACAACGGGATGTACTGGGGCTGGACCGCAACTCGGATGTGGTGTCCTGGCCCGCAGGTTCCGTGGAGTTCACCCTTTCCACCAATCTGGCGGACTATAAGGTCACGAGCGATGCCGCATGGCTGCAACCTTCCAACCTGAAATCGACGAAGGAGGAGAAGCTGGTATTGGCTTACGAAGAGAATAAAAGTTATGAGGCACGTACCGGGACAGTGACCGTAAGCAGCGGCAAGCTCTCCTCGAAGGTTGTGGTGACGCAGGGAGGACGCGGAGCCTTGTATTTCGTGATCAGTCGCGACACGGCGGAAGCCGCCGACGTGCGGTACGAACTGTCTCTGATGAAGAATACGGAGTCGAACGGGCTGCGTCTCATCGACAATGCCCCGTGGATCAGCCTGCCTCCCCGTAGCAAAGCGGTGCCGGTGGAGGAACGTGTCCGGTTGACGCTTCAACCGAACACCAAGACGGAGCCGCGCAAGGCACGCCTGGTGATAAAGGATACGGGCACGGGTGTCCTGATTACTGATACATTTACGCTGGTGCAGCGGGGACGGGAGAATGTGCTTCAACCGGAAATGCAGTCGTACGAAGCTGCGGTAACGGGCGAAACGTTCGATATCCCGGTGACTGCCAGCGGCCCTTTTGAAGTGGAACTGCCCGGGGATGCTCCCTGGCTGAGCGGGTCGACCGGTGTACAACTGGGCGGCACGTTGCGGTTTAAGGTGGAAGAGAATACGCGGCCTGAAGCGCGTGAGGCGGTGATCGTCCTGCGCCTGCAGAGCGAGGTGCCTGTCGAAGCGACCATTACCGTTACGCAGGCGGCTGCCAAGGTAACGGACACGGATCTGATTCCCCGCCTGTATAACTTGCTGGAGGGGAGTGTGGTGATAGAAACCGTGCCGGTGAACCTGGGGGCTTTCCGGGCAACGATCGACTATGATGCCGGAGAGGTTTCGAACTGGGTACATGATATCTATTCCAGTGGCGGAAAACTGCATTTCCGGGTAGAAGATAATATGGCGACCGGCAAGCGCAGCGCCACGATCTCCCTGATTCCCGAGGATAAGGAAGCAGTGGAGATCCGGGTCAACCAGAGCGGTTCGGAAGGCGCTTATATCGAGCTGAATACACCGGGGACACTGGCTTCATTCATTGATTTTTCGAAGAAGTACAAATATGAGTCTATCCGCCTGGTCTCGGAGAACGGGATCAATGCGGATGATATCAATACGTTGCGCAATAAAGAGTTGGCGATTAAAGATATAAACCTGGCAGGTGTTGTTATGGTGAATCTGCCGGAGGGGGCGTTTGAAGGAAACCGGACATTGCAGAAAATAACGTTGCCCGAGGGATTGCTGTCGATAGGAAACGCGGCGTTCGCGGGTAGTCGTCTGAAAGAGATCAAGTATTCAGGGGCACTGATGCTACAGGTTATTGGCGAGCAGGCTTTCGAGGGATGTTCCGGTTTGAAGATCGACGGTGTCTTCACCTCCAGCCTACAGTCGATCGGTGAGCGTGCCTTTGCCGGTGCATTCACCGAGAGCGAGTCGAACGAGCTGAACTTAATGGGGGCCTCCGGCCTGCGGACGATCGGTAAGGATGCTTTCCGGGCGTGCAATACGTTGACAAAACTGATACTACCGATGAACCTGGTGGAGATTGGCGAAGGTGCTTTCTGCGAGTGTTATAATTTGTCGGGGACACTGACTTTGCCTACGTCACTGGCTACGATCGGTGGGGAAGGTTTCTATAATTGCAAGAACCTGACGGGAACGTTGGTGCTGCCGGCCTCCCTGAGTCAGTTGGGCGAACGTGCCTTTATGAGGTGTACGGCGCTGACGGAGCTGGATTTGTCGAACTGCCGTTTGACGATGATCGGTGCGGAGGTGTTCAAGGAGAGCCTGTCGACTACCTCCGGCAAACTAACGGTTCCTTCGGGGGTGAATCTTATCGCTGCCAGTGCCTTTGAAGATACGGGTTTTACGGAAGTAGACCTGCCAGCAACACTGGCGCTGATCGAGCGGAGGGCCTTTTATAATTGTAGGAATTTATTGACAGTAACCTGTCGCCGTACGGGAACACTGCCGGTATTGGATGCCGACTATCCGGCGGAAACATTCGGCGGGGTAGATATAGCGGGACAACGTACCCTAAAGGTCGATCCGCAGTCGGTAAAAAGCTACAAAAGTGATCCGTCATGGATGGAGGCGACACCGGCAGAGGGTAGTATCAAGTGGAGTATTGAAGGATATTAGCAAGATATTGAACCCCAAATGACAGGTTTTGTAGGGGCGGGGTTTACCCGCCCTTTGCGACAATAATATAACAACCGATGGAGAAGGGCGGGCAGACCCCGCCCCTACCAACGACACTACATTCAATTTTGATAAATATTGAAACATTCAAACCTTACAAAATCAAATAAACGAATAAAGATTTAATTATAATAAAATGTACAAACAATTACTATTACAAGGATGCCTGGGACTTGGCCTTGCACTTACTTCCTGTGCCGGACAGCGGCCACTGACAACGACGGTGGAGGCTGTAATCCCCGCTCAGGCTATTATCCCTATCGAACAGGAAACGGTGAACCCCGGTCAGCTATCCAACTCCGACATACGGAACCTTCAGATTCCGCAGTTGCGGGTCGATGCCGCTTCGGTCTACCGGGAAATGTTGCTCTATACCGACCTGGAAGACGAGAATGTACCCCAAAACATCACCGAACATCTGACGGCTTTCATCGACTATCCGGCAGGCAGCGTTAAGCTGAGTCCCAAATACGGGAATAACCGTGCCGAACTGGAAAAACTAAATGACCGCCTTCATCCGTTGCTGGATTCCCCGAAGAAATTGAGAGTCAAGTTAACCGGCTATGCCTCACCCGATGGCAGCACGAAAGAGAACGAACAACTGGCAGGCAACCGTACGATCCAGTTTAAGAACTATCTATTGAAACAATATAAACTTCCGGACGATGGCACAGTGTCGGTAGACTGGGGTGGTGAAGACTGGGAAGGGCTGCGTCGTGTGGTGGCCGCTTCAGACAAAGCGTATACGCGTCAGGTACTCGCTATCCTGGACGCAACGACTAATGCCGACGAGCGTCGTAAACAATTACGCAATCTGGAAAAAGGAGCCGTTTACAAAGATTTGGAGAAAAACGTCTTTGCCCGCTTGCGCCGGATCGAGTTGGCTGTAACGGGTGAAACGCAGGCAGTAAACGCAGCCGGACAGGACCCTGTCGAATTGGACGAACTGGCAACCCGGCTATACACGGCACCTAAAACCTTGTCGCAGGAAGAGTTCCTACGGATCGCAGCGATATACCGTCCGGGAACGGAGCAATACCGGGAAGTCTACGAATTGATGGCCTACCGTTTTCCCGATTGCCGGGTGGCGCAACTGAATGCGATGGCGGCAGCGTTGTCGTTGGGAGATAAAGAGTCGGCGCGTATTTTCGGGCAGCGTTGCGCAGACGATTCCCGTTCGTATATCAATCAGGGTGTTTTGCTCCTGATGGACGGCGATGCGAACGGCGCGTGCGATTATTTCCGGAAAGCCATGTCCGAAACCCCACGTCGGGCGAGGAAGAATCTGGAGGTGGCGCAGGAACTGATGGAACGGCGTTGAGCACAGGTTTGTAATGAATAAAAGGTGTATATAAATAAGGTATATATAAATAAAAGGAATAGGCTATGAATAAGACAGAACTCTCTCGCGCCATACGGAAGGCAAGAGGTTGCACAATGGCGGAAGCAAAAGGGTTGCTCGATACGTTTATGGAGGTCTTTACGGAGCAACTGGCCAATGACAAGTCCATAAACCTGCAAGGTTTCGGTGTCATAAAACCCTGGCATCAGACTCCCCGTCGTGCCCGTAATCCTAATACCGGCAAAATGGTCATCATCCAGGCACGTATCAGCGTCAAATTCCGTCCCGGAAAGCTGTTGTTAGATGCACTCAATAAACGTGGCCGGATGATGTGAATTTAGAAATGAAATAAAAAGATTAATCATAAATTAAACTGATATGATGGGGGAAGAAGATCGTAATCCGGAAATGATCCGGAGAGTGGACGAGCAACTGAGTAACGTCCGGAAAGAGCAACGGGTCATGAGACTCTGGGGCGGTGTGATACTGGGTGCCAACCTGTTGCTGCTGGGCGGCTTCCTGTGGATGTTGAGCCAGGGGGCAAAACAGCCTGTACCGGTGGAAACCGGCTTCCAATTCCCCACACCCGCCACGCCTGCCGAAGAGGACAGCAGCATCTGGGTAGCCGATATCGTCCCGAACGACAGGGGCAACACGGATAACGTGAGCAACATAGATAACACTGATAACGTGGATGACACAGAAAACGTAGATGACGTAGATAACGCAGACCGCGTGGATGATATGGATATGCATGACGACACCGCTGCCAACAATATGGACGAGGCGGTTGAGACAAACGATAAAGATTACGCAGAGGACGCAGAGGACACAAAGAACGTGGACGATGCGGACAACACGGAGGAATCCCCGTTGCCGCCCGTCCCCGTCGTTGTCGCTGTTGCCCCGGCAACTACTCGTCGTCCGGTAACCGTCCGGCCACCCGCTGCAAGGACTGTCAGAAAAGTCGTGCAGCCCCGTCGTCAAAAGACAGTGGCATCCATTCCGGCCTATATCATTACACGACCGGGAATGACGCTGCGTTCGCTGGCACGTCTTTATTATGGTAGCCAGGTGTTCTGGGTCTATATCTACGACCGGAATACGAGGGTTCTGTCCTCGCTCGATACATCCTCCTTCGATGCTCTTCCTACGGGTATCCGACTGGAACTGCCCCGTTCCGCCGACTACGGGATGGATGCCACCGAGCCCATATCGTTGCAGCGGGCCTGCAACCGGGCGAAAAGCCTGGCGAAACAATGAAAAGAAACAACAATTAATCAAATAACATACGGACATGAAACTACGTACACGATTCTCCGGACTGCTGGTCATACTCTGCCTGTTGGCCGTAACTGCTACCGGACAGAGCTACACCATCCATTTTATCAAAGGAACGGAACGCATCAACCACCAACGGCTGCAAACGGCCAATAACCTGGAGGAACTGACCACGCTGTTGTCGGACTGCCGCCACCAACTGGCTACGGGAAAATATACCGTCTCGTTAACCGCGCTTCAAAGTGTCTCGAAACGCTATGATCCTGCTGCCCGCGAACTGGCGATAAGACAGGCTACCTTTCTGCAGGAGTATCTGACAGGGAGCTGCTGCCTGGACGACCCCGACTTGTTCGAGCTCGATGTCGATGCCCGTACCGACCTGGATAACCGTGTGATCGTAGAACTGAGGAAACACCCGGCTGTAACCGATCGGCAGCCGGTCGTTTCACCGCCTTCAAAAAAGGGTACGGAGTCACTCCCCGGACAGAAGGCCACGTCAGAGCAAGCCGGAGCGAAAGAGGCAAAGATGGTGAAGAAGGTAAAGGTGACGAAGGTTAAGGATACAAAGACTGAACCCGTGACTAAGACTACGCCGAAATCTGCACAGAAGCCTGCACCGAAGTCTGTGTTTGCAAAGACGACCGCAACGACCGTTTCGGCTACCGCACCTGCCAACCGTTTCCTCCTGGGATCTGTCGGGCTGGGGGTAAAGACGAATGCGCTGCTGTTTGCCGGGCTGCTGCCGGACGGGTCGATGTATTCGCCGGTGGCGAATGTAGCGGGGGAGGTGTATTTTATGGATCGTTTCTCAGCGCAGGTGTTGTTTGCCTATGCGATGCCTTACAAGAAGGGCGATCAATATAATCTGTTCAGTATGACCTGCCTGGAGGTGGAGCCACGCTGGTGGTTATGGGGTAACAGTCGTTTCCGCGGGTTGTATGCCGGAGTCTACGGGCAGTACGGTACCTTCGATGTGAGTATAAAGGAGAAGCTGGAGGATAACAGTACCGGTTCGTTCTATGGCGGCGGAGTCTCTGTGGGTTGGCTTCAACCGGTCTGGCGGGGCTTCTATGTCGAGGCGGGAGTGCAGGTAGGCTATCGTATCGATATCGTCGATGTCTACGAATTCACCCCCGGTAGCCCCTACAAGAAACTGGCAACCTATCCCCTTAACAGCTTTACGCTGCAAGGAATGAATTTGTCGGTAGGGTATCGGTTTTAGGTAGTTAAAGCAATGCTACCAGTTCTTCAAATTGTTCTTTATTGAGAGCTTTGCTTCTGACCTTACTTCGGTAGGAATAAACCGTAGCCAGCGAATATCCCAGGAAATGGGCGATATTGCTACTGTCGTTTATTCCGAGCCGGATGAGGGCGAAGATACGCAGTTCGGTCGACAGGATCTCACCGGATTTAGGATTTAGTTTTCCCTCTTCCGTCATCAAACCGTTGAAAGATTCGGTGAAGCGGGGGAAGAGCCGCAGGAATGATTTGTCAAACTCGTTGTAGAAATTTTTCCGCTCGTCGCGTATGAACTGTTCGGACTTGATCGTCTTGAACAAATCATCCAGCTTGGAGGCCATTGCCAGTTTGGCGAGCGAACGGCGATACGTATCCAGTTTATCCAGATAGATGACACATTGGTTCAGGTAGAGTGCGATGTATTCCTCTTTTATTTTGCTGGCCTGGCTCAGTTCCTTGTTGATCTCCTGCAGCTGCTCGTTGGCGGCACTTACTTTCTTACGCATAAGCGACAGCTTTTTCATCTGGCGGTAGAGGTAGAAGATAGTGATCAACAAGAGGAATGCCATCAGGCTGATACTGATAAGCAGGGTACGGGTGATCTGTTTCTCTTTCTGTATTTTCAGTTTATATACTTTATCCACGATCGGGAAAAACTCGGTCACTTCCACCGAACGGAGACGGGCGTTGCAGGCAACTGCATCTTCCATCGAACAGCTCAGGTATTTGTATGCCCGTTCGATATCCCCTTTTTCAAACATCAGTAATGCCAGTTTTTGCAGGGATATGTATTCACGTTTGGCTGCTTTCAGGTCACCGATCGCTGTTTGTGCCAGGTAATAGATTTGTTTTTCCGTATCTCCTTTTTGGGCGTATGCCTGTGACAGGTTATATAATATGTATATGACGGATTCTGTACCTTGGGCCTTTTCGAGTTCTTCGTTCATCAGGCGGATGGCTTCGTCGGGATTGCCGTTTACGATCAGCCGGTCTGCCAGAACGATATTATGGTCGGTACCGTCCGGGGTGACCGCCAGGATCGAGTCGCGGTAAGCGTTTGTCTGGGCGATATATTTATGACGGTCGTTCGTACGGGTGTAGTCGGCTATCCAGCCATAAAAGGTACGACAGGTATAATAATAATAAAGTAATGACCTTTCGCTTAAATCTTCTCTTTGTATTTGTTCCAGTTGTTCGGGAACTTCGTTATAAAGTCCCATGATGCCGAGAACCTCCGCCCGGGCTATCCGCAGGTCGTTCTTATAGGACGAATTACGGAGCGAGTCGATCAAAGTCTCTCTTCTTTCCAGACAACGCAGAGCCGAGTCTGCCTGAAAATGCAGATAGATACCGAATAAAGTTCCGTAAAGTTCATATTTACTTTCCAGCGAAGAGGTCGTTTTCAACAGACTTTTAATGCTATCGGCTTCCTGCTTTCTCTGCTGCTGAAAGAAAGGTTTCTGCGCAATCGTGCGATCCAGTTCTTTTAATAGGGATAGATTCGTTTTGTCTTTTTCAGAAGCATAAGACAGCTGAAAGCAGAACAGAAATAGGAGAATGGCTGATATCGTTTTAGTCATAGGAGTGTTTTTCATTTCATTCGTGACAAAGATAATAAATTACCGTTTCATTCTCTTTTCAAGAATAATTATTGTTTGTCAAAGAAAACATAGTCACTATTTTCTTTCTAATGCGTTTTGATTTTTGTCTTGTCTGTTTGTGTTTATGTGTCTGTAAATCAGTTGTAAGTGTCTTTTATGCGTTTTGATTTTTTTTCTAGTGAAAGTTTTCGGTTGACTAACCCTCTACATTTGCTTCCGTTAACAAACAAATCATCCATGAAACAAATTATTATTACGATTGTATTATGTCTGACCTTCAATCTGCCCGGAATATCGGCTTTGAATGTGCAGAAAACAGAACCGGCATTCTGGTGGTCCGGCATGCAGAATACCGAATTACAGATTTTATTATACGGTAACGATATCTCCACAGATAATGTCTCTCTGTCGGCATCGGATATCCGTATCAAAGAAATTGTCCGGTTGGAAAATCCCAATTACTTATTAGTATATCTGGATTTGACGGAGACGGCTCCGCAACAATTCGATATCATTCTGAAGAAGAACGGTGAACAGGCTGTTATCCCTTATCAGATCAAAGATCGTAAAGACAGCCCTGCCGGTGCAAAAGGTTTTGATGCCTCCGATGTATTATATCTGATTATGCCCGACCGCTTCGCGAATGGCAATCCCGACAATGACCGTGTTGCGGGAATGTTGGAAAACAAGGTAGACCGCTCCGATTCTTTTGCCCGTCATGGCGGTGATATTCAAGGAATAGAAAATCATCTGGATTACTTTACCGATCTGGGCGTGACGGCTATCTGGTTGAACCCCATTCTTGAAAACAATATGCGGGAAGGTTCTTACCACGGCTATGCAATCACCGATTATTATTCCGTCGACCCGCGTCTGGGTAACAACCAGGATTTCTGCCGGATGGTAGAAACTGCTCATAATAAGGGTTTGAAGATTGTGATGGATATGATCTTCAATCATTGCGGTAGTGAACATTTCTTCTTTAAAGATAAACCGTCCGATAACTGGTTCAACTTCCAGAATAATTTTACACAGACCTCTTACCAGACCATGCCGCAGATGGATATACACCGTTCGGATTACGACAAGACGAAAAGTGTGGACGGCTGGTTCACCGAATCCATGCCTGACCTGAACCAACGGAATCGTCATGTCGCTACCTATCTGATACAGAATAGTATTTGGTGGATCGAATATGCCGGGATAGACGGTATTCGTCAGGACACACATCCGTATGCAGACTTTGAGATGATGGCACGCTGGTGCCGGGCAGTCAAAGCGGAATATCCTGATTTCAATATTGTCGGCGAAACTTGGCTCGGCAGCAATGTCGGTGTTTCTTTCTGGCAGGAAGATAGTAAGGTAGCTTATCCCCGTAATTCTTATTTGCCTACCGTGATGGATTTTCCGCTGAACGGTTTGATGTCATACGTGTTTGATGAAGAAACGAACGAATGGGACAGGGGGCTGGCGAAGATTTACGATTATCTGTCACAGGATATTGTGTATGCCAATCCGATGAACCTTTTGGTATTTCTGGATAACCACGATACCTCACGTTTCTATAAAACGAAACCGTCTTCCGACCTGAACCGTTACAAACAGGCGCTGGCTTTCCTCTTGACTGTCCGTGGAATCCCCCAGATCTATTACGGAACGGAAATATTGATGGCCGGTGATAAAGCGAACGGAGACGGTGTTTTGCGTAACGACTTTCCCGGAGGATGGAAAGGAGATAAAATCAATGCATTCATTCCGACAGGACGCGATTCGTTACAGACGGAAGCCTTCACCTATATGCAGAAACTCCTTCGGTGGCGTGCCGGGAATGAGGTGGTCGCCAAAGGTTCCTATAAACATTTCATTCCGCGCAACGGCGTTTATGTCTACGAAAGACGATTGGGAAACCGTTCCATTGTCGTTCTCCTGAACGGTACGGATGAAAAGAAAATGCTAGACCTTGCTCCCTACCGGGAAGTGCTTCCTGCCTCTTCGGCTAATGAGTTGTTGAGTGGCAAGAGTATCCGGTTGGATTCCTCCCTGTCTCTTTCCGCAAGAGATGTTATGATCCTTGAATTTTAATGTTAATATAAATCATATAACACCATGAAACGTAGTATTTTGTTTTTGGCCGCATTGTTCGGCTGCTGTGCGGTGTCATACGCCCAACAATTACTCTCACCGGATGGAAATCTGAAAATGACTTTCAAGCTGGATGAAAAGGGCGCACCGGTTTATGACCTGAGTTATAAACAGAAAGAAGTGATCAAACCCAGTAAATTAGGACTGGAGTTGAAGAAGGAAGATGCGGATGCCGCTGTCGACTTCGAGTTCAAACAACGCAAAGATGTCGCAGCGTTGGATAAAAAGACGAACCTGTATGACGGATTCAAAATAACGGATACCCGCACGGCTGCTTTCGATGAAACTTGGCAACCGGTATGGGGAGAAGAAAAAGAGATTCGTAATCAGTATAACGAACTGGCTGTTACGTTGGATCAACCGGCAAATGACCGTTCTATCGTTATCCGTTTCCGCCTGTTCAACGACGGGTTGGGCTTCCGTTATGAATTTCCGCAACAGAGGGAGCTGAATTATTTCGTGATCAAGGAGGAAAAGTCGCAGTTTGCCATGGCAGGCGACCATAAAGCGTTCTGGCTGCCGGGCGATTACGACACACAGGAATACAGCACGATGACTTCCCGCCTGAGCGAGATCCGCGGGTTAATGAAAGAAGCCGTTACGCCTAACTCTTCACAAACTCCTTTCTCCCAGACCGGCGTTCAGACACCGTTGATGATGAAGTCGGAGGATGGTTTGTATATCAACCTACATGAGGCTGCTTTAGTGGATTATTCCTGTATGCACCTCAATCTGGATGACAAGAATATGGTCTTTGAATCATGGCTTACTCCGGATGCCAAAGGGGATAAAGGGTATTTGCAAACCCCGTGCCAGTCTCCGTGGAGAACAGTTATCGTAAGTGACGATGCGCGTGACATCCTGGCTTCACGCATTACCCTGAATCTGAACGAACCTTGTAAACTGGAAGATGTTTCCTGGATCAAGCCGGTTAAATATATCGGCATCTGGTGGGATATGATCACCAATAAAGGAACATGGGCTTATACGGATGAGTTGAGCAGTGTCAAATTGGGCGAAACGGATTACACAAAGGTAAAACCGAACGGTCGCCATTCAGCCAATACTGCTAATGTGAAACGTTATATCGACTTTGCAGCTGCCAATGGTTTCGACGCCGTCCTGGTAGAAGGATGGAATGAAGGTTGGGAAGACTGGTTCGGAAAGAGCAAAGACTATGTATTCGACTTCGTAACTCCTTATCCTGATTTCGATGTACAGGAAATCCATCGTTATGCGGCAAGCAAAGGTATCAAGATGATGATGCACCATGAAACTTCAGCTTCCGTACGTAATTATGAACGTCATATGGATAAAGCCTATCAGTTCATGGTAGACAATGGATACAACAGTGTGAAAAGCGGTTATGTAGGTGATATTATCCCTCGCGGCGAACATCATTACGGACAGTGGATGTGTAACCATTATCTGTATGCCGTAAAGAAAGCTGCCGATTATAAGATTATGATAAACGCCCATGAAGCGACTCGTCCGACCGGCCTGTGCCGTACGTACCCGAATCTGATCGGAAACGAATCGGCTCGTGGAACCGAGTATGAATCGTTCGGAGGTAATAACGTCGACCATACCACGATCCTCCCATTCACCCGTCTGATCGGCGGACCGATGGATTATACACCGGGTATTTTCGAAACGCATTGCAGTGCGATGAATCCGTCGAACACCTCACAGGTCCGTTCTACGTTGGCACGCCAATTGGCTCTTTACGTAACGATGTACAGCCCGCTTCAGATGGCTGCCGATATTCCCGAACATTACGAACAATATGCCGATGCTTTCCAGTTCATCAAAGATGTTGCCCTCGATTGGGACAAATCCCTTTATCTGGAAGCTGAGCCGGGTGATTATATCACGATTGCACGCATGGCAAAGGGGACAGGTGACTGGTTTGTCGGTTGTACGGCAGACGAGAACGGACATGACTCACGCCTTTCTTTCGATTTCCTCGAACCGGGTAAGAAATACATCGCAACAGTATATGCAGATGCGAAAGATGCCGACTGGAAAAATAATCCACAGTCCTATACGATTAAGAAAGGGCTGTTGACAAACAAGAGTAAATTGAATTTGAAGGCTACCAGCGGTGGTGGCTATGCCATCAGTATCTTTGAGGTAAAAGACCAGAAAGATATAAAAGGGTTAAAAAATCTATAAGGTAAAAGGATTGTTAAGGTTATTAAGTAAACTTGTAAAGAACTTAAATTTAAGCACATGAAACATTTAAGGTTTAAAGCTTTGTTGATGCTCATCACAGGCTTGTGTATGTCCATCTCTGTGTTTGCACAGCAAATGACGGTGAATGGAGTTGTGAAAGATCCTACAGGAGAACCGGTTATCGGGGCAAATGTCATTATAAAAGGGACAACGAACGGTACAGTCACGGATGTAGACGGTAAGTTTATGTTGGCCGCTTCCAAAGGTGATATTATCTCTGTTTCATTTATTGGATATAAAATGCAGGAACTGCCTGCCACATCCAATATGAATATTCTTTTGGCGGAAGATTCCCAGATGCTGGAAAACGTAGTCGTTATCGGTTACGGTACGGTAAAGAAGAATGATGCGACCGGGGCGGTGACGGCAATCAAGCCGGACGAGAAAAACAGGGGTGTACAGGTCAGTCCGCAGGATATGTTGATGGGGAAAGTAGCCGGTGTGTCGGTCGCTTCTTCAACCGGGCAACCGGGCTCCTCTTCGTCGATTCGTATTCGTGGCGGTTCTTCCTTGTCTGCCAAGAACGACCCGTTGGTGGTTATCGACGGGGTGATTATGAATAACAGTGCTCCTGACGGCTTAAGCAATCCGTTGAGTACGGTCAATCCGGCGGATATCGAATCGTTCACCGTATTGAAAGATGCTTCGGCTGCCGCTATTTACGGTTCACGTGCATCGAATGGCGTGATTATCATTACAACCAAGAAAGGGAAAAGCGGTAGCGTAAAGATCAATTATTCGGGAAATGTATCGATCAGTACGAAACGTAATAAGGTCGATGTCATGAGCGGAGATGAATACCGGGACTATATAACTAATTCACCGAATGTTACGGAGGGTATGCTGACAGCATTGGACCTGCATCCGGGTGTAAGTACGGACTGGCAGGATGAAGTTTTACGTACGGCTGTTTCTACTGACCATAATCTCAGTGCGTATGGTTCGGTTAAAGAGTTTATGCCGTACCGTGTATCTTTCGGTTATACCGATCAGAACGGTATTCTGAAAACTTCTAACTTCCAGCGGTATACCGGAAGCCTTTCTTTGACTCCTTCTTTGTTTAACGATCATCTGAATGTGAATCTGAACGCAAAAGGCGTTTATATCAAGAACCGTTTTGCCGATACGGGGGCTTTGGGTAGTGCAGTAGCTTTCGATCCTACCAAACCTGTATATAACAATAGTAAATATGGTGGTTTCTTTACCTGGACGGGCGATTATACGCCTGACGGAACCCGTTCGACTTCTGCCGGTGTGAATCCTGTGTCTATGCTGGAAATGGTAGACGACCGTTCGACTGCCAAATCGTTTATCGGAAATGCCCAGTTCGATTATAAGTTTCATTTCCTGCCCGAACTTCGTGTCAACATGAATATGGGTATCGACTATACTTCCGTGGAAGGTAAGAAGTATGTAGACCCGAATGCTCCCGGTTCTTATCAGCCGGACGATGATGCGACCGGAAGCCGTAATATCTATAATAATTCGCACAACAATAAGATATTTGATCTGTATGGCCAATATTCAAAGGACTTTGAATCCATATCCAGCCATTTCGATGTAATGGCTGGATATTCTTACCAGAGTTATCGTACGAAAACGGATAAAGTGACTTATTATCTGTCACGCCGTCCGGAAACATTCGGCCAGAATACAACGGTAAGCAATGAATATAAGGAAACAGATACGAAATATGTATTGGCTTCTTTCTACGGTCGTATGAATTACTCGTTGATGGACAAGTATCTGTTGACTTTTACCTTACGCGACGACGCTTCTTCCCGTTTTGCCAAAAATAAACGTTGGGGGCTTTTCCCTTCATTGGCGTTAGGCTGGAAGCTGAATGAAGAATCTTTCCTGAAAGATTTCAACAGTCTGGATGAACTGAAGTTACGTCTGGGTTGGGGTGTTACCGGACAACAGGATATCAACCAGGGCGATTATCCGTATCTTTCTTTTTATCGGGAAGGGAAAGGCGGTGCCATGTATCCTATCTATGATGCAGCCGGGAATGTGACTTGGGTGAATGTGATAGCTCCGACAGCGGCTAATCCGAACCTGAAATGGGAAACAACGACAACGTATAATGTGGGTGTCGATTATAGCTTCCTGAACAATCGGATCAGCGGTTCTGTAGATGGGTATATCCGTAAGACCAAAGACCTGATCAATGCGGAAGTAAATGTTCCTGCCGGTACCGACTTCGCCGAATATGTCGTTTCGAATATCGGTTCGTTGGAGAATAAAGGTTTTGAGTTTTCTATCAACACTCGCCCGGTGGTAGGAAAAGATTTCAACTGGGATCTGGGATTCAATATCGCTTATAACAAAACAAAGATCACTGAACTGACTTACAACGACAATTCGGATTCTCCGGGTAAACGTTTTGAATCGACCGGTGGTGACGGCGGTCTGCGTCTGAAAATCCACAGTGTGGGATATGCTCCCGGTTCCTTCTATGTATTTCAACAGGTGTACGACAAAGACGGTAACCCGATAGAAGGGGAATATGTAGACCGTAACGGCGATGGTGTAGTGAACGACAATGATTTGTATCGTTACAAAAATCCGGTAGCGGATGTAATGATGGGCTTCAATTCCAAATTCAGTTATAAAAACTGGGATCTTGGGTTTAACGGACGTATCAGCCTGGGGAATTATAACTTTAATGCGACAGCTGCCAATGCTGCTCTCGGTGTAAATGAAGTGTTTGGTAATAATGCATTGAGCAATAAGCCTACGTCGGCGTTGAAGACCGGTTTCCAGACTCGCCAGCGTTTATCTGATTACTATATCCAGAATGCTTCGTATCTGAAGATCGACAATATCACATTAGGGTATAATGTGAATAAGTTCCTTGCCACAGGCTGTAATGCCCGTTTCTATGCTACGGTTCAGAACCCGATCGTCATCACTAAATACGACGGACTGGACCCGGAAGTAAATGACGGTATGGATAACAATGTGTATCCGCGTCCGATCACTGTTTTATTCGGAGTTAACATTAATTTCTAAATTGTATAGATCATGAAACTGAAAAAATATATATCGTTATTCATGGCTTCCTGTAGTTGTGTCTGGGCAACCTCTTGCCTGGGAGATCTGGATCAGGAGCCGATATTGGATAAATCGAGTGCATCCATTCATAATGAAGCGGATTGTCAGTCATTCCTTGCCAAAATCTATTCCGGTTTCGGTCTGTCGGGAAATTCTTCCGATACGAATGTGGAACCGGACCTGCAGGGTGGGGACCAGGGTTCGCTGGTTTTCCTTCGCGGACTGCTTTCCATGCAGCTTTTCCCTACGGATGAAGCCATCTGGAACTGGACAGACGAAGGTATCGTGGAACTTTGCGAGATCGACTGGGACTATACCTTGCCCTATGCATATACCTTTTATCAGCGTGCGATGTTGAACGTCCGCTATTGTAAAGAGTTTCTGGATGTTTATCATGCCGATAGCGATATTAAAGATATTCAGAAATACCGGGATCAGGTGCGTGGCTTGCGGGCAATGAACTATTATTACCTGATCGATCTTTATCGCAATCCGGGTGTTGTCTGGGATGACAGTCCTACGGATGATAAATCGTGGAAACCTTCGCAGATAGGAGCCGAAGCATTGTTTGAAAAGGTTGTGAATGAACTTGTCGACTTGTCTGAGAACGGTGATCTCGATGAAACACCTTCTATGGCAACGTATGGCCGCATCACCAAACCGGTAATCAATACTTTGTTAGCTAAAATGTATCTGAACGCCGAAGTGTATACAGGTACACCGATGTACGATAAAGCGGCTACTTATGCTAAGAAAGTGATCGATGCAGGTTTTGGTCTGGAGGATAATTATGCGAACCTTTTCTGTGGTGAGAACCATCTGACCGGTATCCATAAAAATGAGATCATTTATGCCATACCTTTTGACAATGTCAATGCAAAAAGTTATGGAAGCACGATTGTCTTGACAGCCGGTGCTTTCGGTGGCGACCTCGACCAGACGTGGTTTGGTATGTCTTCTTCCTGGACTTGTCTGAAACCGACACGGCAAATGATCGAATTCTTTGACGAAAGCCCGGATGCCGGAACCGATAGTCATGGAAGCCGCATCAAGAAAGATAAACGTTATGCTTTTTACGATGGTGCCGGAAAACGAACACCTGAATCAAAGATGCAGGACTGGGATTCCGGTTATCTATGCTATAAATTCACAAATTTGGGATGGGATGGCGCTGTTGTAACACCGACTCCTGATCCGAACACAGACTTCCCTTTGTTCCGTCTGGCCGATATTTATCTGATCTATGCCGAATGTGCAGTCCGTAATGCTGCCGGAACCAGTAAAGAACAGGCTGTTGAATATGTGAACAGATTGCGTGAACGTGCTTATGGCGACCAGAGTGGAAACATTTCTTTATCCGATCTGTCTCTCGACTTTATCCTCGATGAACGTGCCCGTGAATTATATTGGGAAGGACAACGCCGTTCAGACTTGGTGCGTTTCGGTAAATTTACCAGAGATTACGCCTGGGCTTATAAGGGCGGTACACTTGAAGGCGTTGCCAATCTGGACAGCCGTTTTAATGTGTATCCTATCAGCGACCGTGATCTGACAGCCAATCCGAACCTGAAACAGAACACCGGCTACGAATCTTTGAAATAATAACGATTAATCTGAAAGAAAATGAAGAAACTGAATATATTCATGCTGCTTTTAGCCGGTTCGCTTTTGTGGACCGGATGCAGCGACGACAGAGACGATAATCCTGTGTTCCAGGAACCGACCGAATTCAATCTGAATACACCGGAACAAGCGTCTAACGTATATGATCTGCAAAATATTTCATCTATCGATCTGACATGCACACAGCCCGGTTATGGCTATGTAGCCGGAGCAACTTATAAAGTACAGCTTTCTTTGGAAAGCACATTCAAAGATGCGGATGAGACAGCCGGTACGACTGCTAATTATGCCACCTTGTCTAGTACCTATCAGCGCCCGGAACTTAATGTCGATGCCGTTGAATTTGCAATGGCTTTACTGGATCTGTGGAAAGCTTCTCATGATAACGCTGAACTGCCGGAAACGCCGATGCCGGTATATGTCCGTCTGAATGCGGCTTTATCCAATAACGGGATGGGGCAGATCTCGTCCAATGTTATTGAGTTACCGCAGGTTCTGGGATATAATGTAGAGCCTCCTGTATCTTTACCGGGACAGATGTTTTTAGTCGGTGACTTTGCATCCGGTAGCAGTTGGGGTAAATGGGTTGAAATGATTCCGGTAACGGATACTCCGGGTAAGTTTTGGTCTGTTCAGTATTTCGGAGGCAATAATGTAATGAAATTTAATGCACAGCCTATGTGGGACGGTAATCAGGTTGCTTATTCGGAAGGCCTTGTCCCTGCTGAATCGGCCTCTTTAGCCGGAGTGTCCGGCGTGGATGACGGTAGTGGCGGAATGAATATCGGCGTAAAGAATGCAGGTTGGTATATTGTGGTGGTTACTACGGCGTTGGATGGTAAAAATCTGAATTATATATTGGAATTTCTCTCTCCAGATATCTACGTAACAGGTGATGCTTCAGGAGGTTGGGATACCTTCGATAATGCTCGTAAGTTTACGGTACCTTCTGGTGAAGGTGAGTTTGTTTCACCTGCTTTTGTTGCAAACGGAAATTTGCGCCTTTGTGTCAAATTACCGTCGACAGACTGGTGGCGGACCGAATTTATGGTCATGAACAATAAGATTGAGTATCGGAAGAACGGAGGTGATCAGGAGGCTGTAAGCGTATCGGTCGGTCAAAAAGCCTATCTGAACTTCCTGGATGGTTCCGGTCGTATCAGATAAAGAACTTTGCAATACCTGATATAATTCGTTTGGTATAGTATTCTGTTTTCGAGGGCGTCATAAATATTTATGGCGCCCTCGTGAATATTTATGACGCGTAACTGTTATATTTGCAGTACAAAAACATAAAGATATGATAGTCAGAATACTTTGTCTGCTGGTATTTGCGTTGATTTTTAGCTCATGTCATGGTCAGCAAACTGTAAAAACAGGAAAAAAGGATACAACACCGAAAAGCTTTGAAATGGTAGCTGTCCCAAGTATGATCACCGATCCGGGTGAACGGGCGAAATATCTGGTACAGCATTATTGGGATAAATTTGATTTTACCGATACGGCTTATATCTATCTACCGGATATAACGGAACAGGCACTTACAAACTATATCGACCTGATGAAATATGTATCTCCGGAAGTAGCATCTTCGTCCATCAAAGGAATGATGCATAAGGCGACTGCCGATAGTACTTTCTTCGCTCATATGGCCGGTTTATATGAGAAGTACTTGTATGATCCTAATTCTCCGATGCGTGATGAGTCGTTATATATACCGGTTTTGGAATCGGTTCTGGCTGCTACGGTTTTTGATGAAGTGAATAAGATTCGTCCGGCTCATTTATTGGAACTGGCATTGAAAAACAGAGTAGGAGAACCTGCTACGGATTTTACTTATACGCTTGCCGACGGAAAGACGGGTACATTATATAATGTAAAGGCAGACTACCTGTTATTATTCTTTTATAATCCGGATTGTCACGCTTGTAAAGAAATTACAGGACAGTTGTTGTCTTCACCACTGATCTCAGGTTTGCAGACAAACAAAAAACTGAAGATCCTGGCTGTTTATCCGGACGAAGATCTGGAAGCATGGCGAAAGCACATACCGGATGTTCCGGCAGAATGGATCAATTCTTACGATAACACAGTGAGCCTTAAAAATGATGAAATATATGATTTGAAAGCGATTCCTACGCTTTATCTGCTGGATAAAAACAAAAAAGTTATATTGAAAGATGTCACACTTAACCAGTTGATGGAATTTTTACAAATGCAAACAAACTAAATATGTAAATAAACAAATAAAGTATGAGAACAACGTTATTATCATTTGCCTTTCTGGCAGGGGTTAGTCTGACTGCGTCTGCTCAGTTCAAAATCGGAGGAAAAACTATCAACACAAAGAAAGTAGTCGGTGCCGCAACTGATGTGGCAAAAGCGATCACACTTAGTGATACCGATATTGCCAATATGAGTCGCGAATATATCGAGTGGATGGATACACATAATGAAGTGGCAGGCCCTGATACGGAAATGGGAGCACGTCTGGAACGTCTGACCAAAGACATAAAAGTGGATGGCTTGGATCTGAATTTCAAAGTGTATAATGTAATTGACGTCAACGCTTTTGCCTGTGGTGACGGAAGTGTACGTGTTTGTGGCGGATTAATGAAGATAATGGATGACAATGAAGTGATGGCTGTTATCGGCCATGAGATCGGTCACGTTCTTCATTCTGATTCAAAGGATGCCATGAAGAACGCTTATCTGACTTCGGCGGCCAAGAATGCGGCAGGGGCAACCAGTGATGTAGTTGCTCAGTTGTCTGATTCTCAGTTGGGCGATCTGGCTACGGCTTTGGCAGGTGCACAGTATTCGCAGAAGCAGGAAAATGAAGCGGATGATTATGGCTTTGAGTTTAGTGTAGCTAATGGATATGATCCTCACAGCATGCATGATTCATTGGCTAAATTATTGGAGTTGAGTGCAGACGCACCTAAGTCGTCCAAGTTCCGCCAGCTCTTTTCCAGTCATCCGGAAACAGAGAAACGGGTTCAGCGAATGAAAGAGAAAGCTGACAATTATACAAAGTAGTACGTATATTATGTTACCGTCTCTTAAACGAGTGAGATCTTTACTGAAATATTGCTAAAATAACTATCTTTTATGCCGGAAAAGTATGTTGGATAACATAAAATTGCATATATTTGCACTGTGTTTTTCATGGTATTAGATTTAAGGTTAGCAATGAAGATTGGTTGTCGGGATGACAACCTTTTCTTTTTTATATACCTTCTTAATCATTTTCAGCCTTTCTCCCTTTTAATTCCGAAATAATATTACTTTTGTATAGTGACTATAAAATTTATGTGGTGTGGATGCAAAAATAAAATTACGGGTTCAGGGGCTAACGAATAGTCAGATCCAGTCTGGAGCTTATGCTTTGATACTGGCGGAAGAAAACGGAGCCCGTCGTATACCTATTATAGTAGGGACCTCTGAGGCACAGTCTATTGCAATTGCGTTAGAACATATTACGCCTCCCAGACCTCTTACGCATGATTTGTTTGTGACCTTTGCACAGGCTTATGCTATTCAGTTGCGGGAGGTTTTCATTTATAAATTTGAAGACGGGGTTTTTTATTCGGAACTATTGTTTGACGATGGTATTACCCAGATACGTCTTGATTCCCGCACATCGGATGCGATAGCGATCGCTCTTCGTGTGAAATGTGATATCTATACAACAGAACAAATTGTTTCTGAATGCGGTGTGGTTTTGGAAGAAGCTACATTGTTGGAAGATAAGGACGATGATGAATATTCTTTGCTGGATAAAGAACCTGAAGATATAGAAGATGAGGCGGAATTAAATAAATGGCTTTCTCTTTTGGATGAAGAAGAGTTGAGCGAACGGCTGGAAGAAGCGATTGCCGATGAGAATTACGAATACGCCAAGATGTATAAAGATGAGATACGTCGACGTGAAGAAGAAGAGGGGAGCGCCAAATGATAGATCAACAGAGCGGGATCAGCTTTGAATCCCTTTTACGTGGAATATTAGGGATTGTAACGGTCCTGGCTGTGGCTTACGTCTTGAGTCAGGATCGGAAACGGATCGATTGGAAGTTGATCGGAGGTGGTCTGGTCATGCAGATCATATTTGCTTTGGCAGTTCTTTATATTCCTTTTGTGGGAACCGCTTTGGAATGGATAGGAAGAGCTTTTATCAAACTGATGGATTTTACGCAGGCAGGTGTAGGTTTTTTATTGGGACCGTATGCCACTAAAAGTAATGGCTTTATTTTCCTGATCCATTCATTACCAGTTGTTATATTCTTTTCTGCGTTGGTATCACTCTTTTATCATTGGGGTATTATTCAGCGTGTAGTAGGAGCTTTTTCCTGGGTATTGCGGAAGTTTATGAACATTTCCGGAGCGGAAGGACTGGTGACTTCCGGTAATATATTTATGGGAATGACTGAATCTCCCGTACTTATAAAGAATTATTTGCCGGCAATGAACCGGTCTGAAATATTTCTGGTTATGGTATCGGGAATGGGAACGATTGCCGGAACAGTAATGGCTACTTATATAGGAATGCTTTCGGGAGGAGATCCGGTTGCACGGGTTTTGTTTGCCAAGCATCTCATCTCAGCATCGTTGATGGCTGCTCCCGGATCGATCGTTTTGGCGAAGATGCTTTGTCCTCAGACAGAAGTTGTAGTTGATCAGGCAGCGAGTCTGGAAAAGGGAAGTTCTCATCCGACGGCATTGGATGCGTTGGCTTCCGGAACGTCAACAGGGATTCGGTTGATGGTTAATATAGCAGCCATGTTGCTGGTCTTCATTGCGCTGGTCGCATTAGCCAATTACTTGTTGGAAGGTTTGTTGGGTCGCTATACCGGATTGAATGAATGGATTGTCTCGGTAACTGACGGGAAAGCTCATGGATTGACGTTCCAGTTTATTCTGGGGATAATTCTTGCGCCGTTCATGTGGTTAATCGGTATTCCGTCACCGGATATTATGTTGGTAGGTTCTTTGCTGGGGCAGAAGACTATCTTGAATGAATTTGTCGCTTATTTCCAGTTGCAGGAATGGAAAGATGCCGGTATGTTTATGTACCAGAAATCGATATTGATGTCTACTTATATATTATGTGGTTTTGCCAATATCTCGTCTATCGGGATTTTATTAGGTGGAATGGGAGTGCTGGCTCCGGAAAAAAAGGAGATGATTACTCGTTTCGGCTTTCCTGCCATGATTGCCGGAGCTTTGGTGTCAGTTCTTTCCGCTACGATTATTGGCATGATACTCGGGTAATTGATCATTGAAAGTTGAAAATTGATAATTTGAGATGCAGATATTTTATACGCCGGATATAGCGGTGAATCCTGAATTACCGGAAGAAGAAGCCGGTCATTGTGTTCGTGTGCTTCGTTTGAGTGAAGGAGACGAGATTCTGTTGACAGACGGTAAAGGCTTTTTTTATAAAGCGGCTATCAGTCGTGCCCACCATAAACATTGTGAAGTTTCTATTTTGGAAAGTTGGGAACAACCTGCTTTGTGGAATTTTCATCTTCATATTGCCGTCGCACCTACAAAAAATATGGACCGGATGGAATGGTTTACGGAAAAGGCTACCGAGATAGGTATTGATGCGATCACTTGCCTGAACTGTCGTTTCTCGGAACGGCGCGAAATTAAACCGGCCCGTTTGGAGAAAATATTGGTCAGTGCGATGAAGCAGTCACAAAAAGCGACTTTGCCGGAATTGACCGGTATGATTGATTTTAAGACCTTTGTAAAACAACCGTTTGAAGGTCGTAAATTTATTGCCCATTGCGAAGAGGCTGAGAAAAAATTGCTGAAACAACTTTATCATCCGGGAGAAAATGCTTTGGTTTTGATTGGGCCGGAAGGTGATTTCAGTCCAGAAGAGATAGAATTGGCTTTACAGCAAGGATTTGAACCGATCTCATTAGGAGAGAGTCGTTTGCGGACGGAAACTGCCGCATTGGTGGCTTGCCATACGATACATGTATTGAATCAGTAAGATGTTGAAGAGTAACAATAGAACTATAACCACTAAAAAAATAGAATAATGACTGAAAAGGAAAAATGCCGTCAGGGGTTGTTGTATGATGCCAATTATGACACAGAAATATTAGCAGACCGTGAAAAGGCGAAAGAGTTACTTTACGATTACAATCGCCTGCGCCCTTCACAACAAAAAGAAAAGGCAGAGTTGTTAAAGCTCTTATTGGGTAAAACAGGTGATAGCCTGATTATTGAGCCTCCTTTTGCCTGCGACTACGGATATAATATCGAAGTAGGAGAGAATTTCTATGCGAATGTAAACCTGGTTATTCTGGACGGGGCAAAAGTATGTATCGGCGATAATGCCTTTATTGCCCCGAATGTCGGTATTTATACGGCTGGGCATCCATTGGATGTGGAACAGCGAAACCGGGGACTTGAATATGCCCGTCCGGTAACGATCGGTCATAATGTGTGGATTGGTGCGGGAGTCTCCATCTTACCGGGAGTGACTATTGGCGATAATACTGTCATCGGTGCCGGAAGTGTGGTGACGAAAGATATTCCGTCGAATGTACTGGCTGTCGGTAATCCTTGTCGGGTAATAAAAGAAATCTTAACCCCAAACACAATAGTATCTAACCCCAAAGGCTTAATACTTTAACCTCAAACCCTATTGCTTTTGGAATTTATCATCCCGGTGACGTTGCATCATCATCCCGGTGATATTCTGTTGTCACCGGGGTGGCGATCCGGATAATGCTTTTTTTCATAACAAATCGTCGGGAAAGGCTTTTTTCTCGATTATATATCCTATCTTTGGAAGAATAACCTTAAGCAATACAAAACAATGGCTATAAAGTATAGACTACGCAAACGCCCGACAAATCTCTCTAAAGATATCGAAGACGGCTTCTATCCGCAGGTGATTCGTTCGAACAATGTCGATTCGAAGGAACTGGCATCTTATGTGACGGGCGATAAAAGTTTTCGCTGCGCCGCCATGCTCGGAGCGATCGAACAAATCAAAGAAGGAATTATCAGCCTGCTGGAAGACGGCAACAGTGTGTCGATCAGTGGACTGGGCACTTTTACCCTGACGGCCCAATCGCGGTTGGTGAAAGATCCCAAAGAGATACGCGCAGGTTCTATCTCCGTGAAAGATGTCGTGTTTAAAGTTTCACCCGAACTGATGCAGCGCCTAAGGTCCATACAATTTGAAAGGGAATAATTATGATACGCACCGTCAAACTGGATATCCGGAAGGGTGAGTATCTGTCGGATGCCCTTCGCCGCCACGGAAAAGAAAATATACCGACACGGGTAATATTGAACAAGGTATTGCCCGGACTGGGAGCGACCTATTGCGAGATCATGGCTTCCCGCTCTTCCATCATCATCGAGCCCAACGTGCCGGTGATTGTCGGAAAGAAAGAGAAACATAAAAACCTGCTGGGGATTTATCGGGGTGTCAAGACCGATGATATAGCCCGGCATATCCGTAAATACCCCGGCTGCTGCAAGATTATGGTGACGCCCGAAAGCTTCTGGAAGGTGAAGCAGGCGATGGAGGATGAAGGTATCGATATGTACAAAGACTTTTTCATGCTGTTTGACGAATGCGAGAAGATCATCCAGGATAACGATTTTCGTGAGACAATAGAGGCACCGCTCGATGACTTTTTCCTTTTTCGGCAGATGGCATTTGTCAGCGCCACACCGATTTTGCCCCGCGATCCGAGGTTTGAGGAACATGGTTTTACCGAACTGCGCATTGAGCCGACTTATCCTTACCGCAAACCGCTTCGTCTGATCACGACCAATAACGTGGTGGAAGCATTGGCGGAAGTGTTGCCCGAATGCAAGAGTAAAGTTTGCATCTTCGTCAATTCTATCGATACGATCGAATCTTTTTATAAGGATATGGCGGAGTTGAAAAATTCGGCGACGTTTTGCAGTACTCAGGGCATTACGAAGCTGAGGCATGTGAAAGACCGGAGCATGCACGACCGGATCGATGAATTAAAACGGTATAACTTTTTTACCAGCCGTTTCTTTTCGGCTGTCGATATCGATGTGCGTAGTAAGCCGGATATCATTCTCCTTTCCGACCTGTACGGGGCGGAACAGTCGGTGATCGATCCGCGGACGGAAGCCATACAGATAGCAGGGCGTTTCCGTAATGGTTTCCGTAGCCTGACACATATAACCAGTATCAAGCCGTCGCTGGAGGCTATGAATGCGTCGGAAGTAGATGAGTGGCTGGAGAGTGCCCGGCTGGCCATGACGGAGATCAGGGAAAAGAGTAAAAAAGATAAACGGCGCGGATACCGGGAGACGTATATGGAGGCGGCTGTCAATCTTTCCTATCAGCAGTATGTTTACCAGAACGGGAAAGATAATTATTTCCGGCAGGATAACTTTCGTGAACAGGAACGGGTAAAGAGCCTGTACCGTTCGGCAGACAGTTTGTTCAATGCCTACCGGAATGTTCCGTTTTTCGAAGTGACGCATGAAGACAAGCAGTATCCGTTGACCGACAACGACCGCCTGGCCCGTCACCGGCAGACCACTCGTAAACAACGCCGTATGTTTCTCCTCGAGCAGTTTGAACGGATCGCTTTCCTGCGTTTCTCTCCCGACGAGAAAGACCAGGACCGTTACAGCCATTACCTGGCGCGTATCCTCTCTTCCGAATACGATTGCATGTTCCATGAATGTTATCTTCGCAAAGGAGCCGATTATATTCGGAGTGTCGACTTCAAAGACAGCGAGATCAAGCGGGCGGTGGAAGAAGCCGGCAGCACTGTTTTTCGTAAAAAGCAACAATTGAAGGAGATTGTGGAGAAGCAGTTCCGGGTCGGAGAAGTGTATATAGGAACCGATATCTCCGTAATCCTGGCGGCTGCTTATCGTAGAGTAGGATTGCCTGTCAATAAACGGGTGAATACGACGGTTCTCAAAGAATATTTCGAATTGAAGGAGGAACGTACAAAGTCTGTCCGTTATATACGTATCGTCAAAAAGAAATAAATGTTAATAGTGACAAACAAAAGGTCGAAAGTTACTACTTTTTAACCCCGGTTGTAAGGCTGTTTTTGTTTTGTAGTATGATAATCATCGGTGACAAACTTTTTGCCGCCCCCTATAAAACAAAGAAAGAGTTGCATCCTTTGACACAACTCCTCTTCATATATTAAATCCTATATCTTATTCCCACTCGATAGTAGCATTCGGTTTCGGGGACATATCGTAGCAAACGCGGTTTACGTTTTTCACCTCTTTCAGGATACGGTCCGTGATCTTCATCAGGATAGGCCAGTCAACCGGTTCGATTGTTGCAGTCATAGCATCTACGGTGTTGACAGCACGGATGATAACAGGCCAGTCGAAAGAACGGGCATTATCACGTACGCCTACTGATTTGAAATCAGGCACAACAGTAAAATACTGCCATACTTTCTTGTCCAAACCGGCAAGCTGGAACTCTTCACGCAAAATCGCATCGGCTTCACGAACAGCTTCCAATCTGTCACGAGTGATAGCCCCTAGACAACGTACACCTAAACCAGGACCGGGGAACGGCTGACGGAAAACCATTTCGTACGGCAAGCCCAGTTCCAGACCGCAAGCACGAACTTCGTCTTTGAATAACTGACGCAGCGGTTCAACCAGTTCGAACTGTAAATCTTCTGGCAGACCACCTACATTATGGTGAGACTTCACCATCTTGGCTGTCTTTGTTCCGCTTTCGACGATATCCGGATAAATAGTACCCTGAGCCAGATAATCTATGCCGTCCAGTTTGCGTGCTTCTTCTTCGAATACGCGGATAAATTCGCCGCCGATAATCTTACGTTTTTCTTCCGGATCGGCAACACCTGCCAGTTTATCCAGAAAACGATCGGTTACGTCTTTATATATCAGGTTTGCCTTCAGCTGATTTTTGAATACTTCAACTACATCTTCCGATTCACCTTTACGCATCAAACCGTGGTTTACATGTACGCAAACGAGTTTATCCCCGATAGCTTTCAGAAGCAGTGCGGCAACAACCGAACTGTCAACTCCGCCCGATAAGGCCAATAATACTTTTTTATCACCAACCTGACGTCTGACAAGTTCAACCTGGTCGTTGACAAAGTTTGTCATGTTCCAGTTGGCTTCCGCTTTGCAAGTATCGAAAACAAAAGATTTGACAGCCTTCTTGATCGCTTCTATATCATCGGTGAATTCTCCCAATTTAACTTCGCATAAAGCTTTGTCGTGACCGGCAGCCATGACAGGAATGCCCATGGAATAAATAGCAGGGTCTACATCGATAGCAACGCCGTCGATCACATGGTTAGGACCACCGTTGATGATGATACCTTTTACGTTCGGGAGAGCTTTCAATTCCCCGACAGTGATGTCGTGAGGATAAATTTCACTATAAACTCCCAATGCACGGATAGCTCTTGCCAATACCGTATTTTCATGACTTCCCAGGTCTAAAATAACGATCATATCTTGTTTCATCGTATTCCTCCTAAAATTATTAAGTTGATTAGATTATCCTTCTGTTGATTTTATTCCCATTCGATTGTTGCTGGTGGTTTGGAACTGATGTCATACACAACGCGGTTTACACCTTTTACCTTATTGATGATTTCGTTGGATACTTTAGCCAGAAAATCGTAAGGTAGTTGTGCCCAGTCGGCTGTCATGGCATCGGTTGATGTTACGGCACGCAAAGCAACGGTATTTTCATAGGTACGTTCGTCGCCCATTACTCCGACAGACTGGATCGGGAGCAGGATTACTCCGGCTTGCCAGATCTTGTCGTAAAGACCCCATTCGCGCATCAACGACATATAAATATCGTCGGCATCCTGCAGGATGCGTACTTTTTCAGGTGTTATATCGCCTAAAATACGGATACCCAAACCCGGACCGGGGAACGGATGGCGTTTGATCAGGTGCGGCTGCATACCCATCTCGATACCGACACGGCGGACTTCATCTTTGAAAAGGAGACGGAGTGGTTCCACCAGCTTCAGTTTCATGGTATCCGGCAGGCCGCCTACATTGTGATGGCTCTTGATCACGGTACCGGTAATGGATAAAGACTCGATTACGTCCGGATAGATCGTGCCTTGTCCCAGCCATTTGATATCTTTCAGTTTATGGGCTTCTTCGTCGAATACATCGATAAAACCTTTACCGATGATCTTACGTTTCTGTTCCGGTTCGGTCACTCCGGCCAGCGCTTTATAGAATTTCTCTTTTGCATTTACCCCGATCACATTCAATCCCAAATGCTCGTAATCTTTCATCACGTTCTCAAACTCGTTCTTGCGCAACAAGCCGTGATCGACGAAGATACAAGTGAGGTTTTTACCGATTGCCTTGTTCAGCAATACGGCTGTAACGGAAGAATCCACACCGCCCGATAAGGCAAGGATCACTTTGTCGTCACCCAGCTGCTCTTTCAGTTCAGCAACAGTCGATTCGATGAAAGAAGCTGGAGTCCAGTCTTTGGCACATCCGCAGATATTCAGGAAATTATCCAGTAATTTGGTTCCGTCTGTAGAGTGGAACACTTCCGGATGGAATTGTACTCCCCATGTCTGTTCGCCTTCCACATGATAAGCTGCAGCCTTCACATCGTCCGTGCTGGCTATCACCTTAAAGTTATCAGGTAATACGGTAATTGTATCTCCATGTGACATCCATATCTGGGAACCCGTATCGATGCCTTTCAGCAGAGGATCTTCATTGTTGATATACGATAGATTCGCACGTCCATACTCGCGGGAGTTGGCCGGTTCTACATTGCCTCCGGATGTATAAGCCAGAAACTGGGCCCCATAACAAATTCCTAAAACCGGATACTTGCCACGAATTTCACTCAAGTCAGCCTTAAAAGCATTTTCGTCGTAAACGGAGTAAGGACTTCCTGAAAGGATCACACCTTTCACATCTGTAGCATCATGCGGGAATTTGTTGTAGGGAATGATCTCGCAATACATGTTTAATTCTCTGACCCTGCGGCCAATCAATTGCGTTGTTTGCGAGCCGAAATCAAGAATAATAAGTTTCTCGTGCATGCAGTGTTATTATTTAATTGAGTGCGGCAAAGGTAGTAATTTTATTTAGAAAATCTGTAAAGCGCTTGCTGTATATATAGGGAATCGATGGGGGATTTTTAATATATTTTTTATGATTTCACATAAGTTTTATTGCTGTGAACCAGAATTTCCATGCGGGTGGGGATTTTCCCCCACTTAGATGGGTAATAATCCCACCCGCATGGAAATAATCTGCCGCTATAAATAGCACAGGAAAACCCAATAGAATGAATAGTTCTTCCGGACGGAGCTAAAACCGTTTCATATTTGTTGAAAGAACGGTTAAGTTCTTAAAAAATGTATAAACGGCCAGGATATGTTTTAATACATCTGATTAAACATTACCTTTGTACGTTCATTTTTAGAAGAACCGTATGGATACAGAAAAGAAAGAAGCAAAAGAAATAAATAAGCTCTCATTATTGATCATGGCAGTGGTCATTTTGATATTGATTATCGCTGGTGCCGTTTACTATATTTATCAGCAGAAGCAGCAGATGAGCGATCTGGTCGAGGCTTATGATCTGGATAAGCAAACGCTTGAAGACGAGTTCAATGAACTCTCTATGCAATATGAGGGTTACCAATTCAAAGTTGGTAATGATTCATTGATGAGTCTGTTATCTACGGAGCAGGCGAAAGTTCAGCGTTTGATGGAAGAGCTTCGCACGGTAAAAGCGACAAATACCAAGGAAATAGCCCGTTTGAAGAAAGAACTGGAAACGCTTCGTAAGATCATGCGTAATTATGTTGTGCAGATCGACTCTTTGAACAGAGCGAATGAACAATTGCAGGTAGAGAAAAAAGAAGCCGTTCAAAAATATCAGCGTGCCACTTCACAGGCTGCTACTTTAAAGAAAGAAAAAGAGAAGCTATCCGAACGTGTTACGTTGGCAAGCCGACTGGATGCGACGGGTATCACGGTTACTCCGGTCAATTCGCGTGGAAAGCTGGCGAAGAAGATCAAACGGATGGAACGTTTCGTTGTGGACTTCCGTATTGCGAAAAATATTACTGCTCCTGTTGGAGAGAAGACTGTTTATGTACGTATCCTGAAGCCGGACGATGACGTGCTGGTAAAGAGTCGTGCGGATGTTTTTCCTTTTGAGGGAAAAGATATCAACTATTCCATGAAGAAGCTGATCGAATACGATGGGGAAGAATATCCGGTTACGATGTACTGGGATATTGAAGAGTTCCTGTCTCCGGGAACTTACCGGGTCGATATATTTATTGATGGTAACCATATCGGAAAGAAAAGCTTTACGTTGGAAGATTGACGATGGAGACAGATTGTCACTTAGCAAAACTTTTAGCGGATCTTCCGGAATCTCTGGCCCGTAACAAGGTTTTTGTAGGCGAACTCAGTAATATCACAAAAGTGATTGCTGTCGATAAAGGAGACTATCTGCTCCGTACCGGTGAAATATGCCAGGATGCCTATTTTATCAATAAAGGTCTATTCATTAATTTATACGTAAGTGAAAAGGGGGACGAATGCGTAACCGGCTTTTCATCTGACTATATGTATCCTTTCCTGTCTGCTATCGGGTATTTTACTCAGGCACCTTCCGAGTTCGAGATCAAGGCTCTGGAATCCGGTGAGTTGTTACGGTTGTCACGTACCCATATCGAAGACTTGTCTCTGCGTTATCCGTTATTTGCATCCTACTATCAGAATGTGATGCTGACTATTATATCAAAACTTTACTCCATGTTCGCCATCCGTCAGTCCTGTACGGCTGAAGAATTCATCAAATATCTTTATAATCACTACATGTGGATCATGCAACGTGTCCCCGACAAGTATATTGCCCAGTATATGGGGATCAGCAATGCATGGTACTGCAAGTTGAAAAAGCGCATCTTTAATTGAATTAATTCAATTTTATATTTAAAGTAAACCAGTACTTTTGCATCGAAAAGTCGTACTTTTGTTTGTGTACAAAGATTATAGGTTTATCGAATATAAACAATAGGAGATAACCAGTTGTTTTTTATTATGAATAAGGGTGATAAATTGTTTTAGTGGTTAAAATAAAATCTCCGGATGAAAAAACAATAAAAAGATGAAACGGATTATCGTATTAGTAGGATTGTTGGTCTGGTCTGGTTATGCTAATTCCCAACAGACATTGACATTGGAAGAATGTCGAAACTTAGCTATTCAGAATAATAAGGAATTGCAAATGTCCGGCGAAAAGGTAAAGGCGGCGAATGAAGAAAAGAAGGCTGCTTTTACCAAATATTTCCCGCAACTTTCCGCGATGGGAGGTTATATGTGGAATCAGAAAGATATCAATCTGCTGGACATGGATGCTTTGAGTGCCAAACTCGGTTCTGCCTTGGGGCCGATTGCCCAACTTCCTGTTTTCGGACAATTGATGGGTGGAGTAGATGAGATGCAGCATCTGGATGTACAGAATATCTGGGTAGGAGGTGTTTCGCTGGTTCAACCCGTCTTCATGGGGGGGAAGATCGTATCCTATAATCAAATTACCAAATATGCGCGTGAGTTGGCTGAATCGATGAACGACCTCCAATTGCAGGAAGTCATTTATAAAACCGACGAAACATACTGGCAAGTGATCTCTTTGGTCAATAAGAAGAAGTTGGCGGATGCTTATGTCGGACTGCTCCGTAAAATGGATAGCGATGTGACTGCCATGATTACAGAAGGTGTTGCCACACAGGCAGACGGCCTTTCGGTGAAGGTGAAACTGAATGAGGCAGAAATGGCACAGACAAAAGTGGATAACGGACTCGCCTTGTCACGTATGTTGCTGGCCCAAATTTGCGGATTGCCTCTCGACGAGCCATTGGCACTGGCGGATGAAAATATAGAGAACTTCCCTGTACATACCAATGATGCCGTTGCGAATGTAAATGAAGCTTTTACCAACCGTGATGAACTGAAAAGCCTGGAACTGGCAACAAAGATCTATCAGAAAAAAGAACGCATCGTTTTAGCGGATATGTTGCCCAATGTCGCTCTGTCGGCAAATTATCTGGTAACGAACCCGAATGCATTCAACGGCTTTAAAAATGAATTTGCCGGAATGTTCAATGTCGGTGTAATGGTAAAAGTACCCCTGTCCGGTTGGTGGGAAGGCAGTTACAAACGGAATGCCGCTCGTGCCGAAACACGTATCCAGATGTTACAACTAATGGAAGCGCGTGAGAAGGTGGAATTGCAAGTGAACCAATCCGTCTATAAGGTGAATGAAGCCAATAAGAAACTGACGGCTTCTTCTCGTAACATGGAAAATGCGGAAGAGAACCTTCGTCATGCCAATCTGGGATTTGAAGAAGGTGTTATTCCGGCACTGAATCTGATGGAAGCGCAGACCGCCTGGGTTTCGGCACGCTCCAGCCTGATCGATGCCCAGATCGAAGTGAAATTAACGGAAGTTTACCTGTCGAAAGCAATGGGTAAGCTCTCGGTAGACAAACAGAAGTAATAACAATAAAAATATACAAAGATGAACGAGAATAAAAAGTTTTCGATCAGCAACATGATGTTGGCATTTATCACGGTATTGGTCGTGATCGGATTAGTCGCATTGACAGGTTTCTTTCTGCTTACTCCTCCTGATGATATTATTATGGGGCAGGCTGAAGCCAATCAGGTCCGTATTTCCGGGAAAGTTCCCGGGCGAATCGAATCATATCGTTTTGACGAAGGAGATAAAGTAAAAGCCGGTGACACACTGGTCTATCTGAATACGCCGGAGGTGCTGGCGAAATTGCAACAGGCGGAAGCTGCTCAGAAAGCGGCTGAAGCGCAGAATGCCAAAGCGATCAAAGGAGCACGTGCACAGGAAATAGCCGGAGCTTATGAAATGTGGCAGAAAGCACAGGCCGGTCTTGAAATAGCAAAGAAATCGTATACCCGTGTTCAGAACCTGTATGACAAAGGGGTTATGTCTGCCCAGAAAAGAGACGAAGCAGAAGCAAATTATAAGGCGATGGTAGCCACGGAGAAAGCGGCAAAGTCACAGTATGATATGGCAATGGACGGTGCCCGTTCGGAAGACAAAGCAGCGGCTGCCGCCCTGGTTCAGCAGGCAGGCGGTGCTGTAGCCGAAGTGGAGTCTTATCTGAAAGAGTCGGCTTTGGTTTCACCGATCGACGGCGAAGTATCCGAACGTTTCCCACAAGTGGGAGAGTTGGTCGGAACCGGTGCGCCGATCATGAATATTACGGACCTGAACGATATGTGGGTGTCATTCAGTGTGCGTGAAGACCTGTTGAAAGATATCAAGATCGGATCGGAACTGAATGCTTTTATACCGGCACTCGACAATAAGCCTGTCAAACTGAAAGTATATTATATGAAAGATATGGGATCGTATGCTGCCTGGAAAGCGACAAAGACAACCGGACAGTTCGACTCTAAGACTTTCGAAGTGCGTGCACGTCCGCAGGAAAAAATTGCTGATCTGCGTCCCGGCATGTCTGTTGTAATGAAGAAAAAAGGAAACGAAATATTATGACCCTGAAGCAGAGTTTACATAGTATCTGGAATGTAGCGAAGCGGGAAATACACCGGTTGACATCGAAGCCGATCTATTTCTTCTGTATGCTGATCGCTCCGGTTCTCTGTGTCGTCTTCTTCCTGTCACTGATGCAGGAGGGGCTGCCAACCAATTTGCCGATCGCAGTGGTCGACATGGATGGTTCTGCCACTTCCCGCAACCTGATCCGGCAGCTGGATGCTTTTGAGCAGACAGAGGTTGTTTATAAGACTGCAACATTCGATGATGCACGCCGGGAAATGCAAAAAGGAAATGTATATGGAATTTTCTATATACCGAAAGATTTTGCCGTGGAAGCGACTACGGGAAAACAACCGACGTTGTCTTTTTACACGAACGGAACTTATCTGATCGCTGCTTCACTGCTTTTCAGGGATATGAAGACGATGTCTGTCCTGGCGGGCGCTTCGGTCGGTTTGCAGACCGGACTGGCGAAAGGATATACGACCGACCAGATCATGGGGCAACTTCAACCTGTGGTTGTAGATACACATGCGCTCGGTAATCCCTGGCTGAACTATTCCGTTTACCTGAATAATACGATTTTGCCGGGTGTGCTCCAGTTGATGATCTTCCTGGTGACGGTTTTCAGTATCGGAACGGAACTGAAATATTCGACTGCCCGCCAATGGTTACAGACAGGAGGCAATTCGTTTACATTAAGTCTGTTGGGGAAACTTTTGCCGCAAACGGTTATTTTCACGGTAATAGCTTTATTGTGCTGTTCCGCTCTATATGGTTTTAATGCGTTCCCGTTGAATAGCGGATGGATGCCGATGATCGTTGCTTTGTTCCTGCTGGTTATTGCCTCGCAGGCCGTAGGCGTATTTATGATCGGAGTATTGCCGACTTTGCGTCTGGGGTTGAGTTTTGCCAGTTTGTTCGGTATGATCGCTTTCTCGATTGTCGGCTTTTCCTTTCCGGTGCTGGGGATGGACCCGATATTGCAGGCCTTGAGTACCTTATTCCCTCTTCGTCATTATTTCCTGATCTATGTGGATCAGGCATTGAATGGGAGAGAGCTGTTTTATTCATGGACTGAGTATGCTTGGTTGATCGGTTTTCTGATCTTGCCGTTCTTGATCGGGAAACATCTCAAAAATGCATTGCTGTACTTTAAGTATATTCCGTAAAGCTGAAAGTAATGAAAAGAGAACATCGTTTACGATATATAATCAAAGAAGGCATTCAGGATACCTTTTTTATTTGGAAAGACGAATTGAAGAACGTCTTCAAAGACTCGGGAGTAATGATCTTTTTCTTCCTGGTTCCGTTCGTCTATCCGCTACTGTATGCCTTTATTTACAATAATGAAGTGGTACATAACGCCAAGATGGTAGTGGTGGACCAGTCGGACTCGTATCTGAGCCGCGAGTATATCCGTAAGGTGGATGCGACGGCCGATGTGAAGGTGGTTGCCGTATGTGCGGATATGGAAGAAGCAAAGCGGATGCTGGATGAGAAAAAGGCATACGGGATATTGTATTTTCCCAGTGAGTTCAGTAAAAATATACATAAAGGAAAGCAGGCGACCGTTTCGCTTTATTGCGATATGAGTGCTTTACTGTTTTATAAAGCGTTCCTGTTGGCTACCACCGAAGTCTCACTTGAGATAGGAAAGGAGTTACGGGCACAGAACAACCCGTCGTCGACGATAGAACAGGAGAAGATTACGATCAACCCTATTCCGTATGAATCGGTCGCTTTGTTTAATTCGCAGAACGGGTTTGCCAGTTTTCTTGTACCGGCTATCCTGATTCTGGTTATTCAGCAGACACTGATTTTGGGAATTGGTATGTTGGGAGGAACGGCACGGGAGAAAAATCGTTTTCATTGCCTGGTTCCTATCAGCCGTCATTTTAATGGGACATTGCGTATTGTATTCGGAAAATCGCTTACCTATATATTATTATATGTGGTTGTTTGTATCTGGGCCTTGGCGGTGGTTCCGAAATTATTCTCATTACCGCAGGTAGGGGAACCGTGGACTGTCATGTTGTTCATTTTGCCTTATTTGTTTGCTTCTATCTTTTTATCTATGACATTATCCGGTTTCATGACAAGCCGCGAATCGCCGATGCTGGTATTTGTATTTACCTCGGTGATCTTGTTGTTCATTTCCGGTGTGTCCTGGCCCAAGGAAGCGATTCCTCCGTTCTGGAAAGCTGTAGGTTACTTGTTCCCTTCCACGCCTGGCATACAGGGTTTTATCCGTATCAATACGGCAGGAGCCACATTGAATGAAGTAGCTCACGAATACCATACGCTTTGGATACAGGCAGGTGTCTATTTTATTACTGCCTGTATGATTTACAGGTATCAGATCATGCGCAGCCGGAAACTGATAATAAAACAATATCGATACATGAAGATGCAACGAATGATGCATAGATAATCAAAAGTGGTCTTTTTGATGGATTTTAACGAAATAATGTTAGAATCCATCAAATATAGTCTTACTTTTGTACAAATTCTCAATCAAACTTAATTTTTAGTACTATGCAGAACAGACGTAACTTTTTGAAGCAAGCTTCATTATTGCTTGCAGGAGGTTTAGTTGCACCTCAGTTATTATCTTCTTGTGCCGAAAAATCGAAGAAACATATCGGTTTACAGTTGTATTCTTTAAGAGACCTTGTAAAAGACGAAGGTATTCAGAAGGTTTTGGAAACAGCTTCCAAAATGGGATATACAAATCTGGAAACAGCCGGTTATGACAATGGCAAGATTTATGGTATGGCTCCGGCCGAATTCAAGAAAATGTGTAATGATCTTGGTATGAAGTGTACAAGTGCTCATTTGGGACAGGCTTTTACCAAAGAAAAGGAAGCAGAAGTAATGAGTTGGTGGGATCAGGCGATCGATGCTCATAACGAACTTGGCGTAAAATATATGGTTCAGCCCTGGATGCCGGTAAATGATGAAACGACATTGGATGACCTGAAGATGTATTGTGATTATTTCAATACGGTTGGTTATAAGACTGCGGCTGCCAGTATCGCTTTCGGGTATCACAACCATAACTTCGAATTCCGTAAAATTGGCGATCAATTGATCTACGACTTCCTATTGGATAACGTAAGTCCGAATCATGTATTCTTCCAGATGGACGTTTATTGGGTGAAAGAAGGCGGTGCCGACCCTGTTGCTTATCTGAAAGCTCGCCCCAGCCAGTTCAAGACTATCCATATCAAGGATGACAAGGAAATTGGTGCCAGCGGCAAGATCGATTTCAAACCGATTTTCGACCAGATGTATGCTAATAACGTAAAAGACTGGTATGTTGAAGTTGAACAATATACCAATAACGATCCGGTAGCTAGTTGCCAGGAAAGTTTCGACTTCCTGAACAATGCGGATTTTGTGAAATAAATAATTTACGAATATTCATTCGTTATGAAAGCGATGTTTATCGGTGATTATCCGGTGAACATCGCTTTTTTGTTTTGAAAATAATTGTCTGTGCTAATTGCCCGATTTCTTAATACATTCCATAATATTATTCCAATCTTTTGCCAGGCTTGCCATATCCGGATACAACAGGTCCGCCCCCGCATCCAGCAATATTTTATCCGGCAACGGTCCTGTATTGACTGCAATTGTAAAAATACCGGCAGCGACACCGGCTTCTACCCCCATCGGGGCATTCTCTACGACAAATGCCTCATTAGCCCTTACTCCGGCTTTCTGCAACCCCATCAGGTAAGGTTCGGGATGAGGCTTTCCGTATTTTACATCAAAAGCCGTTACCATCTTCTCGCGTGTGAAATATCCCGGATAAGTATGTTCCAGCTTATTGATAAGGCTATGTTGTCCGGAACCGGTAACGACTAACGTCTGTAAGCCCGCGTTTTTAACTGCAGCCAGGACATCTGCTGCCCCGGTCATCGCTTTCCCGTCATTGTACCGGTTGAAAAACGTTGCTTTCTCTTCGTATATTTCTTTCTTTTCTTTCTCGGTCGCATCGCGCTGGAAAGTACGTTGGTATAGTTCGTTGATAGTACTGTCTCCGGTACGTCCTTCATACATGTAAAAGTCTTCTTCTACAGCCTGCAGGTGATGGTTCATAGCTGTTTCATGCCAGGCACGGGCATGAAAACGCATAGAGTCGTATAAGACACCATCCATATCGAAAAGTACAGCTTTGGGAGAGAGGCAATTCTGCTTAGTCTTTAGCAGATAACGGTTGATAGCTTCTTGTATCATTCTGTTCATATTCTTATATATCTTTGCAAAGTTACGAAATTTCTTATTCTTATTTCCTATCTTTGATGTGAACAACCCGTAAAAACAGGGTGCGGTAATAACGATTAAAAACTGATGAGTATGAAGAAGAGTTTACTATTGTTATCGATGATGCTGTTTGCTTTCTGTTTTCAGAGCAAAGCTCAGGACTGGACGGATCTGCAGCATGAAGTTTCTTTGAGTTATGGTGGTCTGCCGGTAGTCGACTTGTTACATCATTATGAGAATTATTTCGACCCATCGACAGAATCGGTCAATCTGTATGATGATAAAGGCAAGTTCGGAGCACTGAATATCAGCTATATCTTTTATCCGGATGAGGATTGGGGGATTGGATTGGTATATTCTTATACAAATAGCGACAAGCGTATTATTGCGAATGAAAAGATTGTCGGAGACTTCGTCAGTTCTTTCCACTCCATCTGTCCTTCTTTTAAGTATAATTGGTATAACTACAACTTTGTCACGTTATATTCACGTTTGAATGCAGGTGTCGCTATTGCTACGGCCAAAGCCTCTTTTATCAACGAAGAGAATCGTCCGGATGAAGAAACAAAGGTGAAAGCTTTCTTCATGTATCAGGTTTCCCCGATCGGTATTGAACTGGGACGGCAGATAGCCGGATTTGTCGAAGTCGGTTTCGGCCATATGGGGACTGCAATGGCTGGAATACGGTATAGAATGTAATGTTAAGTAAACGATGGATAAAAAGAAAAGGTGAATCGAACTTCGATTCACCTTTTCTTGTATGTATCTTTTTATTGCTTACAGTTTTTTGCGGATCTCTTCGCTCTCTTTTTCATATCCCGGCTTGTTCAGCAACGCGAACATGTTCTTTTTGTAAGCTTCAACGCCCGGCTGGTCGAATGGGTTGACTCCCAGCATATAACCGCTGATGCCACAACCTTTTTCGAAGAAATAGAACAACTGGCCGATATAGTAAGCATTTACTTCCGGCATAGTGATCTTGATGTTAGGAACACCACCGTCGACATGTGCCAGCTGAGTACCCAGTTCTGCCATTTTATTTACTTCGTCCACTCGTTTTCCGGCAAGGAAGTTCAATCCGTCCAGATTCGCTTCGTCGGTCGGAACTTCTACTTTATGAGAAGGTGTTTCAACAGAGATAACAGTTTCGAAGATCGTACGTTCGCCATCCTGTATCCACTGCCCCATAGAGTGCAGGTCGGTTGTCAGGTCGACAGAAGCAGGGAAAATACCTTTACCGTCTTTACCTTCGCTTTCTCCGTATAATTGTTTCCACCATTCAGCGATGTAATGCAATTTCGGGTGGAAGTTTGCCAGGATTTCGATCTTCTTGCCACTCTTATATAATTCGTTACGTGTAGCAGCGTAGATTGCAGAAATATTTTCATTGAAAGGAACGCTCATTTCTGTCGCTTTTTCCATAGATACGGCACCGGCAACCAGGTCACGGATACTGATACCAGCAACAGCGATAGGCAACAAACCGACCGGAGTTAGTACAGAGAAACGTCCGCCCACATTATCAGGGATAATGAATGTCTTATAGCCTTCCTGATCTGCCAAAGTACGCAGGGCACCTCTTTTAGCATCAGTAATAGCAACGATACGATGTTTAGCTTCTTCTTTACCGACAGCATCTTCCAGTTGTTTTTTCAACATGCGGAATGCAAGAGCAGGTTCTGTTGTCGTACCTGATTTGGAGATGTTGATCAGACCGAACTGTTTTCCCTTCAGGATCTCACACAGTTCATACAGGTAATCTTCACCAATATTTTGTCCGGCATACAGGATAACCGGGTTTTTACGATCTGATTGCAACCAATCGAAGCTATTGTTCAATGCTTCAACAACCGCCTTTGTTCCGAGGTAACTTCCGCCGATACCGATAGCAACAACAACTTCACATTTTGCACGAAGCACATTGGCTGTGTTCTCGATGTCTGTCAATTCTGCATCTGTGATAGAAGAGGGGAGGTTTAACCAGCCTAAAAAGTCGTTACCGGCTCCGTTCCCATTATGTAAAGTGGCAATACATTCGTTTGCCTTAGCTTCCTGTGCATAGATCTGTTCTCTTGTAACAGCGCCCAGTGCTTTGTCGATGTTAATACTGATGTTTTTCATACCTATTTAAATGTTTCTGTCAACTGCCGTATAACGGTAGTCGGCGATTTTCTTTCATATAAAATATCGTATAAGGCATCCAGGATCGGCATGTTTACCTTATATTTTTCATTTATTTCATGAATACACTTGGTTCCGTAATATCCCTCGGCGATCATTTCCATTTCCAGTTGGGCGATCTTCACTGAATATCCCTTTCCGATCATGGTGCCGAATGTACGGTTACGGCTGAAACGGGAATAAGCTGTTACCAACAGGTCTCCCAGATAAACAGAATCGGTCACGTCGCGTTCCAGGCTGTGTACGGAATTCAGGAAATTGCGCATTTCTTCGATCGCATTGCAAATAAATACAGCCAGGAAATTATCGCCATATTTCATCCCGTGACAAATACCGGCAACAATTGCATATACGTTTTTTAGAACAGAAGCATATTCTATTCCTCTAACATCTTTACAGCAATAGTTGTTTAAGTACGGATTCTGAAATACGTGTGCGACAGCCCGTGCATTCTCTATATTGGAGCAGGCCAATGTGATGTAGGAAAGCCGTTCGAGTGCGATTTCTTCCGCATGACACGGACCGCCTATTACAGCAATATTTTCCGTCGGAACATTGTAATATTCCGTGAAATAATCAGCAATCAACATATTCTCGTCCGGGACGATTCCCTTGATGGCAGAGATGATGAATTTGTCATTCAACGGAGTGGTGACTTTCATCAGATGCTGTTTCAGGAAAGGAGAAGGGGTTGCAAAGATCAGTGTATCGGAATCTTTGACAACCTCGTTTATATCTGTATAAAAGTTTATTTTATCTGTATCGAACTTTACAGCCGACAAATAACTGGGGTTATGTCCGGTTTTTATAAAGTCGTCAACCTGGTCCTGCCGACGCATATACCAGTTAATACTATCCTGTGTAGAAAGAACAATCTTGGCTAAGGCGGTAGCCCAGCTACCACCTCCCATTATTGCAATTTTACCGGGTAATTTCATGGCATTCCCTTTTATTTGGCCGCATTAGCAATCCAGGCTTCAACTTCTTCAGCCGCAGGATTTTGCAGTTCCAGCTTATACTTCTTGTTCATTTCACAAAGCTCCTGACGTAACTTGTTAGGATTTAACTCTTTCAGAGTGTCAACAGTTACGTATCCGGCTTTTTGTAATGCCGGAACCCAGGCTTCATCGATTCCTAATGCTACATATTTATCAGCAGCGTCTTTTTTAACCGTTTTTTCCGGACGCATCTGAGGGAAGAATAAAACTTCCTGGATCGTTGTCTGGCCTGTCATTAACATCACCAAGCGGTCGATACCGATACCGATACCGGATGTAGGCGGCATGCCGAACTGCAATGCACGTAAAAAGTCCTGGTCGATAAACATCGCTTCATCGTCGCCTTTTTCACTTAATTGCAATTGGTCTTTGAAGCGTTCTTCCTGGTCGATCGGGTCGTTCAGCTCGCTATAAGCATTCGCCAGCTCTTTACCGTTCACCATCAATTCGAAACGTTCGGTCAATCCCGGTTTGCTGCGGTGCATTTTGGTAAGCGGGCTCATTTCGACCGGATAGTCGATAATGAAAGTCGGCTGGATGAATGTGCCTTCGCAGAATTCTCCGAAGATTTCATCAATCAGCTTACCTTTACCCATCGTATCGTCAATTTCGATCTTCAACTCTTTACAAATTGAACGGATTTCATCTTCGCTTTTGCCGTTCAGATCATAGCCTGTCTTTTCCTGGATTGCTTCCAGAATAGGTAAACGGCGGAAAGGTGCTTTAAAGCTGATGGTCTTGCCGTCGACTACAGTTTCGCATGTACCGTTGACTGCCATACAGATTTTTTCCAGCAATTGTTCCGTGAAGCTCATCATCCAGTTGTAATCCTTATACTGGACATACAGTTCCACGCAGGTAAACTCCGGATTATGTGTCCGGTCCATACCTTCGTTACGGAAGTTCTTGCCTATTTCATAAACACCTTCGAAACCACCGACGATCAGTCTTTTCAGATACAGTTCGGTAGCGATACGCAGATAGAGGTCGATATCTAATGAGTTATGATGCGTGATAAAGGGACGCGCACTTGCTCCACCGGCGATAGATTGCAGGATCGGAGTTTCTACTTCCGTATATCCGGCTTCGTCGAGTACGGCGCGCATCGTTTTGATCACTTTTGCTCGTTTCAGGAAAATATCTTTTACGCCATCGTTTACGATCAGGTCGACATAACGCTGACGGTAACGTAGTTCAGGATCGTTGAATCCGTCATAAGCCACACCGTCTTTGTACTTAACGACCGGCAGAGGTCTGAGTGATTTGGACAAGACTGTTATCTCTTGTGCATGTACGGAGATTTCACCCATCTGTGTACGGAATACAAAGCCTTTGATTCCGACAATATCTCCGATGTCGAGCAACTTTTTGAAAACGACGTTATATAAATCTTTGTTTTCGTCCGGACAAATATCATCGCGGGAGATATAAACCTGTATTCTGCCTTCAGAATCCTGCAACTCCATGAAAGAAGCCTTTCCCATGATACGGCGGCTCATGATACGTCCGGCAATAGTTACGGGACGAGGTTCTGCATCGTCTTTAAAGGATGCCTTTATTTCATTGGAATATGCGTTTGTTACGTACTCGGCAGCGGGATAAGGTTCTATCCCCATTTGGCGCAATTGCTCCATGCTATTGCGTCTTATGATTTCCTGTTCACTCAGTTCTAATAGATTCATTACGCTATTATTTTGTATAATACGGCGCAAAAATACAAAACTTTTCTCACTTATCGGTCAAAAGTGCGTGGTAGTTTGATCATTATGTATAATTATCCTCTTGAATTGCGGCAGGAAGAGTATTTAATATTCATTCTTTTTCTTTCAATTGTTTGCTACTATTTATTTATGATGTATCTTTGCAGAAAACCTTTGATAAATATGGGGTATCTAGTCTTGTTGGATGGTAAAGGAGAAAGAATATTCATTCATATTCTTTTATTTTTGTTCATATCATGCGCCGTTTCTTCGGCAAGTTTAAAGGATAAAGATTATATTCTTGTGTTGAATTCATATACTGAAGCGTCACCTTGGTCGCGTAATATTATTACATCGATTTATGATCATTTGGTAAATGGCAGTGACGAAGTTGCTGTATATACAGAACACTTGAATATGTTGTCGCTCGATACGGAAGATGACTTGAAAACGTTTAAAAACGAGCTGTTTAAGAAATATGAACAGCCTCCCCTTGCAATTGTTATTATGGGAAATAGTGCATATGCTTTGTTGAAAGAGGAGTTGGACAAACAATGGGGGAACGAAATACAGACATTGCTTTTTGTAGAAAAAGATTATATAGGACCGGCAGATTGTTATCTGTCCAAGAAAGTAGTTTTGCCGACTGAACAATTGCCTATATCCCAGGTACTGAAGGAAAATAAAAAACTGACAGTTATCTACATTCCCGACAAAATACGTAAGACTATCGCGTTGATGAAACAGCTGATACCGGATATGAACCGTTTGCTGTTTCTTTCCGATAAACGGTATGTCAGCTATCAGAATCGGTTGGAGGTTGAGGAAATAATTAAAAAAGATTATCCGCATGTACAATTGGAGTTGCTGACGGCTGGTGAGATAGATACGGATAGCTTGATAAATGCGATGCAGCTGGCTGATAAGAGAACAGGTATTTTGTTCTTTTCCTGGTACAGGGTTAAGGAGCAATATGGGAATATTGTGGTAAGTACCGAAACTTATCGGATGTTGGGTGCATACACCTCTTTGCCGGTCTTTGTTCTTAATGATATTGATCTGAAATCGAGCGGTATGCTTGGAGGATACCTTTATCCGAGTTCGAGCATAAAGAGCATTGTCCAATATGCGGTAGCTAAAATATTGGAAGGAAATCCCCCTCATAGGATACTGGAACCCGATGGCCCATATCCGGTTATGAACTATTCCGTTTTTGAGAAGGTGGGGTTACCTTTTACGGCTGTACCGGCTGATACCGTTTTTTATATGAAACCGCTTGGTTTTTGGGAGCAGTATAAAATACATTTGATTTGCGCCTTGTTTTTTGTTGTTATTATTGTTTTTGTATTAATAGTCAGCTATCTGAATAAGAAGCACCAGTTTCAGAAAAAGGAATTGGGGCTGATGAAGAGTTATAGCCGGTTGGTCAATAATATGCCCATCTCTTATATGAAACAAAGGATTTTGTTTAACGAAGCGGGCATGCCGATCGACTATATAACGCTGGATGTGAATATGGCTTTTGAAAAACAGTTTGTAGCGAGGCATCAGGTTGTCGGTGTAAAGGGGAGTGAGATGCGGAATGATCAAATGATGGAATACCTGAGTGTATGTAAACTTGTTCTCGGGGAGAACAAGATAGTCGATTCGCAGTATTATTCCCTGCATACGGATCGTTATTACAGTATGATCATAGTTTCTTCGTCCGAAAAAGATTGCATAGACTTGTTTCTTATTGATACGACCGACCTGTTGAAAACCCAACAGTTGCTTCGAACCTCTAATTATAAGTTGTCTATGTCGTTGGATGTGGCCAATCTGGTTCCTTGGAAATGGGATTTGAAGGAGAGGATTATCTATTGCGACGTGAATCATCCCGAAGAGGTGAAAAGTCCTGATTCAAGTGCTGAGTATTCTTTGGCTGTGCCGCAAGGGTTTTATTTTGACCGGATCTACAAGGAAGACCGTGAGCGGATCAGAAAAGCCTACCAGGATTTGATCGATGGTAAAGTCGAGCGGATAAAAGAAGAATACCGGGTATATCAACCACAGAGCAGTAGTCATTCATTTGACTGGTTAGAGGCGTATGCGACAGTGAGTGAGAGAGATGAAAACGGTTGTCCGGTGTCGTTGATAGGTTCGTCTCTAAAAATAACGGACCGTAAAAATATCGAACAAGAGTTGGTGTCTGCCCGGAATAAGGCGGAAGAATCCAACCAGTTGAAGTCGGCGTTTCTGGCAAATATGAGCCATGAGATACGGACTCCTCTTAATGCGATTGTTGGTTTTTCCAATATATTGGCTTCGACGGATGAAGTAGAGGAGAAAGAGGAATATATCAATATTATTGAAAGTAACAATGTGCTTCTTTTGCAGTTGATCAGCGATATCCTGGATTTGTCGAAGATCGAATCCAATACGTTGGATTTTGTAAATGTGGAGGTCGACATAAATGCTTTGCTCCATGAGTTGCAACAATCCATGCAACTGAGAGCTTCTGATAAAGTACAGGTCGTATTTGAGAAGACAGTCTCCGAGTGTTATGTTCTGACACCTAAAAGCCGCCTGATGCAAGTGATTACGAATTTAATGACAAATGCAATCAAATTCACGAAAGAAGGATTTATCCGGTTCGGATATTCGATCGATGCGAATAAACAGCTTCGTTTTTACGTTTCCGATACTGGTAGCGGTATTCCGGAAGAGCAACAGAAAAAAGTATTCGAACGCTTTGTTAAGCTCAACAATTTTGTGCCGGGATCAGGTTTAGGACTTTCTATTTGCCAGATGATCGTTCATTATATGGGTGGAAATATCTGGCTTGAGTCGGAAGTTGGAAAGGGTACCACTTTTTGGTTTACTTTCCCTTATACTCCGGTTGTAAAGAAAACTGTTTCCGTTCCGGTTTATGAGAGGAAAGAAGTGGAAAGCGATAAGATAGTGATCCTTATCGCTGAGGATAATGAGGGAAATTTCAAACTCTTTGATTCTATATTGAAACATGAGTATAATCTTTTGCATGCCTGGAACGGAAAAGAGGCGGTTGAACTTTACCGGAAACATCAGCCCCATCTCATCTTGATGGATATAAATATGCCGGAGATGAATGGATATGAAGCAACCGGCGAGATCCGTAAGTTGTCAAAAGATGTGCCGATTATTGCAGTTACGGCATACGCCTTTGCTTCCGACGAACAAAAGATTATGGATAGTGGTTTTGACGGTTATACCGCAAAACCGTTAAATGCAAAAGTGCTGAAAAAACAGATAGGAGATGTTTTGAAGATGAGGTTGTTAGTTTTGTAATATTTCGCGGATAGCTTCCGGCAGGAAAAAACGTATATCTCTGCCTGCCCGGAGCGATTGGCGGATAAAGGTGGAAGAAATCTCAATTTGCGGAGCCTCTACATAACGTATATGCGGCATACTGTTATCCAGCTTCACTTCATATCCTCTGCGAGGGTAGATCAGAATCGGATAATTGGCAATGATCGTTTCGGATTCTTTCCAACGGTTGATCAAAGTCCAGTTGTCCGCCCCCATAATAAAATGAAACTCCCGTTCGGGGTACAACCGTTCGAGGGCACGAAGCGTATCGATTGTATATGTAGGTTGAGGAAGTGAGAATTCGATGTCACTGACATGGAATTTCGGATAACCTGCGATGGAAGCCTCCACCAGTTTGTAGCGAAACCGGTCATCCATTAATTCTTCTTTGGTTTTCAGAGGATTATGGGGGGTGATAACGAACCATACCTCATCCAATCCCGCAAATTCACACAGCCAGTTGGCCAGTGCCAAATGGCCGATGTGAACCGGATTGAACGAACCGGAAAAGATTCCGGTTTTCTGTTTCCTGTTATCTTTTACCGTTGTTTTTTCCACTTGATGAAATTGACTATTTGTGCTCCGAGTACCACTCCTGTTGCTGAGGCTATTAAATATTCATTGTAAATAATGCCTGCAATGCAGGTTCCTAAGGCTGCAATGCCGGTCAAGGCAAAGATGTATCCCCATTTGCGGGATAATTTTCCGTTGTTACTCATGGTTGTGACAGGAAGTTTTTAATTACTTCAAAAGCTTCGGCCTGTGCTGTCTCAAGGTCGTCGTTTATAATGCAGACATCGAAATGAGGAATGAATCCTAATTCAAATTCCGCTTTTGCAATACGGCTTTCGATCACTTCGGGAGCATCCGTTCCGCGACCTTCCAGGCGTTCACGCAGATGGTCTATGCTGGGGGGCTGAATGAAAACAGACAAAGCACGGTCGCCATAGAACTTCTTGATATTGCAACCGCCTACTACATCGACATCGAATATCACGTTATTACCTTCGTTCAAGATGCGTTCCACTTCACTTTTCAGTGTTCCGTAGTACTTGTCGGTATACACTTCCTCATATTCCAGAAAATCACCAGTTGCGATATGGGCACGAAATTCGTCGGGAGTCAGGAAGTAATATTCCACACCGTTCTTTTCTGTCCCACGCGGCGCACGGCTTGTTGCCGAGATGGAAAAATGCAGGTTCAGGTTCTGCTTCAGCAGATAGTTGATAATGGTTGATTTACCTGAGCCTGACGGAGCAGAGAATATAATGAGTTTACCAGCCATATTATAAAACGTTTAGTACCTGTTCTTTGATCTGTTCCAGTTCGTCTTTCATCTGAACGACGATCTTTTGCATTTCCGCATGGTTACTTTTCGAGCCGAGCGTATTGATTTCGCGTCCCATTTCCTGGGCGATAAAACCGAGTTTCTTTCCCTGGCCGTGTCCGTCCTTTATCGTGCTGATGAAATATTTCAGATGATTGTCGAGACGGTTCTTTTCTTCGTTTACATCCAGTTTCTCGATGTAATAAATCATTTCCTGTTCGAAACGATTCTTATCGTAATCCTGGTTGGCAATCTTTTCGAGGTTATCCATGATACGCGTTTTGATCTTTTCGATGCGTTCGCCTTCGTATTCTTCTACTTCGGTGAGCAGGCGGGCAATGTTGCCGATTTTTTCTTCAAACAGTTTCTGAAGCATGGCGCCTTCCTGGATACGGAAGTCGCAAAGATGCTTGATGGCCTCTTTTACTGCATTGAAAACTACTTCCCATTCGCTTTCGTCTACCTCTACAATTTCCGATTTGATCACATCCGGCATTTTCAGTAATGTCTGGAACCAGTCTGTTGGAAGTGCAATATTCAGTTTGTCAGCGATGTCTTTGATCTGGCTGTAATAACTTTCAAAAGCAGTGAGGTTAATCTGAGTAGGAGTATCTTTTCCTATATATTCAATGTAAATGCTGAAATCGACCTTACCCCGTTCGAGCGACTGAAGCAGCTGGCTACGGATTTGCATTTCTTTATCTTTGTAGATAGACGGAATGCGGGTTGATAAATCCAGTTGCTTGCTGTTGAGCGCTTTTATTTCTACGGTTACCTTTTTTGAAGGAAGTTCGGCTGTAACCTTACCGAATCCAGTCATTGATTGTATCATTGTTCTAAAAATTTGTGCAAAGATAGGGTATTCAGTTGACAGTTGACAGTTGACAGTTGACAATTATTTGGCTCTATGTATAAAAAGTTCGTTATTTTCTCATTCGTATAAAGACGTTTTTGTACTTTTGCGACCAATTAATTCGGTTGATCAACAGCGGAGTTCTATTGAAAAATATCTGTCACTTGTCAACTGTCAACTGTCAACTGTCAACTGTCAACTGTTATGTCTTGTATATTAAATATTGAAACATCTACCTCTGTATGTTCCGTAGCTTTGTCTGCCAACGGTGAGGTGCTTTTTGAAAAGAGTTCGTTTGAAGGTCCTTCACATGCAGCATTGTTGGGCGTTTACGTGGAAGAGGCTATTGCGGTAATCAAAGAAAAAGGATTGAAGCTGGATGCAGTAGCTGTCAGCAGTGGTCCGGGATCTTATACCGGATTGCGTATCGGCGTTTCGGTAGCCAAAGGATTATGCTTCGGATACGGTATTCCTTTGATCGGTATTCCTACCCTTGAAGTTTTGACGGTTGCCGCTTTGAAACAGCAGCATGCTGAAAAAGATGCTTTCTATTGTGCCATGCTGGATGCCCGTCGCATGGAAGTATATGCTGCTATTTATGATGCAGACCTGAAAGATATCCGTACCACTTCGGCCGATATTGTGAATGCCGATACGTATGCTTCTTATCTGGAAAAAGGTAAGGTTTGCTTTTTCGGTAATGGCGCTGCCAAATGCCGTGAGGTGATCGCATCTCCGAACGCTGTATTTATGGATGATATTCATCCGCTGGCAGTCAATATGATCCCTCTGTCGGAAAAAGCCTTCGCAGAAGGTAAATTTGAAGATGTCGCTTATTTCGAACCGTTCTATCTGAAAGAGTTCCAGGCTACGATCGCAAAGAATAAGGTGTTGGGGTAGGTTATACCTCTTCGCACTTTACCATATCCCACCCCCGGAACTGCAATAGCAGCCGGTGGAGGGTTGTCCCTTTCGCTAATTCTTGTACTTTTTTGTCTTTACTATATTGGTATAATTGACTACGTCCTTCTTCTGCCTGTACTTCAAGCTCCTTGTCTGTTGCATTACGGGTTGCATCTTTTAGTTCGAGGATGTAGCTGTGTATTATATCGGGATAACGCTGTTTGTTTGGCAAAAGGAAAAAGTCGCAATATCCGTAATTCATTTCCAGTTCAGGCTCTACCAGATAATAGGAAGACAATGCCAGGTACGCTTTCAGAAAACCCTGTAAATTCCTTTCACCTTCCATTGCATCACGTACGGACGAATTTTCACGATAAGCACGTGCAACAGCTTCAAAGAATGGTTTCCAAAGACCGTCGAAAGCAAGGTTGTCAATCAAATCTTGTAGGTAAGATAAATTGACAGGGGATGTTTGCTGGTAGTAATCGCGAAGGAAACCTAGATATTGTTCTCGAACGCAATTATTAGGAATACACATCTTCAGGCGGTCACCGCGTGTACCGCATATAGTGAGTAATCCGTAATAATAGAGTAGGCTTCTGAAATTGTCGTGCTCTGCTATTTTCTCTGCTGGAAACGAGGTATGCAGATCAACAATGATTTCACCTTTTGCGGCAATCTCTTCGATTGTACTCATACGATTCCCTTCGTGTGTACTATCATGATCGATGCGGGCAAGCATTTTCAATTTGCTGTAATCCGTACGAATATTTTTGTCTACCATCTCATCCGGCGCACGATGGAAATCTATTTGGTTACGCAGATAATATAAAGTCATATCACAATTAAATACCCGGTCATTATCTAAAGCCATTCGTGCAAAGCAATAGTTATTATACCAGGGTTTCATCTCTGCAATCATAGCCTCTATATCACCTGTCAACATGCCGTTTTGGTGGTAATAGCGGAGCATGTTACGTACTTCTGATTCATCAAATCCCATCATTGCATTAAAACGAGGATCTGTTGAAATATTCCAGTCGATATTATATCCGCTGGAAAGATCGTCCGGTGTAACGGGGCTGACCCCCATCATGAAGATACGATCGAACATTCCCTTGAACTGTTTAAAATATTCGCGGTAGAAACCACTGGCATGTGTAAGGTCACGGAACGTTTTTTGCCCGTGTTCGCTTAGTATGACATTCGTGAAGTTGTCGTATTCATCAATAATGAGGTACAGCGGATGATTTTTTTCTTTTGCTTTTATTTCTATGTAAGAAAGTTTAGCCTTTGCGCTTTCCAGGCTTTTTACCGTTGTCTTGAAGTCGGTATCATAGAAAGGGGCATATTCGTGTGCAAACTGGTTAATGATAATACTACAATACTCATTAAAGCTTGACATCATATCGCTTCCTGGTAATGAACATCCTGCTTTCGAGAAGTCGAAGTAAAGGACCTGATAGCGGTTACGTTGATCAGTCGGATGTTTTCCGATCCATAGATCACCGAAATATTTGTCGCAATTCTTCTGTTGCAAAATGTCATAGTAGGTACGCATCATACTTAAGAACAGGCTTTTCCCGAAACGCCTCGGACGAATGAGGAAAAGATAGCTGGGCATCTTTTCAATAAGCGGCAAATACTCCGTCTTATCCACGAAATAAAAATTATCGTTCCGCATCCGGTTGAAATCGGATATTCCGTATGGTATACCTTTTATTTGATTCATAATGGCAACTTTTGAATATATGATACAAAGTTAATTTATTCCGGTAAATAAAGCAATGATCGGGAAGATTCCCTATATCATATTCCTATAATCTTATCTAAAGTAATTTTAAAAAATAACTATCATACTATCATGGTTTGAATTAATATGTTGTTTGTTAATGCTTTATATTATGATTGTTGCCATTTTGAACTATCATTCAACTATCATCAACCATCATTCATGATAAGTGTGTTGTAATACTGAAATCTGTAAATAGACAGACCGGAAATATGTTGTCTAAAATGAAATAAACTATTGAAAAACATTGATTCTGTGCTATGTTTTTATTATATTTGTAAGGAGGAAAAGGTGTTGGCATCCGGGTCTGAATACCCCTGAGACCCGGGTGTCAGCATCGTTCAGATCCGGGTGTGAAATGGGGTGAAATGCCCGTCCTGATGAAGTTTTCCAGTATTATTATTAAACTAAAATACCTGTTTATGGCACATTTCTATGTTGTTCGCACGAAATCGGATAAGACAGGTCCGATAGAAAAGAAGCTGTTTTATGGAGTTCCCGTTACGACGGGGCGGGTCACTACCGAGCAGTTGGCAGAAGAGATTGCCGACCGTTGTTCATTGACGCGGGGAGATGTGCTTGCTGCCGTCTGCGAGATGAGCGACATTATTCTTGAACGTTTGAAAGATGGTTATTCGGTCGAACTGAAAGATATGGGCGATCTGTATCTCTCGGCAGGGAGTGAAGGTTATGAGAAAGCGAAGGATTGTACTCCCCATCGGGTAAAAGCGAAGCGGGTTTGTTTCAGGATGGGCACGCGACTACGTAAGGAAATGAAGTTTTTTAAATTTGAAAGATACCCGTTCGAATGAAAGTAAGCCAATATCGTTATAAGAAAGACCAGCTTATGTTACAGATACGTAGCCTGGAGCCTGTGGTAGAGATGTTACGCTCTGAGAATATGGGTGTACAAGTCGCTAATGTGCGTAATAGCCTGCATTTTTTCTTGCCGGGGCGTGCCAATGAATGGGTACGGAAATTACCTGTTATCGTTTGGGGCGCAACGTTCCTGAGGAAAGAGGGGAAGGTACGGATGAAAAATTATAACGGATGTGTCTTGTTGGAGATAAACGGTTTGTCGTCTCCTGAAGAGGCGGCTTCGATACGTGAGGAAGCTGCCGCCATGCCTCAGACTTTGCTGGCTTTTATTGGACTGAGCGGTAAGTCGGTGAAAATTATCGTACCGTTCACACTACCCGACGGTAAGCTGCCGCATAACAAGGAAAAAGCCGGAATGTTTCATGCGGCGGCCTATCAATTGGCAGTCAGACATTTTCAGCCGCAGTTGAGCAGTATGATCACCTTGAAAGAACCCTTGCTGATGCGGGGGACGCGTGTCAGTTACGATACCGGACTGTATTATAACCCTGCGGCAGTTCCTATCCGGTTGGAACAACCGTTGCAAATGCCGGGTGAGAGCGAACTGCGTGTTATTCAGGATATGCCGGCCGATCCGGTCGAACGTCTGCTACCCGGGGTAGAACGTAATACGCAGATAGCCACGCTTTTCAGTGTCGTGCTGGTGGAGGCGGTCCGTAAGTTTGCCGGGAGTAATAGCAACGATCTGCATGCCTTGTTTACCGAGATGGCGCAAAATTGTTGCCGTCTGGGTATCCCGGAGGAAGAAGCGGTGGGATGGACCTTGCGTTATGAGGCTTTGGAGCCGCATGCGTTATTGGTACGACAGGTATTCCGTTCCGTTTATTTGTTGAAAAAGGCGATGGGAAATAAGTTGCCTTTGCCGGAATGTCTTTCGATGGTAATGCAACTGGATGAATTTATGTCGAGGCGTTATTTCTTTCGTATGAATGAGATGAGCGGGGGAGTGGAATATCTCGACCGTTCAGTCATACAGTTTGTGTACCGTCCTTATACACAGAAAGTCCGTAACAGTATTTGTTTGGAAGCACAGAAGGAAGGATTGAATGTATGGGATAAAGATATAGACCGGTATGTGAATTCCGACCAGATCCCTCAATTCCATCCGATCGGGTCGTATCTGGCGAATCTCCCGGCTTGGGATGGGAAACCGCATATCCGTGCGATGGCCGACAGGGTTCCTAATAGTAATCCGTCGTGGAGCGATTGTTTTTGCCGTTGGTTCCTGAGTATGGTTGCCCATTGGATGCAACTGGATAAGGATCATGGGAACAGTACGACGCCGTTGTTGGTGGGTGACCAGGGGTGTGGTAAGTCGACCTATTGCCTACATTTGTTACCTCCGTCGCTCCGTCCTTTTTATACGGACAGTATAGATTTCGGGAATAAGAAAGAGGCTGAACTGGCTTTGCACCGGTATGCATTGATCAATATCGATGAATTCGATTCGATAAAACCGTCACACCAGAGTTTTCTGAAGCATGTATTGCAAAAGGCTGCGGTCAATGCGCGGTTACCTTACCAGAGTACGACGCGTAGCTTGCGTCGTTATGCCACCTTTATTGCTACCAGTAATAATTTCGATTTGTTGACCGATCCGACCGGAAGCCGTCGTTTTGTCTGTGTGGAGGTAGAAGGATTGATCGACTATATCCAGCCGGTCGATTATGAACAGCTTTATGCCGAAGCGAAAGAGATGCTGCGCTGTGGGGAACGTTTCTGGTTTACACATGAGGAGGAGGCGGCAATTGTTGAGAACAACCGGCGTTTCCAGCAATTACCGGCAGAAGAACAGTTATTTTTACGTTATTTCAGTATCTCGGACGATGCGGAAGGGATAAAGCCTTTACTGGCGTCGGAGATATTGGATATAATTGCAGAGAAACAACCCGGTTTTGTTATCACAAAGAAGATGATACTCAATTTTGGTAAGCTTTTGAAGCGAAATAGCGTACCTAATAAGCGGACGACACGGGGAAATTGCTATTATGTGGAAGAACTATGCTCTTGATTGTTAGTTGTTTGTGCGAATTGTGTATGATAGTATGATAGATGCCATGATAGTTATTTGTTTTAACTATTATGGTGTTAAATGCTTTATAATAAGTGATTTATTTGTGAATATGATAGTATGACAGTATATTTCGTATATATCCAAAACTACACAGACAATAAAAGAAGGGATAATGATTTTTAAACCAAATCCGGATTTCTGTTGTTTAATGGTCATATATTAAGAATTAGACTTGCAAAAGTATGAAAAAGAAAAATGTATGGTTGATCATCGGGATAGTTGTAGCAATTGTTCTTCTGATGATATGGTTATTCGTCGGAACGACGGTGGAAGAAGTGGCAGATCCGGTAGTAAGTCCGATGGTTGTTGAATAAAGTATGTAAGTGAACTGCCATTAACACAAAGATGGCATGTGAAATGGAGTTCAACATCTATTTCACATGCCATCTTTTATTTTTAGGATATCTATTGGATACCCAGATTAAATCTTATCCCAAGAATCCTAACAGGATACCGGCTGCTACAGCAGAACCGATCACACCTGCTACGTTCGGACCCATAGCGTGCATCAACAGATAGTTGCTCGGATCGTATTCCAAACCTACAACCTGAGAGATACGTGCTGAGTCAGGAACGGCAGATACACCGGCGTTACCGATAAGCGGATTGATCTTGTTTCCTTCTTTCAGGAACAGGTTGAAGAACTTCACGAACAGGATACCGGCACAAGTTGCGATAACGAATGACAACGCACCCAGACCGAAGATCTTAACCGAGTTCAATGTAAGGAACTGAGTTGCTTGTGTTGAAGCACCTACTGTGATACCCAACAGGATCGTGATCGTATCGATCAGCGGACCACGGGCCGTTTCAGCCAGACGACGTGTTACACCACTTTCTTTCAACAGGTTTCCGAAGAACAGCATACCCAGCAAAGGCAGACCGGAAGGAACCAGGAAGCAAGTCAGCAACAGACCAATAATCGGGAAAACAATCTTTTCTGTGGAAGAAACAGCTCTCGGCGGTTTCATACGGATCAGACGTTCTTTCTTGGTAGTAAGCAGTCTCATGAACGGCGGCTGGATAATAGGAACCAACGCCATATACGAGTAGGCCGACACCGCAATGGCACCCATCAGGTTCGGAGCCAGTTTGGAAGATAGGAAGATAGCCGTAGGACCGTCAGCACCACCGATAATACCGATAGCACCGGCCTGGTTCGGTTCGAATCCCATCTGAAGAGCGATAATGTAAGCGCCGAAGATACCGAACTGGGCGGCAGCACCGATCAACATCAACTTTGGATTGGATATCAAAGCGGAGAAGTCGGTCATGGCCCCGATACCGAGAAAGATCAATGGCGGATACCATCCGGAGGTTACACCCTGGTAGAGGATGTTCAATACTGACCCTTGCTCGTAAATACCTACTTGAAGTCCTGCATCTTTGAAAGGAATATTACCAATCAGGATACCGAATCCGATAGGGATCAAAAGCATGGGTTCAAACTCATATTTGATCGCAAGGAATATAAAGAGCAAACCGACCAAAAGCATCACGAGATGCCCCGGTGTTGCATTATATACTCCTGTGTAGGTGAGAAACAATTGTAAGTTTTCACCCAGGAATGACATAAAACTCTCTTGCATACTCTTATCCGATTACGACGAGATCAGCACCTTCCAGTACGGAATCTCCTTTGTGTACTTTTACTTCAATAATCTTTCCGTCGCGGTCTGCATTGATGTTATTTTCCATTTTCATGGCTTCAAGGATAAGCAATGTCTGGCCTCTCTTAACCGTATCGCCTACATTGCATTTCATCTGCAGGATTACACCGGGAAGCGGAGATTTGATAGCTCCTTGAGTAGTGGATGCTGCCGGACGGGTAATAACCGATTCGCCGCTGGGTGTGGTCGGAGCCTGTGCCGGACGCTTCAGTGTCACCATTTGTTTTTTTGCCGGTTTCTCCATTTTTACATTGTAGGGAGTACCGTTTACTTCTACTTCAGCGATATCGTCAACCACTGAGTTGATATGTACTTTATATACGTTACCGTTGATGGTATATTTAAAACTTTTCATTCTTGTTTTGTTTTATGAGATAATCACTTTCTAGGGGTTTCACGTAAGCTGTAGATCTTAGAGCTCCATGGAGAATATGTGCGGCGAACTTTACGTATTGTAAGAACAGTGTTTTCGATGTCATGGTTATCGTCATTCATTTCATACAATGCAGTCGCAATAGCTGCAAATATTTCTCCGGAAACTTGTTCCGCGCCGTCGCCACTAACCGTCGCACCGGCTTTCTGTGCATTACGTTTGCTGGCTGCAATAGCCGCTTTACCCACTTGTTTGAAGATAAGGAAGAGAAGGAGCAATCCTAGAAATACAACCGCCATCGCGGTAATGGTCATACCGATACCCAGCGAGTCGTTCGTTTTGAAATTCTCGATCTTTTCGTTTGAATCGAGCGTCAGGTTGTTTGTATCGGGTGTTACTTTTTTTAGTTGCGCCCATTCTTCTTTTCCGTCAATTACCCTACCATAACTTACATCTGCTATCTGGTTGGCCGGAATGGTTATTTCGTCAATCAGTGTTTTCCCGTCTGCATCATATAATGCAATATAGTTTTCTTTTGACGGATCAAATGTAAAATTAACATGGAATGTACCGCGATTCGGTTCTCCGTCAATCCAAAATAACGTATGCTGGCGAGGAGCGATAATCGTTTTTACATCACCCTTAGGGATCGGATATTTTTTTGGATTGTTCTTGTCGTCTGTCAGGAAACAACCGGCAATATTAACCGATCCGGCGGAGGTATTAAATAACTCCACCCAGGGATGCCGTTTGCCATAGTCATCAACGAAATTATCGTCATTGATGACCAGCGCTTCATTTATTCGCATGGAGGTTGCACGCTGTGCTTGTGCCCCGAATGAGACGAGCAAAACGAACAGCAGCAATACTCCAAATCTTTTGTTAGTCATATTCATTTTCCTGTTTTAGAATTATAGAGGCAGATTGTCATGTTTCTTAGCAGGATTGCTCAACTTCTTAGTCTGCAATTGTTGTAAAGCACGAATGATACGGAAACGTGTGTTACGCGGTTCGATCACATCGTCGATATAACCGTATTGAGCAGCATTGTACGGGTTTGCAAATGCTTTCTTGTATTCTGCTTCTTTTTCTGCTGTTGCTTTTGCAGGATCTTCGGATGCGGCAACTTCTTTTGCGAAGATTACTTCTACAGCACCGCTCGGACCCATTACTGCGATCTCAGCAGTCGGCCATGCGTAGTTCATATCGCCGCGCAGATGTTTGGAGCTCATCACGCAATAAGCGCCACCGTAAGATTTACGCAGGGTAACTGTGATCTTAGGAACAGTCGCTTCGCCGTAAGCATAAAGCAATTTGGCACCGTGAAGTATCACACCGTTGTATTCCTGGCCTGTTCCCGGAAGGAATCCCGGAACGTCTACCAATGTAACCAAAGGAATGTTGAACGCGTCGCAGAAACGTACGAAACGACCTGCCTTACGTGAAGCATTGCTGTCCAGGCAGCCTGCCATTACTTTCGGCTGGTTGGCAACGATACCTACAGTCTGTCCGTTGAAACGGGCGAAACCTACGATAATATTTTTAGCATAATCTGCATGTACTTCCAGGAATTCACCATTATCGATGATTGTGCCGATCACCTCATACATATCGTATGACTGGTTGGTGTTATCAGGGATTATATCGTTCAATACGTCATCCAGACGGTCGATCGGGTCTGTACATTCGACCAGCGGAGTTTCTTCCAAGTTGTTCTGCGGAAGGAAGCTGATCAATTTGCGGATCAGTTGCAGACCGTCTTCTTCTGTGTCGACGGCGAAGTGTGCAACACCCGATTTAGTGGTGTGTATGCTTGCACCGCCCAGTTGTTCCTGAGTTACGTCTTCACCTGTAACTGTTTTAACAACTTTCGGGCCAGTCAGGAACATGTAACTGGTTCCGCGTGTCATGATGTTAAAGTCTGTCAGGGCCGGAGAATACACTGCACCACCGGCACAAGGACCAAAGATACCGGAGATCTGCGGCACAACGCCAGATGCCAGGATATTACGCTGGAAAATCTCTGCATAACCGGCTAATGCGTTTACACCTTCCTGGATACGAGCTCCGCCGGAGTCGTTCAGGCCGATAACAGGGGCACCCATTTTCATCGCCTGATCCATTACTTTACAGATCTTCATCGCCAACGATTCAGACAGCGCACCGCCGAATACGGTAAAATCTTGTGCATAGACGTAAACAAGACGGCCGTCGATCGTACCATAACCTGTTACAACGCCATCACCCAGGAATTTTGTTTTTTCAATACCGAAGTTAGTACAACGGTGCTGAACGAACATATCAAACTCTTCGAAACTACCTTCATCAAGCAACATGGCGATACGTTCGCGTGCTGTGTACTTGCCTTTCTTGTGCTGAGATTCGATTCTTTTTTCTCCACCACCTAAGCGGGCTTGTTCGCGAAGAGCGATAAGCTCTTTTACTTTTTCAAGTTGGTTACTCATTGTATTTCTGATTTGTTGTTAGAAATGAACTAAATTAGTTGACAAGTGACAGTTGACAGTTGACAGTTTTTTCAGGTCATTCAACCTGTTAACTGTCACTTGTCAACTGTCAACTGAATTATTTATTGCCCGGCATGCAAAGTTCTGTCAATACGCTGCAAGTTGATTTCGGGTGAAGAAATGCGATGTTCAAGCCTTCTGCGCCACCACGGGGAGCTTTGTCGATCAGCTTAACGCCTTTTTCTTCGACTTCATTCAATGCAGCCTGTACGTCAGGTACGGCAAATGCGATGTGATGGATACCTTCGCCTTTCTTTTCGATAAATTTAGCAATAGTACTGTCTTCGCTGGTCGGTTCAAGTAATTCAATTTTGGTCTGGCCTACTTTAAAGAAAGCAGTTTTCACTTTCTGGTCAGCTACTTCTTCGATGTTATAGCATTTCATGCCTAAAATTTCTTCGTAATACGGCAGACAAGCTTCGATGCTTTTCACTGCAATGCCCAGATGTTCAATATGTGTAATTTCCATGTCAATAATAATTTATTAATTGATAAATGCTTTTTGTTCTGATGGCAAAGGTACATTCTTTTTAAAGAATCAAGAAATATTTCATTAATTATTATCCACAGGAAAATGATATGTTCAAAAGAACCTGAATAATGTTGGTTTCAGACTAAAAATCGACTATCAGCCGGGCGTTGAGTTGTCGGCCTGTCAGGTAGTTAGGTACTGCGTACTGCTGGTTGTCGATGTTGGTGATCCAGTAGTAGGAACTAACATTTTTTATGTCAAATAAGTTGAACACATCAAGCCCGATCCAGATGTTTTTCAGGTGGCGGAAGAAGCCACGGTCCATGATCGCATCGGTGCCTCCGGCCAGCTGGTAGGAGAAGCCCAGATCGACACGTTTGTAGGCCGGGGTACGGAATGTACTTTTGACGTCTTCGTATTTTGTGCGGGGTGCAATAAAAGGAAGTCCACCAGAGATAACGCCCTTCAGATTCAGTTTTACACGTTTATATCCCGGAAAATAATCCTGGAAGAATAAGGAAACGTTATAGCCCTGGCTGTTAGGCATCGGGACGGTCACTTTGTCGCGGATCGTTTGTTCGGCTTTCATCAGTGAGAAGCTGATCCATGAGTCGGTTCCCGGAACAAATTCTCCGAAGAATTTGACATCGATACCCATTGCATGTCCTTTAGCACAGTTTTCACCGTAGTAACGGATCTTTACGTTGTCGACGGTATAGGGGATGAGGTCATCCAGTTTTTTATAATAGAGATCGGTGCTGACTTTGAAGTTACGGTCACCGGCCTTGAAGGTATAGTCGCCGCCCAGAATGAAATGGATGGAACGTTGCGATTTGATATCTTTGTTCAGTTCGATGACATCGTTGCCTGCTGCGTCCTGTACGGTGGTTCGTAGCTCCTTATAGAACGGCGATTGGTAATAGATACCTGTTGCTGCGCGGAATGTCAGTCTCTGGTCGAAATTAGGAATGAATCCCAGGGATACACGCGGACTGAAAATGAATTCTTTATTATAGCTCCAATAACTTCCGCGGATACCTCCGATAAGGGTAAACATTCCTTGTTTGGTACGGAATTTAAAAATATCCTGGATGTATCCCGATACACGTGTACTGGACAAATCGTTGTTCGAATAAAGGTTGGAGATTACATTGACGCCATCTCCCGTTTGAGGCAGCGAATACCCGGCCGAGTCACGTTTTTCCCATTCGCTGATACGGTCGTTTATTTTTTCCATCTGCACGGTCGCTCCCCATTGAATTGTGTTGTTCCTAATCTTGCTGCTACCGTAATGGCCTACATTCATAATAGTAGAACTCAGACGGTTGCGGGCATGTTCGTGATAACGGGCTACCTCGAGAGCTTCTTGTCCGCTATTGTTTTCTGTTGTTGCATCGCCCAGCCAGTATTCGCCGGTGATGTCATACGTTTCTATCTCTTTGCTGGAGAAAGCGGAAGCCTGGAGACCCAGTTCTGTTTTCTCGTTCGGGTTATGTTTCAGTGTCAGTGCCCCGAATAAAGTCTGGAATTTATCCCGTTCGCGGCTGTTGGGGAAATATACTTCAAAGCGTTGTGCGTTTTCCACTGTACCGAAATTGGTCTCCCGCTTATTAGGCGTAAATTTGAATGTGTTGGATGCCAGGTTCCCCAGGAAGTTTACTTCCCATTTCGGAGCCAGCTGATAAGTCATATACGATTGCAAGTCGACGAAGTCCGGCTGGTATTCTGCATCCGTATCCATCGTTTTCAGCAGCGAGCGTCCGGTCTTATAGCGAATACCGGTGATCTGTGTGAATTTTCCGACCGCACTCCCGACATAAGCATTGGCTCCCAGTAAACTGGCGGATGCCGAGCCTTCGAATAGCTTAGGCTTTTTATAGGTTATGTCGAGAACGGAACTCATTTTATCGCCGTATCGTGCCTCGAATCCTCCGGCGGCAAAGTTTACGGCTTCGGTCAGGTCCGGATTGATAAAACTCAAACCTTCTTGTTGCCCGGAGCGGATCAGCAACGGACGGAACACTTCCAAACCGTTTACATAGACTATATTTTCGTCGTAACTACCGCCGCGAACCGAATATTGAGAGCTTAATTCATTACTGGACGATACCCCGGCGAAGGTAACCACCAGACTTTCGATACTACCTCCGGCTGGGTCGGGGAGTAGCTTGACACGATCAGCATTCATGGTTTGAAGAGTGCTGGTCTGGTAACGGGTACCTACGGCAACAACTTCCCCCAGGTCGATACTGGTATAGTTCATCTGTACATTCAGGCGCATATCCTGTTGCAGGCTGGGCAGGATGCGTTCCGCTTTATTGTAACCCAGGCATGAAAATATGACCGCAACGGAATCACCCGGAGAGGTTGTGATCGAGTAGTAACCCTTTTCATTTGTCATAGCCCCGTTCAAGGTATTTTTTATCTGGACGAGTACCAGTTCGAGCGGACTACCGTCGGCATCCCGTACATATCCCGTTATTTTGACATGCTTTTGTCCAAAAGCACTGATTGAAACCAATATAAATAGCAGTGCAGCTATCGCACGAATCTTCATAATAAATAATGTTATAGCTTTACTAACGCGAAAAATGAAGGAAGCGTATATTCAGCGTGTAAAAAATCTTTATCTTTGTCCTGTTCGGAAATATCTTCCCTATTGGATGAAGATGATTAATTAATTGTACAAAAGTAAGATAAAAATGGATAGTTTTGCAACACTGATCAAGAATAGAAGAAGCACGCGTAAGTTTACCGGCCAGTTGCTTTCACCTGAACAAGTCGAAATGATTTTGAAAGCTGCCTTGATGGCTCCCGCTTCCAAGCGTAAGAATCCCTGGCAGTTCATAGTGGTGGAAGATAAGGAAATGTTGAAAAAGCTGGCTGGCTGTAAAGCGGCAGGTTCCTCGTTCCTTGAGGGGTGTGCACTGGCTGTTGTGGTTATAGCGAATGTGATGGAAAGCGACGTCTGGGTGGAAGATGCTTCTATTGCCTCTATCTATATGCAGCTTCAGGCAGAAGATTTGGGACTGGGTAGTTGCTGGTGCCAGATACGTAACCGTCAGACGGAAGACGATGCCGATGCAAATACTTATGTACGTGATCTGCTCGATATTCCTTATCAGCTGGAAGTCCTTTCAATAATCGGTTTCGGTTATAAGGACCAGGAGCGTAAGCCGTTTGATGAAACTCATTTACAGTGGGAGAAGATTCACCTGGGCACATTTAAAATGCCGGAAGAAAATAAGGAAGCATGAAAATAGTTTTTGTCGGAGCCGGAAATCTGGCTACACGTTTGTCGCTTGCCATGCAACGGGTCGGAATGCAGATAGGGCAGGTGTACAGCCATACGGAAGAGAATGCCCGTCAGTTGGCTGTGCAGTTGGGATGTCCGTGGACCAACGATCTGTCTGCCTTGCTGGAGGATGCGGACTTGTATGTCTTTTCTTTAAAAGATACGGTTTTGCAGGAGGTGATTTCCAAAGTCAAACCGAACAGTGGCATGTGGGTTCATACGGCAGGAAGTATGCCGATGAATGTTTTTGAAGGATATACCCGGAGATTCGGGGTTCTTTATCCTTTGCAGACTTTCAGTAAAGGCCGGAATGTGAGTTTCGACGTGATCCCTTTTTTCCTGGAAGCCAATACGGAGAAGGAGGCGGATTATCTGAAAAATATAGCCAGCGCTCTTTCTGAAAAGGTCCGTTTCATGTCTTCGGAGAAGCGCCGGAGTTTGCATCTGGCTGCTGTGTTTGCCTGTAATTTTACCAATCATATTTATACATTATCTTATAAATTGCTGGAAAACGAATCCATCCCGGCAGATGTTCTGTTGCCGCTTATCGATGAGACGGCAGCAAAAATACATTCCATGTCGCCGTCTGCCGCTCAAACCGGTCCGGCGATCCGGTATGATGAAAATGTGATCAACAAACATCTGGCTATGCTGGACGATCCGGATATGAAAGCGATCTACCAGCTTCTGAGCCGGAGCATACATAAGGAGGCCCAAAATGAGTAGTATCAATTATGACCTGACAAAAATAAAAGCATTTGTATTCGATGTAGACGGTGTGTTGTCGTGCGACGTGATCCCGCTTCATCCAGATGGGGATCCGATGCGTACAGTCAATATCAAAGACGGTTATGCCTTGCAGTTGGCTGTAAAGAAAGGCTATCAGGTAGGGATTATTACCGGTGGCTATACGGAAGCCGTACAAATTCGTTTTTCCCGGTTGGGTATCGAACATATATATATGCGCAGTGCTGTAAAGATACATGAGTTCCATGATTTTCTGCAAAAGACCGGGTTAAAACCGGAAGAGGTTATGTATGCCGGCGACGATATTCCGGATTATGATGTGATGAAGCTGGTGGGATTGCCTGTAGCTCCAGCCGATGCCGCACCGGAAATCAAACAGATTGCCAGGTATATCTCCTTGCGTAACGGGGGCGAAGGTGTTGCCCGCGATGTGATAGAACAAACAATGAAAGCACAAGGCCATTGGATGAGCGCGGAAGCCTTCGGATGGTAATAACAATAAACATATGTTGACTAACCTACGTAAATACCGGATTGTATTGGGGTCTAACTCACCCCGCCGGAAAGAATTATTGTCCGGACTTGATCTCGAGTTTGAGGTCGAGGTGATTCCCGGTATCGATGAATCGTATCCTGAAACATTGACGGCAGAAGAGATTCCTTTGCATATCGCCCGTAGGAAGGCGGAAGCGTATCTGGAAAAAATGACTGATGATGAATTGCTGATTACGGCTGATACCATCGTGGCTACTTACGATCGTATTTTGGGTAAACCAGCGAATCGTGAAGAGGCGATCGAAATGTTAAACTATTTGTCCGATCATGTCCATGAGGTCGTGACAGGAGTTTGTCTGACGACCAAAGAGAAGAGTGTCTCTTTCTCTGTAGCTTCGGCCGTCAGCTTTGCGAAGCTGGAAGAGGATGATATTATCTATTATGTAGATAAATATCGTCCGTTCGACAAAGCCGGTAGTTATGGTATACAGGAATGGATCGGGTATATCGGTGTGGAAGCTATCAACGGCTCATTTTATAATGTGATGGGGTTGCCGGTACAACGATTGTATCAGGAGCTGAAAAAGTTTTAAGTAGTCATTTTATCTCGATAACATTTCCTGTGTAGTTGTAGAATACACGGTCGTTGAATTGTTGATGGAAGAGGGCGTATTTATCGACCCCTGTACAATGACAAGTACCAATTCGTTCGACCGGATTTGTTTTAAAGTGATTGGCGATCACTTCAAATTTCTCAGTTGCAGCATTGTGGATATGGAAGCCTCCCAGGATCAGATCGGGAGATAAGGCAGGGAATCTATCTTGTACTGTCCGGTAAATATTAGTGATCCCCCGGTGTGAACAGGCACTGATGATTGAAAAAGAATTATTAGTTGTCAGAGCTAATGCCAGTTCGTCTTCAAAGTTATCAGTGATTTTACCCGTATTGCCCCGGGTATAGAAACGATCGAAGTGTGTATCTTCCGGATCGGAAATTTCTATCTGAGGAAAAATAAAAACTCCGGAAACTAGTTCTGTTATACTATTAATGTATAAGAAGCGGGAACGTTCGGACACCGGTACTTCCTTGATCCCGTTTTCTCTGTCATCCTTAAATTTAGGACAAAAAATTTCCTGTTTACAGACAATCTTTGCCGTTTCATTCAATGCCATGAAAAACCGTAAGCCTCCGGTATGGTCGCTGTGTCCGTGTGAAAGGATCAGGTAGTCTACCTTTTTCAGATCGATATTCAGTATATGGGCATTATGAATGAACAAGTCGGAGGCGCCTGTATCGAAAAGTATATTATATTCAGGTGTTTCGATATATAATGACAATCCGTGTTCTCCCCGGAGTTGGCGTCCGTAGACACAGTTTTCGACTAAAGTTGTTATTTTGTATTTCATACGGAATAATATTTTATTCGACTGATAAAATTCAGTCATAAAGATAAACAATTCTTCTGGGATGAATAAAAAAATCCAGTTAATCCTTGCATAATATATTCGGAAACAGTAATTTTGCGGTCTGAAATTCTGCAGAGGGTAAACAAGTGATACCTAATATGTATCCACCCCCGGGACATAACCTGTTTAAATATAAAAAGACAGATGTACGTAATCGTAGAAATTAACGGACAACAGTTCAAAGCTGAAGAAGGAAAGAAATTGTTCGTTCATCACATTCAGAACGCAGAAAGCGGTGCTGTTGTTGAGTTTGACAAAGTATTGTTGGTTGACAACAATGGTGATGTAAAAGTAGGTGTTCCTACAGTTGATGGCGCAAAGGTAGTATGTGAAGTACTGTCTCCGCTGGTAAAAGGTGATAAAGTGCTGATCTTCCACAAGAAGAGAAGAAAAGGTTATCGTAAACTGAACGGTCACCGTCAGCAGTTCACTGAAGTGAGTGTAAAAGAAATTGTTGCTTAACGTTTAAAGGAGAAAAAAGAAATGGCACATAAAAAAGGTGTTGGTAGTTCTAAGAACGGCCGTGAATCACAAAGTAAGAGATTAGGTGTTAAGCTTTTTGGTGGTGAAGTAGCTAAAGCTGGTAACATTTTGGTTCGCCAGAGAGGTACAGTTCATCATCCGGGTGAAAACGTTGGTATCGGTAAAGATCATACGTTGTACGCTTTGAAAGATGGTGTTGTTACTTTCCGTAGAGGTAAAGAAAACAGATCTTTCGTTTCTATTCAGGAAATCGTAGCAGAAGCATAATTTGCTTTACTCGAAAAGAATAAGAAAAGCGGAATGTCCGAAAGGATGTTCCGCTTTTTTATTTTGTTTCACTTAGGAGAAACAGTTGTTTCTTCAAGTAGGAACAAACGTTTCTTAGGATGAAACAAATGTTAGCCTTGGGGATTGAACAAAACAGTAAAAGCACTTCCTGCCTTTTCCTGGCTTTGCACATGCAACTTTGCGTTATGTAACTTGACGATTTCCCGGGAGATACTCAGGCCGATGCCGTTACCGTTTTTCTTTGTACTGAAGAAGGGGATAAATATTTTGTCGCGTACCGCATCGGATATACCGCACCCGTTATCGGCAACGGTGACATAAGGATGCCCTTCTGCATCGCAGCCGGAGAAGAGATGTATTTCCGGCTTCTCTTTTTCGCAAATGGCATAAGTCGCATTGGTTACAAAGTTGATTATCACCTGTTCGATCAGATCTCTGTCTATATAGGCCGTTACGTCCGGATCGTCCGTTTTGAGAGTGAATTCAATCCCTTTTTGCTGCAAGGAAGGGTTCATCAGGGAATGAATGGAGTTCAACAGGTCGTAGAGGTTATAGGATTTCATATCGGGCACTATCTTCTGGCTCAAACTGCGATACGTTTCGGCGAAACGTAGCAACCCGTCACTGCGGCGATGTATTGTATCCAATGCTAGTTCCATATCTTCCAGATCCGGCTCTGACAGTTGGGATGATCTTTCTTTCAGGACATGTATTTTTCTTCTGAGCGTATCCGAAAGGGAGGAGACGGGGACGATAGAATTCATTATTTCATGAGTCATCACATTAAGCAATCCTTTCCAGGCCCCCGATTCGACCTCTTCCATAGTGGCGCTGACATTATGGAAGGCTATCAGTTTATAGGTTTTTCCTCCTGTTTGGAAAATGGAGGCATTGGTCATCGTTTTGATGGTTTGTTTCCGGGCATGGATAGTGATCAATGTGCTTTCATTTACCGGAATATCGAGCAATTCATTGAACAGATTTTCATTTTGTTTTTTCAACCAGTTGATGTTCTTTATATGGGGAATATTGAGCATGGTTGTGAAGGAGTCGTTCATCCACAATGTTTCGTGTGTTTCTATCTCATAGGCGAGGATGCCGGTGTCGACCAGTTCCAACATCTCTTTCAGATAATGTTGCTGCGCTTCTTTTTCGCTTGCCAGGTTCAGGAAAGCATCCGTGATGGTCTGGAACCGGGGATATTTTCTTGAGAAATCTTTGTAAAGGATAGACTCGGCAAATTCGTCGATCTCCCGGTTGGTCTTTTTCCGTACGTACATTATATATATAAGGAGTACGGCAATTATACTGGATAACAGGATAGTCATAGTCCGTATTTTTCTAACCGGCGGTATAAAGCTCCCCGGGTCAGTCCCAGCTCTTTAGCAGCCTGTGATATGTTTCCGTTATGTTTTTGGATCACCTGTTCGATAGCGGTTCTTTCCAGATCTTCCAGATTATGGGTCGGTATCGGTTGGTTGTTTTCTTCCGGTTGTTCCATCGGAGAGAAGGTGATATCTTCCGCTTTCAGCACATTGCTGTCGGACATAATAACACCTCTTTCTATGGTATATTGCAATTCGCGTACATTTCCCGGGTAATGATACAGCATCAGTTTCTTTTTGGCTGAGTCGGATAAACGGAACTTTTGCTTGAAATACTTTTTCTCATATATCTCCAGGAAGTGTTCTGCCAGCAGGATGATATCTTCACCCCGTTCACGGAGAGGAGGCACCGTTATTTCTACTGTATTGATCCGGTAGATCAAGTCCTTGCGAAAATGTGTTTCATTAGCCAGTTCCCGTAGCGGAAGATTGGTAGCGGATAATAAGCGAATATCCACCGGTGTCGGTGCATTGGCTCCCAGGCGCGTTACCTCCCGGTTTTGTAATACGGTCAGCAGTTTGGCCTGTTGTTGTAAAGTAATATTACCTATTTCATCCAGAAAGAGCGTGCCTTTGTCGGCCGCCTCGATTAATCCGGTTCTGTCTTCACGTGCATCTGTAAAGGCTCCTTTTTTATGTCCGAAAAGCTCGCTTTCAAAAAGAGTCTCTGTCAGGGAACCTACATCCACTTTTATATACGGGTAGTTTCGGCGTAGGGATAACTGATAAATATAACGGGCTACCAGATCCTTACCTGTACCGTTCTCTCCCAGTATTAATATATTGGCATCGGTAGGTGCTATCTTTTGTAATTTATGGAACAATAGCTGCATGCTTTCCGAAGCACCTATAATCTTTACATCTGTTTTCCTTTCATTTATCTTTTCTTTGATCTCAGGAGATGTCTGTTTATATAATGTTTCCGTCAGGAGATTTATCAGGTTTTCATTATGCCAGGGTTTAACGATAAAGTCGGCTGCCCCTTCTTTCAGGCTTTTGATTGCCAGATCTATATCGGCATAGGCCGTGATCATGATAACGGATTGAGCCGGTTTCCATTTCTTGATTTCCTTCAACCAGTACAAACCCTCATTGCCGGTGTTGATGGAACTTCTGAAATTCATATCCAACATAACAATGTCGATATCGTTTGTCATGATCAGTTTATGGATGTTTTCGGGGTTCGTTTCGGTCAATACCGTTTTTGCTTCCATCTTCAGCAAGAAACGAACTGCGGTCAGAACGTCTTTATCATCATCAACAATCAGTATATTTGCCTGGTGTAAGTTCATAACAACTCTTTTTTAGTAGGTTGCAAATATATCAAGAATGAGGTGAATCCCAAAGTCGTTTCTGTTTTTTGTCCACAGGCATACAGAAGGTGTCCGTTAATGGACACTTTGGAAATTAGCGCATTTGACTAATGGGTTAATAGATAGTGCGTTAATGCTTTGGTACGCTACTTGTTCCTGATAATATGTAATATACTGAATAATTCATAAAACTATGATTCGAATAAATGATTTGAGAAAAGTATACCGGACGGATGAAGTTGAGACAATTGCATTGGATAATATGTCGCTTCATGTAAAGGAACATGAATTTGTTGCTATCATGGGACCTTCAGGATGTGGTAAGTCTACTTTGCTGAATATTCTGGGATTGCTCGATGATCCGACTTCGGGTTCTTATCTTCTTAATGGTGTCGAAATGACCGGCCTGAATGAAAATAAACGATGTGACTTACGACGGGAGAATATAGGGTTTGTCTTCCAGAGCTTCAATCTGATCGAGGAACTTACCGTATTCGAGAATATCGAATTACCTCTGGAAAATTGCGGAATGAAAGCTTCCCTGCGGAAGATGAAGGTGGAAAAGGCTTTAAAAAGTGTTTTGTTAAATCACCGCCGTAACTATTTCCCGTCACAGCTTTCCGGCGGACAGCAGCAGAGAGTGGCAATTGCCCGGGCCATTGTTAATGATCCGAAGCTGATACTGGCAGATGAGCCTACCGGTAATCTGGACAGTCAGAATGGTCTGGAAATTATGGATCTGTTGACTTCTCTCAACGATGCGGGTGCTACCGTCGTTATGGTGACGCACAGTGAACATGATGCCCGTTACAGTCATCGTATCGTTCACATGCTGGATGGGAAACCGGTGATAGAAAATTTCCTGAAAGAATTGGCTTACACTACAAACTAAAGACTTACACAAATGAATATAAGAAGATCTATCCGGATTATTTTCCGGAGTAAAACATATAGTTTTTTGAATATCATCGGGCTGGCAATCGGGATCACTTCGGCAGCACTGATCTTTCTTTGGGTCGAGAGCAAGGTGAATTTCAATAAGGCAATCCCTAATTCCCGGAATATATATGTCAGTGCTTATCACTATTATCCGGGATCGGGTGAGTGTATCACTTCTTTTGAATCAAACAATTTGTTGGCAAAAGCTTTGGATGATGATTTTCCGGAAGTGAAGAGTTGTGCCAGGTACAATAATGAAACACTCGTTTTTGTGCCGGAGAATACGACAAACTCTTTTGAGGAAAAAGGTGCATATGCTGATTCTTCTCTCTTTAATATGATCGGAATGGAGTTTATATACGGAGATATATCCTATGTCTTTGAACCCCAATATTCGATCATCCTCAGTCGTTCGATGGCCCGGAAGATTTACGGGGACGAAAACCCCATAGGGAAAGGCCTTGTCAATGAAGGGGCTATATATCAAGTGACGGGGGTGTTTGAAGATATGCCTGGCAATACCTCCTTTCAGTTTGAATGGGTGATTCCTTTTCGTATCATGGAGCAGAAAGTAAAAAAAGTATTCGATATAGGCGAATGGGGGGCTTCCTGGTTGCATACTTATGTCGAATTGGAACCGGGGGTAGATTTAAAATTGTTGAATGATAAATTGGATGAACTGTCTTTCCGGAAAGCGGGTCCGACGTATAAAAGTTTTCATATATTTCTTTATCCTTTGAATAGAATGCTTTTATACGGTCAGTATAAAAACGGGGTGGAAACTGGCGGTGGCTACATTAAGACTGTTTCGCTTTTTTTTCTGATCGGAGTATTGATTCTTCTGATTGCTTGTATTAATTTTATGAACCTGTCGACAGCACGTTCTCAGAAGCGGGCATTGGAAGTCGGGGTACGGAAAACGTTCGGGACTAAAAGGAAGTACCTGATCAGGCAATTCCTGGTGGAGTCGGGACTGATAACGTCGATAGCCCTTTTGTTGTCGGTCGGATTGATTTGGCTGAGCCTTCCCCTGTTTAATGAATTTATAGGTGTCCGGTTATCTTTCAGTCTTCTTAATCCGACGATTGTGATAGGGTTGGTGGTAATCGGGTTATTCTGTACTTTTCTGGCAGGCAGTTATCCGGCCTTGTATTTATCTTCTTACAATCCGCTGACTACGTTGAAAATGCAGAAAGTGAGTAAAGGGGGAAGTGCGGCATGGATACGTCGGGGGTTAGTCGTATTTCAGTTTACGATGGCATTTATTCTGATTTGCAGCACTTTTATTATTTATCTTCAGATACAATTGATACAAAAACGTGATATCGGGATAGTAAAAGAAAATCTGGTGAGTTTTTCTGTCACGACTGAGTTATATAATTCGTCATCGGCTGTGCTGAACGAATTGAGAAATACAGGTGTGGTAGAGGAATGTGGATTTTCTGCCAATCAGATCCTGAATTCGAGTATGAAAACCAATCCCTGGGTCTGGAATGGGAAAGATCCGGAGGATGACGCCTATGTCTCTGTGAATTTTGTATCGGAAGGTTTGATCGGTGCTGCCGGTATAAAACTTATAGACGGAACGGATATTGATGCGGCTAAGAAAAATAATAAAGGGGAGGCTGGGGTTCTTATCAATGAAACTCTGGCAAAAAGAATGGGAAAAGAGGGACGTATAGGAGGACAGATCGGCCAATCGGCAGAACATAAATGGGAAATCGTAGGTATTATGAAAGATTTTGTGTTCGATGATTTTTATGCAATCGAACCGGCGTCAGCATTGTTTTTTTATGATCCGAAAAGAACGAATCTATTGTTTGTCCGTCTGAAACCGGATGTCGAGACATACAAAGCAATAGGGCAGGTACAAACTGTATTACGCTCGTTTACGCCGTATCACGCATTTGAACCGACCTTTATGACTGACGATTTCGATCGTTTATTCGAGAATGAACATCTGGTAGAAAAACTGTCCGCCTTGTTTGCCGTGCTGGCTATTTTCATATCCTGTTTAGGATTATTGGGGTTAAGTGCTTTCTCTGCCGAACAACGAACCAAAGAAATCGGTATCCGTAAGGTTTTGGGTGCTAAGATAATAGATATACTTTCCCTGTTGGGGAAAGCGTATATGGTGCTGCTGCTTATTTCTTTTGTAATAGGTATTCCTGTCTCATTATATGCCGGTACTCGTTACCTGAAAGATTATGATTATCGAATTGTGCTCGGTTGGGATATTTTTGCCGGAGTAGCTTTGCTGATCACCCTGATAGCCCTTCTGACAGTTAGTTTCCAGTCGCTGAAAGCTGCCATAGCCAATCCGGTGAAGTCGATAAAGACGGAGTGAGTCTGATATAGGTCTTATAGAACAATTATGACTCGTAGAAATTTCATCATATCCTGTCTTTGAGGACTTCTGTTTAGGGTTATAACCATAACAATAGAATAGTATTGCAGGTTTTTTGGGGCTACAACCCTAAAAGCTTATTGGAAATATACTATATTTGTGGTTATATCCCTAAAATTAGTTGTATGATAAGTCATGACTCGTAGAAATTTTATCATATCCCATCTCTGGATGCTTTTGTTTATTCTGGCACTGACATCCTGTGGCAGTAAGAAGCGTATTGCACTTCCGGCTGACTTTAAAGGGCCTAAGGAATTATCGCGTTTATATGGAGTCCGTATTACTCCCGATGATAATATATTCCTTTATAATGAAGGATCCAAATGGCTCGGTACGCCTCACCGGATGGGAGGAAGTACGAAACGGGGAGTCGACTGTTCCGGATTTGTGGCGATTGTCTTTCGGGAGGTTTATGGAAAACAATTGTCGCGTTCGTCGGCGGATATGCTGAAATATAACTGCCGGAAGGTAAGCCGAGGTAAATTGCAGGAAGGCGACCTGGTGTTTTTCAGGACAGGAAGCGGTAAGAAAAAAGTACCTAACCATGTCGGTATTTATCTGAAAAACGGTAAATTTATCCATACCAGTACTTCGAAAGGAGTTATAGTAAGTAACTTGAGCGAACCCTATTATACACGGAGCTGGATAACAGGCGGTCGGGTGAAGTAAGATATTTTTGTAAACATCTGAACAGAAGTTGCATTTTTATGTATCTTTGCACTTCAAAATAAATAAACATAGAGCAAGTATGTTGACGCTTAAAATGATTACGGAAGAAACAGACCGCGTAATTCGTGGCCTGGAGAAGAAACACTTTAAGGGTGCAAAAGAAAGCATCGCTAAGGTGATCGAACTGAACGATAAAAGACGTAGTACACAGAATCAATTAGATACAAATCTGGCAGAGGTAAATTCGCTGTCGAAAGCAATCGGTGGCCTGATGAAAGAAGGCAAAAAAGAAGAAGCCGAAGCTGCTAAAAAGCGTGTTGCCGAGATCAAGGAAATCAGCAAGGGTATCCAGGCTGAAATGGATCAGGCTTCGGAAGAGATGCAGAACCTGCTTTATACAATTCCGAATGTTCCTTATGATGAAGTTCCCGAAGGTGTAGCTGCCGAAGATAATGTGGTAGAGAAAATGGGTGGCATGGAAACCGAGTTGCCGAAAGATGCGCTGCCTCATTGGGAACTGACTAAGAAATACGACTTGATCGACTTCGATCTGGGAGTGAAGATCACCGGTGCCGGTTTTCCGGTTTACAAAGGACAGGGTGCTCAGTTGCAGCGTGCCCTTATCAATTTCTTCTTGGATGAAGCCCGCAAATCGGGTTATATGGAAATCATGCCGCCCACAGTAGTAAATGCTGCTTCCGGTTTTGGTACAGGTCAGCTTCCGGATAAAGAAGGTCAGATGTATCATTGTGAGGTAGATGATCTTTATCTGATACCGACGGCAGAAGTACCTGTAACAAATATCTATCGCGATGTGATCATCGATGAAAAGCAATTGCCGATCAAGAACTGTGCTTATACACAGTGTTTCCGTCGTGAAGCAGGTTCGTACGGCAAGGATGTACGTGGTCTGAACCGTCTGCATGAGTTTTCTAAAGTGGAACTGGTTCGTATCGACAAGCCGGAACATTCAAAACAATCTCATCAGGAGATGTTGGATCATGTGGAAGGTTTGCTTCAGAAACTGGAACTTCCGTATCGTATCCTTCGTCTGTGTGGTGGCGATATGAGTTTTACTGCGGCTCTTTGTTTTGATTTCGAAGTCTATTCCGAAGCTCAGAAACGTTGGCTGGAAGTTAGTTCTGTTTCCAATTTCGACAATTATCAGGCGAACCGTCTGAAATGCCGTTACCGTGATGAAAACAAAAAAACTCAACTGTGTCATACCTTGAATGGTAGTGCTTTAGCTTTGCCGCGTATTGTGGCTGCATTGCTTGAGAACAATCAGACACCGGAAGGTATCCGCATTCCGAAAGCGCTGATTCCTTACACAGGATTTGATATGATCAAATAATATCCGTAGATTAGTAGCGGAAAAAATAACAGGAGACGGGATGGAGAGTAGCGAGGTTACTTTCGTCCCGTTTTGCTTTAAATCTAAAAACAGAAAATGAAGAAGATTAAACAAGTTTTTTTATTGGGTATAGCTGTCCTGATGTGTAGTTGCCAGGGAAAACAGTTAGAATTGTCAGCGGATGCAGTGGTCGTTCCGTTGGGTGGAAATACCTATGTGACAGCAGGGAAAGATGGAGCGAAAGTCTCAACCGAAGGTATCAAATCATGGACGGGACCCGAAGCAGTTCTTTCATCGTGGTTTAAGGTCAGCCAGGCAGGAGAATTGAAACTGTTCCTGAAAGCCTCTGCTACGGAAGGTCCGTCGGTGGTGAAGGTTACTTTTGGCGGAAATAGTTTTGATGTGAAGGTCGTAGATGCTGCGGAAACGGTTATTCCGGTAGGTTGCATATTACTTTCCGAACCAGGTTATGTGCGTGTGGATTTGCAGGGAGAGAAAAAAGAAGGTACTCAGTTTGCCGGTATTTCCGAACTGTTGATAGATGGTCCGGCTGCCCGGGAACCTCTTTATTTTATACGTGATTTTGAACCTTACTGGGGAATGCGCGGACCTTCGGTGCACATGAAATATACTTTACCGGAAGAACCGATTGAGTATTTTTACAATGAAATAACTGTACCAGAGGGAGAAGATAAAATAGGGAGTTATTTTATGACCAATGGTTTTGGGGAAGGATATTGTGGTATCCAGGCGAATAGCGACAAAGAGCGTCGTATTTTATTTTCTGTATGGAGCCCGTTTGAAACGGATGATCCGAAAGCGATACCGGAAGATCATCGTATTAAATTACTGGCACAGGGAAAGGACGTTCATATCGGCGAGTTTGGTAATGAGGGTTCTGGCGGACAAAGTTATTTGATTTATCCCTGGAAAGCAGGTGAAACTTATCGTGTAATTACACGTGTTCATCCGGATGGGAAAGGAAATACCGCTTATTATGCCTGGTTTTTTGCCCCAGAAGAAAATCAATGGCGCCTGATAGCCGGGTTCTTGCGTCCACAGACAAATGTGTGGTATACCGGAGCACATTCTTTCCTTGAAAACTTTATACCCGGACAAGGCTATCTGGAACGTAGCGTCCGTTTCGGAAACCAGTGGGCACGTACGGCAAAAGGGGAATGGAAAGAACTTACCGAAGGTATGTTTACTTATGATGCTACAGCCCGTGCCGGGGTCCGTCAGGATTATGCCGGTGGTGTGGCTGATAATATGTTTTTCCTTCGTAACGGCGGTTTCTTCAATGATAATACAGAGTTTAAATCCGTATTTACCCGTCAGCCGAACGGCACTGTTCCGGATGTCGACGTTACAGCACTACCTTTAAAATAAAGAATTATATATTTAAGTGCACTTCGACAGTTGGATAGAACTACGGAGTGTACTTTGTATAAAGTAAAATTAATTGGTCATCTTTTAATGAAAGATGTATCTGGTAGTCATCGAAGGTATAAACCGTGTTCAATATTTCTCCGTCTACATTTATTTCATTTCCTGAAACTTCGGCTTCTTGCAAAGAGACTTGTTCCAGCAGTGTGGCAGCCCAATAACGATGAAATGGTAATAAACGTTCATAGGATACACATGTGTTATTTTCCAAAGAAAAGCGGTAGGAGACTTTGAATAATCGCCCTAATTCATCTTCCTCCTGCTCAGTCATAGTAAAGAGCGTATCGGTCTGTTTGTTGTTTTCGATACGTTCCTTGTTCTCTGAAATGTATTGGAGGATATCTTTATTAGTTTTACCCAACCATGTTTGAGAAAAAATAGCCTGGCTGCTTAATAGCAGCCACAGGCTTGTGATTAACTTATTCCACATAAAATTCTGTATTTAAAGGAGTCGATTTGGATGAGGTTCCGGCGAACAGAAAGAACTTTCCGGGTTCTACTACAAATTCATTCTTGTTGTTATACATGCCGTAAGCACGACGGTTTACCTTGAAAGTGATTGTCTTTTCTTCGCCCGGTTTTAGGGAAACACGTTCGAAACCGCATAATTCTTTTTCGAAGCGGGAGATAGAAGATGTTTCGTCGTTCAGGTAAAGCTGGACGACTTCGTCGCCTTTTACCGAACCAGTGTTTTTTATTTTACATGTAACGATTAAAGTATCTCCGTCGGCTATTTTAGCGGTGGTTGGTTGCAGGTCGCTCAGTTCGAAAGTGGTATAACTGAGTCCGTAGCCGAACGGATACAGTTCTCCGTCCACCCGTGCAAAACCTTTACCGGTGGCATTCGGTTTGAAGGGGAATGCCCAGGGAATTTGTCCGACCGATTTAGGGAAGGTTGTAGAGAGTTTTCCTCCGGGATTGTAATCTCCGAACAGCACTTCGGCAACAGCTTGTCCGGAGAACTCACCCGGATACCAGGCCTCGACGATCGCCTGTAAATGCGCATTTTCCCAATTTAATGTGACCGGACGTCCGTTGAAGAGGACTAATACGACTGGAGTTCCGGTTGCCTGTACGGCACGTACCAGTTCTTTTTGTCTACCCGACAAATCCAGGTTGACACGGCTTCTCGATTCACCGATCGTACGGAAATCATCGCCTACGTAAACGATGGCTACTTCTGCTTTTTTAGCTATTTCTACCGCTTTGTCGATTTCCTCTTTTTCTTTATCGCTCAGTTCGAAGAACATTACATCACTTTGCGGGAAATTCTTGTCTCTGACATTACATCCTTTGGCATACATCAGGTTTACGTTGTCTCCCAATAAGTTCTTTAATCCTTGCAAACCTGTTATTACATTCGGATTGTGTGAACCGTAACGGGAAGTCAGTGATTTCACTTCGTCGGCTTGTGGGCCGATCACTGCAATATTCTTGATATTTTTCGATAAAGGAAGCGTATTGTTCTCGTTTTTCAGGAGAACGATCGACTCGCGGGCAGCACGAAGGGATACTTCCCGGTTCCTATCACTGTTTACCACTTTATCGGCCAGCTTGGTATCTTTTACATACGGTTCATCGAAAAGTCCCAGCCAGAACTTGACATAGAGTACTTCGCGGACGCGCTGATCCAATGTCTTTTCGTCTACCAATCCTTTTTTCAGAGCGTTCCTCAATGTTTCGATAAACACTTCCGATTCTTCAAAGAAGGTACGGATGTTCAGGCCTGCATTCAATTCGCTTGCAACAGCTTCTTCGGGGGTGGAAACGATATGATAGAAATCGACATTCTTACCGATAGACCAACTGTCGGATACGATATATCCCTTGAATCCCCACTGATCACGCATCAGTTCTGTCAGTAAATAGTGATTGGCACTGACGGGAGTCCCGTTATAATCATTGTGTGAACACATGGTTCCCAAAGCCCCGGCTTCTTGAAAAGCAATACGGAACGGTTCCAGATGTAACTCGTGTACTTCCTGTGGTGTGGCGTGAGGGTCTGTTCTCGACTCGCAGTCGCGGCCACCTGCCGGCACACCGTAAATGGCAAAATGTTTCGGAGTAGAGACAACCCGGTTACTTTGGATACCGAGTACTTGCTGGCGTCCCAATTCGCCGACCAGATAGGAGTCCTCGCCGTAACTTTCGACAGTGCGGCCCCAACGCGGATCGCGTGACAGATCGAGAATGGGGGAGTAGACGTTTGTATATCCGAGCGCTTTGGCTTCTTCTCCGGTAATACGTCCGATTTCGCGGATCAATTCTTTATCCCAGGTACAGCCTTGTCCGATCTGTGCCGGAAAGAAGGTGGATTTTTCATGTTTCAATCCCCGGATACCTTCATTGGTCAGATCGGCAGGAATACCCAGCCGGGTTTCTTCCACAAAGAATGCCTGTACCTTATTCATCGCTTCTGCGTGATTGGAATAAGGAAAATCCAGTGAGGTACGTTTCCATTCCCCGTTCAGATGTTCGTCGATATTTCCGATGCCGTCTTTCCAGATACGGGTTTTCCATTCATCGGTAGGCAGTGTGTCTTTAAGGACAGCACCATATCCGTAGATGGTTCCGAGTTGGCAGGTCTTTTCTTCTATCGTCATTTGTCTGAGAAGGTTTTCTACCCGTTTGTCGATAGGTTGGGAAGGATCTTCGTAGATATCTTTCTGACCGTTCTTATTAAAGTCGATCCAGCCTTTGTGATATATTTTTTTCTGATTTTTGGCAGGATGGGGCATGGAAGCCTGTAAGCTGCTGTTACCTGTATTCAACATCGGTAGGATGCCGAACGACAAACAAAGGATCAGACGTTTGGCCGGTGTGTTATTGATGTTCATGATTTTTATATTATATGGTTATACAAATCGGTTTATTCGACGATGTACCAGTTATATCCTTTCGCCGGAATGGTGATAGGGATCGTGATGGAATAGTCGCGTTCCAGGACGTACACCTGCACGTTCTGATCTTGTTCTTTAATCGTTACTTTGTCGGTCAGTCCGGTATAATAGAGAGGTATTCTGATCTCTTTCCGGATAGGAGTATCCAGCGGATTATAAACGGATATGAAACCTTTCTGCTTCAATGCCGGATTGACATGCATGATACCGTCCCAATCCTGTCCGTCAGGACGGCGCAGATGAATAATATCGGAGTCCAGTATCTGACGGTATTTCTTGTAGAAAGAAACCCATTTATTTACAAGTTCTTTCGTCGCTTCGGTATCATACAGCCGGGGACCGCGATAGCAAGCCTGTACGCCTGCTCCAAGCAGGTTCCGGAGACGTGTCTCGTAATGGTCCAGATGTTCGTTCAGCGGTTCGATCGTAGCAGCCTCACCACCTCCGTGATATTGGGTAAGAGGTACAAACATAAAGCCCATGCTGGGTGTTTTCTGCCAGGTACCGTCGTAGATATTCTGCCGTTCGATAATCTCCTGGTAAGCACGGGGTAACGACCAGTTTGTTTCGACATATCCCATCGGTGTTTTGTTGGAACCGCTCAGGAAGTACCAATCCGGTACATTCAGATAAACTCCGTTGGCCCGGCACCAACGATAGAACTGACTGATTTTTTTCCATTGCGTCCACTGTGAATCGAGATATCCTTTATGCCCGCTATGTGATGTCGAAGCACAAGGATCACCGGGGTATGAACCGTCGTTTTCGAATACATTCATGCCCGTTGTTGTAAAGAAATTCTGTAATTTACGGAAGTAGGTATCTCCCCAATCGGATGCGATGCAGGGAGATACGCCGAAACGGCTACCTTCTTCACGTGTGTTGGCCGGTTTCCCGGTTTTATGACTGATTGCGGCGTCTTTGTCTGTTGCTCCCCGGCTTGCCAAGAGGGAATAACCTCCGATGGCAATACCTTTTCGGGCGGCATAATCGCTCAGTTCTTTCATGCGTTGTAAATAGGATGCGGAATCATTTTCGATTTTAAAACCACTGCCGAAAGTCATGATCACCATTTCAAAACCTACCGCAGCGCATTGGTCGATCGCCTGTTTGACAGCTTCATTATCCGATTGGCGTACATGCATAAATATAGGGTTCTCTTGTGTCCACGGAGCCATCATACGCCAGAATTTGCATTCCGCCAGTCCGCGTCGTTCCTGGTCGGTGGCATCGCGAAGCATTTCAAAAGCAGTACAGGATTCGAAACTTTCTCCGGCTTTGATATCCAGTCCGGGGCCGAGTAAAGGGGTTACTTCGAGACGGGCCGGTTTATATTGGCCATAATAACGAATACCGGTAAATTCATATTCCGGATGATCGAATACCCAGCGTACCGCCGGATTGTCTTTCATTGCTTCCATATCTCCGCCCATTGCATAATCGGTTACGACGAACAGTTGGGTGAAACGGTCGATATAATCGCGTGGGGCATCTGTCTGTACCGGTTGTTTGCGAAAATCATTCGTGTAGGTACCCGGTTCCTGTGCCATCATACGGACTTCGTGAGGTTCGCCATAATGCACTTTGGGAGCAGTTTCCACCAGCGCCAGTATTTCCGACTTGAAAGAGTCGAGTGTGATTGTTTTTGTTCCTTTATTATCTATTTCGATCCATTTAGCCAGGATGGGAGCTCCATCATATAGTTCGTAGATGACACGGACTTTCAGGTCTTTACATTCCTGTGGTGCTTTTACCGGAGCCTGATAGTTGAAGGTGATCCGTTTTCCCGGAGCAGGCCAGGGATATAAATTAGATATCCATTGCGAGTTCGGTTTCCAGGGGAAACGCTCTTTGCTTTCGCTTATTTGATAATCGACTAATGTAAAAGCCGAGTCGCAAACCTGCATGTTATTGATAAATTCTTCTGTCAGGAAGTTGTTGACGGGTTGTCCGGTCAATCCTCCGACAGGATATTCTTTTCCGTTTATGACAAGTAAGGCTTCGGGACGGACAGCACGTAATTCATTTTGTCCGGTCATCAGGTTGTCGAGGGCTATTGTTGCTGCGTTGGGGGTAAGAAGAAAAGTACGGCGCAGGAGGCCGTTTGTTAGTTCGAGACGTTTCCCTTCGTGCGTTGTCTGTACGGCAGATTTGTAAGAAGAACCGTCGATCAGCCAATCCTGGGCGGATAGGCAGATAGTAGAGGAAATATATAAACTTATTATAAGCAGTAGGTATCTCATGATATGATGTTTTCTTGGTATTTGAAAGGAGAGAAATAAGGGGCAAATACATTGCTTGTAGATGCCCCTTGTTTTATTGTAGATTAATTAATAACCCGGATTTTGCGGGAAGTCAGCACCTGTGTTAGAATCGATAATAGATTGTGGGATTGGCCACAAAGTATTATGCTCATCTATTTTGCTGCTGTAAGAGTTGTATTTTCTCGTACGTTCAACCAGTTTGCCGGTACGAACCAATGTGAAGCGACGTAGTTCTTCACCTACTAATTCACGAATACGTTCATCCAACAGGAAGTCTATCGTTGCCTGGGATGCCGTGATTTCCGGAGCTCCGGCACGTTTACGTACTACGTTGATTGCTTCAGCTGCACCTTGTGCGTTACCTTGTTGTAAACGGGCTTCAGCCAACAGCAGGTAAGTTTCAGCCAGACGGAACTTCATACGGTCTTTGTTATTACCAGCATAAGCAGGATCGTCGTCTGTTTTACCATAGTTGAACTTGGTGATGGTTGGGAAAACAGAGCATTTAGACCATGTTTCTTCTGTTATCTCACACTTTTTGCCAAACAGTTCGGGAGTTGCCGGATTGTTGTAATACCAGTCTCTCTTAATACTGTATTTAGAATTACGTATATCCGCAGGAGCATAGAAGTCTTCACTTTCGATCCACCATTTGAACGGAACGATCTGAGCCAGACCACGACCACCCAGTGAGTCACATAATACGAAACCTGTTTCGTTCCAGTATTTGGGAACCCATGCACGTTTAGTCCAGTCTTCGTTTGAGTCACCACCACCAGGGGTGTTATATTCCAATTGCATTACCCAAATAGTTTCCATATTACCGGCTGTACGATTCTGATTATATTCAAGGAACATATCGGAGAATACATCGCCCGGTGCTGATTTGTTTACACCGAAACGTTCTGTCATCAAATGGAAATAACCGCAATCGATCACTTGTTTAGCAGCAGCTTCAGCTTTATCGTATTGTCCGGCCATTAAGTATACTTCAGACAATAGTTGAATAGCTGCCCATTTGGTCAATTTACCGACTTCATTTACATTATCCGGATTCTCCGGCAAATTTTCAGCAGCAAATGTCAAATCCTCGATCATGTGGTTCAACACTTCGGCTTTCGGTGTACGGGTGAAGTCAATACGGAAATCACTTTCTATTTTATCCACATAAGGAACATCTCCATAGAGATAAACCAGGTAGCGGTAAGCATAAGCACGGAAGAAACGTGCCTCAGCCTGGAAGCCTATCTTGTCGGTCGGTGCATCCCAGTTTTCATTCTTATCGGCATAAGTCAATAATTCATTGACGGAAGCAATTAATCCGTAAGACCATTTCCAATAGTTTTCAACGAATGTCAGTGAAGGAGTGATAGCCAATGTTTCGAAAGGAACCAGCGAGCCATCTTTATGACCGGTGTATACAATGTCGGTAGCCACCTGAAACGATTCGTACGGACAAGCCTGTCCTAATGTTGTCGGTGAACTCCCCCAGGTGTTAAATTCAGAACGTGCCCAGGCATACAACCCGTTTACACCTACCTGGAAACCATAAGTACTGGTATAGGTATTATCAGGAGCCAATTCCTTTTTCAGATTTTCATCCAGAAAATCGGAGCAGCCAGTTGCTGTGATTAATAAAAATGCTGCTGCAGCAGCTGCTAATATATTTTTCATATTCTGTCTTTGTTTATGAGATTAGAAAATAAGATTTAAACCCAGCATGTAAGAACGGGCTGTCGGGTAACAAGAAATAATGTTTGCATTATAGTCTGTTCCGTCAAAGTTCAGCGCATTCTTTATATTACTGAATGTGTACAGGTTGTTAACACTCACATTAACGTTCAAAGAAGAAACTCCGATCGGGTTAAGAATACTCTTCGGCAGGTTGTAGCCTAATGAGATGTTCTTGATTCGTACATAATTCATCTTTTTGTAGAATTCATGTTTGTCGTAAGGAACATACCCGGGAGAGGTCATTGCATTTGTCGGATTTTCCGGAGTCCAGTAATCCATTCCGCTGATATAGTTGTATTTGGAACTCCAACGGTCGAAGTTGTAATCGTTCATTTGTTTCCAAGCTCCGAATACACCGTTCAATAAGAACGAGAATGTGAAATTCTTATATGCAAAAGTGTTGCCTAATGACATCGTGAAGCTCGGCAACTTGGAGCCGATGATCTGTTTGTCTTTAGCTGTAATTGTTCCGTCGCCGTCGACATCTTCCAGTTTAGCATGTCCGGGTTTTGCACCTTTCTGTATTTCTTTTCCGTCTGCATTCAGGAAGTTATCGCCTTCCTGCCATGTACCAACTACTTTATAGTCGTAGTAAACCTTTACCGGTTCGCCGATAAACCATTTGTTTGTGATATCATCTTTACCGTCTCCGCGAAGTTCGATGATCTTATCGCGATTCAGTGCGAAATTGAAGCTGCTGCTCCAGCGGAAGTCCTTACTTTCCACGTTCACTGAGTTCAAAGCCAGTTCGACACCTGTATTACGTGTTTCACCGACGTTGTCCATGATTGAGTTGTAACCGTTCATAATAGGAACTGTACGGCTCATCAACAGATCGGAAGTGTTTGATACATAGAAGTCGATGCTACCTGACAGGCGGCTGTTGAAGAAACTGAAATCGACACCGGCGTTAACTGTGCGGGTCGTTTCCCATTTAAGGTTAGGGTTACCGATGGAGTTGTACGATAAGATCACACCGTTCACAGTTGTTCCTTTGTCTCCCCAGATATAGTTTGTCAGTTTCAGGCGGTCGAGTGTCTGATAGGCTTTGATAGCCTGGTTACCGTTGGAACCCCATGACACACGTACTTTCAACATATCCAACCAACTGTTTGTATTTTCCATGAATTCTTCGGAAGACAGATTCCAGGCAGCAGCCAGAGATGGGAAGAAAGCATATTTGTTATTCTCTCCGAATGCTGAGTAACCGTCCGAACGACCTGTTGCAGTAAACAAATATTTGTTGGCATAGTTGTAGTTCAAACGTAACATATAAGATAGCATCGCTGTCTCGGTCAGTTCGGAAGTAACTGTTTTGTTTTCTTCCGCACCCGCCATGTTGTGATATTCGGAATCGTCGTTTACGAAACTGGTACCTTTTTGTTCGGATATCTCCTGAGAGGTCTGCTGCATACTGAACAGGCCGGTTGCATCGAATTTGTGCTTACCTAATTGAAGCTCATACTTTAATACGTTTTCCCAGGTATAATCCCAGTCATGTTGATTCTTGATTGCGGCAGAACCGTTCTTTGCTTTCCCGGTCAGAGTGTTGCGTCCATAATAGGAAGCCTCGAATTTATTGCGGTAGTTGTAACCGAAGTTAGTACGGAAGCTCAATCCTTTTATCGGAAGTTTTACATCTGCATAGGTAGAGACAAAGATGTTACGGCTTGTTTTATCGCTCGTGGCATCCAGATCGGCTAATGGATTGGGGTGTAAAGTTTGGTCCATCGGATAAAAGTTTAATGAACCATCGCTATTATACGGCTGGCCATAAGGAGACTGGCAAAGAGCATCAGAAATGCCGGCCTGTACACCTCCGTATTCTTTTAGTGCTGCTTGTGTTGCCATACCGATAGTTAGCCAGTTACCTAGTTGTTGTGTAACATTCAAAGAAATATTGGTACGTTTCATGCCGGTATCTTTAACTACACCTTCCTGATTCAGACGTGAGATAGATGCCATGTAAGTAGTCTTTTCCGTACCGCCCGATACACTGATCTGGTGACTGTTGGTCAATGCATTTCTAAAGATCTGATCCTGCCAGTCTGTTTCGATACCGTTCTTCCAGTTCTCGATTTCACTGACGTTCAGAATATCTTCCGGGTTTTTGATCACCCCGTTATAGTTCATATATGCCCATTGATCCTGAAGGAATTTTACATATTCCGGTCCCTTCATTACATTGATACGGCGTTCCGGCTGTGAGAAACCAACCTGTCCTTTGTAGGATACGGTAGCTGTTCCTTTCTTACCTTTCTTTGTCTGGATCAGGATAACACCGTTGGCACCACGTGAACCGTAGATGGCGGCCGAAGATGCATCTTTCAATACAGACAGGTTTTCGATATTGTCAGGATCGATGTCTCCCAGTGAACCGCTGTAAGGAATTCCATCCAATACGATCAACGGAGAGTTGTCGGCTGTCAATGAGTTTTCACCACGAACACGCAATACCTGGTCTTCCGAAGGGCTTGCCTTTTCCATTGTGATGTTCAACCCCGGAACCTGGCCTGCCAGTTTATCCATCAGGTTGTTGGTAGTAACCATTTGTAACTTCTCGTTACCTACTGCTACGATACCGCCAGTCATGTCCGACTTTTTCTGCGAACCGTAACCGATAACGACTACCTCATCCAGTTTTTCGGAATCTTCGGACAGAACGACTTTAATAGGAGCATTTCCGCTCACTTTTATTTCCTGTGCCTGATAGCCGATGTAGGAGATAACTAATGTAGAACCCTGGGGAGCTTCAAAGGAGAAATTACCGTCTACATCTGTAATAGTACCGATGGTAGTCCCTTTTACCAGAATATTAGCCCCGATGATCGGGTAATTGTCTGCTCCGGAGATAACAGTACCGGAGACTTTAATGTCTTGCGCATATACCTGTATGGATATAAACGCCATAAAAAAGAATAATAAAGAAAGAATCCTGTTCTTTCGTTCTGCTGCCTTATTATAGGGAGGCAGGTTCCCGTCCAGTTGTCTGCTCATGCTTTTCATAATTTATTTGCGCATTAAACAATTTAAGTAATTAACCAGATGACTATTTTGATTTTTTGTGTCAAAAGAATGAAAGAAGCGCCTTGTGTGCGGACAAAAATGTCTCAAAAGGATGTAATATTGTCCCAATACGCTAAAAAACATGTAATTTCTATAAATTTATCTGGCTAGTCGGTGGATTTCGCATGCTGCCATCAGGAAGGCTCCGGTTCCGTATAACTCGGTCATATCTTTGGTCACTTTACGCGGATCAGCTCCGACAGGTTGTACCCAGCCCAGTTTTCCGTTGGCCTCTATAGCGGAGGTTAAAGCCATCCATCCTTTTTCTATAACCGGGAGATATTTATCTGCCGGAAGATAGCCTTGATTTACGCCGTAAGCCAGTCCGTAGACGATGAATCCCGTAGCGCTCGTTTCCGGTGAAGGGTAACTATCCGGGTCCAAGAGGCTGGCATGCCAGAAACCGTCTTTGTTTTGTAATCCGGCCAGGCGTTCGCTGATTTCCTTAAATAATTGCAGGTAGAAAGGACGGTATTCGCTATCGTCGGCCGGGAGTGTCTTTAATATTTCAGCCAGTCCGCCGATAACCCAACCATTGCCGCGTCCCCAGAATACTTTCCGGCCGTTTGCCTCCTTTTGGTTGAAATAACGGCTGTCGCGGAAGAAGAGTTTTTCTTCTTTGTCGTATAGATGATTGTAGGTGGCCTTAAATTCCGCATCGGCGAAAATCATATACTTTCTATTGCCGGTAAGCGTGTAGAGGCGGGTATATACAGCCGGTGCCATAAACAATGCGTCGCACCATGACCAGCGTTCGTAGGACAGTGGTTTGCTGTAATCGATATCCATACCGCCTTTGGAAGGGTTGTTGACTACCCAGTCGATGCGTGCCAGCGTAGGGAGTAGCATTTTATCTTCCTTATATTTACCATACATGTCGATATAAGTCTGCGATACGCAAACATCGTCGGCATGATACATCCGGTCGGCCACCTGCCAGTGTTGACGGTTGAATACTTTTTTCATCCAGTCGAAATACTGTTCGTCTCCACTGAGTTCTGCCCAGTCGAACATCCCCATATAAAGAGCCCCTGCGATCCAGCCTTTCGGTTCACCGACAGCATATTTATTAGTAGGAAACTCTTTGATCTGCCAGTCTGCAACTTTACGTGCGATGGTTGTAACTTCTTCCTTTTTTAAGTCGGCAGCCTGTAGAGAGACTGCTGCACATCCTAGCATAATAACAGCTGCAATGTTTTTTAATGGTATTCGTTTTGAAATCATAGATCTGTTCTTTTATTATTAGATTAATAAGTTTAATCAAATGAATAAAAGAACAAGATCCTTTGAAAACACAATTATCTCAAAAGCGAGTACAAACATCTCATTCGTTTTCCTGATACTCGGTAGGTGACATTCCGTATACAGCCTTGAAGCTTCGGGCGAAATAAGAACGGCTACTGAAACCGATGTGCTGGGCTATCTCAGATACATTCATATTGGATTCTTTCAGCAGTTTGGCTCCGGCTTCGAGGCGGATATTCTTTATCAGTTCGATGGGTGATAAACCCGTCACCGCTTTTACTTTCCGGTAGAAATTGGCGCGGCTCATACCCAGTGTCTGATAAATAACCGATACATCCAGATCCTGATTGGAGATGTTTGCCTTTACGATCTCGATGTATTGGGTTAGGAAGTCGTTGTCCTCTTCGGGTTCTTCCACTCCCAGGTGACGGAGACTCAGCGATTCACCGTATATGTTTTTCATCTTTTCGCGAATGGAAAGCAGGTTTTTTATGCGTGCTTTCAGAATGGAAACATGGAACGGTTTCAGGATGTAATCGTCGGCTCCGGCCTCCAAACCTTCCTCTATCTGCGATACCATAGACTTACCTGTCAGCAGGATCACGGGTATGTGGCAGAGGTGTTGACTTTCCTTGATACGTTTACATAGTTCCAATCCGTTCATTTCCGGCATCATGACATCACTGACGATTATATGGGGCGAGGTTGTCTCCAGTTGTTCAAGCGCCTCTTTCCCATTGGTCGCTTTCAAAACGATGTAATCGAGTTGTAATTGATGTTCCAGATATTGCAGGACTTCTTGATTGTCATCTACGAGCAGAACCGTTTGCTTGTTGCGGGTTTCCGTTTCTTCTACAAGCAAAGCCACCTTTTTGCTGATTTCGGAAGAGTGGGATTGGGAAGGTTCTTCCTCCTTTTTTACATCTTGTTTCTCGGTATCGGGAAGAAGGATCAGGAAGGTTGTTCCTGTTTCCTCCGGGCTGTTCGTCCAGATACATCCCTGGTGCTGCCGTACGATCGAACGTGTCAGGCTTAATCCTATTCCGGTGCCGGAAACTTCTTTGTGGACATCCTCTTCCGAGCGGTAGAAGGGTTCGAATATCTTGTCGGCTTCCTCTTTGTTGATCCCCTTTCCGGTATCGCTTATTTCTATCAGGATGTATTGGGATTCTATCAGGGTGGAACTTTCCTGTTCGGGAAACATGGCCAGCTCTTCGCACTTGTCTTGCATTATCCGGCTGATCCGCATTGTCACGTTTCCTTCTGCCGGAGTGAACTTAAACGCGTTCGACAGCAGGTTGAAAAAGACTTTCTCTATTTCCGCCTCATCATAACAGGTAAAGAACGTTTCCGGCAGTTCGTTTTTCAATACGAATGTTATCTCCCGGTTCTGTGCCACACTTTCGAAGGAGCGGTACATCTCCTCGATGAATGCCGAGAAATTGAAACGTGTCTTTTGAAGGATCGTTTTGCCGGCTTCGTATTTCTGGATATCCATCAGGTTGTTGACAAGCAGCAACATACGTCCGGTATTCTTTTTGATCAGTTGCAGGGCATCCTTTACTTCCGGAGAGAAACTGACCCGTTGCAATAGGTCGTTCAACGGATTAATGATCAATGTGAGCGGAGTTCTCAGTTCATGAGAGAAGTTGGTGAACATACGCATACGTTCTTCGTGCAGTTCGTTTTCCTTCTCATGTTCCAACTGTTTGTACTTGGCCTCCCGTTCCCGTTCGTGTTTGAGGTGCTGTCGCTGTACGATTCCTATTACGATGATCGACAGGATACATAGATAGATCAGGTAAGCCCACCATGTCTGGTAGAAGGGAGGGTTTACGGTGATGTATAAAACAGCCTCTTCCGGATTCCAGACACCATCGTTGTTGGCGGCTTTCACACGGAAAGTATATTTTCCCGGGGATAAGTTACTGTAATAGGCTTCCCTGCGGTTTCCGATATTATGCCAGTTATGGTCGGCCCCTTCCATCATATAGGCGTACGAATTATTCTGGGAATGGATGAAGTTGAGTGCCGAATAGCGGATGGTGATGTTTCCCTGGCTGGCTTCCAATGTGATGTTGTTGTCGTATTGCAGGGGTAGCAGTTCCTGGTAAGTCGGCAACCCTTCCGGATCTACCTGCGTGTTTATCTGTAATGAAGTGATATAGACGGGAGGTATGTTCGGGTTTGTAATTGCTTTTTGCGGATTGATAGCCAGTATTCCTTTATTTCCGGAGAAATAGAGGGTTCCGTCTTTCGAAACGCAATTGTTGGCATATAACGAGTATTCCTGTGTAGGGCTGTCGACTGGCCTGACCTGTTTGAACTTGTTTGCCGGACGGTCCAGCTTGTATAGTTCTTTGCCGGTCACGACCCATATATTCCCCTCTTTATCGATTGAAAGCGAATTGATATAACTTTCCGACAGACCATCTTCCTTCTGGTAGTTCTGTATTAAGTTGAGGTCTTTGTCGAGCCGGAACAAGCCGCCTTTGGTGGTGGCTATCCATATATATTGTTCGGAATCTTTCACGACACCGGATATACTTCCCAACCGTTTGTTTTTATCGCCGTTCTGCAATCGGGCGGTGAGGTTGACAGACGTTTTCTTGTTCATGTCGTAGACAAAAGCACTATCGGTGATGGCCCCGAATAGAAATACGTCCGGTTCCAGTTCTTTGATCAGGCACATTCCCCGGAATGCCTTTTCCACACCGTCTACGCTAAACCTGTTGACTATTTTATCTTTGTCCACCATGACGGTATGGTCGGGTGTATTGGTCGGTATCCATAACCGTTGCCGACTGTCTATATATAAGGTATTGATGTCGTTGTATTTGTAGTCATGTATTTTCTGGTATTGCTCCTTACGGATGGAAAAGAGGTAGACGGAGCCGAAGTGTGTGGCACAGAATATGGAATCTCCCTGTATCAGGATTGTTTTGAGGATGTTTATTTCATAATTCCCGGCTTGTAAAGGCTTTATGGGGTAAAGCTTCTGTTCACCGTTCCGTGGGTTGTAATAAAGCAGTCCCGCCCCTTCCGTGGCGAACCACATATTGCCTTTGTTATCTTCCTGGCCTTGTCCCAATATACCGGCAAAGGCTTTCGGGGTGATGAATGAGGTCGGTCTATGGAAAGGGCTGTGGTAATTGACACCGGCGGAATAGGTCCCGACCCATAGTGTCTGGTCGCGATCGATCAGCATGCTATGGATAGAGTAATGGCTGAGTGCTCCTTTGGCTTTCATATCCATATTGACCGGAGTGATGGTCATGTCGCGGGTATTCAGGATATTGAGTCCCCTGAAGGTGGCGATCAGTACCGAGTCTTTACCGAATGGAATAAGATGGCGCACCGAGTTGTTGTTGAGGCCGGAGTTGGCGGTGTTGAGGCGCCTGATAGTATCGTCTTTCTTGTTATAAACGCATAGGCCATCTTCATTGGTACCAATGAAGATATTATTGGCTACGCCAGCCAATAATATGGATATAGTGCTTATAGGAAGTTTATGCGGGTTACCGGAACTGTCCGGCAGAAAATGTTTTTTCAGCTTCCAGTCGGTAGAGTATACATAAAGCCCTTTCTCTTCCGTTCCGATAAAAATATCTCCGTCCTTATCCTGGATAATGGAATGAATAGGTGAGTCCATTTCTTTCAGGTAAGGCATTTCTTCTACCGTTTTATCCGGATTACACTTTAATATGCTACGGGTGGTTAGAGCATAAAGCTCGCCGTCTGCATGGAGAAGGAAATTATTGACCGCATTCGTCGTTATCTCCGGGTTGATAGCCTGGGGATAGAAACGGGAGATCTGTTGTGTCTTGTAGTCGATGCAGTTAACCCCGTTGGAGGTACCTATCCATATGTTTTTATTTCTGTCTTCGTTGATTCTACGAATATAATTGTCGCTTATTGAAGCCGGGTTATTTACCTCGTTCTGGTATATTTTGAATTCATATCCGTCGTAACGGTTCGCCCCGTTGCGTGTACCGAACCATATATATCCGTCCGAGTCCTGGAATATATTCAGTACAGACACCTGTGAAAGTCCGTTTTCAACTCCCAGGTGGGAGAAGAAGAAGGGACTGTTATCGCCGTAAACCGTAGGGGTACAGGCTAGGAGAAGCCAGGCTATGATAAGTTTATATATTGTATTCATCCCTGGTCGTCCTCTTTTTTTAATCCGTATTGTGCATTCGCGCGGTATCCCAGACGGACGATCTTCCCTTCTTCCTGCAAGGTTTTCAGATCTTTCAGGGCTGTATATTTCGAGCAACCGTTGAGCGAACGGCAAAGGAAGGTCGAGATCGTATCATTCTTTTCGATATAAGCCAGAATGTTGGCTTTGCGCTTTTCTTCCGTATATCCTTTCAGGCGGCTGGGTTCGTCGGCACGTTCCACCTTCATGTATCGCAACTCGTTCTTCAACTCTTTGGAGCAGCGGAATACTACTTTGTGGAACTTCACCAGATGGGGTTTGATCTCTTTCTCTGTTGTCAGTGAAGGACATTTAAGCGAGGCGTTGAACGTCCCCAGACCTTCCAACTCGACGATATCGCCGTATTTCAGATGAAAAGCGATCCGGCTTTTCAGCGCGTCCAGCATCCCTTTTACATCGGCAGACGAAAAGGAACTGATCTGTGAGATCTCTTCGCAAAGAGCATCGATACGTACGGTATATTGGTTCACCTGGCGGGCGTGGAGGTTTTCCTTCTTTCCCGGATTTCTGAATAGGTTGTAAGTGGCTGACATCTGCTGTACTGTTAAAGTGTTTATATCGGTTGTTGTTAGGCTTGTCCCGGTCTTCTTATCAAAAGACTGCCTTCTAAATTTCCTTTTCTCGTGACAAAAAGTTTGTTCGACTCCTGTCAGACAGCTGTCCGACATTAGTGAGACAGCTATCCCACCCGGGTCGGACAGCTGTTCGATTGCTGTCGGACAAAGATTAGGATAGCACCAAAGATACATTATATTGGGACAAAATGTATCTCTCGCGGCATCTTTTTTTATTTATCCTCGGGTGAAGGCGAAAAGAACTCTTCTATCTGCCGTGTCGGCCTGCGGTCGGTACTTATTCGGCTTAGTAGGGAGGTTTGGCGGCAAATAGAGACAATCTTGATCGGTAATGAGATAATTTTATTAGTTAGTATGGGAGTGGCGAGGTATATTTGCACCTCATTCAATTAACAAATCATGAATAAACGAGTATTAAGTTTAACCTTATTGTTAGCCTGCCTGGGATTGATGACGATGCAGGCGGAAGGCCGGAAAGTGGAATCTTTTAATTCCGGCTGGTCGTTTAAGAAAGCTCCGGTGGAAAAAGAACTGGCCCTTAATGCCCCGAAATGGGAGAGCGGTTGGTCGGAAGTGGAAATTCCTCATACCTGGAATGCCAAGGATATGCAGGTACAGGCCAATAACTTTTATGAAGGGGCGGCTTATTATAAGAAAAACTATTTCTTTCCTGCCGACCTGAAAGGAAAGCGGGTCTTCCTGCGCTTTGAGGGTGTCGGTTCTTGTACGGAAGTGTTCGTGAACGGAATGTTGGCCACTTCTCATAAAGGCGGTTATTCGGCTTTTGCCTGTGAGATCAGCCCGCTGTTGAAGGTAGGAGAGGAGAATGAGATCATTGTGAAGGCGGATAACAAATCGCGTCCGGATGTGATTCCGGTCAACCATAATTTGTTTGGTGTGTATGGCGGTATTTATCGTCCGGTATGGTTGATCGTTACCGAGCCGTATAATATCAGTGTTACCGATTGTGCCTCTCCGGGCGTTTATATAACCCAGAAGAATGTATCCAAAAAGCAAGCGGATGTAAAAGTAAAGGTCAAACTGGATAACGGAACCTTGCAGCCCGTCCCTGTGACCTTACAGAATACGATCTATGACCAGGAAGGGAAACTGATTGCAACGAACAGCCAGTCGTTCGAACTGACTGCACAGGGCGAACAGGCTTACGAATCTTCTTTTACAATCAAAAAGCCGACGTTGTGGCAGGGACGTGAAAATCCGTATCTGTATAAGGTAGTCAGCCGCCTGATCAAAGATGGGCAGGTGATCGACGAAATGGTACAACCGCTGGGTTTACGCAAATATGAAATTGTAGCAGGTAAAGGCTTTTATCTGAATGGAGAGAAGTACCCGATGTACGGTGTTACCCGTCATCAGGATTGGTGGGGGCTGGGTAGTGCCCTGAAGAATGAGAACCATGACTTCGACCTGGCTACTATTATGGATGTCGGTGCAACGACTGTCCGTTTTGCTCATTATCAGCAATCCGACTATCTGTATTCGCGTTGCGACAGCCTGGGACTGATTATCTGGGCGGAGATTCCTTTTGTCAACCGTGTTACCGGCCAGGAAGCGGAAAACTGTCGTAACCAGTTGCGCGAAATGATCCGTCAGAGTTTCAACCACCCTTCCATCTATGTGTGGGGATTGCATAATGAGGTATACCAGCCGCACCAGTATACAAAAGAGTTGACCCAATCGTTGCACGACCTGGCAAAGACGGAAGACCCGGATCGTTATACGGTGTCGGTAAACGGATATGGTCATATGGAGCATCCGGTGAATCTGGTTGCCGATATTCAGGGAATGAACCGTTATTTCGGTTGGTATGAAAAGAAAATACAGGATATCAAACCCTGGGTGGAAGGACTGGAAAAGGAATATCCTCACCAGAAACTGATGCTGACCGAATACGGTGCTGATGCCAACCTGAACCATCAGACCGAATATCTGGGAGATGCCCTGAACTGGACCAAAGAATTTTATCCGGAGACATTTGCCACCAAGACTCACGAATATCAGTGGAGCGTGATCGCTGCCCATCCGTATATCATCGCATCTTATCTTTGGAATACGTTCGACTTCTGTGCCCCGATGTGGGTTCGCGGCGGTGTTCCGGCTCGTAATATGAAAGGGTTGGTTACTTTCGACCGCAAGATCAAGAAAGATTCTTATTTCTGGTATAAGGCGAACTGGAGCAAAGACCCTGTACTGTTCCTGACGCAACGTCGTAACTGGGATCGTGAGAAAAAGGAAACATCAGTGACGGTTTATTCAAATATCGGTACGCCGAAAGTATACCTGAACGGTAAAGAATTGGGCGGTATTCGTGAAGGTTATACGCGCGTACATTATATAATAGATAACGTGACGCTCGATATGGGTAAGAATATCGTAAAGACAGTCGTAGTGAAAGACGGCAAGACATACGAAGATGAGATCGAATGGATGTATAGCGGAGAAAAGAAACGCGATTCGGACCAGTCGGTCAACAAAGAAGAACATGCCGGATTCTGATCTTTTCCCCGAATTAAATGATAGATAAAATCCCGGTATCATTCCTGAAAGCCAAAGGGCAGGGGAGTGATACCGGGATTTACTTTTTACCATCCGTTGTAATGCATCTGTTTCTTATTGAATTTGTCTTTCGACTTTTCTATTCCCGTAGGGTAACCGACCGGAATAACTGTCAGCGGAACGATATGTTCGGGAAGATGCAACGCATCCCGTACAACATTCATCCGTTCGGGATAAGGATAAGCGGCAGTCCATACGGCTCCCAGTCCTAACGATTCGGCCGCCAGCAGTACGTTTTGTGCAGCAGCGGAGCAATCCAACTGCCAGGCATTGCCGGATTTGACGGTATCGCCGCAAACGATAATCGCCTGTTGGGTATCTTTCAACATACGCGCCAATGGTAATCCGTCTCCCATCGTATCCAGGATATCACGGTCTGTTACGATGATAAACTCCCAGGGGCGGCGGTCTCTGGATGAAGGGGCTGCCATTCCTGCGCGGACTAATGTTTCCAGCTTCTCTTTTTCAACCGGTTGCTGTGTATATTTACGTACACTTTTGCGGTTAAAGATCGTTTCCAATGTCTGATTTTCTTCCTGACTGTCTTTTGATTCTGTATGGTTGTTGCAAGCAACAAGGACAGAGAATAATGCGATAAAAGAATATGTCCATTTCATACTGCAAACATACAAATTGAAACGGATAAAATCCGGAATTGCAATAAGATTATTTCTATCTTTGTAGAGTCACTTTAATAATCAAAGTTATGTCGATCAATTCAATAAACAGGCGTCGGGAAGACTTGATAAAGCAGATCAGTCAAATAGAAGACGAAGAATTGCTGATCTCTCTGGAAGATCAGATATTTGCTTACCAACAGCAAGGTGATCGGGAGCCATTGTCATCTCCGGAGAGTTTTCAGATTCGTTCCGCAGAACATTTTCGTAGCCTGATCAATCAGGTGCTGGATGATGATCGGAATGGAAGGATGTTGGATGCGGATGAAGTTTTTGCTGAATTGGAAAAAGAATGGGGTATTGAAGAGGAAGCAGGCAATAGATGAAAAAGTTAAAACGTATCATGCCGGACTTTTGTTCAGCATTCGAATTTAAAGATCGTTTACTGGGTAGAAGCAGGTGCCGTAAAAATAGCCATGTTCTTCGATACTCGTCAGGAACCGGAAAAGCTGCGTTATACCATAGAACATAGCTCCGACTGGGTATGTGAAGATATGGAACCTTACGGTTGAGACTGCTTCTGACATTCAAAGCAATAATAGATACTTCCTCCCATATAACTCTCTTTGCGTATATCTTCTCCGCAAACCGGGCAAGGCTTGCCGGCGGTATCTTTGGACAGTATGGGGATATAGCGGCCTTTATTTCCGAGCAGGTCTGTTTCCGAATTACGTCCGCCTGCCTGATAGATTTCCTGAAGTGTCGCTTTTATGCAATGAAACAACGTATCTTTCTGTTCTTCGGATAATATGTTGATACGAGTCTTCGGATGGATACGGGCTTTGAACAGGATGTCCTGTAAAACACCGTTACCTAATCCCGGTATCGTTTGTTCGGTCGCAAGGAATGCCTTTGCCGTTTTCTTTTGTTTTTCTTCGCTGTTTATCAGGCTCAGAAAATAGGTTTTGTCGAAAGCTTCCGAAAGCACCTGCGGTTTGGTACGTGCCCCTTCACGATAGGAGCTGAAACCGCAATCGAAAGAACCGTCTGGAAAACACATGACTGCCCCGTACATCCGGACGGATCCCATGATACAACTCTCGTCTTCGAAAGCAATGAGCAACTGGTGTTTTTCCGGTATCTTTTCACCGGGAGCGTAGTACCGGATATTCATACCGTCTCCGAATAATAAACGCATATCTTCTATCTCTATCTCGATCAACCCTCCATAAGCATGGGCTTCCCCGATTTTCTTACCGGTAAGCATCGCCGAATAATTGGCCGGATCTCCATAGAACCAGGCGAACTTATGAGGTGTATATCCTGCGCTGACAAATGTAATTCTTTTCCCTTTAATCTTTTGATTCATCTGCTCGGAGATGTACAAGGCTTCCGGTGCTTCTATCATTTTTAACAGGTTTATTCGTTATGTATGTTTTTACTTGGTAAACATACGAATATATCTCTGTTTAGAAAGTAACCGGATAGCTTTTTCTGAAGAAATAAATAAAATAATTAGTTTTTTCTTGTGATGTTACCGCTGGGTAACTTACGTTTGTGACCGAATGGTAACAACAGTAAGAATGATGGAAAAAGAAAGAATGAGTAAAAACAGGGAATTGACAGAATTGGCTTTCCTGAAGGCGATAGATGACCTGATAGAGGAAGACGGTTTTGAAAACCTCGGGATAAATGCGGTAGCAGCAAAAGCCGGATTATCGAAGATGCTGATCTATCGTTATTTTGAATCGCTGGACGGACTGATTGTCGCCTATATTCAACGGAATGACTATTGGATCAACCTGGAGCCGGAATTGCCAGATGTAGCACATTGGGGAGATTTTGTCAAGAAGTTATTTCGTGATCAGATTACGATGTTGCGCGACAGTTACACCTTGAGACGGTTGTATCGCTGGGAGCTTTCAGCGAAAAATAAAGTGATAAAAGAGTTACGCGAAAGGAGAGAGGCAAAAGGCATCTGGCTGATTGAAGCAGTCAGCCGATTAACGAACCGGCCGAAAGAGGATATAGCCGTTATGGCGACTGTCCTGACTTCTTCCATCACTTATCTTGTCCTGCTGGAAGAAAATTGTCCGGTTTACAATGGCTTCAAACTGCAAAGTGAGATAGGCTGGGAGCAACTGGAGAAAGGATTAGACCGATTGATCGATAACTGGATTAAAAATTGTACAAATGAATAAGACAAGTATTTTTGCTGGAGCCTGCATGGTTTTGCTGGCTTGTTGTTCATGCAACAACGATTTGGTGGAGTATAAAAAGAATGACCTGAAAATCACGTTGGAGAAAGGCGAATCATGGCTGCATGACTTTCCCTTGTTCCTGGGAATAAACAAAAAGAATCCTCCACAGATAGCTATATGGTTGGAAGACAGGGACGGCAACTATCTCTCTACAGTTTATGTGACCCATAAGATCGCGACCCAAAGCTGGCAAATGGCAGGTAAAAACAGGAGGAAGGAGTCTTTGCCGCACTGGAGTTACTCACGTGGAGTAAAATATGATGACGGACTGTATCTGCCGACCAAAAAAGAACCTTTTACGGATGGTTTGACTGGAGCGACCCCGCATGACGGTTTCGATGTGAAGATGCAGCCTGCGGAAGGATTGAAGCAGTTCAGAGTGAAAATAGAAATCAATCATTCCACTGATTTTAATGACAACTATCCAAAATCGGCTCAGGAGGGAGATAAGAATTATTCAGGCGGAAAGGAGGGGAGCGGACAACCTGCCGTTATCTATGCGGCGGATATCGACCTGTCGTCGGATGCTACATCGTATGTCGCTACACTAATCGGACATAGTTCGCCGGACGGAAGTGACGGACAGATATATCCGGATACCTCTTCCCTGACCTCCGCCTTACAGATTGTAAAACAGATCACAATAACGATCCAGCCATGAAACAATACCTGTTCGTATTTTTCTTTATTCTGATCCCTTTAACCGGTAATTTGCAATTCGACCTGTTGAAACCGGTCCGGTTTACTCCTTATCTCGATTGTTCGGCCGGTTATTCTTTTGCTCCTTCCGGAAAGGTGGTGGGAAGATTTTATTTGTCGCCTTCCGTCGGGGGCCGGATGAATGTATGGTCTGATAAGAAACTTTTGTTTGCTTTGGGATATGGGCTGTAGGATCTAAAACGTTTGCGGGAATATTCAACCTCCCATTTTGTTTCTTCTTATGAAGAATCATTGAATTATCATAGTCTTTCAGTCAAACTGGGTGTCGTTTTTTGAACTTTATTAAACTGATTTTACCTGTAAAGATTAAAAACTAATGTACCTTTGTTGTGCTATTACTAAAGAATAACGGAATAAATGTATGAGAAAAAGAAATAATTGGCAGGTAATCAAGGGCCAACCACTTACCGAACTAGATAAAAAGATTCTCTATCTCCAGAATAAAGGTCATTTGGTTCCTTCCCGGAAATTGATTAAAACAGAAGAGCAGATTGAAGGTATCCGCAAAAGCGGAGTTGTAAATTCAGGAATCCTCGATTTAGTGGGGAAGGAAATAAAAGCCGGTATGTCGACCGCCGAAATAGATAAACTGGTCTATGACTATACGATTTCCCACGGGGCTATCCCGGCTCCGTTGAATTTTGAAGGATTTCCGAAGAGTGTCTGTACTTCTGTCAATGAGGTTGTTTGTCATGGAATTCCCAGTGAAAAAGAGATATTAAGAGAAGGTGATATCATCAATGTGGATGTTTCTACGATCCTGGACGGTTATTATTCGGATGCTTCCCGGATGTACATGATCGGCAAGGTCTCTCCTGAAAAAGAGAAATTGGTGCGTGTGGCAAAGGAATGTCTGGAAATCGGTATGGAAGCCGCTAAACCGTTCGGTTATGTGGGCGATATCGGTCATGCGATCCAGAAACATGCGGAGAAGAATGGTTTTTCAGTAGTCCGTGACTTATGCGGTCATGGAGTAGGCCTGGAATTTCATGAAGAACCGGAAGTTACCCATTTCGGCCGTAAAGGAACCGGTATGTTACTGGTTCCGGGCATGGTCTTCACTATCGAGCCGATGATCAATATGGGAACATATCGTGTTTATATTGCGGAAGAAGATGGCTGGACTGTCATTACCGACGACGAACTTCCTTCCGCCCAATGGGAACATACTTTCGTGATGCGGGAAGACGGACTGGAGATATTATCCGATTAAAGTAAGTTTTATTGTTGAAATACTTATGTTTTTCTGATTAAATACTTATGTATCTGGAAACAAATACTTAAGTGTTTTAGTATGAATCCATAAGTATTTCAAACAGTACGTTGCAGGTTTCAGGTGGTTTAAATATTTATAAACCACCTATTTATCCTGAAGGGTTTATTTTTCCTTGCATTTATGAGGCTGTATGTAATCCCATTCCTGCAGTTTCCCGTCAAGCAGACGCAATGTAGTTATCTATTGAAAATAAACATATATGTTTCGTCTGCAAAGCATATATGTTTTGAAGTCAAAAGTCCCTGGTTTTGTATTCAAAAGACCCTGGTTTTCCGAAAAAGGCGGCTGTGTAATTATCTTTCATTCCGAAGCCCCGGATATCAACGCATGAAAATGACTGAAACCTGAAACGTGTATTATTATATCTCCCGCCATGATGTTTAATAAAGGTGATAACAAGCTCTCTGCCGTCTTTGGTTGTGAAAAGGAATAACATTTTAAGTTTCATAAGCGGATAATTTTATACTCAGACAATATGTACAAAGATAATAAAGTATTACATTTGTCGGCATATCTGATAACATGAGAAAAGAAATGAAACGAATACTATTACTTATTTTGATTTGTTGCCACTTATTACCGGCAACTGCGCAGAAAAACGCCGCTCCTAAATGGATGGACAAAAGTAAAAAAGCTGTTGTTTTAATCACTACATACGGGAAAGACGGAGCCAAACTTACCTCGGGAACAGGTATTTTTGTTTCTGAAACAGGGGATGTCCTTACAGCTTACGAACTGTTCAAAGGGGCAGAAAAGGCAACGGTGACGGATGTGGAAGGAAAAACATATCCGGTTACAACGATCGTCGGTGCGGATGAATTGTATGATGTTATAAAAGTGAAAGCGGAAACTCCTAAAAAGGTACAGTTCTTTCCTATCGCTGCCGATCCGCTGGCTGTAGGTGCTGTAGCTTATTTATTACCCTATACAACAGAAAAGAAGGCTGATTTCGAACAAGGAACGATTACGGAAGTCAGCAAACTGAAAGATCCGTACAGTTACTACAAATTATCCATCCCGTTGGAAGATGCCCGGGTGAACTCGCCGATATTGAATGCCGAAGGTGAAGTCTTCGGTTTGGCGCAGGCTGATGCATCCGGTAAGAAAGATGTATCGTATGCTGTTTCGGCATCTTATGTGAATAGTCTGTCTATAGCTCCCACCGATTTCCTGAATTCCGTATATAATAGTATAGGGATAAAGAAAGCATGGCCGACAGACGTAGAGCAGGCCCAGGTCGCTTTGTTCCTGAAAGGAAGTACACAGGATGTAAAAACATATCTGGAAACATTGAACGATTTTATCGCGACGTTCCCGAGTTCTGTTGACGGCTATCTGAACCGTGCCAATCATTATGCCGGACGCCGTGCCGAATTGGCTTCTACTCCTGCCGAGCAGGATAAGTATCTGAAATTGGCGTTGGATGATATTGAAACAGCCTCCAAATACAGCGATAAAAAAGGAGATGTATATTATAATAAAGCGAAACTGATCTATAGTATTGCTGCCACCGATACGACTTTGACCGATCCGGCATGGACCGTACAGGCTGCAATGGAAACAATTCAGAAAGCTATAAGTGAAGAGGATCTTCCGGTTTATCATCAGTTGGCGGGAGATATTCATTTCTTCCTGAAAGAATTCGACCAGGCTTATAACGAATATATGATCGTGAACAATAGTGACCTGGCATCGTCTAACTCTTTCTATTGGGCTGCTAAGGCTAAGGAAAATACACCCGGATTCAATATCGGCGATGTGATCGCCCTGCTGGATGGTGCTGTAGAAAAGTGTGGGTTACCGCTTACATCCGATGCCGGTCAGTTTATTCTGGAGCGTGTGGACTGGAAACTCCGTCTGTCACAGTATGCAGAAGCGGTTGAAGATTATGACTTGTATTATAAAGCAATGAACGGCAGTGTCGGCAGCGATTTTTATTTCTACCGTGAACAGGCTAAATTTCGTGCCGGCGATATGGATGGTGCTTTGGCTGATATCAAAGAAGCCGTTCGCCTGAGTCCGGATATCCCGGATTACCGTGCCGAAGAAGCGTCTGTGTATGTTCGTTTGAAAAACTATACGGAAGCATTGGCATGTATTGATGAGGCATTGAAGGTTGCTCCTGATTTTGCTGCTTGTTATCGTCTGAAAGGTATTTGTTATGTACGCATGGAAAAGAAAGCAGAAGCCTGTGAAGCCTTGAATAAGGCAAAAGAACTGGGTGATCCGTTAGCTGAAAGACTGATAAAGGAACATTGTAAATAAGGACCGGATATGAATAACGTGAAAAGTATTTTCATTATTGCAGCTGTGGGCTTGTGCCTGATCGGTACAAGTAGTTGTAAAGGTAAGTCGGAGCAGGGGGGAGATCGAACGGTAGAAAAGACAGGAACCCGTGCGAAAGTTAAGGCGACTCTTTTTGATAAATCGCTTCCCGAGATCAAGGAATTTGTCAATGGGAAGTGGGAATTGGTCAGCGGTCAGAACGCCGGTCAGCTTTGTGAGTTTGAAAATACTTTCATTGTATTTGACGGTGATAAATATATCTGGTCGGAAGATGGCAAAGACGAACCCGGCGATTTGAACTGGCGGAAAGCTGATACGGGGGTAGGATACGAAGCCTATCTGATGGATGTCTTTTATGCAACCAATCCGGCTTATCCGTTGTCGATAAACGGCGATACCTTGTTTATCCAGGATTGTACGGAGACTGGGTATAAATATACGCTGGTACGACGCTAGCTATAGCAAGTGCTTTCGGTTTTAACAGGCTGTATCGGCAATCATAAGAGAACGCTTTGCGTTCTCTGAAAGGCCTCAGCTGGTGAGCGTTAAGCGCAGCATCCGTAGAGAGCGTCCGGAGCGTCCGCTGTTTGAGCGCAGCGAGTTTCGGAGGCGACAGCGAACGCAGGATGCGGAGTAGCGAGGCAGGTGCAGCCTTGAACTTTTGGTTACTTTTCTTTCAAGAGAAAAGTAACTTTAATCCCACAGACTTAATTGTATTCCACCTTCTCCTTTGTCCTCTTTTTTCTTTACGGGTTTTTTTGCATCTCCGAAAACAGTTTTTCCTTTGTATTTGTAAGAATTATCCCGTTCGTATTGTACCCAATCATCGAAATAGTTGTTGGGCGTATAGCCTTTTTCCATCTCCTGTGATATTTTGGAAAGATTCTTTAGTGCATCGGACTTGTCTTTCTCTCCGAGATGTGCCTTATGGATTGCATTGTTAAACACTTCAATAGTCTCGTCATAAACACTTGTCGGAACTGGGAACGGATGTCCGTCTTTTCCCCCGTGGGCAAAAGAGAAACGTGCCGGATCGGAGAACCGGGAAGGCGTCCCATGTATCACTTCGCTGACTAAAGTGAGTGATTGTAATGTTCTTGGTCCCACTCCCTCCAACAAAAGAAGCGATTCCATATCGGATATATTTGTTTCATGAGCCAGCATCAGGGCAGCTCCCAGCCGTTTAAGATTTACATCTTCAGCTTTTACCTCATGGTGATTGGGAAGGATAATGGAAACTTCGCGCATCAGTTTGTCGGGGGATTCTTTTGTCAGTTCGACAATACCCTCTTTTGTCGGTGCAGCCAGTTTATCCGTCAGATTGAGAATCAATCCCTGGTTCCTTCCGCAAACAGAAGTATGCGGCTCTTCCATAAAAGAACGGAGTGAAGACGAAAGCCAGTGATAACGCCGTGCCATGCGTTCATTCGGGTTCATTCCCTGTTGGATGACAGACCAGTCGCCCTCTTTCGTAACGATAAATGTATGCAGATAAAGCTGAAAACCATCCTGTACAGCTGTGTTATCGACCTTAGCTGCCAGCTTGCTGTGTTTTACCAATTCATTCCCGTTTAATCCGGTTTTGTTGGCTACCTCCAGCAATTGATTAGGTGTTTCTCTCGAAAACTTACCTCTTCCTCCGCAAATATAAACACCAAGTTCTTCTGAACGGTAATTGATCGCTTTTCTCAGGGCATTCATAACAGACGTTGTAATACCGGACGAATGCCAGTCCATTCCCAGTACACAGCCTAACGACTGAAACCAGAACGGGTCACTCAGGCGTTGCAGCAAAGCCGGACGTCCGTATTCGATGATGATAGCTTCTGCAATAGCTCCGCCAAGCAGGCTCATTCGTTCGGCCAACCAGGGTGGAACGGTCCCGTAATGTAATGGTAAATCTGCTGTACCTCTTTTCATAGATGCGAAGATAGCTAAAAAACAGGATCGGTTCAGTTAATGAAATGCTAATATAAACAACAAAAGAAAAGTCTGTGATGTTATTAATTAGAAATCAAATAGTAACAGCTATGTATTTGGAAGTAAATAAGAACGATCACGTTCAAGGTCCGGTCAATGCACCGATAGAATTAATTGAGTATGCTGATTATCAGTGTCCTTATTGTAGAAAAGCTTATCATATAGTAAAAGATATACAGAAGAAACTCGGTGACAAAGTGCAGTTTGTTTTTCGTAACTTCCCGTTGACGGAGTTACATCCGCACGCTTTGCATGCTGCTATTGCAGCAGAGATCGCTGCTTCTCATGGCAAGTTCTGGGAAATGCACGACCTTCTTTTTGAAAATCAAAATGCGTTGGATGACTATTATCTGCTGGAATATGCTAAGAAGCTAGGAATAAATGCAGCAGAGTTTGAAACGGATTTCGGCAAAGACCGTTTTTATCAGAAAGTAAAAGATGACTACGATTCCGGATTGGAAAATGATGTACAAGGAACGCCAACTTTTTTCGTTAATGGTGAAGTCTTTGACGGGAACTGGACGACTTCCGAATTCATCGAATATCTGGAGTCTTTAACTTCAAAATGAAAATGAAAAAAATAAGTTTGATCATACTGACCTCTTTCTTGTTGGTAGCTTGTGGAGCATATAAATATCTGGATCTGGGAATGTTGACCACTGGTATGACTGTTGCCGAGGTGGAGAACATGATGGGACCTCCTAACCGGGTATTGGCTGTGAACAAGAAAGATGGTTATGTGCAGGAAGTTTTGGAATATCGGACAGCCCGTGATGAAGTGTATGCGTTGGAGTTCTGGGATAACTATCTGACAGGATATGAATATTTGTATGACGATGTGACCTATATTCCACCGGTAGCTCCTCCGATGATATTCCCGGATTATGGTCGTCCTATTTATATTTACCCTCCGGACCATCATCACCCGAACCGTCCGAATAAGCCTAACCGTCCCGGCTCGAATCGTCCCGAATCGAATAGGCCAAGCCGTCCGGAAACCAATCGTCCGCAGACAAAACCTTCAGAAGTTACCCGTCCGTCGAATAGCGGAACAAGTAACCGTACGGAACAGTATAGAAATCCAACGAATAGTGAGTCAAAAACGAATGACAGATCAAATACAAACGGAAGGAATGGGGGACGAAGATAGTAAGTCTTCATCCCATCATTTATTTGTGAATAGGTATAAACATTATTAAATTGAATATATTCATGAATGATTTTTAGTTACTTCAATTTCTCTGATTAACCAGCTGAAGGTTCTAATTTCAAATCTTTTAGACATTAAATCATTGAAAGATTTTTTTAGATTTTGTTTTCTTTTATCGTTAAATTCATCTTCGCTTCCAATTAACATAATACCTTTAGGGTTATTGAAGTCTTTGAATCCAAAGTGATCTCTTAGATGTCCTTGAATTTTATCAGACATAGATACATATTCTAATAATTGACATATTCCTTTATTTGCAGTATCAGAGAAATGTAACGCACCTTTGTCTACAAAAATATTATCTTTAGGACTTTTAATTTCAATAATCCACCATTGCCATCCATCTGAATTTTGTCCTCCTATAATAAAATCAGGAATAAGCCCTTTGTTTTTATTTTTAACATGTGGAGTTATTTCTTGTTTGGAATAGACTGTAAATCCATGATTCGCAGTTCTATATAAGCCAAGTAAATGTCCAAATATTTGAGGATTCTTTTCTAGAAAAATATGCATTTCAGTTTCTGACACTTTATTTGTAACTAATGAATGCAGTTCCTTTAAGACTTCATTTTTGATAGCTTCTCTTCTGAACTCTTTTGAAGGATATTCATGCTTAAGTTTATTGAAAAATTTTTCGTTTAGTTTTAATAGGTAGTCTGTATTAAAAAAGTCATTCATGATTCTTTTGATGTATAATTTAGTTTAAAGATTTGTTGTTAAATAATATTTTGTGTTTTTTACAACTCGAGTAGAAATTAAAATAACGAGGATCGTATCTTTTCTTGGTCTTGATTATTTTACTTTTGGCAACCTAATTAGGTCCTATAAATAGGCATATTTGGATAATAAACACTCTCAAATCTTGCGATTTTAGGTAAATTCAGTTTATCCTTAACTAAGTTGTTTTTATCTAGTACTCTAAAAACACAAAAAAACTCCCGTAACCATAACGATTACAGGAGTTTATATATGAGTAATTTATCAGATTACTTCTTCATAGCTTCCTCGATAGCAACAGCTACAGCAACAGTAGCACCTACCATCGGATTGTTACCCATACCCAGGAATCCCATCATTTCTACGTGAGCAGGAACGGATGAAGAACCAGCGAACTGAGCGTCACCGTGCATACGGCCCATTGTGTCTGTCATGCCGTAAGAAGCAGGACCGGCAGCCATATTATCCGGGTGCAGAGTACGGCCTGTGCCACCACCTGAAGCAACAGAGAAATAGTTGTGACCGTTTTCCATACATTCTTTCTTGTATGTACCGGCTACCGGGTGCTGGAAACGAGTCGGGTTAGTTGAGTTACCTGTGATAGATACGTCAACACCTTCAGCGCGCATTACAGCAACACCTTCACGAACATCGTCGCAACCATAGCATTTTACTTTTGCACGAAGACCTGTAGAATACGGATATTCTTTGATCACGTTCAAAGCACCTGTTGCATAGTCGAACTGAGTCTGAACATAAGTAAAGCCATTGATACGTGAAATGATCATAGCAGCATCTTTACCCAGACCGTTCAGGATAACGCGCAACGGTTCTTTACGAACTTTGTTTGCCATTTCAGCGATCTTGATAGCACCTTCAGCTGCAGCGAAAGATTCGTGACCTGCCAGGAATGCGAAACATTTTGTCTCTTCACGAAGCAGACGTGCACCCAGGTTACCGTGGCCGATACCAACCTTACGGTCGTCGGCAACAGAACCAGCGATACAGAATGCCTGCAGACCGATACCGATAGCTTCGGCAGCGTCAGCAGCGTTCGTGCAACCTTTCTTGATAGCGATAGCAGCACCTACAACGTAAGCCCAGCATGCATTTTCGAAACAGATAGGTTGAGTTTCCTTACACATTGTATAAGGATCGATACCTTTAGCGTCGCAGATAGCTTTTGCATCTTCGATTCCGTTGATACCATATTCTTTTAAAACCGCGTTGATGTGATCAATACGACGGTCGTAACTTTCAAATAAAGCCATATTATTTTTACTTTTTTAAATTCTTATTTACCAGGAATAAAGATATTAGAAAGTTGAAAACAAGTACACCGCCACAACAGGCCATATAGAATGCCATCCAGGGACGGTCCGGCTTCATAACGAAGTAGGTGATTACCGTCGCGATAACAGTTATGATTATTAGCCCGGTCAGGACGCGTGTCAGTGTTTTCTTATTCATTACGAGGGTCGATATATTTTACAGCTTCTTTGAAACGACCGTAAGAACCTTTAGCTTTTTCCAAAGCTTCGTTAGCATCGATGCCTTTCTTTACCATTTCCATGAATTTACCCAGGTGGATGAATTCATATCCGATTACCTGATCGTCAGCATCCAATGCCATACGAGTACAGTAACCTTCAGCCATTTCCAGGTAACGAGTACCTTTTGCCAATGTACCGAACATTGTACCAACCTGGCTACGCAGACCTTTACCTAAGTCTTCCAAACCAGCTCCGATAGGCAGACCGCCTTCAGAGAAAGCAGACTGAGTACGTCCGTAAACGATCTGCAGGAATAATTCGCGCATAGCTGTATTGATAGCGTCGCAAACAAGGTCTGTGTTCAATGCTTCCAGAAGTGTTTTGCCCGGAAGGATTTCTGATGCCATCGCAGCAGAGTGAGTCATACCAGAGCAACCGATAGTTTCAACCAGAGCTTCCTGAATGATTCCTTCCTTAACGTTCAGTGTCAGTTTACATGCACCTTGCTGAGGAGCACACCAACCCACACCATGAGTCAAACCTGAGATGTCAGTGATCTGAGTAGATCTAACCCATTTTCCTTCTTCAGGAATCGGAGCACAAGGATGGTTGGCTCCCTTCTTTACAACACACATGTGTTGAACTTCATGTGAATAAATCATAATCGCTAATTTATTATATTAAAGTGATAATAAAACTTTATGCTAATTTTTATGTAATATCGCTTTCTAAAAGACCGCACAAAGATAATTTTTTTAATTCAGCCGTGCAAGAAGCAAAGTTCGTTATTTATCGGTAGGCTGAATATTCAGTTCGTTGCCGTTAAGTAGTATCCGGTAAGTGATGGGGCCTATCTTTTTCATCATAAGCGCTACACCGCAGTATTTTTCCTGTGAGAGACGGATCGCTTTTTCTATCCGGGTACTGTCTTCTATGTTTCCTGTAACATGGTAAGTAACATCGAAAGCAGTATAAAGCATCGGGATCGTATCGGATGTCTCTGCTTTGACATCGATCGACAGTTTGTCGAAGCGAACTCTCATTTTCTTGAAAAGAGAGATCACGTCGACACCGCTGCAACCGGCCATAGCAACGAGCATCAACGCTTTCGGGCGGACACCCGAACCGGTGCCGCCGTCTTCTTTGCTGGTGTCGATCGTTACCGTATGGCCATCCATCTGGGTTTCAAAGGTAGAATCCTTTTTCCAGTCGAGAGTGATTTGGGCAGACATATCGTAACTTTTTATTATTTAAGTGCTTCTTGAAGTTTTGCATCTATTTCTTCGCCGTGAATGTTCTTGGCAATGATCGTACCGTCTTTATCGACCAGGATCGTATGAGGAATACTGTTCACGCCATATAAAGCAGCACCAGCATTCTGCCATCCTTTCAGGTCGGAAAGCTGTGTCCAGGTAATGTTCAGGTCCTTTACACCTTTGGCCCAGGCTTCCGGTTTGCTGTCGAGCGAAATACCTACTATTTCAAAACCTTTATTTTTATATTGTTTGTACAATTCAACCAGATGTGGCATTTCTTTGCGACAGGGAGGACACCAGGATGCCCAGAAGTCGATCAGGACAACTTTGCCGTTGCCTACGAATTCTGACAGGTTGTGAACTTCACCTTTCGGATCTGCCATTTCGAAGTCTGTGAATTTTTTACCGACTGCAACGTTTTTCAGAACTTCCAGATGACTGACCATTTTGTCGATATTCGGCTGTGCCTTAAAGGTAGAGTCGGCTTTTGACAGTATTTCGTTCTGTTGCTCTTCACTCAGGTTGTAACGGTTATCGTATAAATATCTGGCAGACATTTTCTGGTCCATATGAGCCAGAATATAGTTACAGATAGCCTTGGTTATTTTGTCGCTGATTTCATCGTACTTCTTTTCTGCAGCAGCGGCAACCGTTTTATCTTCAGAACGTATTTCGTCTCCCAGTTTTCCCATTTCATCGAAAAATGGTTTGAGACTTTCTTTCATAGCCTTTTCTGCATCGTTGGCGGGAGTTCCGGTTACACTTGATAGGGTATCCAGATAGATAGTTAGTTTACCGTTTTCAAGTGTGAACGTTGTCTTGAATGGAGTAGCCATGCCGCGTTCAGCCTGAACAACATCGGGTGAGAACTGGATGATCGTAATCAGTGATTCATTTTGAGTTCCCTTGAATTTGAATGTATTATTTTCTACCAGCGCACTGTCGAAAGGTAAAACATCCGGATTCCCGTACTCATAAAGATATACGTAATTCCCGTTCAGATCGGCGTTTGAAACTGTACCGGTTATTTCGTAACCCGGTTTTTCGCTGCAAGCTGCAAGAAGCAGGGCGGAGGCAGCCAATGAAAGATACTTTTTCATATATTATATGTGTTAAAACGATGTCATCACCTTGTAATTTGCGAAGTTATCGCTTTATTGATTATAGTTTATTTCTTTAGGCTTAAAAAGTTCTAATATTACCGAAAAGATGGATTATATTTGTTGTCTGATCGGTATCCGGGTGTTTACAGGCGGATAGCGGGGATTATTTTACAAATATTCAAACTATGACTTGGACCAATAATAATGAACGGACAGTGAGATGGTTTCCTGGTGTGAAACTGTTGGTGCTCGTTTCGTTTTTATTCTGCATATTTTCTGACGGAAAGGCATCGATATCGTTGCATAAGGCAAATATTGATCTGTCGAATAATGCAATCATCGATATTTATCAGGACGATCATGGCTATATGTGGATCGGCACTTACGACGGCCTGAATCTTTTTAATGGAAGAAATACCTATGTGTATCGTTTTGAACCTGATAATAAATACACCCTTTGCAGTAATATTATTAATAAGATATCGGATGGTGGTCCCGAGTACTTGTGGATATCCACATCTATGGGATTGAACAGGTTCTCACTGCGCGACCGCAAAGTAACGGAGTCATATCCGGAATATCCGGAATGTGTTTTAATTGCAACCGACTCATTGGAGAATACATTGGTTATCAGTCAAAAAAACTTTATATCCTGCCATACTGCCCGGACCGGTGCCTTTCAGGATATTTATACCCAAGGCATAAGCCCGGAAACGACAAAGATATTATTTACTGCCGGACAAGGTGGTTTTTATCTTCTCTCTTCGGACGGAGCTCTGAAGCAACTGGTTCCTGACTATTCCAGACTGCCTTTGACAATACAAATAAAGGAAAACAAAATACATGACGGTCAGATAAGTCAGGCCTTTTATGAAGAGGGTAGTATCTATTATCTAGATGCTGACAACAAATTATATCAGTATAGCATAGATAAAAATAGAAAAGAGTATCTGTTCGACCTTTCGGGGTGGATAGAAAAATATGGAAATATAGCTCGTATCGCTTCTTTCCAGTCGAAGTTGTATCTGGTTTTCAGGAATGGTCTGTTACTGGAACCAGCTTTCCCGGAAGAAGCAGTCGACCTGAATATCGGTGTTTTCAGTATGTTTAAAGACAAAAAACAGAATATCCTCTGGATCGGTACGGATGGGCAGGGAGTCCGGATGCTATATGATAAATATGAACGTTTCGACGGATTATCTTTGGAAAACCTACCTTTTGTAATGCGTAACCCGGTCCGTTCTGTTTATACGGACGAAGATAAGACATTATGGTTCGGGACGAAAGGGGATGGTTTTATCCGTATAAAAGACTATGATTCATACGGGAAAGAACAGATTCCGGCAGATAAGATCGATCGCTATACGATGGCTGACGGTCTTTCCAATAACCGTGTCTATTGTTTTTATAGGAGCCAGTATCATCCTTTGGTTTGGATCGGTACGGATGGCCCCGGTCTTTCCTATTATTCCTATGAAGATGAAAAAGTCCATACCTTGCCCAGTAAAATCGATACACGGATACGGTATGTCCATTCTGTTTGCGAGATAAACGATTCGACATTATGGATGGCAACAACGGGTGACGGGTTGATCGAGGTGATTCTGGAACAGGATAAATCCGGACTGGCGGTTAAATACCTGCAATCTTATCTGTTAGAGAAGGACGGTAAAATATGCAATGAGTTTTATTCCATGTATTATGATGGAAAATCGACTCTCTATCTGGGTAGCCGTGGAGGGTATGGGATGGCACGCTTCGACCTGACTACCAGGCAGTATGATTTCATGTCGATGAATAATTCCGGCAATCAGGCCATCGGTGATGTTTTGAGTTTGTATTACAGCAGCGACTCGACCATTTATCTGGGAGCCAGTTCGGGGATGACCCGGATGAAATGCGACCAGTCGGGAACCTGCGAAGTCTGGCAGTACGACCGGAGTGACGGTATCAGCAATGATATGATTCACGGCATTCTGGAAGATCAGGACGGATGTATCTGGTTGAGTACTAATAAGGGGCTGACAAAGTATAATCCCCATAACAACTTTTTCCATAATTACGGAAGTCAGGAACTGATGGTCACGGAGTTTTCCGATGATGCTTATTGGAAATGTCCTTATACCGGACGTCTGTTTTTTGGCGGCATCGACGGGTTGATATGGATCGATCCCCAGAACGACCGGTTGGAGAGTTATAGTCCCGATCTTCACTTTTTTGAATTGAAGATGGGAGGGGAAACAGTCAGCTTGTACGATTATACGGAAACAAATCCGGTTCCCGTCACTATTCCTCCCGATGTTTCAACCTTTAGCATCTCCTTTGTGGCAACCGATTATATTCATGGAGATAACTATGAATATTCTTATCTGTTGCAGAATTATAATACCAACTGGACAGAGTTACAGAAGAATAATGAAATATCGTTTACCAAACTGCCTTACGGAAATTATACCCTGAAAGTGCGTTATAAGAACGATGTCTATGACTCGAATGCACGGGAATATCTGTTACCGCTGAAGGTTCTCCCTCCCTGGTATCGCGGAACCTGGGCGATCGTTATCTATATCCTTTTGTTATTTGCTTTTTTAGGCTTGCTTGCCTATTGGATCAACAGACGTATTGCGGAAAAGCAACAACAGGTTGCCCGGAAAATCCATGAAGAACAGAAAGAAAAACTGTATGAAGCCAAATTGAATTTCTTTGCAAATATAACCCATGAGCTTTGTACGCCGTTGACTTTGATAAACGGAGTAGGGGATTATATCCATTCCTATGCGGAGAATACTTCCGATAATAAGTTGAAAAGATATATCCGTATATTGAGAGACAACGTTATGAGCCTGAATGAGCTGATCCAGGAAGTTTTGGATTTCCGTAAGATAGAAGAGGCGGGTTTGAACTATTTCAGTATCAAACACATCTCTGTTTCTGATATCATCCGCAGGCAGTATGAATCTTTTACGCCTATCGCCGAGCAGAACGGGATAAAGTTTACCTTGTCTCTGCCGGATCAGCTTTACTGGAATACAGACCCTACCGGATTAAAGAAGATACTGATCAATCTCGTATCTAACGCTTTTAAATACGCAGATGAAGCCGGGGATATATCTATCTCTGCCGTTGCGGAAAATGAATCGTTGATCATCCGTGTCTACAACTCGGGTAAAGGTATTTCGGAAACAGACCTGAAAACGATCTTTGACCGGTACCGGATATTGGGCGATCTGGATGGAAACAATTATACACAAACAACCTCCAGGAACGGATTAGGCCTGTTTATCTGTCATAGTATCGTACAATCCCTGCAGGGAAGTATAGATGTTCGGAGTGAGGAAGGTAAATATGCCGAATTTATTGTCCGGCTGCCTTATCTCGAAGCAGACGAGGAAGAGACAGAACAGGAGAAAGAGGTACAGGATTCTCCCCTTGTAGCTATCCCTACCGATGAGGGGACAGAGGTGCCGGAGGTCGTTTCTCCGGATAACAAACCCTGTATTCTGGTGGTGGACGATAATAAAGATATCGTCTGGCTGATCAAAGAATCGTTGTCTCCTACATATAATATAGAAGAAGCATATAGCGTGGAAGAAGCTCTCCGTTTCATGGAGCAACAAACGCCGGCCCTTATCATTACGGATATTATGATGCCGGAGATAGATGGCCTGGAGCTGGTCAGCCGTGTAAAATCGGATAAGTTTACCCGCCATATCCCGTTGATCGTGGTTTCTGCCAGAATATCGGAACGCGACCAGGCGGAAGGGCTGGATCTGGGTGCGGATGCTTATCTGACGAAACCGTTCTCGTCGGTAGTACTTCGTTCGGTGGTCAATAGGCTGATGACAAGCAAGAAAGAACTGAAAGATTATTATTATTCTCCGGAAAGTGCCTATGAACAGTCCGGCGGTCAGTTGGTCCATCAGGAGGATAAGGAATTTATGGATGCCGTAACAACTATTATCAGGGAAAATCTCGATAAGGAAAATCTGCGCCCGGAGCTGATTGCCGAAAAACTGGGAATGAATACCCGTTCGCTCTACCGCCGTTTCATGAAAATATCACCTCTTACTCCGATTGAGTTTATAAAGGATTACCGGTTCACCTATGCTGCCCAATTGCTGGTGACAACCAATCTGAATGTACAGGAAATTATCTATAAAGTCGGTATATCCAGTAAATCTTATTTCTACCGGGAGTTTGCCGCCAAGTATAATCAGACACCCAAAGAGTACCGGAATAAAGAGTAATTGGTTGATTCTCTGTGAGTGTCCTGGATTACCTAAAAAGTGCCCTGATGTACCAGATGTATATCAGGGCACTTTTTTTGCTTTTCGGGAGTAACCCCGGAAAAGAACGAAAAAGTAATATTGCACTCAGATTTGTGAAACCCGATACATGCTTTATTATGAATACAGGATAAATCAGAACAATGAATAAAAGCACTTCGTCCGATTGGCATTTTCGGGCAAGTGTAACTGGGAGTTGTTTTTTCTTTGGATAGTGAATGCTTTATTGATTTTATTTTGTCTTATGAAGAAGTTGTGTTACATAAATATATTTGTTTTAGTAGTTGGTAGTTTTTTGCTTTCAGCATGTAGGGAGAAGGTTTCAGTGAATGTAAAGGAGTTGTCGGATGGGGACCCTACAACTTATTATACAGGAACAGAGAAACTGAATCGGGTTGTTTTTGATTCTCAATACAGCATTCCTATCCAAAGTTATAAAATTTATTCGTCAGGCGAGGCACCTGCACACGATCCGGTGAACTGGGTGCTGAAAGGTTCCTACGACGGAAAGAACTGGGTGGTGGTAGATGAACGGAAAGACCAGCGTTTCTGTTCCCGTTATCAGGAAATCCTTTGTCCGATAACCAATCCTTCTAACTATAAACAATATATGCTGGAAGCCGAAACTGCCGGGAACGATATGTTGGTGATCGGCGATGTTTCATTCTCCGAAAAGAATTTAGTAACGGACTGGGAAGCTTTCAACTATCCCGAAGTCGATTTTGAAGTGCTTGCTCCGGATACCAAAGGGGCAGCGATTTATGCAGACCTGGTACAAGATCCGGATGCTTACATAAAATATCATGCCCGCAAGGTGGCGGAAATCCTTTTTTATACTGCAAAAGATACGATGAATGATGTCCAGACCATTCATTATACGTTGAAAGACTACGACGGCGTTTCTGCCAAATCCGGAAACCCGCCTGCTATCTATATTGAATATAGCACCCGCCATATCGAGAAGTCGATGAATGAATCGCTCTACAAACTGGATTTTGAAACGCGCGGTGTGTTATTCCACGAACTGGTTCATGCTTACCAGTTTGAGCCGAAAGGAATCGGTTCATATTCTACAAATAAAGAATTTTGGGCATGTATCGAAGGAATGGCAGATGCCGTCCGGGCAGAATCCGGCTTTTTCGATATGAGTACCCGCAAACCGGGTGGAAACTGGATGGATGGTTACCGTACGACCGGATTCTTTATTCAGTGGTTGAAAACCAAAGATCCGGATGCTATCCGTAAATTCCATCTTACAGTCCGTGACTTGGATGTCTGGAGTTTTGACAAGGCGATCAAGAGCATCTTTGGCGAGGAGTCCGGTATTGAAAGCATGTGGAATGAATATCAGGCTTTTTTGACAAAAGAATAAATTAATACTATATACTTATGAAATCTTCAAGATGTTTAGCCTTATTTCTGTCTGTAGCGTTGACAGGAGGAACATTATTTGCCCGGGAGAAAGTATCTCTGGTCAATCCGATCATCGGAACAAACGGGATGGGGCATACTTTTCCGGGAGCCTGTGTGCCGTTCGGACTGGTACAGTTAAGCCCGGATTCCGATACGATCCCGCATAATGTCGACGGTAAGTACCAACCCCGCGCTTACGAATATTGCGCAGGTTACCAGCACAAAGACAGTAGTATCGTCGGATTCAGCCATACGCATTTCAGCGGGACCGGCCATTCCGACCTGGGTGATATCCTGATCATGCCAACAACGGGCAAATTGAAACTGAATCCCGGAACAGCAACCGATCCGGATGGCGGCTATCGTTCGCGTTTCTCACACGATACGGAAATATCCCGTCCGGGTTATTATGAAGTGATGCTGGATGATTATGGCGTAAAGGCACAACTGACTACTACCAAACGGGTGGGAGTCCATAAATATACTTTTGCTGAGAATAGCGGTAACCAACGTATCATTCTCGATATGATTCATGGTATTTACAATTACGATGGGAAAGTGCTCTGGACGAATATTCGCGTAGAGAATGATACGCTGGTTACCGGTTATCGTATAACGAATGGTTGGGCGCGGACCAATTACACCTATTTTGCCATGTCTTTCTCTAAGCCGGTCGTTCATTACGGCTGTGATGAAAAGGCGAAAGTGAATTACCGCGGCGGTTACGGCAAGTTCAATATGAAAGAGAACTTCCCGGATATCGGCGGCAGGAAGATCGTCGCTTATTTCGATTTCGATCCGGCTGCTTCGCAAGAGTTGGAAGTGAAGGTCGCCCTTTCCGGTGTCAGTACCGATGGCGCGCTGAAAAACCTGCGTGCTGAAGCATCCGGCTATAGCTTTGACGAATTGGCGGCAAAGGCTTCGGATACCTGGAACAAGGAACTTTCCATTATCGAGGCAAAAGGTACCGATGACCAGCAGGCAATGCTCTATACTTCTTTATATCATACAATGATCAATCCGTGTGTCTATACGGATGTCGACGGTCAGTATCGTGGCCTGGACGGTAATATTCATCAGGCAGATGACTTTACCAACTACACGGTCTTCTCTGTCTGGGATACCTATCGGGCTTTGCACCCGTTATTTAATATCATTAAGCGGCAGGTGAATACCGATATTGCCCGTTCCATGCTGAAACATTGCGAACAAAGCGTACATAAGGCATTGCCGGTATGGAGCCATATGGCGAACGAGAACTGGTGTATGATCGGTTATCATTCTGTATCCGTACTGGCAGATGCCGTGGCAAAAGGCTTGCCGCTGGATAAGGATGAAGTGTTGAGAGCAATGGTTAGCAGCTCTACCATCCCTTATTACGACGGGACGAAAGAGTTGATGGAAAAAGGATATGTATCCCTCGATCGTAGCGGTAGTGCCGCTTCGCTGACATTGGAATATTCCTACGATGACTGGACGATTTACAATACCGCTCTGCTGGCAGGTAATCGTGAAGTTGCCGATCGTTACAAGAAACGGGCTATGAACTATGTCAATGTATTCGACACCAGTATCGGTTACGCCCGTCCCCGTTATTCGGACGGACGCTGGAAAGAGAACTTCAACCTGTTGAGTACGCATGGCGAAGGTTTTATCGAAGGCAATGGGCTGAACTATTCGTTCTATGTCCCTCAGGATGTCAATCATATGATCGGGTTGATGGGGGGAGACAAGTCTTTCATCTCTAAGCTCGATTCACTGTTTACGATGCATCTGCCGGATGAGTTCTTTGCCGAAACGGAAGACGTTACGAAAGAAGGTCTGTTAGGCGGTTACGTTCATGGTAATGAGCCGAGCCACCATATCCCGTTCCTGTATGCCTGGACTACCCAACCTTGGAAAACCCAGTACTGGCAGCGTGAGATCATGAACAAGATGTACCGTAATAATATCGACGGCCTGTGTGGAAACGACGACTGCGGCCAGATGTCGGCCTGGTATATCCTGTCGGCTATGGGATTCTATCCGGTTTGTCCGGGAACAGACCAATATGTTTTGGGTGCTCCTTATCTTCCATATATGAAGGTTTCGCTTGAGAACGGAAAGACATTTGAAGTCAAAGCCGATAAGGTAAGCGATAAGAACCGCTATGTAAAGTCTGTCAAGCTGAACGGTAAACCTTACACAAAAGGATATATCACCCAGCAGGATATCATGAACGGGGGAGAACTGACCTTTGAAATGACATCTTCGCCGAATAAGAAACGTGTATTTACCGGCGACGACAAGCCTTATTCTTTATCTGCTAACTAATCATCATTCTATAAATTTATCCATGAAGAAATTATTTATTCTTGCGATTGCCTTATGCAGCAGCCTTTTCACGATGAAGGCTGCCGGAAAGGTTGATCTGGTGGATTATGTCAATCCGCTGGTCGGCTCACAGTCGAAAATATCTTTGTCAACAGGAAATACCTATCCGGCTATTGCTATGCCGTGGGGGATGAATTTCTGGATGCCTCAAACCGGGAAGATGGGGGATGGCTGGGCCTATACGTATGATGCCGATAAGATCCGCGGCTTCAAACAGACACATCAGCCTAGTCCCTGGATCAACGATTACGGTCAGTTTGCCATTATGCCGATAACCGGCAAGGTGGTTTTCGATCAGGACAAACGTGCCAGCTGGTTCTCTCATAAGGCAGAAGTTGCCAAACCGAATTACTACCGCGTTTACCTTGCCGACCATGATGTGGTGACGGAAATCACTCCGACAGAACGTGCAGCGATGTTCCGCTTCACCTTCCCCGAAACAGATAAGTCATATGTGATCGTCGATGCGTTCGACCGCGGTTCTTATATCAAGATCATCCCGGAAGAGAATAAGATCATCGGCTATACGACCCGTAACAGCGGTGGTGTTCCGGAGAATTTCAAGAACTATTTCGTTGTTGTGTTCGATAAGCCTTTTACTTATAAGGCAGCAGTAGGGGACAATGAAATCCGTAAGGGCGAAACGGAAGCTCAGGAAAATCATACCGGTGCGATTATCGGTTTTTCTACCCGCCGCGGAGAGATCGTTCATGCACGTGTCGCTTCTTCTTTTATCAGTCCTGAACAGGCTGAGTTGAATCTGAAAGAGCTGGGTGACCGTTCTTTCGACCAGATCGTTGATGCCGGACGCAAGACATGGAATGAAGTGCTGGGACGTATCCAGGTAAATGACGATAATATCGACAAACTGCGTACATTCTATTCCTGCCTGTACCGTTCCGTTCTTTTCCCGCGTAGCTTTTATGAAGTGGATGCCAATGGAAAAGTGGTGCACTACAGTCCGTATAACGGCGAAGTGCTGTCGGGTTATATGTTTACCGATACCGGTTTCTGGGATACCTTCCGTTGTTTGTTCCCATTCCTGAACCTTGTATATCCGTCGATGAATACAAAGATGCAGGAAGGATTGGTGAATACTTATAAAGAAAGCGGCTTCCTTCCGGAGTGGGCAAGTCCCGGTCATCGCGGTTGTATGGTGGGTAACAACTCTGCTTCAGTTGTAGCAGATGCGTATCTGAAAGGATTGCGTGGTTACGATATCGAAACGCTTTGGGATGCTGTTGTACATGGAGCTAATAATGTGCACCCGAAAGTATCTTCTACCGGCCGTCGGGGTTTCGACTATTATAACAAGCTGGGGTACGTACCTTATGACGTGAAGATTAACGAAAGTGCTGCCCGAACATTGGAATATGCTTACGATGACTGGGCTATCTATAAATTAGGAAAGGCACTTGGTAAGCCAGAATCTGAAATTGCGATCTTTGCGAAACATGCAATGAACTATAAGAATTTGTTCGATCCCGAAACTAAGCTGATGCGTGGCCGTAATGAAGACGGAACATTCCAGTCTCCGTTCAACCCGTTGAAGTGGGGAGATGCTTTCACCGAAGGTAACAGCTGGCATTATACCTGGTCTGTTTTCCACGATCCGCAGGGATTGATCGACCTGATGGGAGGAAAGTCCGGCTTTAATGCAATGATGGATTCCGTATTCAATGTGCCGCCTTTGTTCGACGATAGCTATTACGGTGGTGTTATCCATGAGATCCGTGAGATGCAGATCATGAATATGGGTAACTATGCACATGGTAACCAGCCGATACAGCATATGATCTATCTGTATAACTACTCCGGTGAACCCTGGAAAGCACAGTATTGGGTACGTGAGGTGATGGACAAACTTTATTTCGCAACTCCCGACGGCTATTGCGGTGACGAAGATAACGGCCAGACTTCTGCCTGGTATGTGTTCTCTGCCCTCGGCTTCTATCCGGTTTGTCCGGGAACTGACCAGTATATCCTTGGTTCCCCGTTGTTCAAGAGCGTAACGTTGAATCTGGAAAACGGAAAGAAGGTCGTGATCAATGCAAACAATAACAATGAAGCCAACCGCTACATTTCTTCCATGAAGGTAAACGGCAAGAATTACACCCGTAATTACCTGACCCATGAAGACCTGTTGCGTGGTATGACGATCAATTGCACCATGTCCGCTACTCCGAACAAAAACCGTGGCACGGAGGAAAAGGATGCACCTTATTCATTCTCAAAAGAAATCAAGGAATAAATAGAAAATGATAAGCTAATGTGGCAATATGCCAATGTGCCAATTTAGAAATAATAGAACTATCCAATGAATAGGATGGCTTGATTATTACAGGTTTATTTGCCGTCTGCTTTAGCTGACGGATCAGTAAATAGTTTATCTCTTCGGACTTTAGTCCCATCTTAAACAGTCTCTCTATTTAAGAGAAATGTGGCTAAAGCCAAAAGAGAAATAGCTTGTAAACCGTCAGTTAAAACTGACGGCAAATAAACCAGTAATAATCAAGTTACTTTGATTATGGGATAGTTCACTTCTGCAAAGATATGAAACAACGAATATATACCTTACTCGCTATTTCCTGTTTTGTTCTGACCACTACAGCCCGGAGTGAGAAGCTGACAGATTACGTCAGACCTCTGGTTGGAACAGACGGTTACGGGAATGTCTACCCCGGTGCACAGATTCCGTTCGGCGGTATCCAGATCAGTCCGGATACAGACTCTAAATATTACGATGCGGCAGCCGGTTATAAATACAACCATACTTCCATCCTCGGTTTCAGCCTGACGCATCTGAGCGGAACGGGTATCCCCGATCTGGGCGACTTCCTGTTTATACCCGGTACCGGCGAAATGAAACTCGACCCGGGAACCCGCGAAAAACCCAATGAAGGTTACCGCTCGCGTTATACCCATGACCAGGAATGGACTTCTCCCAATTACTATGCCGTCTTGTTACAGGATTACGGTGTGAAAGCCGAAATGACAGCCGGGCTGCGCAGCGGAATGTTCCGTTTCACCTATCCCAAATCGGACAAGTCTTTCATCATGATCGACCTGAATCATACGTTGTGGCAATCCTGCGAATGGTCTAACCTCCGTGTTGAGAACGATTCGACCCTGACCGGCTACAAACTGGTCAAAGGCTGGGGACCGGAGCGCCATGTCTATTTCACCGCCGTCTTCTCCAAAAAATTGAAAGACTTCCGCATCATGCAGGATAAGAAGCCGGTTATTTACAATACTTCCCGTTTCAGAAGCACAAACGAAGCCTGGGGAAAGAACCTGATGGCTTGTCTTTCCTTTGAAACGGAAGCCGGTGAAGAAGTCATTGTAAAAACTTCTGTCTCTGCAGTCAGCACCGACGGTGCCAAACTGAATATGCAGGAACTGAACGGCATTACCTTCGACGGCCTGAAAGAAAAAGGTATCGGCTTATGGGAACAGGAACTGGAAAAGTATCGCGTGACAGCCGACCGGAAGACAAAAGAGACATTCTATACTTCTGCTTATCATGCCGCTTTGCATCCTTTTATCTTCCAGGATGCCGACGGTAGTTTCAGAGGTCTGGATAAGAATATCGAACAAGCCGAAGGCTTTACGAATTATACGACTTTCTCTTTGTGGGACACCTATCGCGCCTTGCATCCCTGGTTTAACCTGGTTCATCAGGATGTGAACGCCGATATAGCCAATTCCATGCTCGCCCATTACGATAAAAGTACGGAGCGCATGCTTCCGATCTGGTCTTTCTACGGTAACGAAACCTGGTGTATGATCGGTTACCATGCTGTTTCCGTCCTGGCCGATATGATCGTGAAAGGTGTCAAAGGATTTGATTACGAACGGGCGTACGAAGCCATGAAGACAACCGCAATGAATAAGCATTACGATTGCCTGCCCGATTACGACCGTAACGGTTATGTCCCTTTCGATAAAGAAGCCGAGTCGGTTTCCAAAACATTGGAGTATGCCTACGACGATTATTGTATTGCCCGTGCTGCCCAGGCTTTGGGAAAGACGGACGATTATACCTATTTCCTGAACCGTTCCCTCTCTTATCAGACTTTGATAGATCCGGAAACCAAATACATGCGTGGCCGTGACAGTCAGGGTAACTGGCGTACCCCGTTTGCCCCGATCGCTTATCAGGGGCCGGGATCGGTGAATGGCTGGGGCGATATCACCGAAGGCTTTACGATGCAGTACACCTGGACCGTTCCGCATGACGTACAGGGCTATATCAACCTGGCGGGAAAGAAGCTGTTCGAGAAACGGCTGGATGAACTCTTTACTGTCGAGTTGCCGGACGATATACCGGGAGCCCACGACATTCAGGGACGCATCGGTGGTTACTGGCACGGCAACGAGCCTTGCCATCATGTCGCTTATCTGTATAATTACCTGGGTAAGCCGTGGAAATGCCAGAAGTGGGTACGTGAAATAGTCGACCGTTTCTATGGCAACGACCCCGGTTCTCTAAGCGGTAATGATGATTGCGGCCAGATGTCGGCCTGGTATATGTTTAACTGTGCAGGCTTTTACCCGGTTGCCCCGTCCAGTAATATATATAATGTAGGTTCACCTTGTGTCGAGGCACTGACCATTGCCATGAGCAACGGTAAAGAGATCCGCATGACGACCGAAAACTGGTCGAAAGACAACGTGTACGTCAAGGAATTGTATGTGAACGGAAAGAAATACAACAAATCGTATCTGACATACGACGATGTGCAATCCGGTATAACCCTGCATTTCGTCATGAGCGACAAGCCGAATTACAAACGTGCTGTCTCAGCCGATGCCTATCCGGCTTCTTTGTCCTTACCCGGCAAAACGATGCTCTATCAGAAACCTGTCGGCAAATAACTTTCTAATCATTAGGATAATTAAGTAACGACGAGAGTAACTTTTCCCCTCTCCGAGAGGGGGCAGGGGGTGTGTGATCTTTCTTTCATGCACCCCTTTCTTCCAGCTTCTCCCGTTCTTTTTTCGTCAGGCTTCCGACCACGATCTCATACGATTTCTTCACCAGCTCTTTAATCTTCTGATCCGGTACATCCTGATTGAAATAGACACTGATCCAATACTTCTTGTTCATGTGCCATCCGGGCGTAATGCCTGCATACTGTCCTTGCAGTTCTCCCGATTCATCCGGGTTGCATTTGATACAACAGAAATCAAAGATTTCGATATTTACAAAGCAAAACCATTTGTCCGCAATATAGAAACACAAGACGTCCCGACTGTATTTATCCGCCACATTCGTAAACGGCATCTTCTCATGCACTCCTTTCAATGAAAGGCAGTATTCTCTGAACTCTTCGATATTCATAATCCTGATTAATTAGAACTACACAAAATTAGTAAAACATCTGTGGTCTGAAAGTACCAGATCTTTGTCTGACAGTATTTATTGTGTATTACCCTGCTCTTCGTACTCTTTAATCTTTGCAGTACAAATTTGCTTTGTAATATCTCTAAGCAATTCGACTTTAGGGACAAGTGCATCGATGTCTTCTTTAGTGACAACAAAGTACGGATTATACCGTGCTTCCACATAAGCAGACTTAAGTAAAGTAAAAAGACGTTTCTCTTCAAGAGTGTCTTGTGGAAAAACTGTTTTCAAATCCTCGGAATACCTTTTAGTGGAAGAAGAGAGTTTGGAAAGATTATGTTGCTTGCTATTTCGTAAAGTAAATGTCAACCGAATGGCATAGTAATAATTTTCACAGGCTTGATGTAATAAGAAAGCTTCCATTCTGTAATCTTCATATTCATACGCATACTTAGCCTGTCTTAAAAAACTATTGGCTCTATCATACTTTTCATCAAGATAAGCCTGTGCCTGTTCTTTTATCTCTGCAAAGTTCAGTTTTCTTCTACGAGCTAATTTATGATTTCCACTATTATAAAGGATGATGCCTTCCTGTTTAATTTGTGTATAGAAATACCGTCCTTCTTCCAGATACTTATTCAACATCTTAATATCATCGTTGATAAATTCGACAGGAGTATCCCGGTCAAAGTCTTTTCCGGCAAAGAATATATCTTCTACATTATCCAGAACGGTTTCCGCCTTTTTGCTGTTGATGCCGCTTGTTATTACATAAATATCATAATCGGATATTTTGACGGTAGGGATGCCGCCGTCTTCTATTCTTACGCTACGACGCACATAGTTCCCTCTTGCATAGCTACCAAAAAGAATAATAAACTCAGTTTGAGGTAATCTTTTTAATATCTCTTTAACCAGAAAATTCAATTCTGCCTGTTTGTCTTTTGGTAGATAAGCTATTGAGTCTTTCATTATGCTTTATGTTATGTACAATGTTAAAGTAACAAAAGTACAAAAAATGAAATAGAGTTTAACGGTTGCCTTTGGATTTATAGTGACGGATAATAATCAGGCAACTTTTCCTGTAGCCAATTCTCTTTCGAGATACTCATATACATAAGCTGTGCTTTGACTGTAGAGTCCTGTGTTAAGGTTGATTAGTCGTGCGTATGTATCTGATGTGTAGAGTGTGCGGAGTGCCTCATCTATATCCATCTGATGTTCTTGTATCAGCAGCCATACGATTTCCTTGGAAATCTCTTCTATCATAAATGTCTCTTTCGTCATAATGTATTCTTTTTTGTCAGATACTTAATAGCTCTTTCTGTGCCGAAGAAATACTGTATGGTTACACCTTTCATATACTTCAGTTCATCGAGGAATTTATTCATATCTATCAGTCCGGAAGTAAAGCGGCGTATCTGATAGCCTACAGCATCATTGGCTATGGGACCGATTACAATATCATAACAGTGTGACGACACACGTGTACGGTTACGGCGGTTCATCAATACAAACTCTGCCCATTCCCTGCTATATTCTTGAAACTCTAGTACTGATAAATTGGAGTTATGAAGACAACTGTCATCAAATCTATATGTATTCAGTGTGGGAATACCTATTCCTAACTGCTCGGTCTTTCTTTCGGCCAATTCCATAGCTTGTGCTTTGTCTGCTGAAAGATAAAAACCGCAGCCGAAGTCTTTTCCTACTTTAGATATCGCAAGGTCTATTTCTGCAATATCAATATTAGAACCGTGGTATAGTATCATATCAACGCTCCTCCTTTCCTGTGGCAATAGGCTGTAAGGTCCTCTACTACGTCTTCAAACGGAAGTGTATGTTCCACATTATAGAAACGATTTACAAAGTCAATGCCTTTGAACCTTTCCAGATAGCGATAGGCCTGTGATGTATTGAGCGAATGAGCTGCGGCAAACTCGCTTATTACGGCGATAATGTATTCTATCTTGTTTTTAAGCTCCGAATCTGTATTATTCATCTTTCGTGCTGTTTTTAAGTTACATCAAGTACAAAGATATATCTTTTTTGGAAGTTTCGCAATGCTTACACATAGTCTGAAAGCTTATTTCTCTCCCTCTTCCTGCGGCAATGAATACACCCTGTGTGTCCGGTATCCCATTTTGATAACTATTCCATCTTTCGTAAACTGTTTCATATCCTCCGTAGCCCGGTAGCGGCTGCAACCGTTTAGCGACGCATAATCCGTCAGATTGATATACGGATTGTTTTGCAGGTATCTGAGCATTTTCTTTTTCCGGTCTTCCTGTTCGTTGGAAGTCACATTTTCTCTTTTGACTTTTATCGGTCGCTCCTTGTTGACCAATGCTTTCAGTCGTTTGGAACAACGGAAGTTTACCCCGTCAGCCCTCGCGAAGAAGACAGTCCGGCCTTTCTCATCCGTTTTCTGTAACGTTTTGAGGGCAGGGGAGAAGTGCCCCAATCCTTCCAGTTCCACACAATATCCGTTGGATAAATTCCTCCCGATATAAGTGATCAATGCCTCGATCGCTCCTTTTACATCTGCCGAAGTGAGGGTGCTCGAATCAGACAGGTATTCACAGACGTCTTCCATTTTCATGGTCCCTTTGGATATAAGCCGGGCACAAGACAGTTGTTCTGTCCCATTCCCTTTTGGAGTCTTATATACTCCGAATTTTATTCTCCCCATACTAGTGTCAATTAATCGTTATCTATATCTATAATAACTCGGACTTATCTTTGATTATATCCGATCTTATCGTGTTTTTCTGCCGATGAAAGTTGTTGCCGACGCCCTCGGCAATATTGTTGAGGACGTCGGCAAAGCTGTCGAGGACGTCGTTTATTTTGCCGAGGGCGTCGGCAACAACTTTCCCGCCTTCCAAAGATAATAAACATCGGAGCAGAAAGCAAGAAAGACAAGGTTTATTTTGTTTTTGTCCGAGGTAATTGCCATATCTTCCCAGGATGATGTATTTTTGTATCACCATAAAAAAGATTACCATGATGACATTATCTAATTTTGAGTATTATGTACTTCCCCGGATATGGGAACGTGGAGTTGCTTATTATAGGCAGGGGGCTGTGGAAAGTTTGGAAGAGGAGTTTCCGGACGAATGGAATGCGACTGTCCGGGAATGCCTTGAAGCAGCGGTTTGCAATAAAGCCGAATGTGGACAGGCTCGATAGGTAAGCATTTTGAAGAGGATTGGCGTTTTACTTATGATAATGATTATTTTATTCTTACAAATGATTGTTGCAGGGCGGAGGAATACCTTATGGCATTGGGGAAAGACAAGAGTGTTCCGCAATCTTTAAAGGATAGCATATTGAAATCATTGGAAGAGCTGTGTAGTTTTGCCGCTTATAAAGAAAATTACATGTATGATATGCCTGACCTTAAAGAAGCTTTTGAGATGGAGGCGCTGCCGTTATCGAAAGTGCTGGAACGAGTAGAAAAAGAATTGGTAAAAAAGGATGAAGCTGGTGCTGATATCGAGGTTCTTGTAATGAAAAAGATCGACCTGCTTAATAGGATGAATCGTAGTAATGAGGCGGAAGCTACAACTCTCCGTTATCTTTTCTTGCCAAGTGTAAGAAATATGAGGGTCGACAATTTGATTGATGATGAAAAGTTTGAAGAAGCTTTGCAGGTCTTGGATGAGGGTATATGTAAGGAAAAGCAAGACGGGCGATCATTTTATGTATATGACTGGATGGATAAGAAATTGAGGATATATCAAAGTATACAGGATGTTCCCAATGTTATAAATACTGCTAAATGTTTGTTTATCGAAAAGAAAGGTGATTTGGATTATTACCGGCTGTTAAAACAATCGGTACCGGCAGAAGAATGGGGAACTTTCTATAATGAGTTGATTACGCAAACCCCTTTTCCTTCGGCTTACTGGTCTTCTTCTATAGAAGCTGATATTTATGTGGAAGAAGAAGATCGTGTCCGGTTGGTGAACTTTCTGAGGCGAAAGTCATCATTGGATATTTTATTGAACTACTCTCATTATTTAAAAGAGGATTATCCGGAAGATTTGTTGGAGCGTTTTAGTTCGCAGATTCAAGAGTATGCGGATAAGAGTACGGGAAGGTCACAGTATGAATACGTTGCAAAAGCACTGAAAGCACTATTGAAACTGAAAGGAGGAGGAGAGGAGGTGTGCCTTCTTGTAGATGTTTTCCGTCAGGCATATAAGCGGAGAAGGGCTATGATGGAGATATTGAAGGATTTCTAACCGGTTTTTCGATAAATCTCAATATTTTTGTAGATAAAATTTTTACTTGAAATCATTATGTCCGATCGGATAAGTAGTAATTCTGAATGGAAGCATGGAGGTTCTGAAATTGATTTCAGGCCAATTCAGGAGAATCGGTTGATTAGGGAGTAAAATATTTTTCTTGTATTTATAATAGTTTCAGCCCTTTGGCTATCCGGCATGCCTCGATGGAATTGCTAACGTGCAGTTTTTCCAGGATATTCTGCCGATGCCTGTTTACCGTATTTATGCTGATAGAGAGGGTGGAAGCAATCTCTTTGCTCATCATGCCCTGTTCTATTAGCTGTAGAATCTCTCTTTCTCTTACGGATAAAATATCGTTATAAGTCTGTTTCTGCAGTTCAAGGATTTGTCCGTCGGCGGAGTTGATGATGGCACTGTCTAAAGACGGATCGACTGTCAGGTTGTAAAGACATAAAGACAACCGGATGCTGCCGTTGGATTGGCTGGCGATGTAGAACATTCTGTGCAGTACATGGATATATTTGTCGGTATTATCACGCATCCGGATATGACTGACGATATGATAGTCGGCACGTTCCTTTTCCGGAATACTTTTCAGAAAGTGCAGGAACCGGAGTTCCTGCAGGTGTTTTTCCAACAGGTCGTCGGGATGGATACGGCTGAATATCTCTTCTTCCCAGATCGAGTGGATCGTTTTGTTGGTGCCTCGTTCGGTCAGCCCCAGCTTCTCTGCCATTCCTCCGTAGTAGATATGGCTCGTGTTCGTTTTCATGTCACTTAGTACTGCGATCGAATTTTCAATCTGTGCATACGTGGATGCGATCAGTTTACATTCATTGAGCCGGTTCGATACCTGTTGCTCTTCTGTGAATGTCTGTTTCAGTAATTCGTCGTTCAGTTTGTTTACGATATCCATATCTGACGGGTAGAATGGTTATTAATCAGTATTGCATGTTTATCGGTAAGCGTCTACCTTTGCAAAGGTAAATAAAATGTATGAAAACAATGAAGAAAATAATCTTAGGCGTATTCGCCTTACTGGCAATGGAAACAACATCGGCACAGACACTCGAAAAGATGCAGTGGTTCAACGAACCTGCACAATGGGAGATCAAGGATAAGACTTTGTCCATGTTTGTCACCCCGCAAAGCGATTATTGGCGTATCTCCCATTATGGATTTACCGTCGACGATGCGCCTTTCTATTATGCGACTTATGGCGGCGAGTTTGAAGCCAAAGTGAAGATCACGGGCGATTATAAGGAGCGTTTCGATCAGGCGGGGCTGATGCTGCGTATAGACCATGAGAATTATATCAAGGCCGGTATCGAATTTGTAGACGGTAAATTCAATCTGAGCACGGTCGTTACCCATAAGACCAGCGACTGGAGTGTGATAACATTGGATAAACCTGTCCCTTATATCTGGATCAAGGCGGTCAGACGGTTGGATGCAGTCGAAATATTCTACTCCTTCGACGACAAGACTTACACCATGATGCGAAATGCCTGGTTGCAGGATAATACGCCGGTAAAGGTCGGCTTTATGGGTGCTTGTCCCGACGGGAACGGTTTTAATGTAAAGTTCGAACATTTCCAGGTAAAGCATTTGCCTGATCTGCGCAGATTGGAGTGGCTGAAGAAAAATGCGGAATAAACCTCTGTGTACCTCTTTCACGATTAAAGAAAAAATTCTATATTTGCACCGCTTTTAGGAGTAAATCAGATAATTTCTATATAAATCAGATTAAGAAATGACAAAGAGCGCATTACAAATTGCAAGAGCAGCTTACCAGCCTAAGGTTCCCGCTGCATTGAAAGGTGCTGTAAAAGCCGTTGACGGCGAGTATACAGAATCAGTAGCCGATCAGGATGATATCAAAAAACTATTCCCTAACACGTACGGGATGCCGATCGTTACTTTCGAAAAGAGCAGCGAAAAGAAAAATATGCCTGCTATCAATGTAGGTGTGATCCTGTCAGGTGGTCAGGCTCCTGGTGGTCATAACGTGATTGCCGGTATCTTCGACGGTGTAAAAGCTACAAACAAAGACTCTCGTCTGTATGGCTTTATCCTGGGTCCCGGTGGTCTGATCGATCACAAATATATGGAACTGACGGCTGATATTATCGATGAATATCGTAATACAGGCGGTTTCGATATGATCGGTTCAGGTCGTACTAAACTGGAAACAAAAGAACAGTTCGACAAAGGTCTTGAAATCCTGAAAGAACTGGGTATCTCTGCTCTGGTTATTATCGGTGGTGACGACTCAAATACAAATGCTTGCGTATTGGCTGAATATTACAAAGCTATCAACGCAGGTGTACAGGTTATCGGTTGCCCGAAGACGATCGACGGTGACTTGAAGAACGAACAGATTGAAACTTCTTTCGGTTTTGATACTGCTTGTAAGGTATATTCTGAAGTGATCGGTAACATCCAACGCGACTGTAACTCAGCTCAGAAATACTGGCACTTCATCAAATTGATGGGCCGTTCAGCTTCTCACATCGCACTGGAATGTGCTTTGCAGACTCAGCCGAATGTGGCTATCGTTTCAGAAGAAGTAGAAGCTAAGAATATGTCTTTGGACGATATCGTAACTTATGTTGCTGAAATCGTAGCAAAACGTGCAGAAGCTGGTAACAACTTCGGTACGGTATTGATCCCTGAAGGTCTGATCGAATTCGTTCCGGCTATGAAACGTTTGATCGCTGAATTGAACGACTTCCTGGCTAAACACGATGCAGAATTCAAGATGATCAAGAAGAGCGAACAGCGTGCTTATATCATCAGCAAACTGACAAAAGAAAACTCTGACCTGTATGCTTCTCTGCCGGAAGGCGTTGCACGTCAGCTGTCTTTGGATCGCGACCCGCACGGAAACGTTCAGGTTTCTCTGATCGAAACAGAAAAGTTGTTGTCTGAAATGGTAGGCAAGAAATTGGACGAATGGAAGAAAGCCGGTAAATATAACGGTAAGTTCTCTGCTTTGCACCACTTCTTCGGTTACGAAGGCCGTTGCGCTGCTCCGTCTAATTACGATGCTGACTACTGCTATTCTTTAGGTTACACTGCTTCTTGCCTGATCGCAGCCGGTAAGACTGGTTATATGTCATCTGTTCGTAATACGACTGCTCCTGCTGACAAGTGGATTGCCGGTGGTATTCCTGTAACAATGATGATGAACATGGAAAAACGTCATGGCGAAATGAAACCGGTTATCCAGAAAGCTTTGGTGAAGCTGGACGGTGCTCCTTTCAAGAAGTTCGCTGCTAACCGCGACGAATGGGCGTTGACTACCAGCTACGTTTATCCGGGTCCGATCCAG